>Ga0209402_10002050_pt1 | contig 20883 bp, 17 predicted proteins | sample ArcticOcean_MG_C_3_FD_187437 | JGI IMG/M metagenome (GOLD analysis project Ga0209402, IMG submission 187437) | Marine microbial communities from western Arctic Ocean - ArcticOcean_MG_CB8_126 (SPAdes) (version 2) | ecosystem: Environmental > Aquatic > Marine > Oceanic | place: Arctic Ocean... | reverse complement strand
GGTCAGCCACTTATTCACCTAACTTAAAAAAAGTTGTTGGTATAGCTATGATTAAAAAAGAATATTGGGATAAAAAAACTCCTATTGAATTGAAAATTGGAGATAAAAAAAGTAAAGGCACACTTTGTGATTTACCAATAGTCACAGGCTAAAGGTAACTTATTAAGGTTATTGTCTAGAATTGGTCATAAAACAATAGTAAAACTTTAATTAATATGAATATAGCAATTGTTGGTGCGACAGGAAATGTCGGTAGAAAACTTTTAGAGGTTTTAGAAAAAATTAATTTTAAGTTTGATCAATTATATTTAATAGCATCAGATCAAAGTGTAGGAAAAAAGATTAGTTTTAAAAAAAAAGAATACTCTATTATTGGGTTAGGTAATTTTGATTTTTCAAAAGTTCAAATAGCTTTTTTCTCTGCTGGAAGTGCTATAGCAGAAAAGTGGGCACCTATAGCTGCAAAAAAAACAATAGTAATTGACAATTCAAAACATTTTAGAATGGATCAAGACGTTCCTTTGATAGTGCCTGAGGTAAATCCTTTAAGTTTAAATCTGTATAAAAAAAAAAATATTATTGCTAATGCAAATTGTTCAACAATTCAGTTAGTATTAGTGTTAAAACCTCTTCATGATAGTTTTGAAATTAAAAGAGTAGTTACATCAACCTATCAGTCTGTTTCTGGAGGTGGAAAAAACCACATGATGGAACTAGAAGAGCAAACTAAATCTGTCTTAGAACATAAAAAAGTTAAATCTAAAAATTTTACTAAACAAATAGCTTTTAATGTTATTCCACATATTGATAGCTTTATGGATGATGGCTCAACAAAAGAAGAATGGAAAATGGTAGTTGAAACTAAAAAAATATTAGATGCTGATATTAATTTAACGGCAACATGTGTAAGAGTTCCTGTTTTTGTTGGTCATTCTGAATCAGTAAATATTGAGTTTAATAATAATATAGATATTAATAAAATTAAAAATTGTTTAGAAAAAGCTCCAGGATGCAAAGTTGTAGATGAACGTAAAGACGGTGGCTACATTACGCCTGCAGAAATAGATGGAGATTTTACAACTTATATTTCAAGAATAAGAGAAGACAATACGCAAAAAAATTCTATTAATATGTGGGTAGTATCAGATAATTTATTAAAAGGTGCGGCTTTGAACGCTGTTCAAATAGCTCAACTTTTATGCGAAAAGTATTTAAAGTAATTTAAATGACAGATAATAAAAATCCACTTTCTCCCCATCTTCAAGTTTACAGATGGCATGTTTCTTCCTTGCTTTCAATAACACACAGGATTTCAGGAATTATAAATTTATTCGCTTTAATTTTAATTTTCATTTGGTTAATATTTTTGAGTTTTGGTGAAAATAACTATGAATTATTTTTATTTATTATTAATTCATTTATTGGAAAATTTATTTTAATTGGATTTTCTTGGTCTATGAGTTTTCATATACTCAGTGGTATAAGACATTTGATTTGGGATATGGGTTATGGATTTGAAATTAAAACTTCTAATATTTCTGGCATTATTGTAGTAATTTCTTCTTTAGCTGCCACAACCATATTTTGGCTATTGGGAAGAGGTATAATTTAAATGAATGCAACTAGAAAATGGATTCTTCACAGAGTAAGTGCTGTAATTTTGGCGCCACTATTTGTTTGGCTTTATTTTTCATTTATTTCTCTTTCAACAAGAGATTATTTAGAGGCTATTTATTTTTTTAAAAGCCCAATATTTGAGATTTTTACGATCACATTATTTATTGTAGGTTTTTTTCATGCAAAAATTAGCTTAAATGAGATTTTTGAGGATTATATTCATAACAAAAAAATCAAAGATGTTGCAAATATTTTAGCTTTAATATTGAGTATAATAGTTCCAGCAGTAATTTTAATTTTATTAATATACAAAATTTAATGAGTACTTATAAAATAATTGATCACGAATATGATGTTTTAGTAGTTGGCGCTGGTGGCGCTGGATTAAGGGCTGCTGTAGGCTTAAGCGAGTCTGGTTTAAATACAGCTTGTATTTCAAAAGTTTTTCCAACAAGAAGTCATACCTCAGCTGCTCAGGGTGGAATTTCTGCAGCACTTGGAAATGCAGGCGAAGATGATTGGCGATGGCACATGTATGATACAGTCAAGGGTTCAGACTGGCTAGGAGATCAAGATTCAATAGAGTATTTATGTAAAGAGGCTCCTAGAGCTGTAATTGAACTAGAACGTTATGGTGTACCATTTAGTAGAACTGATGATGGAAAGATTTATCAACGTGCTTTTGGAGGAATGACAAAAGATTATGGTAATTCGCCAGTTCAAAGAACTTGTGCTGCAGCTGATAGAACTGGCCATGCAATTTTACACACTTTATATGGTCAAGCATTAAAGCATAATACAAATTTTTTTATAGAATATTTTGCTCTGGATTTAATAATGAAAGATGGCGAATGCAAAGGAGTTATTGCTTGGAATCTTAACGATGGCACAATACATAGATTTAGATCTCATATTACTATTATAGCAACTGGCGGTTATGGTAAAATTTATTACTCTGCAACCGCAGCACATACATGCACAGGTGATGGCAATGGTATGGCTTTACGAGCTGGATTGCCCCTACAAGATATGGAATTTGTTCAGTTTCATCCAACTGGGTTGTATGGAATTGGTTGTTTAATTTCAGAAGCTGTAAGAGGAGAAGGTGGTTATTTATTAAATTCTAATGGCGAACGTTTTATGGAAAAATATGCACCTAATGCAAAAGATTTAGCTTCAAGGGATGTTGTAAGTAGATCAATTGCAATAGAAATTAATGAAGGAAGAGGAATTGGAGAAAACAAAGACCATGTTCATTTACATATAAGTCATATTGATAAAAAAATAATTGAAGCAAGGCTACCAGGAATTTCAGAATCAGTTAAAACTTTTGTAGGAAGGGATGTAACTAAAGAACCAATACCAGTTGTGCCAACAGTACACTATAATATGGGAGGGATACCCACCAACTATAAAGCGGAAGTGTTAACAGTTAATGGCAAGGACAAAACTGTACCAGGCTTAATGGCAATTGGAGAAGCTGCGTGCGTGTCTGTTCATGGTGCAAATCGTTTGGGATCTAATTCACTAATAGACCTAGTTGTTTTTGGAAGATCGGCTGCTAAAAGAGCTATAGAATTAGTCAAACCTAATACACCTCACGAAAAAATTTCACCCAACGAAACAGATAAATGTTTAGATAGATTTGATAAGTTAAGAAATGGTAATGGCCAAAACAAAACATCGGAGTTAAGACTTGCTATGCAAAAAACAATGCAATCAAAATGTGCTGTTTTTAGAACTGAAAAAACACTAAAAGAAGGTGTAGATGAAATTAAAAAACCCTATAATGGCATGGAAACAATATCTGTAAAAGATAAGTCACTAGTTTTTAACACAGATTTAATGGAAACTTTAGAATTTGATAATCTTATTAGACAGGCAATAACAACTATGGAGTCAGCTTATTCTAGAAAAGAAAGTAGAGGTGCTCACGCTAGAGAAGATTTTCCAAAACGTGATGATGTTAATTTTATGAAGCACACTTTAAGTTGGCATAATGGAAAAGAAGTTAAAATTGATTATAGACCAGTAACTTTGTCAACTATGAGCAATGATGTTCAGACATTCCCACCAAAAGAAAGAGTTTATTGATGGTGCAATTTAATCTTCCTGAAAACTCAAAAGTAATAAATGGAAATTACTTTAAAGACAAAAGTGGTTCAAAAAATATTAAAAAAATTAATATTTATAGATGGGACCCTGAAAACAATGAAAACCCAAGGATTGACACATTTGAAATAGACATTAAAAAATGTGGAAATAAAGTGTTAGATATTTTAAATAAAATTAAAAACGAAATAGATCCATCGCTTACTTATAGAAGATCATGCGCACATGGTGTTTGTGGATCTTGTGCAATGAATGTAGATGGAATTAATACTTTATCATGCATGAAATCACATAAAGATATAAATGGAGACATTAACATATATCCACTTCCTCACCTAAAAGTAATAAAAGATTTAGTAGCTGACTTAAGTACTCTTTATAAACAATATGAATCAATTGAACCTTGGCTTAAAACAAAAACATCTAATATTAATAATAATGAAATTAATCAAACCAAAGGTGAAAGAAAAAAACTTGATGGCTTGTATGAATGTATAATGTGTGCATGCTGTTCGACTTCATGTCCTAGTTATTGGTGGAATGGAGATAAGTATCTAGGTCCTGCAGTCTTACTTCAAGCCTATAGATGGATAATTGATAGCCGAGATGATGAAAGAAAAGAAAGATTAAGGTCAGTTGCTGATAAACTTAAATTATATGGATGTCATACAATTATGAACTGTACTAATTCGTGTCCAAAAGGGTTAAATCCCGCAAAAGCTATCAGCTCACTTAAAAAAATGCTTGCAACAAACTAGAAGCTTAATTAAACCATTTTGTAAGAATATGAGTTTAATAAAACATTTTTTAAATGGTAAAGTTTTTGAAGGTTCTTCAAAAAGAACCAGCAATATATTTAACCCTGCAACTGGAGAAAATGCAGCAAAAGTAAATTTAGCTTCTAAGGCTGATATAGATTTTGCGGTTAGTAAAGCAAAGCAAGCTTTTAGTGAATGGTCTAATAAGCCTCCAGTCACTAGAGCAAGAGTATTATTTAAATTTAAAGAAATTATAGAAAAAAATTCTGATCAACTCACAAAGCTTATAGTTCAAGAACATGGAAAGGTATATGAAGATGCAAAAGGATCTTTAACTAGAGGTTTAGAAGTTGTTGAATTTGCCTGTGGTATACCTCATTTATTAAAAGGTGAATTTACTGAAAATGTAGGTACCGATGTTGATAGTTGGTCAACCAGACAGCCTTTAGGAGTGTGTGCTGGCATTACTCCATTTAATTTTCCAGCTATGGTTCCAATGTGGATGTTTCCATTAGCAATTGCTTGTGGAAATACTTTTATTTTAAAACCTTCAGAGAAAGATCCTTCTTGCTCAATAAAGTTAGCGGAACTATTTAAAGAGGCCGGATTACCAGATGGTGTTTTTAATGTTATGAATGGCGACAAAGAATCAGTTGATGCCTTGCTAACAAATAAAGATGTAGCTGCAATAAGTTTTGTTGGTTCCACACCAATAGCAAAATACATTTACGAAAATGCAGCTAAGAATGAAAAAAGAGTTCAGGCATTAGGTGGAGCTAAAAATCATTGTATAGTGATGCCAGATTGCGATATAGACCAAGCTGTTAATGGTTTAATGGGAGCAGCATATGGTTCAGCTGGTGAAAGATGTATGGCTCAGTCAGTTGCTGTAGCCGTAGGTGATATTGGAGATAGATTAGTTAATAAACTTTCAAAAAAAGTAGAGTCACTTAAAGTAGGTTCTGGACTAGACAAAACATCTGAAATGGGACCATTAATAACAAAAGAACATTTAAATAAAGTTAGAGGTTATGTAGATTTAGGAGTTGAAGAAGGAGCTAAACTTCTTGTAGATGGAAGAAATATAAAACTTCAAGGATTTGAAAAAGGTTTTTATATTGGGGGCTGCCTTTTTGATCATGTTAAACCAAATATGCGTATTTACAAAGAAGAGATTTTTGGGCCAGTTCTTTCAGTAGTACGTGTTAAAGATTTTGAATCAGCTGTTAATTTAGTAAACAATCATGAATTTGGTAACGGAACAAGTATTTATACAAGAGACGGTGATGTAGGAAGAACTTATGCTAATAAAATAAAAGTAGGAATGGTTGGAATAAATATACCTATACCTGTTCCTATGGCTTTTCATAGTTTCGGTGGCTGGAAAAGATCTTTATTTGGTGATCAACATATGCATGGTACAGAAGGTGTTAGATTTTATACAAAATTAAAAACAATAACATCGAGATGGCCATCTGGCTTAAGATCTGATCCAGAATTTATAATGCCAACAATGAAATAGGAAAATTATATGAAAAAAAAAATTTCTTTAATAGGCGCAGGCCAAATTGGAGGTACATTAGCTCATCTTATAAGTATAAAAGAGTTAGCTGATGTTGTTCTTTTTGATGTAGCGGAAGGTTTAGCAAAAGGTAAAGCTTTAGATATAGCGCAGTCTACATCGGTAGACGGGCAAAATGTTAATCTTACTGGAACCAGCAATTATGAAGACACCAAAGATTCGGATGTAATTATAATAACGGCAGGCATTCCAAGAAAACCTGGAATGACAAGAGATGATTTGCTAGGTACTAATTTAAAAATAATAAAACAAGTTGCAGATGGAATTAAAAACACTTCTCCAAATGCATTTGTGATTTGTATAACAAATCCGCTAGATGTAATAGTTATGGCGTTACAAAAATACTCTAGTTTACCCAAAAATAAAGTTGTTGGCATGGCAGGAGTTTTAGATTCATCAAGATTTAAATATTTTTTATCTCAAGAGCTTAATATTCCTGTAAAAGATATAAGCACTTTAGTTTTAGGGGGGCATGGAGATTCAATGGTACCAATGGATAATCACACCACCATCAACGGTAAAGAAATATCCAAGACTATTAGCAAAGAAAAATTAGACTTAATAATTGATAAAACGCGCAAAGGAGGTGCTGAAATAGTTAAGTTTTTAGAAAAGGGCTCTGCATTCTATGCACCTGCAGCATCAGGAATTCAGATGGCTGAAGCTTATATTAATGATTTAAAAAAAACATTACCCTGCGCTGCTTACTTAAATGGGGAATATGGTGTTAAAGGTTTATACGCAGGAGTTCCAGTTGTTATAGGCAAAAATGGAATCGAAAAAGTAATAGAAATAAAATTAAATAATAAAGAAAAAAGTAATTTTGATCTATCAATTAAAGCAGTCAAAGAATTATTTGATGCAGCTATGAAAATAGATCCAGATTTAAAAAATTAACCTTTATTAGAAATGAATAAAATTTTTATTAAGTTTTTTATATTTTTAATTATTATACCAATTAGTATATTTGCTGGATATGAAAATCCTAAACTAGTAGAGGTACCTAAAAAATATGTTAATAAGGCACTAGATAATATAGGTTTTAGTAATAATCCTGTAGACGACAAAAAAAATAAAGATTTACCTAAATTATATAATGAAGAAAAAGAAATTAGTGAAATTATTGCAAACTCATTTTCATTAGAAATCTCTAAAGTTAAATCATATCAAGATAAAACAGCATCTCTAATTGTTTCAAAGAATGATAGTAAAGTAACTTTTCAAATCTTTACTCACACCGGGTTTTCCATTAAAGAAAATAAAATTATAGAAATGAATCTGCCTTCATCTTTTTATAAAGAAAAAAAAAGTGATGGAGGGGTAAAAAGTGTTTTTACAATCAACGGTAATTATTTTGCTTTAATTTCTCAAAAAAAATTTTCTTGCTTATATGCATCAATAGTCGATTTAAAAAGTGGTAAGGAAATATTAAAAAGCTCTTGCCTACCAGATAAAGACAAGGTTGATTTTGGAGGTCTTGGTGGAGCATACATCAAAATGGAAGATAAGATTTTGTTAAGTATTGGGGTGCCAACACATGCATCAGAAGAAATAGATAAGCTGTCCCAAAACATGGAATCTGTTTTTGGAAAAATAATATCAATTGAAAATAAAGAGTTTTTAAATACAGAAAGTAGAAATTTTAAATATAATATTTTTTCATTAGGCCATAGAAATCCACAAGGTCTAGTTTTAATAAATAATTCGATATTTTCATTAGAACATGGACCTCAAGGTGGGGACGAATTAAATGAAATCAAACAAGGAAAAAACTATGGTTGGCCTATAGTTTCTTTAGGAACAAGATACAATGAAGGTAAAAGTTTTAATAAAGGCTTTGTTGATTCAAATTTTAAGGATCCGATATTTACTTTTTTACCAGCAGTTGCACCATCATCGTTGAACGTTTGTCCAAAAAATTTATCAAAATATTATGAAAATTATGATTGTTTAATTGGGCTAAGTTTAAGGGAGATGTCATTATTAATTTTCTTACTGGATAAAAATAAAAAAAAAGTAATCAATGTTGAAAGAATTAAATTAAAAAAAAGATTAAGACATTTTGGTTTAAGGAAAGATGGAAAAATATTTTTTGATCAAAATGATTATTTTTATATAACAGCAGATAATGATGGCTTATATAAAGTTAAATTTAATAAATTTAGGTAAAATTATATTTTTTTATAAACACAAAGAATATTTTTACCTACTCTATAACGAGTTAGATAGTCTAAAAAAAAAGTAACTGGAGAAAATATTTTATCCCATAAAAATATTTTAAATTTAGATGGGTACACTTCATCTTTAAAAAATAATTTATTCAAAAAATATAATAGATATCCAATAAAATCTAGATATATTAATTTCTCAATTTTTGCATTTGAAAACTTTGAAAATTTAAAATAATCAATATCATAACGTTTATAATGACCAACAGCTTCGTCAAACTTTCCATAAAGTTTTTGGTGTGCGGGAACAAGAATAATCAAATGTCCATTTAAGTTTAATTTGTCCAATGCAGATTGAATTTCCAGAGTATCCTCTTTTATGTGCTCTAGCACATTTAAATAGATTATTGTATTGAATTTATTACCAATTTCATTAATTTTTTTACTTTCAATTTTTATATTTTGCTTATCTGAATATCTTTTTTTTAAAATTTCAATATTTTTTTTATCAAGTTCTGTTAGAACTATATTTTTAATATTTTTATGATAATTTGAAGTAAAACTTCCAATACCTGCTCCAACCTCGAGAAAATCATCCTTAAAGTATTTTTTTATTAAAATAGAAAGATATTTTCGCCAAACATTTGCTTTATCAAAAATTTCTAATTCTTGGCCTGGATATTCCATATTATTTATTTAGTAACATTTTTTTGTATAAACTCATAAATATTTCTTTATGTTTTAAATTTAATTTATTTTTACTTATAAAATGAGAGTCTGTTTTTGCAAGATTTATCATTAAATTATTTTTAGAGAGTAAGTTTTCAAAAGCAATTTTTTTTTCATTATCTAAATTTTTTAAATTGAAAGATATTGCAACGGAATATGCATTATTATTGAAGCTATAAAAAAATTTATTTTTTGACTTAAATAGTTTTTTAACAACAATATAAATAGGAGCCAAGTTATTATCTCTCAAAAATTTTTGTATTAAATAAAAAAATGATGAAAATTTTTTTTTAATCAATATTTCATAGTCTACCAACCCACCTCTGCATATCAAAGGCACCATATGTTTGTATTTAGATGTATAGTGAAAATTATGTAAATCTATTATTTTTCTTTTATTTTTATTAAGTATAAAAAAGACTTTATAAAAAATCCCCCATGTTATTTTATTAATAAAAAGAGATGAAAATTTAAAAAAGAACTTTTCTATAGAATTTGGTTCTAGATTAATAAATTTAAAATTATTTTTTATATTTTTTACGTAATTTGTCTTAAAAATGACTGCAAAATTGTTAGAGCGAAAAAAAGGATCTACTTGAACATACTTGTATTCGTCATTTTTCATTAGCTCACTTTGAACCTGTTTAATATTTTTTAGTATTTTTGTTTCTAATAATAAATTACTAGATATAATTTTTTTAACTTTTATTTTAGCTTCTAAAATGATCCCAAAGAATCCAAATGATCCAATGTAATTACGAAGTTCCTTGGAATTTTTCTTTAATTCCTTAACTTTCCCACTATGTGTAATAACTTTTAAATAGTGCACGCTATCTCCAAATGAAGACACTTTTTTACTTGAATCTTTACCTATAGCATTTGCTGATATTGCTCCACCAATACTAATGTGCTCCCCACCTGGTACAGAATATAGAGTAAGTTTTTTTTCTTTTAATAATAATATAATCTCAGAAATTTTTGTTCCTGAACTAACAGATATTATTTTTCTTTTTCTATTTATTTCTATTTCTTTATTAAACTTCTTTAAAGAGATTAAGAAATTATTTTTACCTGATACAATTGATTTGCTGTCATAAGAGCATTCACCAGTTCTTATTGCAAAAAATTTTTTTTCTTTTTTTAAAATATTAATAATATATTTTAATTCTTTAAGATTTATAGGATATATTATTGTTACTTTTTGACTATAAGTGAGATTCCAAGAACTTATTTTTTTTAATTCAGTATCAAACTTATTTAAATCTTCTAACATTAGATTTTAGATCTTACAAAATTTAATATTATTTCAATTGTTTTAAAGCTTACACCATTTTCTAAAACCTTATCTAGACTTTCAAAAAAATAGTTGACATCTTTTTCATCAATAATCAAGGAAGGAGATATCCATAAATGGTTAGAATTTGCAGAGTCATTAACTGTTGTTAATATGTTATATTTTTCATAGAGCTCAAAAGAAATTGCGGTAGCCGTTATTTTTTTTAAAAAAAAAGCTTTATCTTTTATAATTTCTAAGGGCACTAATTCTATTAGTTTTGCAAGTTTAGAATAAATAGATTTAAACACTATTCCATTTAATATTCCAGTTCCTTTTACTTCATCAATTTTATCTTTATGTTTTTCATTTAATCTTTGAAGTTTCATATTTAGGAGATCTGAAAGTTTTTCAACATCAATTTTAAATTGTTCATCTGCCATTATATTCAATGCTTCTAACGCTGTAACACTTTCTTCAGCAAATCCATTATAAGTTGTTGTATGCAAAAAGGTTTCACTTAGTTTTGAGTAGGCCTTTTTATAAACATTATCATCTGCAACTAGACATGATATGGAAGATTTTCCACCTCCCAGAGTTTTGGAGAGACAGATAATATCCGGTGCATTTTCATTTTTAAAGTTTTGAAAATAGAACATTTCTTTTGATTTGAAAAAACCAGTAAAAACTTCATCATAAATCAATCTAAAACCAAACTTTTTTTTCAAATAAAAAAGTTTGTCTATGAAACTTTGGGAGCATGCACTTAACAAACTTGCGCTATAGGGCTCAATAATAACAGCATAAACACCACCTTTTTTTTCACAATTTAAAATTTTGTTTTCTAGATCTTGAGCATCATTAAAATTAAAACTTAAACAGTTCTCCATAACTGGAAATTGATTATCTTTTAGATATGAGCCCGAGATAGAACCGCTGCCAATCAGCTTACCGTGGTAAGATTTATTTGAGTGGATTATGAATTTTCTTTTTGATTGAAAAGATTTAAAACAAACTTTAATTGCAGCTTCTACAGCTTCTGCTCCAGAATTTAAAAAAAATGACTTATTTAAGTCTTTAGGTAACAAAGAAGCAATGTTATGTGATAATGCGGCCATATATTGTGAAAATATAATTTTATGAACCTCAACTTTATTTTTTTCTTGAAAACTTACTCTTCTATCTATTATTTTTTTATGATTATGCCCAAGTCCCAACACTCCTAAACCACCAGTAAAATCTAAAATTTTTTTCCCACTTTCTGTATAAAAGTAAACTCCATTAGCAGTTTTAAAAATATCTTTACCGTAAGGAAAATTTGAAAAAATTTGAGCTTGGTTTGGATTGATATATTTTTCATACAACTCAATAACTTCGCTATTACTTAATTTTTCTGCATCTTCTACTGTAAAAAGTCTTTTTTTGGTCATATGTGATAAAATTGTTTATAATGAATATATACTTTAATAATAAACAACTTTCTATGAATTAATGAAAAAAGATAGTTTATATCTTGATATATTTTTTTTAATTTTACTAAGCATATTTTCAATACTTATTAATTTTAATTTTGGAAATATTGGAGTATTTCCAACTGATACTTTTGCCTTTTTTGATACTGCCTATAATATATTAATTAATAATCATCCGTTCAAAGATATTTGGGTTACAACTGGACCACTAGTAGACTACGTACAGTCTATTTTTTTTAGAATATTTGGAGTTAGTTGGTTTAGCTATATTCTGCACGGAGCAATTTTTAATTTTTTAATATCAATAACTATTTATATTACTTTAATTAAGTTTGACCTAAAATCTCATTTTGCATTTATTTATTCAGCATCTGTTGCTACTTTATGCTACCCAGTATCAGGAACCCCCTTTGCATACCAACATTCTATTGTTTTATCTATTATTTCTTTAATGATATTTTTCTTAGCTATAAGAAGTGAATCCAAAATATATTGGTTTGTATTACCTATTACTACTGGATTTTCATTTTTAAGTATGCACGTTCCATCTTCATACATAATTGCAGTTTTAAGCGTAGGAATAATAAGTTATTTTTTTTTCCATTTTGATAAAGAAAAAATTATTTCATTTATACTGGGCTGTATATCATTTTTCTTATTTATTTTAATTTTCTTTTTACACTTTGAAATTCCATTTCTTAATTTTATTCAACAATATATTTTATTTCCAATGAGCCTAGGCGAATATAGAATTACTGGAAATGAATATTCCCACATTAGTCTGCTAGATAGATTAACATTTCGAGGAATATTTGGACATTTTAAATTTATACACTTATTTTCATTAATTATTTTAGTGATGTTATTATTTAGCTTAAAAAGAAAAAATGATTTTAAATATAAACAGGATTTAATAATTTTTATTTCTTTATTATCAACAACGTACTTATTAATTTTTCATCAATTAATTACGTCAAACCAGACGTTTATTTTTTTTATAATTCCTATACTAGCTGGATTTTCTCATGTTCTTTTAGAAAAATATATTTTTAAAAAAAATGCTTACAAAATTTTAATCTTAATATTGGTAGCATTTATATCAATCAAATATAATAATGAGTATAATGTGAATAGAAAGTTTATGGATTTGCAAAATACTGATCTTAAAAAATCAGTAGATGCGTCTTTACTTGATAAAAAACTTAAAAACTTAAAATGGATTACACCGTTCTTTAATGGAAAACCAATCGACGAAATTAACTTACTTAAAGATTCAATTAAAATTATTGGCGATGAAAAAAGAAACAAAATGTTAATTACAGATTACCAATTTATTTCTGCAGTATTAGAGCAAAATTTAAACATACCTAACAGATGGTATACTGCTGAAGGAAGTTCTTATCCACTAAAAGACCATAAGTATTTTAAATTCTACAAAAGTTTTTTTTCTAAAAAAATTGAAAAAAACAAAATTGAAGTAATATATATTATTAATAATCCTCAAGGTGATATAAAAATAGAAAATTTTTTAATTTACTTAAAAAATTATTGTAGCAATGATATTCAAAATAATAATATATTATCTACACATTTGATAAAAAAATGCACTAATTAGTCTAATTTTTTTTAAGTTTTAAGATTAAGGAATATCTTAGAAATTTTAAATTCAGTAAATTTTTAGTTTTAGTGATGTAGAAATTTTTGTATAAAAAACTAAAACTATTTTCATTATGTAAGTGGTATTTAATTTTTCTATATCCTTGATTTTTTAATAGCTTTGTAACAAATAAAAATCTTTTAAAATCAAAAAAGGGTAATAAAATAAATTCAAATACTCTGAAAAACTTTGGTATATCGATGATAAATATATAAAAATCCTTATTTTTTTTGGGGCATTTTTTAATAATTTTTTTAATAATTTTTTTTAGTTTATCTTTGTGTATATATTGAACCACAGAAGACATTATAACTAAGTTAAATTTTTTTTTGTTAACGATTCGGTTAAAATCTGAATTTACATAGACTTTTTTTGCATTGTACTTTTTTTTAACTTCTTCAATTATTTTTTTATTTACATCGTATAAAACTATTTTTTTTAAAGATTTATCTTTTAAATTATTTTTTGACCAAACACCTAACCCACAACCAAAATCTAATACTTGCAATTTATTTAATTTAGTAAATTTTTTAATAAAATTTAAATCAATTTGTTCTGTATAGTTGAAAATCACAATTTTATAAGTTTATGTGTTATAGTTATCTTTTTGGGAATATTAAGGTTTTTGACATTTTTTTGATTTTCTTTTAGCATATATATTATATAAAAATCTAATTTAATAAGTAAAAATACTAATTTACAACAAAAAATTAAAGAAAGAATTTTGTGAATATCCACGAATATCAAGCAAAAAAGATTTTAAAAACTTTTGGAGTCAAGGTGCCTAATGGGGAGCCTATTTTTTCTTTAGATGAATTAGAAAAAAAAATTGAGTTATTAAAATCAAATAAAATTGTTTTAAAAGCTCAAATTCATGCAGGTGGTCGGGGCAAAGCTGGAGGCATCAAGCTAGTTAATAATAAAGAAGATCTTATAAAAGAATCAAAAATTATGTTTGGAAAAAATTTGGTAACTAATCAAACCGGGCCTGCGGGCAAAAAAGTGACAAGACTTTATATAGAAGAAGCTACAGAAATAAGTAAAGAGTTTTATTTATCATGCTTAGTAGATAGAAAAAGTGCAAAAATTGCGTTTATAAGTAGTTCTGAAGGAGGAATGGATATTGAAAAAATAGCAAATAATAATCCTGAAAAAATAGTAACTACAAAAGTTGACTTGAACAATGAAATTAGTGAAAAAGATATTCTGAATATTATTCAGCCCTTTAATTTAAATGTTAACCAAAAAAAAGATGCTAATAAATTAATTCAAGCATTATTAAAAATTTTAAGAATAAATGATGCAAGTCTTATTGAAATTAATCCACTAATAATTAATAAAAAGGGGGAGCTCATTTGTTTAGATGCAAAAATGAATTTTGATGATAACGCGATATTTAGACAACCTAACATATTTGAATTAAGGGATCTAAATGAAGAAGATCCAAAAGAAATAAAAGCTAGCAGTCATGATTTATCCTACATAAAATTAAATGGTTCTATAGGATGTATGGTAAATGGAGCAGGTTTAGCAATGGCAACCATGGATATAATAAAATTATATGGATCAGAGCCAGCTAATTTTCTTGATGTTGGTGGGGGGGCTTCAAAAGAAAAAGTCTCAGCTGCATTTAAAATTATAATTTCTGATAAAAATGTTAAGGGTATTTTAATAAATATATTTGGTGGCATCATGAGATGTGACGTGCTTGCACATGGACTTGCAGAAGCTGCAAAAGAAATAAATCTATCTATTCCATTGGTAGTTAGGCTGGCTGGTACTAACGTTGAATTAGGTAAAGAAATTTTAAGAAAATCTAAATTGAAAATTATATCAGCAAATAATCTATCTGAAGCTGCGGAAAAAATTATAGAGGCAATAAAATAATTATGTCAATTTTAGTTAATAGAGATACAAAATTAATTTGCCAAGGTTTTACCGGAAAACATGGCACTTTTCATTCAGAGCAGGCTATAGCTTATGGAACTAATTTAGTTGGTGGAGTTACTCCTAAAAAAGGAGGACAATCTCATTTAGGCAAACCAGTTTTTAATACTGTTGAAGAGGCTATAAAAAAGACAGAGGCAAATGCTACAATGATTTATGTGCCTGCGCAATATGCCTCTTCCGCAATAATTGAAGCTGCAGAAAATGAGATTCCTTTAATTGTTTGTATTACGGAAGGCATTCCTATTTTAGATATGGTAAATGTAAAAAAAAAAATTGAAAAATCAAAATCACGTTTAATTGGTCCAAATTGTCCAGGTGTTATTACTCCATCAGAATGTAAAATTGGGATTATGCCAGGAAACATTCATAAAAAAGGATCTTGTGGAATTGTATCAAGATCTGGAACCCTTACATATGAAGCTGTTGCACAAACAACCGAGAATGGATTGGGCCAATCAACTGTTGTAGGTATTGGTGGAGACCCAATTAATGGAACAAATTTTATAGATTGTTTAGAACTTTTCCTTAAGGATAAAGAAACAGAATCTATTATTATGATAGGTGAAATTGGTGGTTCTGCTGAAGAGGAAGCTTCAGAATTTATAAAATCATCAAAGACTAAAAAACCTATTGTAGGATTCATAGCGGGTAAAACAGCCCCACCTGGGAGAAGAATGGGTCACGCAGGCGCAATTATTTCAGGAGGCATTGGTGGTGCTGAAGAAAAAATAGAAAAAATGAAATCATGTGGTATTTTGGTTGCAGACTCCCCTGCACAAATTGGACAAACTTTATATGAGAAACTTGCAAGATAAGATTATCAATTTTATAATAGTATAATTTTTTTAATATTAATGACCTCAAATAAAAATAATATAACTTTTGAACAAACATCATTTTTGCAAGGTGGGAATAGTTCTTTTATTAAAGATCAATATTTAAAATATATAAATAATCCTAAGTCTATTCCTCAGAGCTGGTCAGATTTTTTTGACGGTCTTGGCGAAAGTAAAGAAGTTATAAAAAGAGAAATATTAGGACCTAGCTGGGCTCCGATTAAAAAAAGTGATGAAGTTAACCAAATTTCAAAAGAGTCTTTTAATGAAAATGAAGATTCTAATATTATTGAAGAAACCCAATCACAACATATATCTGAAAGAGAAAAAGAACAGTCTGTAAAAGCAATTGCTCTTATTAGAGCATATAGAATAAGAGGGCATCTTATTGCTAATCTAGATCCTTTAGGAATGTTAGAAAGAAAATATCTTTACGATTTACATCCTAATGATCATGGCTTTGAAAAAAAAGATTATAATAAAAAAATTTATCTAAATGGTTATTTGGATAGAGATTATGCAACAATAAGTGAAATAATTTCATTTTTAAAAAAAACTTATTGTTCAACTATTGGATCTGAATATATGCACATCTCTGATCCAGTTGAAAAAAAATGGTTTAGAGAAAGAATTGAAAAAGAAGAAAATAAACTAAATTTTACCGCCAATGGAAAGAAAGCTATTTTAAACAAGTTAATACAAGCAGAAGGATTTGAAAAATTTTTAGCAGTTAAATTTGTTGGAACAAAAAGATTTGGAATAGACGGTGGAGAATCTTTAATACCTGCACTAGAGCAAATAATAAAACGTGGTAGTCAATTTGGAGTAAAAGAAATTAAAATTGGAATGCCACACAGAGGTAGATTAAATGTTTTAGCAAATTTACTACAAAAATCTTATAAAAGAATGTTTAATGAATTTGCTGGTGAATTTGAAACCGCTAGCACCGATTCTACAGGAGATGTTAAATATCACTTAGGAGCCTCATCTAATAGAGAGTTTGATGGGAATTTAGTTCATATTTCTTTAACTGATAATCCTTCACATTTAGAAGCTGTTAATCCAGTAGTATTAGGACAAACACGAGCTAAACAATTTTTTCATAAAGATAAAAAAAGACAAAAAGTAGTTCCAATTTTAATTCATGGTGATGCTGCTTTTGCTGGACAAGGAGTAGTTGCTGAATGTTTCGCAATGTCAGGACTTCCTGGCCATAATACTGGGGGTACTATACATTTTATAGTTAATAATCAGATTGGATTCACTACCAATCCAAGATTTGCACGATCCTCACCATATCCTTCAGACTTAGCAAAAATGGTTGACGCTCCAATATTACATGTTAATGCCGACGATCCTGAAGCTGTAGTTCATTGTGCTAGAATTGCCATGGAATTTAGACAAAAATTTAACCGAGATGTTGTTATAGATATGATTTGTTATAGAAGATTCGGTCACAATGAAGGTGATGAACCATCATTTACTCAACCAGTTATGTATAAAAAAATAAAAAAACATCCAACAGCTTTGAACGTGTATGCAGATAAATTAATTAAGGAAGGAACTATTTCACAAAATGAGTTTATTAAAATGAAGCTAGATTTTAATACTTTACTTACAAACCAATTCAAAACAGCTAAAGAATATAAACCAAAATTAGAGTGGTATGAGGGTGTGTGGTCAAGATATAAACCAGAAAAAGGCAAAGATAAAAGGGGAAGAACAGGAGTATCATTAGATAAAATAAAAAAAATTGGTGAAAAACTTGTTGTGATTCCAAACGACTTTAATGCTCACCCAACAATAAAAAGAATTTTTGATATAAAAAGAAAAATGTTTCAATCTGGCAAAGGTTTTGATTGGTCTACAGCAGAGCAACTAGCTTTTGCTACTTTATTAGAGGAAGGTTATCCAGTGAGACTTTCAGGGCAAGACTCAGGCCGAGGAACATTTAGCCAACGTCATTCTGTTCTTAGAGATCAGAACGATAGTACATATTATACACCTTTAAACAATATTTCAAAAAAGCAAAATAGATATGAGGTTATAGATAGCTTGCTTTCTGAGTTGGCTGTTCTTGGATTTGAATATGGATATGCTTTATCTGAACCAAAAACATTAGTTATTTGGGAAGCTCAATTTGGAGATTTTGCTAATGGGGCTCAAGTTGTAATAGACCAGTTTATTGCACCTGGTGAAAGAAAATGGACAAGAGCTAGTGGATTAGTCATGCTCTTACCTCATGGTTATGAAGGTCAAGGACCTGAACATTCGTCTGCAAGATTAGAAAGATTTTTGCAATTATGTGCTCAAGAAAATATTCAGGTTATGAATTGCACAACCCCAGCTAATTATTTTCATGCTCTACGAAGGCAAATCCATAGGGACTTTAGGAAACCTTTAATTATTATGACACCAAAATCTTTACTAAGAAATAAAAGATGTGTGTCAAATATTGAAGATTTTAATATTAAAAACTCATTCCATAGAGTTTTAACGGATCATGCAGACATTGAAGATTATGGTTTAATTAAACTTTCAAACGATAAAAAAATAGAAAAGGTTATTATGTGTTCAGGAAAAGTTTATTTTGATCTTATAGAAGCTCGAGAGAAAATAAAAAATAATAAAGTTTATATTATTAGGATAGAACAATTATATCCATTTCCTGTTAAAACACTTGCGCAGGAGTTGAAAAGATTTAAAAAAGCTAATTTTTTCTGGTGCCAAGAAGAACCTCAGAATATGGGTGCGTGGAACACAGCAAGAAATTATATTCAATGGACTTTAGATCATATTAGAGCAGAAACTAGAAAAGTTCATTATATTGGAAGAAAGCCAGCCGCATCACCAGCGACAGGATATTTAAAAAAACACCTTGCACAGCAAAAAGAAATAATAGAAAAGGTACTTAGCTAGATATGTCAAATCAAATTTTAGTTCCTTCATTAGGAGAATCTATTACAGAAGCAACTGTATCTAAGTGGCTTAAACAAGTGGGTGAAAAAGTAGATTCTGATGAACCATTAGTTGAGTTAGAAACAGACAAAGTTAATGTTGAGGTTCCTTCTCCTTTAAGTGGAACTTTATCTGCTATTAAATTTAAAGAAGGAGACACAGTTGAAGTTGGGGCTCTATTAGGCACTATTGAAGAAGGACAATCAACTTCTCCAGGCATCAATATAATTGATGAACAAAAGCCAAGAGAGCAAACTTATGAACCACCTAAAAAAAATAAAGAAGTAAAAAGTAAAAAAATAGATAAAAAAGAAGATTTTGAAAAAGAGGATCCATTAACACTTTTAGACGACCCTAAAGAAAAAATTTACGAAGGGAAAAAAAGTTCTAACGAAGAGCTGATTCTAGATACTTTAGTTGAAGAAGAAAAACTAGAAATAAACGAAGAAAAATATATTCCGCCAAAAACTAGAAAAAACTTATCTCCAGCTGTTAGAAAAATCGTTGAAGAGAATAATATTGATATTTCTAAAATTGAAGGAACTGGAAAATCTGGAAGGATTTCCAAATCAGATTTAATTGATTTAATGGGTAATTTGCCCGAACCTTCACAAAGAAAACAAACTCATGGGCCTGAAGAAAAAGTTAAAATGACAAGACTAAGAATCACAATTGCAAAAAGGTTAAAAGAAGCTCAAGAAAATGCAGCGATGCTTACCACATTTAATGAAGTTGATATGGGAAGCATAATAGACATGAGAAAAGATTATCAAGACGATTTTACAAAAAAGTACTCTGTTAAACTTGGGTTTATGTCTTTTTTTGTTAAAGCTTCTGTTGTTGCCCTAAAAATTTTTCCTGCAGTAAATGCAGAAATAGAAAATGATCATATTACATATAAAAATTATTATAATATTTCAATTGCAATAGGAACAGACAGGGGGCTTGTAGTTCCAGTTCTCAAAAATGTAGATGAATTATCTTTTGCAGACATAGAAAAAAATATTTTTCAACTTTCTGAGAAAGCAAGAGGTGGCAAAATTACGATTAACGATCTTCAGGGTGGAACCTTTACTATTAGTAATGGCGGCATTTATGGTTCTATGCTTTCAACACCAATATTAAATCCACCGCAAACTGGTATTCTTGGAATGCATAATATTGTAGAACGACCTGTTGTAAGAGAAGGAAGTATCGTTATAAGACCAATTATGTATTTAGCTTTATCATATGATCACAGAATAATTGATGGCAAAGAAGCAGTTTCTTTTTTAAAAACTATTAAAGAGTGTCTTGAAGAACCTAGGAGACTATTTCTAGATATTTAATAATGGAAAATACTTTTGATGTAATCGTAGTTGGAGCAGGTCCTGGCGGTTATGTTTGTGCTATTAAATGTGCACAACTAGGACTCAAAACTGCTTGTGTTGAAGAAAATAAAACACTGGGTGGTACATGCTTAAACATAGGATGCATACCTTCAAAAAGTCTACTTAACGCCTCTGAAATGTATTACAAGGCGCAAAAAGAATTCAATAGTTTAGGAATTGATGTAGAGAAAATTCAATTAAATTTAAAACAAATGATGAGCAATAAAAATAAATCTGTTTTAAGTCTTACACAAGGAGTGGAATATTTATTCAAAAAAAATAAAGTTACACATTTAAAAGGGAAAGGTTCCATTTTAGACCCAAAGACTGTAACTGTTACTGACAAAAATAATAAAAAAAGCAACTATAAAGCAAATAAAATTGTAATAGCCACTGGCTCT
>Ga0209402_10002049_pt1 | contig 20893 bp, 27 predicted proteins | sample ArcticOcean_MG_C_3_FD_187437 | JGI IMG/M metagenome (GOLD analysis project Ga0209402, IMG submission 187437) | Marine microbial communities from western Arctic Ocean - ArcticOcean_MG_CB8_126 (SPAdes) (version 2) | ecosystem: Environmental > Aquatic > Marine > Oceanic | place: Arctic Ocean... | reverse complement strand
TATACTTATCTATCATTTCTGCAAACTGTTGTTGATATTTAGCATCATCATCATGTTGTTGTAACACAATACGGGATTCTATATTAGATTCTTTAAGCAACTTTTCTTTTATAGCTTGTTGCTTTTTTTCTTTTTGTATCCTACGAATAAACGCATAGTAAATAATCTGAGTAAAATAAGCAAATGGATTAGTAGATTTTTCAGGATTAAATTTATCTATATACTGCAAACAATTTTCTATACCATCGGAAATCATTTCTTCCCGATAGGTATAGTTAATAAAGTTTGGTCGATATGATAGGTGATTCGCAATCTTTAGAATACACTCACCCAAATAATTAGTAATTTGGGGTGGCTCATCTCCCGATGCTTCCATTTCTTTTATTTTATCTTGTCGTTCTACTATTGCAGCTAAAAACTCTTTATTATTAACGTAATGTATTGGTATTTTTTTTGTTCTTGCCATAAGAATTATCCTAAGGACCTTTTAGGCCACTTGTGAAATATAATCTCCAAACAATCCAGAAATAACTTCAACAGCTTCATCAAGATTATTTAGACGCCAAGAAGCATTGTGTTTGATAAGAGGATGATCCATTAAATAATTATCATCAGATACAATGATAAGTGGTTTCCTCAAACCAATTGCCCAACCAATCTCAATAATAGTTCCAATAGATGGACGTCTATCACTAAGTTCTTTAGGAAGATAAGCAAGTACTAAATCAGATGACTCAGTATCCAACCAGTTTTTTGTAGCAATAGCTCTAGGGTCAGACCACATCTTTACAACACTGCCCGGTGCCGAGTATCGTTTACCCTTTTCTAAGGGTTCACAACGCAAAGGAGATATACCCACAATGCCTGGTTCAAACTTTTCTTGGCAATATACTCGCCATTCATTTGCTTCTTGGTAATCGCAGTCCGCAATGGGTCCTGCTAAATAAATATATTTTTTCATATTAATGACTCTTTTTATGTTTAGTCATCTATAAGTATATCACAATTCCTATAGGTTGTCAAGACCCACCTCTTCCCAATCAACATAATTCCATCCCTCATCTCTTTCTAAGTTTACTGAATGGGCTTTGTCTCCTATGGATCCTATATCGTTTATCAGGATACGGCCTTCGTCTGCCATACCCATAAGTAACATATCAAAGGGTATGCCTAATCTGCGGAGTTCTGATTCTGTTCTTTCTCTTACGGACTCTCTACGACCAGTAATAAGAATGATGTTGTGTCCTTGTGCCTCCCACTTCTTCATTCTGTGAAATACACCGGGCAACAACTCATGAGCATTATCTATCACCGCCCTATGTCCCTCACTCATATATTTCGTTAAAGTTCCATCTATATCAATAATTAATGTTTTCACCTTATCCTCCCTCAATAGGCGGCATGATAACTACTTCATCACCTTCTGTAATTGGTTGCAACCATGAATTAGAATACATAGTTCCATTAATTGCTATATTACAATCACCCCAACCATGATTGGGATGAGTATTATCTAATACATTGAGCAATCCTTTTATAGTAGTAAATCCACTTATATCTATTTCTTTTTTGCCTACACCTAATGCAAAATCACCTGTTAATTTTATTTTCATATTCTCACCCAATGGTTTTTAGCATAGTCAAATATATCATACTTAAAATATTCTTTACTGTAAACATCAAAGGCTATTGTAATCCTTTCCTTATCATTATCACATCTATCCGTCCAATGAAGAACATTGTTTGGGAAAAAAACCATAGTCTTTTTCTCATTTAAAATAGGATTACCTCCATAATATGTAGATGTTAAACCATCTACCTGAACATTTAAATGTCCACACAGATGTCGGTCTGATGTAATTATTCTATCATTATAACTACAATGTTTATGGGATTGTATTTGTTCTCCCCTTCTCATTACATTTGCCCAACACTGTACATACAATGTTGTACCTTTTATTCCAGTGTAGGCCTCATATCCTTTACGAATCCATTTTCTTAATGATTTTGTTCCCAACCAGTTTAACACATTAAAATGGAAAAATCTAGATGTTAAAGAATTTTCTCCTAATCCAGTCTGGCCATCTGTAAATTCTCCATTACCACCTAATGGAGAATATTTTTTTATAATCTCTACTTCCTTTGTAAGAACTTGTTTGGATAATTTATTAATATTAATATCGGTGTCTATACAAAGAACTTTCATCGTTTCCTGAGCCAATTTCATTTTATAATTTCATTTCTATTTACGCTACACCACAGGGTTACCCCTATATTTGATTTAAGATGTGGTGCTAACTCCCATTGAATAACTTCCTTTGTTTGAACACATCGTTCTACATTCTCAAACTGATCTATAAGATTCTTCTCACATTTTGTTACGCCCTCATCATTCGCAAGACATATCATTATCAACAAAAATACTAGGTCCATTTTATTTATTTTGGTATATTATGCAACCCTAAAGCTCTTGGTATATTTGGCACACATGACCACGAAGCCGCCCACTCTCCATCATATAGTTCCATATAGTGTATAGTAGAGTCCATGCGATGATAATTATTATCCTCATCTTCCCTCAATGTAGACCATCCCCGGAATAATTCAGCAGCGTGGGCATTACATTCTTCTATAGTTGAAAAGGGAGCTACAGCAGACATTGCGTGAATATCTGCTGTAGTCAGCAAAGAAAAAACTAATATAAAGGAATTTATCATTAAATTTTCTTACCAGTATCGGGTCTCTCCGGTATAGTATGTCCTAATGCAATGTTAGCATCAATACTCTCTTGTTCCGTCATACATCGGAATTCATGGAACTCTGATAACATATTTCCAATCGTACCTTGTAGTTGCATAATAAGTGGTAGTGTATTGCCTGCGGCAAATGCTTCGCAATGTTCCTTATCCTGAAATGGCATTATAAATTGGGTCCAGCCTTGTAATGGGCTCAACCCCGTCGCTGCATTCAATGTAATTAAAGCAGAGACAAAAAACGCTGTGACTTCAACAGTCATTCTTATTTCCTCCTAGGGGTTGACAAATATAGAAAAGTATGGTATACTTAAAGAGCAACCTTTGAGGAAAACCAATACCAGCTCAATGTAATGTAGGTTTAGGTCCCAACATATTCATTTGTACTTCTGAATTATTATCTTCTTCATACTCTACATCAATCTTATGGGAATCTTCCAGATACTTAGCTACTTTGGATAGGTTATCCTTCATTTGCTCCATCATAGTTTCCTCTGATTTACTTTCGTTATCAGAGATTTCATGTCTAATCCTTTTACAAAACATTTTATAATAAAAGATTACTTCAGGAGCTAAGGTACCGAAGGATAGAATTCTATCCTTATAAATTACATATGAGGAATCATTACTATAATTAATCCACCTATGTAATCCTGTATGTTCTACTACATGCACTTCATCTTGATGCACTTGGTGTTTCATTACCGACATAGGTAACTCTACCAACAAGGCATCATCGTATTCTTTTAATACTTTACAAAAAACATCATCACCGTTTATCATTTTAAGTATCTTATAAGGAGACTTTTCTTCTATCTTTTCCATATACTATTATTTATGTTTTTAATTTTATCGGAACTATCTCATATTGAAAGTCCTGCTCGTTATACAACCTAACTCGTTCCTTTAAGTGTAAAAGTGTGTAGTTTTCCTTATTATTATACACCAAATTGTCGCTTATGTCAAATATTTTTAGCATTTCCTTGTCTTTTGATACTCTTAGACCCCTTCCAATTGACTGTAAAACCCTGATTTGTGACTTATAGGGGCTTGCTAATACAATATTATGCAGTCTTTTGATGTTAATTCCGGTGGAAAACGTACCATATGACGCAAAAATAACACTATCAATTTTACTGTTTTCTACCAAACCCCTTATCTCTTCCCGTTCATCTGTTGGAGTACTACCATATACCAAATAAATTTGTTTATCAATAGTTGACGCTAATTCGTGTAGAGGTATCAAATGTTTTTCTATATACTGAGCCAATACTAAAGAATTACCTTCTAGGGTAGAAATTAAATTAATAAGAAATAGATTTCTTGACTCACTAGAAACTAGATAGTCCATCTCTTCTTGATAGTTTCTTTTAATTTTATTAGATTTGGTGTGTTCTAATACAAGACATTTTATTTCTAAGTTAGATAAAACCTTTTTCTTTACTAACTCTGCCGTAGTAGTTACTTGGTCACATACTCCAAAAAGTCCTTCCAAAACTAAACGGTGAACCTCTTTACCATCTAAAGTGCCTGTTAAACCTATTCGATATTTACACTCATGTAGTTTGGTCATTATACCAGTTAAGGATTTGGCTTTAGCTAAATGTGCCTCGTCTATGAACACTGTACCAAATTGATGAAAGTAACTCTTAGGTAACTTGTAAATAGATTGCCATGTAGATATAATTACATCCTTTGTAGAATACTTTTCTTTACCTGCATATAACCTATGACAATGTTCTTCTGGAAACCATCCATACTCCGAGAAATCTTTATACATCTGTTCAACTAATGATGTGGTAGGTACAACTAAAAGAATTTTAGTTTCTTTGAGCAGATAATATCTTATTAAAGCATAGATAATAAAAGACTTACCCGACCCAGTGGGTGAAAGTATAACGCCTCTATCACGTTCAATAATATTATGTATGGCTTCTACTTGATAATCTCTTGCCCTAAACTTACTTATACTATTAACAAACTTTCTGGTCAGTTTTTTATCTACTTCTTTTGGTCGGAAGACCTCTTCAACTTTAACGCCATATCCTTGGTCCTGGAGAAATCTTTGGACATACGGTAATAGTCCCGCATATATTTTACCAGTAGCAGGGCTGAATAAACGTACACGACCATCCCACATACGATTTCGCACCGACGGCATAAATCGTGCATTCGGAACTTCAAAGGTAAAAAACTCTGATAGCTCTTTACCAATCGACGGCTCACACCGGACTCTAAGATAGGCCTCGTTAAATTTTTCAATTGTTACTTCATTCACCGTGCAAAAACTGTTTCCAAGCAATAGTATTCTTGATATTCCAGTTCCTATTGTTAATCTCTCTCAATATTCTTTCTAAATAATTTACTATAGTTTTTACATACTCTATTTTCTTTCCAAGTTCTTGCATCTCATCATCAGCATCTATATAGATACCAACATCTGCTTTGAGAACTTTTAAATCAAAAGGTTTATTCGCATAAACTTCCGCTGGAGATTTTCCAGTATAATACTCCCACTTATCACGATAGAGTATTTTACTATCGTCTTGTAATTTTTTAAGTTGAAGTGAATATTTTGTATAATATTTAAGATACTTATTATGCAATTGAGGAGTCCTAATAGACTCCATATCTAATTCTGTATCATCAATTTTTAAATCTTTATCAACTAAAAGTTGTAACTCACCAAAATCCATTATATAATTCCCTTAAAGGGAGATGGTCAGCGGTTGAATCGTCCTTGCTGTAGGTTTCTATATTTCTTCGATTCTATAATTAGTCAGAAGATAAAATACCGTTATTATTCAACTTGACCATCTCATTTTTATTTATCTAAATACAACTTGTAAAAACTTATGTAGCTTTTATATCAAACCAAGTATAAGCAAATGAAACATCACACATAGCATATGAAATATCTGTTTCTGCTTGACTATATTCCACACTACCAAGACTAACAGGAAACGCTTCATATATATGAACCGCAGCCACAGCATTATTTTTAGAACTTAAAATAGTTAGCACTATATCCGTATATAAATCTCTATCATTAAGTTTATAATATACTCCATCTTTAGGATTGCGTTTGTCAGAATTAGCACTCCTATTCATATTGTCGGGCCTATCTGTTCTGTTGAATTGTTGTTTGCCACTAAAAGGAAACCCTATATTCATTACCCAGTTATACATTTCCATATAATTATTTAATGATTCATCAACAATAAAAGTGCAATTGAAATTATCATATTGCATTTTATCTCCAACAACTGCTATATCCACAAAGGGTGTATATTGATCTGCCTGACCCAATGTACACCCAGGAATATTAGCTCTTGTCACAAACCATTCTGTAGTAGGAAAAATAGGAAAATATATCTTAAATTGATTACTTTGTGAATAATCAAATACGGTGGGTTCCCTATTAGTCGCCGAAATAACTCCGGTAACAGCAGGAGAACTGGTAGAACCACCAACCTCTCCTGCTCTATTATCAGTAGCTGCCACTACGCAGCCCAACCAGCACCGGTAGCATTATTAACTATTTTATGAAATTCAATTACTACAGTTCCCACATTGGCCCCGGCATTTGTAAAACCCACGTCACCGGCAGCAGTTCCAGCCGGAGCGACTGCATGATAAATCGCTGGTTGACCAGGTTGATAACCATATTCACCAGTACTGCTATTCATAGATAAATGAAAGGCATCCGCAGGGGTGGTTCCTAACCAAACTAGGGTTGAGCTATTTGCAATGGCCGCAGGTGATATTGACCAAAATACTTTTGCTATGTTTACTAAACTTCCCGTTTGCCATCCAACCAAACCAGAAACATCTAGGATTGATGCGGCACTATTTGTTCCGCTGACTAGTACTTTGACTGTAGTTCTGTATCTAGTATCAGCAAGTGTATGTAATGAAACTGCCATGATTTTTTCTCCTTATTGTGGGGCTGGAGTCTACTCTCCCCCTTTTACAATGACTCCTCTTAACTACTATTTATGCGACTTTTTCGGGTTCGTTTATCTTTTCATCTATGTCCCAGAAGTCCTCTGGACCTCGGAGACCATGCTTGTATTCGTAATATGTTTTTCTGGTGATACACTGGCATTTGTAATCGTGATGTACACAGCCACGGGTATACCTATAGATAGGTCTTTTTAGCATTTTAGCATCCTCTTTGAGTAGACGGATGCGAAGTAATATATAAGAAAGGAGGGAGGAATCGGGGGACATATGTTGACCATATGCCCGAAACATTTTAGAGGGTACGCCTTGTCAATAGTACATACATCCTAAAATACTATTTAGTAAAAAAAGATCCTAGAGATAAAAAAAATCCCCGCCGGAGCGGGGATCTAATTTACTTCTTCATAGTTCTTAGACTATTTAAATCAACTACATTACATCAGATTATTAATCTGAACACGACGGTAGTATACATTGCTGTTGCGAGCACCTGGACCATCAGTGGCCGCTGCTGCTTGTGCAAATGGATTTACCTGCATGCCATAACGAGTCTTAAAACCAATCTTGGGCTGGAAGGAATTCTCACCCACCGCACGAACCATCTGGAGCGGCACATATGGGCAGTAGAAAAGACCTGCATCATATGGGGATGAACCCTTATAACCAACTGTGTAGTATTGGCTAGCAGTTGCACCACCGTTTGCATAAGGAACAGTCATGTTCATGTATGGATCAACATACACTTTAAAACGACCATTCAATACACCAGCGAAGGTATTACCTGCTGAATCTACATCTAGATTAGTTGACATAGCTGGAGCATAATCCATCATGCCGGCCATAACGAATGCGGAAGCAACGTCGGCTGAACAGATGATAATATTACCCTTACCACGTCGAGTATCACGAGCAACTACGTTTGCATCACGCTCAATGGCAAACATCATGCCTTTGAAGCGTTCAACAGACCAACGACCATTTGAGTCAGTATCTAAATCGAAGATACCAGCTGTAGTGACATTAGCCTGAGCACCGACTTTTGAATTCTGATAAATTGTACGAATAACCTCTCGGTTAATTTCTGCCAAAATTTCAGCACTAAGAATATTAGCCAACTCAGTCTCGGCATCCAGACCATGAATGGCCTTGAGGTCTTGAGCAAGTTCCATAGTATACTCAGCTTTGAGCGCCCGTGTCTTTGCAGTAACGGTTGCCTTTTCAATACTAAAAGCCATCTCAGCAAAATTGTTAGTACCACTATCACCTAATGCTTCGCCTGCAGCTGTAGTCATACCAGTACCTGTGGTAAACGTAGCAGCTGACAATGCTTTAAGTACTTCTGTACCAGCCTGTGTGCCTGTTCCTGCGAAAGCCGTATCGGCCTCGTTAAACAGAGCTTCTGTACCGCTTTGTGAAGTATAATGTGCCTTCATTGCAAAGATTAGACCAGTAGGTCCAGTCATTGGCTGTACGCCGCAGACATCATATGCAATCAAGGAAGGCATCGCACGACGAACTAGCGAAATTAGGATTGGATCCCAATTTTGTACTTGTGCGCCTGTTGAGTTAGCAGGTGATCCCTCAGAAAGGAAAGATGCATCTTCTCTCATAGCCTTTTCTTGGTTTTCTAAAATTACAGTTGTAACGGCCCGACGATAAGCATCCTTAATCTCTGGGAGGTCAGGATGCCCTAGCACTGGCTGCCACTTTTCCTGTAAGTGTTCCGTTTGAAACATTGTTTATTTTCTCCCTATATTTGTAATAAACTATTGTGTTTCATGTCCACTAGAAGTTGATCCCATACCAAAAGGTTTGGATCGTCTAATAGCAGTCATGTAAGCAGCCATTGTGTCGGACACATCTACATCAATTTCCGTTTCCAGCGGTGCTGCTGTGTCATCATTGTGAAGTGATTGAACTTTTGGAAAATATGATTCTTTGATCGTTTCGACTTTCTCACGAAAGTTGGCTTCGGTCTCATACTCAACATTTTCTGTTAGTCCAGCAAACTTCTCAACTTCTGTATCAGCTAAATCGGAAGCGACATCACTTAAAATTTCGCTCTTTTTTAACTCTGCCACTTCCTGGGATAGTCTAACATTACTTTCTAGGGTTTCATTCAACTTGCCTTCTAACTCACCAACCTTCTCGGCGGCGGCATCAAGCATATCAAACTGTTCCGTAGGAATAGCAATATTATGTTCTTCAAAAAGTGTTTTTAGGCCTGTAATAAATCCCTCAGCGATTTCAGTCTTCATTTTATGTTCGACTGCCATCTCGTTGGTCTTCATCCATTCCTCAACAACATAGGAGAGATAACCGTCAACTTTCTCGGTCATATCTTCCTTAGCGTTCTCAAAAGCTTGTGCATATGCTTCTTCATATTCTTCTTCGATTCTTTCTAACTCTGAACGAATCTTAGCTTTAACAGCTGCTTCAAAAATAATAGCAGCCTTTTGCTTAAATTCTACAGTAAGTCCTGATGTTGATTCTTCATCATCATCACCACCTTCTGTAAGAGCCTTAACATCAGCGGAAAAGTCCATAGCAGCAATACGCTCATCAATAGTAATTTCTTCACTATCTTCCTCATCACTATCAAGAGAAACTTCCTCTTGTTTAGCAGACGCATCAGACGCAAATCCTTTACCACCGGGTGCACCAGGAGGTGTAGCCCGTTTAGCTTTCTTAGAAGCTTCTTTGCCTGGATCAGACGGAGCCTTTGGTGAAACAACTGCTGGTCCCATATCCTCAACTTCATCCTGTCCATCGATGTGTTGCATCGGCATCGCTGGCTCGGCATGGAGGGTGGGGGCGTTAGCAGGTTCTTCTACCAATTGTTCGTCCTCATCGACAAAGACATCTTCAGCAATAGCTTCTAATTCTTTGTTGATGTCTGTCATATTGGATAAACTCCCTAATTAGGTTTCTTGTTTTATTTATCAAAATTATAACTTAGACATGAAATTTGAGAATATTCTTATATTCTTATCTTCGTTATTCTTTTGTTTTGTGTCTAATAACTTTTTATATAAAGCTATTTCGACCTCTTTTACAACGCCATTCTCCCACACCCACTCTTTACCTTCCATAATACCTTCTACGAAAGCATTAGGAGCAGATGGATCTGCGACAATATCTGCTGCAGTTGCTAAGTAAAAATCATCCTTAACAACCTGCATATTTTTTCTTGGTTCTAATGAACCCATACCTCTTGATGAGACACCAAGTTTGGCACCTTCATCAATAAGATTTTTTACTATTTTACCATAAGGAGTGTCCATAATCTTAGCTTCACCAATAAAATTTCTACCTTCTGGTGAAAGTTTTGTAATCATATGGGATACTCGTTCTAGATTTACAGTAGGACCATCAGGATGGCCTAACTCTCCGAAAGCACGTTTCTGTTGAACATACTCTTTATTGTATCTTTTTACTTCGTTTTCTAAAACCGCTTGCGGATACATACGTCCGTTTCTATTTTTAATTTCGGCTTGCATAAAAACGCCACGAATTTTATAATTCTTTTTGCCGTCTTCTGCCGCTTCACAAATTAATTCTACTTCATCAACGTGTTCAGATATTAATTTCATTCTTATTCCTCTGATTCCTCTGATTCCTCTGGAACTTCTGGTGCATCTGCTACTATTTCGTCCGCTTCTTGCGGCTCTTCTAAATCGTCAGGCATCTCAGCATCACCAAAAACTTGGTGTGCTAAATTTAATTTGGCATTTTCCCAATCAGCATCACGTTTCATCTGCACTGCTTGTAAAAATTCATCGCCAGCTGTATTGAGGTCACCGGCTACCACAGCATCAACAAAACCTTTACTCATAATATAATCCTCTTTCTATATTTATAACTTTTTTAAACTTCAGGTGCCATATCATTATAATCATCATATGGATCCTGTTCTACACCCCTACTTGGATCTCCAAATCCACCTTCTGGACCTCCCAAACCAAGTCCTGCTTTACTATCTATTTCTCCAGTTTTCTTTTCAGCTGCTATTTGTTTATCAATAGCTGCTATATCTAGATCGGTTTGTTTCAATACTCTCCTTCGTACCCATTCTTTTGAAAAATATGTTCCAATATATTCAGTTAATGTACCCAACTGTTCAATACGACCAGATAAAATCTCTGCGTCTTGAATTTCGTGAAAATGATTATCACTATTGAAATCATAAACCAGGGACTCTTTCATAATATCCCAATCTTCAATAGTCATAATACCTTTCAGTATTAATTGGGTCTTTAATAGAGTTGTAAATAAGGCAGAAAATCTTTTTCGTAGTTTTTGAATAAACTTACTAAATTTTATTTCATCCCGTTGAATCTCAGAAGCTTTACCCATATTAAATCCGCTATCTGTTAAAAGACGAGAAGCAGGAATATTTAATGAGCGATAAAGTTTTTCTTGGAAGTAAGTTACATCTGACATCTCACCTAGATTTTGTCCACCAGGCAATGTTGTAATCTCTGTACCTCTACCACCTTCTCTGCGTGGCAACCAAAAGTCTTCTAACATAGACATTTGATTTCTGTCATCTTTTATTTCACCTGTAGAACCATCATACACAACCTTATTACGATAGCGACTCATCACATCTTTGAGATAAGCTTCTGCCTTAGGTTTGGGTAGATTACCTACGTCAATATAAAAGATTCTTCGTTCTGGTGCTCTACTGATACGATAGATAACCAACGCATCTTCCATCATACGGAGTTGGTTGGTAGGTTTGATAGCCTTTTGAAGGAAACCATAAACCTGTTTAGTTGTTGGGTTATAAATTCCAGAAGTTGTATAAGCAATCGAGTCTGGTGAAATTTTAAGACCAGAACCATCTTTACCACCTCCGCCGCCCATACTAGGATAGACACCAGATTCATTATAGATAAAAAATTCTTGTGTTTTTTTAACTAAATCTATATTGTTAGCGGGACCCAATGTCTTTCTATCATTAGTTTTTTCAATAACACGAACTTTCTTGATAAATTTAGGATCAATATAACGGACTTCGGTAATACCTTTACGGGGAGAATTTTCATCTATGAGTATATGATAGAAAAGTTTACTATCAATATACCACCTCTTAAAGATATCATTACCTTTATGTTTCCAATCTAGAAGTCTTAAAACTTCTTTAAATTCTTCATTAACCTTTTTCTGAATAGAACCAGAAAGGTCTGTCATATCTAAATTGAGTTTAACGGAGCTATCATCTTCATCAGCTGTAATAGCTTCATTGATAATATCTTCTATCGCTTGGTCACATTCGGGGTTTTCCGCAGTGGTGCGATATTTACGAATCAGGTCCCAATCATTTTTTGCTGTGCGCTCAAGGTTAATATACTGACTAAAAAAACCAGCACCACCAGCAATATCTAGTGTACCTTCTTCATCGGACGGGGCCACGAAGGATTTACCCTTCGTGACCTCACCCTTTCTCTTTATTTCAAAACCAAAAAAATCTGCCATACTACTATTTATACAAATTCATAGAATGACTTTACGCCGATGTTCCTATTCCAGTTCCTGTTGGACCTGTTGTCATATAGTTAAATCGGAAGGTTACATCATATTCCTCTACTACGTCATTGGTATCATAAGCAAGAGCAATTTCAGCAATGTTGGTTGGCCACACAGAATATAAATGTGCCTGCCAAATAACATCTTCGTTTCTTGAAAGTTGAAGTATATCAGCCTCACCGTAATAGGACTCTGGTGACTGCAACCCACCGGTTGTAGCACCAACATCCATAACGGAATTAGACCATGCTTCCAATTGACTACGAATTGTCCAACCTGCGTCATTAAAAATTCCAACAGTCCAGTCTGCATATGTACGTTCACCCGCCACATATACTACTCGACCTCGGAAAGGTACAGCTACCTCACCAACACTTGATGCTGGCATTGTAGCAGACCTACATAAGAAACTTAACATTTCTGTATTAACTCCAGGACCCGCCAATCTTACTTGATACTGATTAGCACGAGCGCCGCCGCCAGAGAGTCTATTAACAAAATCATTAACATTAGCCATTTGTTATTTCCCCCTTATCCGACCGCACCGACAACTTCACTGAAGTCAACACCAGTTCGTGTTGCAATGAAGGTCAATGTGATAAAGTTAATAGAGCGTGCAGGTTTCACAAAGACATCAGCACGGAATTCGTTATTGTCGATAACTTGACCAGTGTTATTGGTCTCGTCACAAACAACTAGGAAATCCGTCATCCCTCGTCGTGATTGTACATCTCTTAAATATGGATTAACCATCGCTTTAAATTGGTCTCTCGTAAACTCATCATTAAACTCGAAGAGTATTGAACGAGCGGCCACTTTACAAGCCTCCTCAATAGTGAGGAATAAACGTCGAACATTAATTCTATTAAATGCACTGTTTCTAGCCAACCCAGTTTTATCACCAAATAAAACTGTACCTTCCCCTGGGAAAGCAACAACTGGATTGATACGAGCACGATAAAGAGTATCACGTTCTCCTTGACTTGGATTATACCCAAGTCCTACAGAACCACGAATCTGCCCACGAGCAATACCAGCAGGTGACCACCATGGATCTTCTAAGGCGTCTGTACGAGCACAACAACCGGCAAGATGTCCATTAAGAGGCACCCACCGATAAACATCATTGTACTTGTCAAACATTTTTGTATAACCACTATCAAACACTGTATAAGATGAACTTGCTAAAGCATCAAAGTAACCTTTGACGTTATTAGTTTGTGTATATGATTGTGCGATAGGAATAATATCACTCTTAGCAGGTGAAATAAATCCCACACAATCTTTCCGAAGGTCTACCAAATCGGTAATATACACCCCGTGAGTTGTTGCCCCACCGGTATCAACTGTAGCAGGTCCAGCCATCACTAAATTAATATCTACTTCATCTGTATTCTTGAAATAATCATAAGCAGTCTGACGTTGTCCTTCTGTCGGTGCAGTTGTGCCACCTACGCCAGTAACTAAACTATTCGCATCAATAGCATTTGTGGGTACAGTAAAGGTAATACCTTTACATAAACTACCCCAGTTAGTTGCGCCTGCTGGATGATCCATCCAATAAACATAACCAGAACTAGCAAACATAACATCAGCATAATAATTTGCTGTGCCATCAATTTGCAGGGCATCAGAACCCTTAGATACATTTTCAAATTTTTCTAAAACAGCATTTGTCGTTCCAGAAATTTCACCATCTTCATCAATGACAATGATGTGCATTTCGTCGTTTACGCCATCAACATCTTCAGCGAATTGTGAAGTTCCAGGTGCTTTATTAAACTGGTCAGCCCATCGCCATTCTCTATCAACATTCACACCAGAAGCAATTGCACTAGCTACTCCAACCGCACTTGTGGCTGGATATCTTACGATTGTTGCATTTAATGAAACAAGCGCAGTAATTCGATATTTCTGACCATTAGCTTCTTGTAGATAGACAATATCTCCTACACTAAAGCCAGTGGCTGATGATAAAGGAAGTGTCGGATGATTTATAACCATCGTTGTTGACGTTGTAGTTTTTGCTGTTTCAGAATAACCGGCAGCGGTGTTGCAAGCTTCGACTCTTAGGGTATTCGCCCAAGCGCCAGCAGTTCTTGCAGCCCATTCACCAACATTAGCACTACCAGCATTAAAAGGACCTGTAGTTCCGTCACCATTTTCATAGTGATCATTGTTTTTGATTAGAATTGCACTGCCAGAAACACAACTATTCGTTACAGCTGTGGCTCCCGTTCCAGTTTCCATTCTAACTACCCTTAGTGTATTAGAGTACATCAAAAAAGACGCAGCCGTAAACCAGTATTCAAAATTGGTGCCATTAGGCTTACCAAAAATATCAACCAATTCCTCTTCCGAAAAAAGAGTTACTACTTCTGAAATAGGTCCCTTAGTGAAAATACCAGCCATGGCACCTACACTTGTGGGTTCACTTCTTACAGTAGTGGTTAAGTCTTTTTCTTTTACTTGTACACCAGGTGAGACTAAATCTCCCATTTTGTTTCTCTCCTAGGTCTATTGTAAAAAAAGATAATATAAATTACATCTTCATTTTTTTTGTATTCGTATTATTTAGTATTATGAAGTTTTCTAAAAACACTGCTGTGTAGTGATAAATAAAAAGAAATAAGGAAACTACACACTCATGCGTGATTTGGGAAGAAAAAGAGCTCTACTAAAAACCTTTGAAGATAAGGTTTGTTCAGTTTGTGGAGAAACAACTGAAAGATATTTACAATGGTATCCTTATCACAACAAAATAAAACATAACATATTTCGTTATGGTCGTAATACAACACAAAGAAAAGAAGCTTCTACACTTATTAAACAAAGTGTAGTGATATGTGACCATTGTATTATTGATAAAGAATGGGATGAACTTAAAGGTCCTTGGATCTTCTAATATACATCAAAAGCATCTGGAGCTTTCGTGGGTATCCAATAATCACCCTTATCATCTGTAAAGGCAGCTAATTCTCCATAATGTACACCATCATCTATAAAACCAAATGGTGCCATATCCGCATCAATGGCATCGGCCTGAGTATCATATAATCGTTTACGGATGTCATCATCGGTGAGGTCTTTAAAGTATTGTTGGTCAGTCAACCAAGCAAAGAATACCAGACACATCACCAAGTCATCTGTAGCACCATCATCTGCCTCAAATGATTGACCCTTAGAAACAAAGTTAGACAACTCTACGATGATATCAAAGTCATTGAATAATAGTTTATCACTTTCTATCAACTGTTTCAAGTTAGAACAACCAATTCGTTTCAGTGACTTAGTAGTTCTAATACCCAAGTCAACTTGACTATCACCAAAACCACCCCCAACTACTTGTCCCAATCTACCTCTCAACTGGGTCATTATCATATTCTCATAACCCAAGTCGTGATGTAAGGCATCGGCTATCTGTCCACCAATATCATTTATCTCCACTAACATATGGGCATTGTTGTAACTTTTACCTGTGCGATAAATGATATCTGGAAAGACAAGTGGTTTCACTTCATTACTACGAAACTTTGCAACTACCTTATATGGCACAGTTGTAATATCTACCACAACAAAAGCAGAATAATCTCCACCCTGGCCACGAGCAACATCAACTGATACACAATATTCGTGTTCTTTTATGGGTGCCTCAAAAATATCTAAACCACCACTGGACTCTAAAGGATCAAAATGGGGTATTACCTGTATCTTAGTTGGGCTTATAAGAGTATCAATAGAACCTAAGAAAGAACATTCAAATTCTTGTAAAAATTGTTGTGGGCTAGTATTACGAATAGTTTCTTCTTTCCATTCTTCATCTCTACCAGGCACCTCTTGCCATGATACTTCAATAGGTACAAAATCACTTTTCTCATTGACTGCATCCATCCACATCTTATAATACATATTCATACCGTGTGGGGTTGATACTATCATTACCTTTGAAGATTGTCCTGAAGTGATCGTTGGGTAAACTGATGAAAAGAATTGTTCTGCTATATTGGAGGGTACGAAAGCAAACTCATCGAGGAAGATAATGTTGTAAGTACCACCCCGGACTGCTGAAGCAGATGTTGAAGCTGCAATTATCTTAGATCCATTCTCTAATTCTAATGACCCTTTATTCCAATTCATTACTCCCATTTGCAACCATGAGGGTAAATGTTCATATGCCAACTGAAAACGAGACAGCAGGTCACGGGCAGTAGATGCCTTGTTAGCTAAAATAGCTATATTAACTTGTTCATTAAATATCACATAATAGATAAGATACGAAATAATAGTAGTAGACTTGCCAGATTGTCGTGGCAGTTTACAGATAGTAAATCTATTTTTATGGAATGTACCCACTATTTCTTTTTGAAATGGATACATATTAAATGGCACTAGGCCTTCGTCTATACTTACTATCTGTACATAATTTTGAATAAAGTATACGGGATCTTTAGAACACTTGATAAACTCTGTTACCTGTTGTTCTGTATACTCTTGGCGTACCTGTGCAGTCTTGAGATTTGGATTACCTTTATAAACTTCTACCATCTAAAAACACTCCTTCTATATGTGTATAACCCATATCTATAGCTGCTTTAACTCTACTATTACCTCGCCAAACATCATAATCCTTATGCACATATAATGCACTATTAGCACCATATCTAAGATTATCCGTTCTCATATCTCTACGGTCTCTTATTTCTATAGGGTGCAACATCACTCCAGTTTTTACAACATCGTCATTAATTTCTCGCCCAGCAATAATTTTTAAATCAGATATTTTAAAAGAATGGGTGTTAGGACGTTTCTCTTTTGCTCTCAATACTTTCATGGTCTCCCTTTAAAAGAGCTTGGAGTTCTTTTGTGCTTCCAATAAACAAAGCGTTGGTGACATTTTTTGGTCCTTTATCAGGAACTTCTTTAAGTCGTTGCATCTTTTCTTGGAGGTCGGCAAGCCTTTCTGTAACTTCAGATACCGTTTTAATCAACTGGCCAGCGACTTCATAAGTTCTAGGATGTTCTTGTTCTTTTGCTAACTCAAGAATGCCATCTATAGCGTCTTGTCCCCTCTCTATTAGACTGTAGAAGTTAGTTCTGCTATAAGCATAGTCAATGTCTATGTCCTCAGTTTGCGTTTCTCCTACGACTGCTGGTAACGTCTCCTTCACTGGTTTGGGGTCTAATATGTCCTGTTTTATGTTTTGTGCTAAACCCAACACATCATTCAACGCATCATCTATTTTCACGACATTACACCCACTCAGAAGTTGTTTCATTAAATCCAAAATTATCATCACCCAAAGATGCATCTACGTTTGCTTCTACCGTATATCTTTGTAGTCTTTCGGGTGCTTGATCTTGGAGATTATCATATGTATCCACCTGCACTTTGGTGATTGGCTTCGCAGTTGTAACAGGTCCATACACATAAGATTTAGCAGTAAAATTTAAAGTATAAATTATTGCCCTACGTTCTGTAAAATCTCCCGCATAAGTATCTTCATAATTAATACTATTCAAAACTATAGGAACATCTCTAATCGTATCCATTTCAGGAACTTCTTTAATAGACACTGTATATTCTGGTTGAAAAAAAGGTAGTATCTGTTCTACAATCTGAATGCCATCATCACTATTTTTCGTCATAACAAATAATTCAAATCCCACATCATAAGGTACAGGGGAATATTGAACAGACATTTGTTTTAACTCTTTATCCGCTGTAGTGGATACAATTTTCTTTTTTAAAATTCTATTTAATTTTCTTTGCGGATCATAAGAAAATCCGTTTATTTCAAACCCTATCCTAGGAAGTGTCATAGCTATTGCTTGATTGTCATTAGGATCTTGTTCTAAACGAGTTATAAATTTTTGTTTAGGTCCATAAGCCAAAGGAACCTTTAGTGTTTGTACTTCCGTACCTGCACTATTTTTTCTTGTAATAGCTATATCATTAAATAATGATCCAAAAGCTATAATAGTTTTTCTTAAACTTTCGTTATAAAAATATTGTCCTAACATATTCCTACTCCATAATTACATACTATCTGTCGGATCCCCAAAGGGATTCGATTCAGTAAAATCTAGTATATTTGTTGCTTGAGTTTGTAAGTATTCATTATCTGACCCAGTATCTAATGTTTCGATGCGGAAATCTTCATTGATAATAAACCAGGCATAGTATGCATCCGAATCTTCAGTGAGCACGGCAGCGAATCCTGTCTCGTTTTCTCCGAGTAACATTTGACCAGCAGCAGGCGGTGTATTTGTAGAATCTTGAAGTTCAATAACACCACTTCCGGGCCAGGCACCACTATAAGTGCCTCGTTCGATAGCAATTTGTTGATTGAAGATAGTAGTCGGACCTTGTTCTCCCAAGAACTGCCAATCTAGTGCATCGGTAGAGTATTTCGTTTCGATGGCATCAATATCAGCAACACCCGTATCGAGGTCTTCCATTGAGTATTCGACAGTGCGAGCATAAAGCTTATACACCGGCAAATTGTCCACTTGGAAAAATGGATCATCTACATCTACAAAACTAATCTCAAACAAACGTCCCTGTGTAGGCATATAAATCCAATCGCCTTCATTAGGTTGTGTTGTACTAATAAGGTTAGCATCGTGAGATACTAAATCTAACCATCGTCGCCTAGAAAGGGTAAAGGTAGTTTCATCTCTAATTTCTAAACCAAAACGAGTAATAATTTCTTTCTCACCCGCATAACCTTCCACGGTATCCATATACATTTCAATAAGATACGCATCATCAAAACGAGAAAGAGGATCTTCTCCAAACAGCTCATCTTTACTTACCAAAGTTCTTGGTAAATAATAAACATCGTGGCCGAAGATTTGCAATGCTTCTATGATTAAATCTTCATAGAGGTATTGTTCACTTATAGTCCCTTTGGAAAAGAAATGATTAGTGGGCATAAAATTATCCGATACTGAACATTATGGGCTCTTCCCAAGTTGTCTTTGATTCATCTTCTAATTTATTAATTTCTTCTTGAGCTTGTCCAAAAATCTCAGCACCATTCATCGTAACACCACCTAACATAGTAACACCATTGAACTTGCTAAGATTTTGACCCCACTGCCGTTTAATAAGTGCAGTGCTGTATTTCTTTAACCAGAGGTCATCGTATATATCAGTCCATGTAGTAGGATCTAGTTTACGATAACATTCTATAATAATATATTCACCAACCTCAACATCATCTCCCCAATCCATATTAATATAAAGTCTGTTTTGATTTATATTAAATTGGATAGGTTTCTCACCTATAAGAATCATATCTAGTAAATCAAGTTGCCACATAGTCATTTGATAATGAATAATGGAAATATCTGAAAAATCATAGAGGTCATTCAATCGTAATTGATATCTAATATCAAACATATTAAGATTGCCACGGTCACTGAAAGGTAATACTCGTAATACACTTTGCACAGACTCCGGCATAGGTAAATAACCCTGACTTGTTTTCCAGGTAACTGTGTGTTGACTTGTAACAGTGGCGCCAGTAAGATGAGCTATAGTAGTCGCTGCTGTGGTTAAAACAGTAGTTCCCACTTTAGCTGTATACGCTATAGTCTCTGCTGCATTAACGCCATCAGCAGCGATTACAATTGTGCCAGCATTAGGAAAAGCCTCACCATCTGTTAGTGTTATACTGGTAACTCCGACAGCAATACCTCCATTTAATGTGGAAGTAACTAAATCACCATCTGTAACAGATTCTACAGTGTTTACATTTCCTCTATCAACATCGTCCTGAGTTATTAAATGTTTAAGATAAACACGTTGCATTCCATTATACTGAAATGTATAAAAGTATTGCATCGCTTCATCAATTCTATCGGACACTTGGTCATCATCGACATTAATATCAATAACCGGGTATCCTAATCTTCTTTTACACCAGGTTATTAGTGATGCTCTTGAATTTGGTATTGCCATATCTTTATCCTAATGCTATTGCCATTACTGCAGCTTTTGCTGTAACTTCTGCAGCTGTTTGTCCTTTAGTTGCCACCACCACAATCTGATTGCTGCTATCTCTTACATATAATTTTTGGTCAGCCGTATTAAGAGCCACTTCACCTACCGCTAGGTTATTAGTATCAGGAACCGCACCTGGGGACTCTGACCTTTTTACTTTAATTCTTGTGGCCATTTTTTCTTCCTATGATAAAGCTATAGACATCACTGTGGTGGTTGTTGTAACTTCATCGGCCGTTTGTCCTTTGTTAGCTAATTGTATAATTTGAGGTATAGGCATCATATCAGGTTGCCCCGCCGGAATATCGGTAGCTCTTACCCATAAAGTTTGGTCAATTGTGTTAATAGCCACTTCACCCACATCTAAATCACTAGAATCAGGAATAGAACCACCAGTTTCGGACCTTTTAAATTTAATTCTTGTAGCCATTAATATGTGCCTCCATCTACACTACCAGACCAAGATACTGTATCGGTTCCAGAATTATAAGTAAGCACATCTCCATCCGTACTACCTGACAATGCACTAATGGTATCAGCAGTATTTGCAATCAAAACAGAACCTTTAGCGGCCGCAGTAATTCCTGTACCACCCAAAGCAACCGAAACAGTATCTAAATCTATTGTAACTGTA
>Ga0209402_10002046_pt1 | contig 20915 bp, 12 predicted proteins | sample ArcticOcean_MG_C_3_FD_187437 | JGI IMG/M metagenome (GOLD analysis project Ga0209402, IMG submission 187437) | Marine microbial communities from western Arctic Ocean - ArcticOcean_MG_CB8_126 (SPAdes) (version 2) | ecosystem: Environmental > Aquatic > Marine > Oceanic | place: Arctic Ocean... | reverse complement strand
CAGCGTGCCGGGCGCCGGTTTCGGCCCGAAGGCTGCGCCGGTTTTTGTCCACTTGCCGTAATTGCCGCCTTCAAAATTGCTGACCAGGATGTCGTCGCGGTTCTCGGGCTTCGTCGTGGCCACCGGAGCCGCACTGGATCCGAGGAAATCGTGAGCGAGTTGGATTTCCAGCGGAGTGGGCGAGCGGCCGTAGAGCAGGTGATAGGCCCGGGCGATTCGAGCCGAATTGTCGTTGGAGTTCCGCTTGAGACGGGCGACCAGGCCGCGAGCCCGATCGATCATCATCGGACTGTTGAGCAGGAACAGGTATTGTTGCGGCACGGTGCTCAGTGGACGCTTGGCGATCGTCGCCCGCGGGATGGGGAAGTCGAACAGCCGTAGGAAGACGTCGGTGGCGAACCGGTCGCCGTTACGGCTGATCCTGTAGTACATCGTCCGCCTTCGGCTGCCTCGCAGATCCTCGGTCGGGGCGCCTCCGAGATCGAGTTTCAGTTCGCCGGTGACCGACAACAGGGAATCCCGCCACGCCTCGACATCGAGTCGACGCGGCGTGAATCGCCAGAGCAGCCGGTTGTCGCCATCGCTGGCAAACGCCTTCTTGTTGATCGCCGAGCTCTGGCGGTAGGTGGCCGAGAGCAGGATGGCGCGGTGCAGGTGCTTGGTCGACCAGCCGTGTTCGACGAAGTCGGCTGCGAGCCATTCGAGCAGGCTGGGGTGAGTGGGTTTTTGTCCGAGCGACCCGAAGTTGCTTGGACTGCCGACCAGTCCGGATCCGAAGTGCCAGCCCCAGACGCGGTTGACGAAGACCTTGGGCGTGAGTGGATTGGAGGGATCGACGAGAGCGTCGGCGAGGTCGAGTCGCCCGCTGCCTCGCGTGAAACGTGTGGCATTGGTTCCTGCGAGCACCTGCAAGAAGCGGCGTGGTGCGATCGGTCCGGGTTTTCTCAGGTTGCCACGCAACGCCAGCGGCATGTCTTTGCTGTCGGTGTCGCCGAGCACGTGCAGTTGCGGCAAGGCTGCCGGAGCGGTTTCCCGGAGTGTCTTGAGTTCGGCCTGCGTGGTTGCCAGTTCCTGCTTCTGCGTTTGTGTGGCCGGTTTCCCCGACTTGGCCAGTGCGGCGACCGCGGCGGTGAGTGTCTTGAGTTTGCCGTCGAGTCGCTTGATGGCGGCGTGGTGGTCGTTGTAGGTCTTGACCCGAGTCGGACTGGCCAAGGGTTTGAGGACCATCTTCGTATTGTTGAAGACTCCGGCCAGCGAGTAGTAATCCTGGTGCGGAATCGGGTCGAACTTGTGTGCGTGACAACGGGCACACGAGACGGTGAGTCCGAGGAAGCCTCGGGAGAGTACATCGACTCGGTCGTCGAGCGTTTCGGATCGTGCCTGAGCCTTGCTGTCGGGGTCGCCTCCGTCCGAACGGTAAGTGGGTCCGATGGCGAAGAACCCGCTGCCGGCCCAGGCCTCTGGGTTGTCGGGCATCAGGTCACCGGCCACCTGCTGTCGGACGAATTGGTTGTAGGGCAGGTCGCGGTTGAAACAGTCGACGACCCAGTCGCGATAGCGCCACGAGTGCGGCAAAGCGGTGTTGTCGAGGAAGCCTCCGAAACCGTCACTGTAGCGTGCCACATCGAGCCAGTGTCGACCCCAGCGTTCGCCGTAGTGAGGGGATTCAAGCAAGCGATCGACGAGTCGTTCCCAGGCGTCGGGTAGGTTGTCTTCGAGAAACGCGGTGATTTCGTCAGGAGTTGGCGGCAGGCCGATCAGGTCGAGAGTAACGCGGCGGATCAGAGTGCGACGGTCGGCCTTGGCGGCGGGTTCGAGACCGGCGGTTTCGAGACGGGAGAGCACGAAGTGGTCCAGGTCGTGTTGTGTCCAGCCGGGCTGCGTAATGGCCGGCAGTTTTGGCTTGCCCAGAGGGCGATAGGCCCAGTGAGTGGCCCGGATCGCCTGGAAATCGTAGACCCCTTCGGGAGTGTGGGCGACGGTCGGAGTCTTTTCTGGTGGCCAAACGGCCCCTTGCCGGACCCATTCGACGAGGACTGCGATTTCGGCCGGCTTGAGTTTTCCGTTCGGAGGCATTTCGTAGGCCTGGTACCGGATGGACCGGATCAACAGCGACTTGTCCGGGTCGCCCGGCACGACCGACTTGCCACTGTCGCCACCGGTGAGCACGGCCTGGTGGCTGTCGAGTCGCAAGCCGCCCTGGATCACTTTGGATTGGCCGCTGTGACACCGGAAGCAACGGCTTACCAGCAATGGTCTCACTCGCTTTTCGAAAAACTCCAGCTGTGTCCGAGTGATCGGTTTGTCGGCTGCTGCGGCTGCTGCGATGGTGGCTGGGACGAGTGTGGCCAGGACCAGTGTGGTCCAAGTTCGAGCGAGTCGGCGGCGAGTGGTGCTGGGAGGTGGCATGCGGGTAAGACGATCGTAGCACGATGTTTGTTGTCATTTCGAGTGGAGTACGTCTGTCATTCGCTTGAGAATCCAAGTCTATTGCTCGGTCTGCCAGATGCATTAGGCTTGAGATGGCAGCAACCGCTTCGAACCTGCTTGTCTTGGATAGTGACTTCATGGCCCCCAGTTCACCCAGTTCGCCCAGTTCGCCGGAGCGTCGCATCGACGCGGCCGAGGGTTACTTGATGCTCGAGATGCCCGAGCAGGCGTTGCGTGAGTTGCGGGTGGTCGAGGCCCGAGTTGGCAGCGACGACATGTTGTATACGTCGATCGCCCGGTTGCGTGGCGAGGCGTACCGATTGCAGCGGGATTATGCGGAGGGTGCGCGTCAGTTCCTGGCGGCTCAGTCGGACGCTCCGGAAGATTTGGAGATATCGATTGGATTGGCGTGGTGTTTGAAGCGGACCGATCGTTTGGAGGAGGCGATCGACGTAATGATGTCGGCTTATCAGTTTCACGACGACGAGCCGATCGTGCTTTACAATCTGGCCTGTTATTTTGCATTGGCCAGCGACAAGGTTCAGAGTCTCAGTTGGCTGGGTCGGGCGATCCGCATGGAGGGATCGTTGCGAGATCTGGTGGTTGACGAAACCGATTTTGACGGTCTGCGCCACGACGCCGACTTCCAGTTGATTGTGCGTGATCGTTGATTCGGGTCATCCCGATTGTGGGATGAGATGTCTGGGAATGCCGTTTCGAGTCCCCCATTCCGGGTGGTTTGTGACGTAAGCTATAAGCTAGTAAGGAGTCGACCTGTTTGTCGGGTCGGCGTTGGTCTCGACAGTTTGCCACAGATTCTCACAGATTTTCTTCAGCGTGAATGCCATGAACGAACCGAGCAACGTGAACGACGTAAATGACGTAAACGATCCGAGCGACGTCAGCCAGCCATCTGATTCTTTGTCCGCAGGCGTCCGATCACCGATGTCGACGGTTGGTCCGAACCTGATGATGCGTGGGGTGGTCGCGGTCTTGGTGTTGGTTGTTGTTTCGGGTGTGATCTGGGTGTTGTCGTCTCCTTCGGACACTGAGTTGCCTGGCGGCACGGCGGTTCCGGTATCCGAGTCGGGTGAGGTGACGGAGACATTGGCCAGTCGCAACCCGTTCATTTCGACGAATCCTCCGCGAAAGACGCTCGAGGGCAACTGGGTATTGATCATCAGTCAGCCGAACGACGAGACGCATCGATTCGACGAGATCTGTTCGGGCCTGTTCATCCTGTCACCGCGTCGCGGCGATCTGGACGACATGACGGTCCGGATCGCGTATCGGACTCAGGTCTTCCCCGATGCGAAGCTCGACAAGACGGCCACTCGGGCCGGCCGCAAGCACATCAGGATCGTCTTCCGTCAGGGTCTGCATCAACTGGATTTCGACGGCACGTTGTCTGAAGACGGTATTGTCTATGGCAACCTGGTCCGCGGCGACACCTGCCTGGCGGCTCGATTGATGGCCACCGATGAAGCGAAACTCGATTCTCAGATCGCCGTCATGTCGACATTGGATCGCCCCAAGCTCGACGCCGTGATGAACAAGGCGAAGTCTCGGAAGCTGAGTCTTTTCGACAGCTACCGGATGTTCTGTGACGAGCATCCCGAAACGTCTCTGGCGTTGGACATCAGTCTGCGGAACCTGATGATTCATGCGGTTCCGAAGCAGCTGCCATTGAAGGAGTACCGGGCGGCTGTCGAATCGCACCTGAAGCTTGCCTCTCGTTGGGGGCCTCGCATGAAGAACATCAACACCCTGGTCCTGGGCCACGTCATGTTTGCTCAGGGCTACCCACCCTCGGCCGCCGTTTCGGTCACTGAAGGGCTCGCGGACGCGTTTGGGGAGGAGTCTTGGGGCGTTCCGTTCCAGCGTCGACTCGACGAGTTGCACTACCGTTGCCGTATCACTCAGGGGCGGAACGACGCCGAGGAGTTGTTGAAGCAGTTGGCTGCAAAGTCGACCACCGACCGCGACACGCCTTTGGCGAAGCTCCGAGAAATCCGCGAGCAGTTCCCGTACAGCCACTTTGTGACGTTTGGATTGGCCGAGGAGGCCGAGAAGGCAAAGCGGATGGACGAGGCGATCGAGCTGTACGGGGAAGTGGTGGCATTGCCGTTGATGGAGCGGTTGCTCGAGTTCGAGTGGGCGAGTGTGGGGTTCAAGGCGGTTCGGCCGGGCGACACGTTGGCGAAGTTGTGGAAGGCCAAGCACGGCGACACCACGGGGCTGACAGCTTACATCGAAACGACCTACGCCAAGGCGATTGCGGACTTGGCGAAGTCGACGGAGGTGAGTGTGCCGGAGGCTCCGGGTCGGAGTGTTTTGTGCGAATTGTTCACGAGTGTTCGAGCGGATGCGGCGGTGGCGGCCGAGATGTCGACGGCCGCTTTGGCTCGTCGACTGGGCAGCGACCGTTTCATCGTCATCCGTTATCACCCGCTGGATGTTTCGAGTCGGAACCAGGGCAACGGCGACCCGTTGGCCAACGACGCATCGTTGGCTCGGCTGGCCTATTACCGCAGCCGGACCTTCCCGGCGGTCTACATGGATGGTCGCCTGCTGCCCGGGACCGACGGCCTGTTGGCCGATACGTCTCGCGTGCACGAGAGGTTCGTGCGTGAGACGGTCCGTCGGCTGGAGATTGGCAGTGACTGGAGTGTCGAGCTGGAAGCCCGGCGGACGGGGGATTCGATCCAGGTGACGGCCAAGGCTCAGAGCGACAAGCTAGCCGAGGGTGAGTACCGATTGAGGCTGATGCTGGTGGAGGAACAGATTCCGATGCCGACGTCCAGTTGCGGGATCCGGGTGCAGGAGATGGTGATGCGTTGGCAGATCGCCGGTGCCGACGGTGTGGCTCCGAAGGACGGCAAGTTCGCCGTTACCGAAACGGTTTCGCTCCCGGATGTCCGCAAGCTGCTGACCGACGACCTGGCCCGATTCGAACGTCTGCAGGGGATGAACTTCCCGGACAAGCCACTGGATCTGAAGTCGCTGTTCGTGATCGCCGTGGTCCAGGACGAAACGACTCGCGAAGTGCTGCAGGCCAAGCTGGTGCCGGTCACAGCGAGTCCAGCTTCAGCGAAGCCAGCTTCAGCGAAGCCATCTCCAGCGAAGCCGTCTCCAGCGAAGCCATCTCCAGCGAAGCCGTCTCCAGCGAAGCCAGCTCCAGCGAAGCCAGCTTCCAATTGACCATGGCACAGGTGCGGCCGACCGGGATCGCCAGGGACAGGCACCCAGTCGCCGCCGCAATTGCCTTGGCCGGCACGAACGGGTTACCGTAGTGTCCGGGTCCGGAGCGTCATGGCGACCGGTCCCTTCGACCTGTCCGGAGACATTCATCGTGAAACCACTTGTGCTCTACGTCCTGTTGCCGGCCATCGTGTCGTGGGCCAGCCTGTTTGGGAACGTCCCGTCGCAGGCGGCCGAGGTGGCCGAGAAATATCCGGTGAGTCGTGATCCGGGGGTGGTGATCGAGTTGTTTGCTGCGGATCCGGATCTGGTGACTCCAACCGGTCTGGACGTCGACCATGCAGGGCGTGTGTTTGTCATCGAGAGCAACACGCATTTTCCTCCGGAGGATTACGACCGGCATCCGAGTGACCGGCTGATGGTGCTTCGGGATCTCGACGGTGATGGCAGTTCGGACAAGCCGATCGTGTTTGCCGACGGGTTCGTGCACGCGATGAGTGTTGCGGTGCGGACATCGAGCGATCCATCTCGCCCGGACACGGTGTTGGTGGCGACTCGCAAGGAGGTGGTCGCTTTGTGGGACGACGACGGCGACCTGGTGGCGGACCGTCGTCTGCAGATCCTCCGTTTGGACACCAAGGGCGACTATCCTCACAACGGCCTGGCCGGTTTTGCCTTCGACGCCATGGGCCACATGTACATCGGTTTGGGTGAGAATCTTGGTGCCAGTTACAAGTTGATTGGCAGCGACAAGAAGACTTTGAGTGGAGGCGGCGAGGGAGGCAACCTGTTCCGTTGCCGGGTCGATGGGTCGCAGCTTCAACATGTCGCCACCGGGTTCTGGAATCCTCATGCCAATTGCATCGACGCCTTCGGTCGCCTGTTCTGTGTCGACAACGATCCCGACAGCCTGCCTCCGTGCCGGTTGATGCACATCATCGAGGGGGGCGACTATGGCTATCGTTACCGGAACGGTCGCAAGGGGTTTCATCCGTTCACGAGTTGGAACGGCGAGATTCCCGGAACGTTGCCGATGTTGGCCGGGACGGGTGAGGCTCCATCGGGAATCGTCGCTTACGAATCGAGTGGTTTACCGAGTGAGTACATTGGGGACCTTTTGGTGACCAGTTGGGGCGACCATCGGATCGACCGGTTCCGGTTGATCGAGCGTGGTGCGTCGTTCGAATCCGTAGCCGAGCCATTGATCCAGGGCGGAGTCAATTTCCGACCGGTTGGTCTGGCCGTAGCGCCTGACGGCAGCCTGTATTGCAGCGACTGGGTGTTGAGGGACTACAAGGTGCATGGCCGCGGCCGGGTGTGGCGGATTCGCCGCAAGCCAGTCGACGGCAAGTCGGCTGCGACGCCGGTGGATGTTGCGAATGTGAATGCGAAGTCGGCAATCGAGCGATTGGAGGTCCATGTCGGGTCGTCACGAATCGAGCTGCGTCGAGCCGCCGCGCGGGCTTTGGCCGGGACGGCTGCGGGTCGGAGAAGTTTGAAGCGACTGATTGCCGATGGCCGCCAGAGTTCTCGGACGCGGATCGAAGTTTTGTGGGCGATGGCAGGCGTCGCTGTCGAGGACGAGGATTTCGGGTTTCTGAGACCGAGCGAGAAGCGGGTTCGATTGGCGGGTGGTTCGGACGAGGTCGAGATTGCGGCGATCCGCCTGATCGGGTCGCCTCAGTTCCCGTTCGATTCCAGGAGGCGGAACTTCCTGGAGGACGAGAGAGTGGCGGCGATGCTGTGGGTTCCCGATCCGCTGGACGTACCGAGTGCGACTCGGGGACACCGAGCTCGCTGGGCGGCTGCGGCGATGCCGTTGCTGAGACTGGAACAGGCGATCCTGTTGCTGACCCCTGACGATCCGTTTCTACTGGCTGCGGTGCTGGGCAGGACGTTGCACAAGGATGTCAGCGGAACCGAGCTACTGCGGGCGGTTGGGCAGGGATTGGACAGTTCGGCCAAAGATCCACGTCGCCAGGAGACGATTCGCACTCTGCTGGTGTTGGCCTTGCTCAAGCGGTTCAACAGCCCGACGTTGATCCGCAGGATGCTCGATGACGACGAGGTGTCTGGAGTCGCCAGGCGGCTGGTCGTGCAGTGGGTTGCCGAATCGGGTCACAAGGACCTGAGGCCTGAGGTTGCTGCGATCCTCGACGACCCCGACATCACCGCCGACCTGTTCCACACCACTCTCGCGGCACTCGACATGCTCGATGGCGGCGACCCCAAGGCAATCGACAAGACGCCTCCGGCCGACCTGGCGATGCCATTGTTGAAGGATGCTGGTCGATCGGCCGCGGTTCGGTCGCTGGCATTGCAACTGATCGACCCGTCGTCGAAGGACCTGGATCGTAAGCTGATAGCCGAGTTGTTGGCGTCGAGAAACGAGCGGTTGGTGTCCGAGACAGTTCGCATGCTGGGTTTGTCGTCACACGAGTTTTCTCGAGAATTGCTGTTGCAGGTGGCCGGTGACGGAAGGCGTCGGCTGGAGGTGCGAGCCGATGCGATGGCCGGGTTGGGCCGTCATGCGAGTCGACCTGAGGTGGCCGAGGCATTGCGTGGGTGGTTTGCGAGTGGCGAGGCGGCGGTTCTGAAGTCGGAGTCGTTGAGGTCCTTGAAGGGGTCTTTGGGTTCGGATGCAGAGAGTCACAAGTTGTTATTGAGTGTGGCGAAGGTGTTCGAGACGGTGTCGGCCAAGGCGGATCGCCGCCGGCCGTCGGCTGCCGGTCACAACGACATGCTGGATTGGCTGGCCACGTCGCTGAAGACGGCTGGTCGGCCGGTGCCGGTGTCGTTGAAGCGGATTGCGGGCAGCAGGCCGACGTCGGTTGCGGGTTGGGCGGCGGTTCTCGGAAGCGGAGGTAGTCCCGAGGCAGGGCGGCGGTTGTTTTTTCACAGCGCCGGGCCCCAGTGTGCTCGGTGTCACATGGTCAATGGACGAGGCCGTCGTGTGGGGCCGGACCTGTCGCTGATCGCTCGGTCAAAAAATCGACGCGGATTGCTCGAATCGATCCTGCTGCCCAGCCGCGAGGTGGCTCCGCAATTCACGTCGTGGACCCTGGTGACGGTCGACGGCCGGGTGCTTGAAGGGGTGATCGTCTATGAAAACCGTGATCGGCTGACGATCGAGGATTCGGCAGGAAAGCAGACCAACCTGCCCAACACTGAGGTCGAATTGAGAATGCCTCGCAGGACGTCCATGATGCCCGAAAAGCTGATCGATCGGTTGGCGATCAGCGAACTGAGGGATCTGCTGGCGTTTCTGGAGACGTTGAAGTGAACGACGTCAGGTTTTCGAGTGCATCGATGGTGCGGTCGATTTCTTCGAGCGTGTTGTAGTGCAGGGCACTAATTCTCAGCGTGCCGTCGGGTTCGAGTCCCAAGGCTTCGGTTGCTGGCAGGGCGTAGTGGTTGCCGGGCCAGGTGAAGATGCCCTGCCCGGCGAGGCTGGTGGCCAGATCGGTGGGAGAGAGAGTGTGGTGAGTGATCGAGTAGGTTGCGACTCGCTGGTCGATGTGGTCCGGGTTGGTGATCCCATGGATCGTGATGCCATCGAGGCCCAAGAGTCCGTCGAGGAGTTTCAAGCTGAGTTCTTGTTCGTGTTCCTCGATGGCTTCAAAGGCTCGGACCAGTGCAAGTCTTCGCGAGTGGACCTGTGGGTCGACCTCACGACCGAGGTCGGCCAGGTACTCGATTGCGGCGCTGACTCCGGCGATGCCTTCGTGGTTGGCTGTCCCGGTCATCCATTTTCCGGGCAGTTGGTTTGTGGCGGGTCTGAGCTTGTAGGCGTCGATCGATTCGAGCAGTTGGCGGCGTCCCCAGAACAGGCCGACGTGGGGTCCGAAGAACTTGTAGGCCGAACAGACCAGTAGATCGCAGTCCCAGTCGACGACATCCAGCAGTCGGTGAGGTGCCAGATGGACGGCGTCGACGAAGACCAGGGCTCCGACGCGATGAGCGGCCTGGACGATTTCGGGGATGGGGTTGATGGAGCCCGAGAGGTTCGAGGCGGCGGTGATGGCGACCAGGCGGGTCGAGGGTGTGAGTTGGCTGATCAGGTGATCGAGATCGAGCGAGGCGGTGTGTGAGTCGATCGCCGCGTGATCGACGATGACTCGGGCGTCTTGTGCAGCCAGTGTCCAGGGCGTGACGTTGGCGTCGTGGTCGAGTTGAGAAACGAGGATCCGGTCGCCGGGATTCCAGGTCCTGGCCAGTGCTCGCGAGACGGCCAGGGTCAGCGTGGTCATGTTGGCGCCGAATGCGACGGTGTCGGGGTCTGAGGTTCCCAGGAAGTCGGCTGCGGCGTGGTGAGCCTGATCGAGGACCGCGTCGCTTTCGACGCTGGTCGCAAACGGGCCACCGTGGTTGGCGTTGGTGTGTCGCAGGTAGTCGGCCACGGCGACCGCGACGCGTTCGGGCACCTGGCTGCCGGCGGCTCCGTCGAGAAACACGGCGGGGTGCGAATGGACAGTTCGACCCAAGGCGGGGAACTGGAGTCGGAGGGCGTCGAGATCGAAGCGGACCGTCATGAGGTCATTCGCAAGCCGGGGGCCGTCTATTCGTCGGAGTCCGCGTCGTCGGCCGACTCGTCGTCGGTTTCGCCAGCGGTTTCGCCAGCGGTTTCGCCAGCGGTTTCGCCAGCGGTTTCTTCAGCGGTTTCTTCAGCGGTTTCTTCAGCGGTTTCTTCAGCGGTTTCTTCAGCGGTTTCTTCAGCGGTTTCTTCAGCGGCGACCGGTTCAGGTGTTGGTTCGTCTTCTTCGGGAGTTTCGACGATTTCCAAGCCGGGCACGTTGATATCGGTGACTTTGATCTGAGTATATTTTTGTCGGTGTCCGGTGTGTCGTCTGGAATTTTTACGTCGTCGGATCTTCTGGATTTCGAGTTTGGGACCTTTGACTTCGGTTTCGACGACTTCGGCGGTGACGGTGGCCCCATCGATCACCGGTTGTCCGACCGCACTGGGTCCTCCCCCGTTGGCCAGCAGCACTCGGTCGAACTCGATCGTCTGACCGGGTTCGGAGTCCTTACGGTAGTCGATAGTCAGTTCGTCACCGGTCGAAACACGATACTGGTGACTTCCGTCGGTAATGACAGCAAACATGTCCGGGTTTCCGCAGCGCGAGTAGGGGTTGAGTGAGCGCGATCGATACGATTGCGAATCGCTGATTGTAGGGTGTCATTTTTTTGATTTCGAGGCAAGGGGCTAGGAAATCCGGACATCCTTGCTGTGCTGGTCCTTGCAGGTGGCTTTGAGGTGATTGGGGGAGCAGTCCTTGAGTGTAGCAATTGAGACTGTGGCGCCGAATTCCTGTTCGATTTCGTTGAGGCTACTTCGTTTGCGGTTATTGAGGTATTCGCCAACACGTTGGTGAACTTCGAGTCGAATGGTTTTGACGTTTTCGCGGCTGGCATTGCTGGCGACCAGTCTCATGACTTCGATCGCGACGCTTTCGGCGGTCTTGACCAATCCGGTACCTTCGCAGCAGTCGCAGTCTTCGTAGACGCTGCGTTTGAGCGAAGGTCGGATTCTTTGTCGAGTCATTTCGAGCAGCCCGAACATGCTGATCTTCTGGAGCTTGGTTCGGGCTCGATCTCGTCTGAAGGCATCCTTGAGGGCTTTTTCGACACCACGGCGGTTTTTTTCTTCGTGCATGTCGATGAAGTCATTGACGATGACTCCACCGAGGTCACGGAGTCGAATTTGCCGGCAGATTTCTGCGGCGGCTTTGAGGTTGAGTTTGTAGGCGGAGGTTTCGGCGTCGTCCTTGGTGCGAAACGTGCCGCTGTTGACATCGATGGCGACGAGTGCTTCGGTTTGGTCGATCACGATGGATCCACCTCCCTTGAGCACAACGGTGCGGTCCTGGATCGCTTCGATTTCGGATTCGATTTTCCATTTCTTGAAGATCGGTTCACTGTCTTCGTAGAGTCTGACGCTCTTGGTCTGCCTGGGCATGCAGATTTTCATGAATTCCTGAGCGCGTTGGTAGGCGGCCTTGTCGTCGATCCAGACGGTTTCGATTTCGCTGTTGTAGATATCGCGGATGGTGCGGACGACCATATCGCTGTCTTCGTAGATGGCGGCGGGAGTTGGCGCGGAACTGATGCGTCCGACGAGGACTTTCCAGAGTCGGATCAGGTAGTTCATGTCGCGTTGCAGGTCTCGTTTGGTGCGATCGCTTCCGGCGGTGCGGACGATAAATCCGACTCCCGGCGGCGGTTCGAGTTCGTTCATCAGCTTGCGAAGCTTGCGTCTCAGATCGTCACCCTCGATCTTCCGACTGACTCCGACTCGACCCAATGCGGGCATCAGCACGAGGTAGCGTCCGGGGATGGAGACGTAGGTTGAGAGCGTGGGGCCCTTGGTTCCGATGCCTTCCTTGATCACCTGGACAACCACTTCGCTGCCTTTTTTGAAGATATCCTGGATCGGCGGCTTGTTGCGTCCACCTCGGTCGTTCCCAGCTCCTCCCTGTCGTTTGCCTTCGTTGCGAGCCGTCTGTTCCTTTTCGGTCAACAGGTGCTTGTAGTACTGGTACTCGACATCGCTGACGTGCAGGAACCCGTTGCGACCGACTCCGAAATCGACAAACGCGGCCTGGATCGACGGTTCGATATTGACGACTCGGGCCTTGTAGATATTGGCCACGCAGTTCTCGAGGCTGTTGCGCTCGACGTAGAGTTCTTCGAGCACTCCATCTTCGGTGATCGCGATGCGACTTTCTTCGGGCTGCAACGCGTTGATCAGCATTTCCTTCTTGACCGTTCGGCCGGACGTCTCGCCCGATCCGGAGGTCTGACCGTCGGTCGATGTGGCGTCGGTCGATGTGACGGCGATGTCGTTGGATTCCGACTGGCGACCGCTCTTGCTCGCCCCCCGTCGCCCCCGTCGGCTTCGGCCTCGACGTCTTTTTGTCTCGGTCCCCGACCCGCTGGAGTTCTCGGTAGCGGGTTCGAGTCCGACGCCGAACTGGCTGTTGGTATCGACGTGGAGTTCGGCCTGCGGCGATTGAGGCGGTGTTTCCGGAGTCGATTCCGGAGCAGTTGTCGGTTCGGGTTCCGCGATGTCGACCGGGTTTTGGGTTTGGGGGATCAGTCCTTCAGCGAACGTGGCCTGTTCTGGTTCGTCGTCGACCCGATCCAGTGCACGTTGGAAGTCCTGTTCGGCCGAGTCGTCTGCGGCGGCCTGGGGTTGGGGGTCCGTGTTTTCGTTGTTCATCGTTGTGTTCCTTGTATCGGGCGGAGGCCTGATGCGGTTGGCATCCAGGCCTTGTGGCGACGCATTGACCGACAGCCCCGTCACTCGCACCGGCCCGATTGGGTTCCGGGAGTAGACGGGGTGCGGCTAAAGCCGCCCGGTTGGCGGCTTTGCGCTGTCGCGCCCTTGTTGGATGGAAAGTTGGATTATTGATTGGACTGTCTCTTGTTCGTTTGACTGTGACGAACGGATTTGATTCAAGAACTGTGTATTGGTCGTTGTGTCGGTTGTTTGTTCGGTTGTTTGTTCGGTTGTTTGTTCGGTTGTTGGGGTGAACTAGAGCAAGAGGTCGGGGCAGATGCGATTCAGTTCACCTCGGAGGTAGTTCTCGACGTCACGAGCGAGGTCGAGGGATTGTGCGTGTTCGGCGATGAGTTCGGCCTGTTGGATTGTCAGGTGTCGGACGACTTCCTTGAGTTCGGGGATGGCATGCGGTGTCGAGCTGAATTGTCGGATTCCCATGCCGACGAGCAGCGGAATAAAGACCGGATCGGAGCTCATTTGTCCGCAGACAGTCACGGCAACATCGTGTTTTGCGGCGGCGGAGATGACGGCACGAATCAGGCGGAGGATCGAGGGGTCTCCAGATCGGTAAAGATCGGCGACACTCGGATCCGCCCGGTCGACCGCCAGCGTGTACTGGATCAGGTCGTTGGTTCCGATCGAGAAAAAGTCGACTTCTCGAGCGAACTCCTCGGCCAGCATCACCGCAGCGGGCACTTCAACCATGATACCAACCGGAACGTCTCGACGGAATGGCACCTTCTGTTCTTCGAGGTCATCCATGACGTCTCCGAGGATCATGCGAGCTTGTCTGAGTTCCAGGAGGTTGCTGACGAGCGGGAACATGACGCGGACATCGCCATGAACGGCGGCACGTGCGATGGCTCGCAACTGGATTTTGAAGAGAGGGATATTTCGCAGCGAGAGTCTGAGGCTTCGGAGTCCGAGTTGCGGGTTGACCACATCGGGAGCGAGGTCACCGATCGTTTCGGGCACCTTGTCGGCTCCGATGTCGAGTGTCCGGATTGTGACCGGGTGATCGGGATCGGCCGCGATCACCTTGCAGTATGCCTCGTAGTGATCTTCTTCACTGGGGATCCGGTTCTGTTCGAGGTAGAGGAATTCGGTGCGATACAGGCCGATTCCACGAGCTCCACGATTGTGGCAGACCTTGGCTTCTTCGGGGAACTCGATATTCCCCAGCAGCGTGATGGTTTCTCCATCGAGCGTTTCGGCGGGGAGTGTTTTGAGTGATGCGAGTCGTTGGCTGACCGAGTGGACTCGTTCCTCCATCACCTGGTACTTGGCGAGAGTGGCTTCATCGGGGTCGAGAATCACTTCGCCATGATTCCCATCGATGATGACCATCTCGCCTCCCGAGACATCCGCGAGGCAGTGCCCGAGTCCGACGACGGCGGGGATTTCGAGTGCACCGGCGAGGATCGCGGTGTGGCTGGTGTGGCCTCCGACCTCGGTCGCAAACCCCAGTACGAATTGGCGATCGAGGCTGGCGGTTTCGCTGGGTGTGAGGTTGTGAGCGAGGACGATGACCGGAGCGGTGAGGTGCACGAGTTCTTCTCGGCGTTCTCCGAGCAGGTGTCTGAGAATCCGTTTTTCGAGATCGAAGATGTCGACGGCTCGTTCGGCGTGGTACTGGTTGCCGAGATTCTGGAGTTCACGCGCGAACCGTCTGAGGACTCGGCTGGAGGCGTATTCTGGCGAGAGGCTTTTTTCGCTGATCAGGCCTTCGATTTCGGCGATCAGTTTCGGGTCACGAGCCATCTGCAGGTGAGCTCCGAAGATGGCACCGAACTGGTCCCCGAGTTGTTCTCGAGCCAGTTGTTCGTTCTCTTTGATCTCGTCCCAGACGATTTCGAGTGTGTGTCGAAAGCGAGCGAGCTCACTTTCGACGGCATCGATCGAGACGAATCGGTTGGGGATCCGGAAGTCTTCGGTGCCGAGCACGAGCACTTCGCCGGTGACGACACCGGGAGAGACTGCGATCCCGCGCTTGATCTGCATCCGGCACCGACTTTCCCGCGTGCTAGCGATCCGACGGAGTGGCCGGTCGCGAGCCGGAGACCGGGTCGACGAAATTGGACTCGAAGAGTCGGGCCAGTGCCTGGACCGCTTCTCCCGCTTCGGCACCTCGGGCCTCGAGCACGAGCACGCTGCCGTTTTCGGCCGAGAGTGTCAGCAGGTCGAGCATCGTCTTGGCGTTGGCCGAACGATCCGCCTTCTGGATCTGGATCTCACAGGGAAACCGCTCGGCCGTTCGGACAATCAGCGAGCAGGGCACCATATGCAGGCCTTGCTCGAGACCGACTCGGACGGTTTGTTGAGCGGTGTGTGTCATGTGAGATCGCCTGGAGGATGGGGCGGGGACAGGAGCGTGACGCGGTCGGCTGTCGTCATCGACGACCGGGACCTGTTCTGTGGGATCGATGGAAAACTGTGGGAAGAGAAACCAGACAACCGTCGCGTGGTTGGTTCTGAGTGAATCCGAGTGAAGGGACGGGCGACGGTCGGGTGATAATTCGTGCGTGAGGTGTGTGGTTTGGGTCGAAAAGTTCTGGCCGGTCAATCCAGTTGATCGTTATCGGCTTCTTCGAGAAGTACGATGACTTCGGCGGCGGTTTCGGCCTGGCGGAGGAAGTTGCAGAAGTTGGAGTTCCTGAGGTGTCGCGAGATGCTTTCGAGCCCACGCAGGTGATCTCCGGGGAGATCGGGGGGCGAAATCAGCAGGAACAGGATATGAACAGCTTCCCCATCGAGGCTGGCGAAGTCAACACCTTGGGTCGAGAGTGCGACTGTGGCGGTGAGTCGATCGACGGCTGGGTGCTTGGTATGCGGGACAGCGACTCCGTTTCCGATCCCGGTGGATCCGAGTTCTTCGCGTTTGAGGATTCCCGAGACGATGGCATCGGTGTCTTCGGCGGGGATTCGTCCGACGGCCGAGAGGCTTTCGACCATTCCACGAATGGCTTCGTCCTTGGTACTGGCATCGAGTGACGTGACGATGGCATCGGAAACGACGAATTCAGTCAACCGCATGAAATGCTCCGTGGAATCTCGTCGTCGTATCAGTCGCCGATGGTGCCTTGGTCATCATCCGCCAAAGCGGCGGTCTCTTCGCCCAGTTCGTCGGCATCGTCGGTTTCGCCGTCCTGATCATCGCGAGCCGATTCCTGGAGCAGGATTTCTTGCCGGTGGTCCTGCAGGCATTGTTTGTGGCGTCTGAGGCGTTCCGGGATAGTGGGTCGAGAAAGGGGAAGCGGTCAATTGTAGTACTCGGCCCGAGAGCGTCAATTCACCGGCTCGGCTATCGACTTGGAACTCAAGTCCTGACGCGATCGTTTTTTGGTCGAGGAGAGTGCTGGGCCGGGTATGGCTGGTGATTCGGCGGTCGGCGTCTGCGGCTTGGCCTGGTCGTTGGACCTGTCGCCAGGTACGGCGGTTTCGATGTACTGCACTGGAGGTTCGGACTGGTTGGGGATTGCCGAGAGCTCGAATTGTGGCAATCGGGAGTCACTGTCGATGGACGCCGAAAAGTCTCCGACGTGGCAGCCGGTGAGTGTCACCGAGGCGAGCAGCAGATTGAGGGTTGTTCGGGTCGTTCTGCTCGCGGTGTCTTGGAGCCGTGTGTTGGAGGATCGGCGAGACATGAGAGCCTTTCAGGAGCCACGAGACGTGGAAGCGGTCGGTTGATAGCAGCGGTGTGGTTGACGAAGCAAGAGGAATTGTTTTGCGGCCGTGTTGGTTGTGGAGTCAAGAAACGAGGGGGAGTGGAGACGGGCCTATAAGCCGGGTTTTGTCGAGAGTAGTCATTTCTCTGGGATGCCGGTTGCCCGGCACCTCAAGCGATCGACCCGGGAGTCACAGCGGATCGAACCGATCCGACAAGGCTCCCTGCTTGATCTTGCTCCCGGTGGGGTTTACCAAGCCGAGCCGGTCACCCGGCCCGCTGGTGCGCTCTTACCGCACCGTTTCACCCTTACCTCCTGGGGCTCAATCGAGCCCCCGATCGGCGGTCTATTCTCTGTGGCACTGTCCCTATCCTCGCGGACGGTGGGTGTTACCCACCACCGTGTCCTTTGGAGCCCGGACTTTCCTCCACGCCCATGGCTCGTGAGAGCCTTCGACGCAGCGACCACTCGGCCCACTCCGACTCCCCCTCTGCCAATCATCATACGCCGTTGCCCTCTCCGGTCCAATCCCCGGGGCCGTCCGGTTTGGGCGGGTGTTTGGGGACAGGCACCTGCCTACGTTGGCGAGCCAGTCCCTGGGGCGAGCCCACCCCCGGGGTGGTTGCGATGCCGGACGTCTCGTTATGCTCGGAATGTCGCAGCCCTTCATAGGGCGGGCTGCCAGGAAAACTCAGCCGGGTGAGACGAAGTTGGGTAAGAAGAACCAGCGCAAGCGCAAGGTCCGAGTGGCCTTGAAGAAGAACCGTGGCAAGCGGGTTCGGCAGGGCAACCTGACTCAGCAGGCTCGTTCGGATCCCGAGCGGATCGAGGACATTGCTGCCGGCGAGCGTGTTTCGGGCAAGGGCGAGACGACTCGTTACCGCACGGTGATTGCCTGCGAGACATCAGACGGGGACTTACAGATTGATGTCGACGTGGCTAACTGCGAGGTGGGCCGCGTGTTGAGTGCCATCGGCCAGCAGTCTCGAGTTCAACTCGAAGACGGCCGTCATCTCGAATGCACGATTCGCCAGGTGGTGCGTTCGTTGGTCCGCGACCAGCGAAACGCCGTGGTCACCGGCGACCGTGTGCTGGTTGGCGACATCGATGACGGGGTGGGTGTGATCGAGCGAGTCGAGCCTCGTCACGGCGTGCTGTCTCGCAGCAGTCGCCGCCGTGCCCACGTGATCGTTTCGAACGTCGACCAGTTGGTTATCGTCGTCCCTGCCGACGACCTCAAGCCGGCTCTGATCGACCGATTCCTGGTCAGTGCCGAGCAGGGCCGGATCGCATCGATCATCTGTCTGAACAAGATCGACCTGTTGGACCCCGCCCTGCTGGTCGGCTGGTGCGGCCTGTACGCTCGTTTGGGCTACGAAGTCGTACTGACCAGTGCCGAGACGGGGGTCGGGATTCCTCGACTCAGGCAACTGCTCGCCGATCGCGAGACGGTTTTTGCCGGCCAGAGCGGTGTCGGCAAGTCGTCGTTGCTAAATGTGATCCAGCCAGGATTGAAGCTGAGCACTGGAGAAATCAGCCGGGCGACGGGCAAGGGGCGTCATGTGACTCGTCGCACCGAGTTGATCGAGTTGCACGACGGCGGTTACGTGGTCGACACGCCGGGCATCCGCCAGCTGGCCTTGTGGGACCTGATCCCCGAGGAGGTCGAGGGGTTCTTTGTCGAGTTCCGTCCGTTTGTCGCCTTGTGCCGTTTTCCCAACTGCTCGCACACTCACGAAACCGGCTGTGCGGTGAAGCGGGCTGTCGAGTCCGAGTTGATTCACGCGTCGCGTTACGCGAGTTACGTGAGGATCCACGCGGGCGAGGACCTGGTGTAGTTGTCCGTCAGCGTTTGGGCCATTTCAGGTGTCGGTGCAGGAAGTCGAAGGTGCCCTGTCCGTTGATCGTGTGCGGTCCGATAAAGACTTCCATTTCGGCCCGTTCTCCGATACCGATCAGGTCGTAGTGCCGTTTCACCTTGGCGAATTCCCAGGCCACCCATTCGTCGGGTGCCACTCCGTCGTGATGTCCTCGCTCGACCATGAACGGACGCGGAGTCATCAGGTTGGCCAGTTCGGCGTAATTGGCCAGGTGCCCCATGTTCCATTCGAAGATTTCGTACTCACCGGTGAACACATAACTGTAGCGGTCCTCGCTGGTGGAGATCTTCAGGACCCATTCGTCGAAGTCTGCCGAGCAGATCGAGAGTGCGTACTGTTTGACCAGAGGCGGGACTCTCATGGCCGTCTTCCCTCCGTAGGACAGTCCGTAGAATCCGATCCGATCGGGATCGACTTCGGGTAGGCTCGAGAGCCATTGGAGTGTTCTTTGGTGTTGGGGGATGATGTAGCTGAACAGGGACCGTTTCAGGGGGTTGCTTTTGCGTTGAATGGTCCGGAATCGGTCTTGACCGCGGTAGGGGTTTTGTGGTGCGTAGGTGATGAAGCCTCGTTCTGCCAGTTTCGCCGCGAACGCCTTGTAGTAGCGGAACCCGTTTTCGGTGGTGGTGATCGTATCCATCGGGGTTCCTTCGAGGCCGTGTTGGCAGACGACGACCGGCCGTTTTTCTCCGGGCTTGATACCCTTGGGCATCAGCAGGATGCCGGTGGCAATGACATCGGGGTAGACGTCGATCACGGTTTCGAATCCCCGGTAGGCGGGCGTATCGAGCACTTGTCGGGTGCGAACATTCAGCGGCATGTCGGGTTCGGGCAGTCTGCCGATCAATTCGTCATGGATCATCTTGCGGTAACTCTCGACGCTCGAATCCCACGCCTTGAGACTCGAGCGATCGGCCTGTTTCCAGAGACTGTCGCGGACCTTGGCACAGCGGCGGAGCAGTGTCTGGGTGAAGGCAACCAGCTCGCCGACCTGTTGTCCCTGGCGAGTGGTCGGGTTGGGCAGAGAGTCGACGGTGGTGGGTTTGTCGTCGGAATGGACCAGCGGGGCGTGGCTTCCGAGTCCCTTGAGCAGTGCAGTCAGGGCATCGGGGGTTCCGGCGTGTGCATCGCCTTCGCCCGAGGCGACCAGTGTGATGCGGTCGGCGGCCTTGAGTTTGGAGTAGATCGTCTGGGCGCGGTCGAATTCGGCTCGCACCTGACCCAGCGTGCAGTTTTCGATCTCGCCGGGAGCGGCTCCACCGCTGCGTCCTTTTTCCACTGCTGGCGGGCCGTCGATTTCCGGGGCACGACAGGCTTCGATCACCAGTGTTCTTGGAGCGATCAGCCCGGCCAGTTCGGCGTCGCCGAACTCGGTCAACTGGCTCCAGACATTCCGATAAATCGGTTCGCGCCACACTTCGGCTCTTTGGTCAAAGTACCCGCAGACCATCGTGGCGTTGATGCGGGTGTCGATGGCCGCGGCGTGCAATGCCAGCAGTCCACCTTCGCCGACTCCAACAACCGCCACCGGCAATGGTTGTTGGCCGTCGGTGGCCAGGGCGTCGATCGCCGCTGCGACCTTTTGCACTTCATAGCCGATCACGTGCCGACCCAGTTCAAACGCCATGCGGTAGACGAACTCGCGGTGCGGCTGGTTGGTGTATCGGACACGGGGGTCGCCCGAGAACTTGGCGTCGCGGCTGATCAGGGTGGGGATGATCACTCGGCAACCGTTTTCGACCAGTCGGCGGGCGAGTTGGGCCGAGGGGGCGACTCCGTCGATCAGCCCGGCGAACTGTTCGGGGGTCCAGTCGGCGTCGGGCAATGCGATCACGTTGGCGACCGGTTGTCCCGAGGGGATCAGAACGAGGCCTCGGGCGGTGACGCCATCCAGGACGTCCCAGCGAGCGACGTGAGCCGACCAGGACTTGGTGCCGCCGACTTTCGAACTTCCGCCGAGTGTGGCGATCAGTTGAATGGTGGGTGCGGCGACGCGTGGATCGACGGCTCCGACGATCGTCCGAAACCGGGCCCGGTTCGACGCGACGCTCTTGATGTACGCCGGGTGGCTCGAAAAGTCCCGCTTCCAGTGAGACTCGCGGAGTGACTCGGAATGGGCCAATGCCCGCAACGCGAATCGGTTGATCCCATCGATCATCAGTTCGTCGAGTGGTCGGGTGAGCGTCAACGGCCTGGTGCCGGGAAACGGTTTGGAGTCCTCGGCGACGAGTGTCACGGAATTCCAGGCGAGGCCAACAGCCAGCAGGGCGGCGAGGCCAAGGGGGGGCCGGTTGGTTGTTTGGCTGGTCGATCGTCTGGTCGATGGGTTGGTCGATGGGTTGGTCGATGGGTTGGTCGATTGGGTCATCGGTCGGGTTCTCTGAAGCAGGAGTCTCATTGGGGAGTACTCTAACCGGACTCGGACCATCGATGCCACGCCTCCGGTGGTAGGCA
>Ga0209402_10002033_pt1 | contig 21002 bp, 19 predicted proteins | sample ArcticOcean_MG_C_3_FD_187437 | JGI IMG/M metagenome (GOLD analysis project Ga0209402, IMG submission 187437) | Marine microbial communities from western Arctic Ocean - ArcticOcean_MG_CB8_126 (SPAdes) (version 2) | ecosystem: Environmental > Aquatic > Marine > Oceanic | place: Arctic Ocean... | reverse complement strand
GAGGATAGTTTACATACTTGGTTAAGTATTAAATACAAACTATCACATATACAATATATGGAATGTAAAGGTATATCTATGGATGATGTAACAGATTTTCGTAAAGCAATAAACGATGATAGTTCGTATATCAGTAATCGTGGTTCTGAAGATTGCTTGGTATGCAAAAGTCACATGCATGGTGATGAATGGAATGCTGATGCAGAAAGAGAATCTACAACACGTAACGGCATACAATGTGCCACAGATTGTGAGGAATAATAATGTTAAATGATGTATGTAAAAAAGACTGTATGAATGCTATAGAATATTTATGGGAAGAAGGATTTGTAGAAGAAATGACTTCTGATAAAAAATATTATACTATGGCTTTGCTTAAAAAAGTAGCTAATATATATAAAATAAAACTAAAAGATCTTGTTGCTGAAGAATGGGAGGTAGCATAATGGAAAGTGGAGTAATGGGTATAGGTAATAGGTATGATAATTCTTATCAATTAGAACAAGCTACCTTAGAACATATACCTGCAGAAACAGAAACGTATCAACCAATAGGGTTTCATGAATTAATAGAAATAGTTAAAGTATCTGCTAATGAAACTAACCTTGGGTTAGGTTATGATAGTAGCTTTGATGCTATCAAAAAAACAGTAGATGTAAATGATGTTAAAGAAAATTATTTGATTTCAAAAAATCATAAACAATTCTTTGGCACATTAACATATGGTTTAAAAGAATATATAGAAGATCCAGAAATAGAAAGTATTTATGGTGCACCTGATATTACTGAATTAACTATAGGTATACGTTCAAGTTATGACAAAACAATGTCAAGTGGTATAGCTATAGGTGGTAGAGTAATAGTATGTTCTAATCTTATGTTTGTTGGAGACATAACATATATGAGAAAGCATACTAAAAATTCTATAGATGACATCATAAATCAAATGGATGCAGCCATTAGAAACCAAGTTCAAGAATATAATACAGTACAACTACTTAAAGAACGATTAAAGAATATAAATATTCCACATAAAGTCGGCAATTATTTGCTTGGAAATTTGTTTGGCAATCGTTTAATTAATGGTGGTCAGTTACTAACTGCAAGTAATTGTTGGAATAATTTGTATTATCATCAACAATTTATGCAACATTGTAATAATGTACTTGGTAATAAAATAGATAAAACTCTTTGGGTTTTATATAATTGTATTACTGAGGGTCTTAAAAAGAATACACCTATGAATATGATGACACAACATAAGAAAGTACATGATGCATTTACAGAAGACATCATAGATTGTGGCAGAGGTAAAGCAATAGATGGACAACAAGTGCATTCAATAATAAACAACTTTAAAGGGGGCATTGCATGATAGATGATACACCAGTACATCCGTGGCATAAACTAAGAAATGCTGAATACAAAAAAGCAATAGAAAAGAAAGGCAAGTTTGATTACTTGTCTTGGGCTATATGTTTAGATAAAGCTAAGCAGGTAGACCCAACAGTTAAATATGAGTTAGTTAAAATAATAGATTGTGGACAAAGTAAAATAGTTCACGTTGAACTTAGTTATAACAATGTTGATATAAATGATAATCCTGATTATTATAGACTATATCATAATGAATACTTAGCTGTAAGAGGTTTTCGTAATGAGGCATTAGCAAGTCCAGATGCTGCACAAGTAGAAAATACATTTAGACGTTGTGTAGCAAAAGCAATAAGTATGTGCTTTGGATTTGGTATTGAACTATGGATCAACGAAGACTTAAAAGACTTAGACTATATGCCAGAAAATATAAATGGTAATACACCAGTTAAAGGTAATATGACAATTAGCCAGTCTGTAAAACTAGATAGAATGAGTAGAAATAATTTCTTAACTGAACCTGAACAAGAAAGAGTTAAACAACTTAAAAATAAATTTGATTTAACTGAGGTTGATGTTGAAAAGAAAATAGCTGCTATTCAATCTACTATTGATATTAATAAACTAAAGAAGAAAGGTAAGTAATGGGCTTAAGCACAGGTTTTAAATCACAAACTACAAACTCTGAACAATTTATGTCTGGAGTATTTGTAAATGAATGTACTATCGTATCAGTAGATACTGTATATGGTGGTAAAGAATGGCAAAACGAAAAGTATAAAGATGATGTAGGTCTTGACGTTACATTAGATATAGGTAAATCATTTCAACCTGTATTTTATATAGGTGGAAGACTTAAACGTGATGAGTTTGGTGAGGTAAAAAACCTTGGAACTGTACGTAGAGTTTCTACATTCTTTGATGCTATAGATGTTGATGCTAAACTAAATGATGAACATAAAATAGAAGAAGATGCTTTAGCTGATTGCATAGGAACAAAGTTTAATAGATTGTCCTATGTATCTGGTACAAAGCAAGATGGCAAAGTTAGATATAGTGATTTCCAAGAAATCGTATCTGCAAGTACCCCAACTATTACATTAATAGAGACCTTCAAGAAACACGTTAACAATGGTTGGTTAAAGAACTATAAGCCTGAACTTATGGATAATAAAGCTAGTGATAGCAATATTCCAGGAGGGTGGTAATGGTTACAGTTGAAAAAAAGTTAATAATGTATCTTGAAAAGCTAACACGCTGTGGAGAAAATTATATTACTAGTAGTCAAATAGAAAAATCAATTCCAATTTGGGTAGAGAATAATTATGGAGATACTCATAATGGTTCTACGTTTGGAAGAGCTTGGAGAAAGCTTAGAGAAAAACATGATATAAATATAAAAGGTACTATAAAAATACATGATGATGAACCATACTTAAATATACATGTTAAACTAGATAATAAACCAAATAGCAGGGAACACAGATGGATGATAAATCGTATGTAGAAATAGCTATAGGAGGCGTTGCCAACAGAGGTAACGTCATTCCTTATAATGAACTACCTAACCACGTTGCTGGTAAAAAAGGCACAGAATTTTATCGCTCATTATTTTTGTATGATAATACATTTAATGGAAAGATAAAAGAATACAGTGGTACATACAATATAGATGAAATAGTTCTTGATGTAGATTGTAAGATAGGAGACCTATCTTTAGAACCAGTAAAAAATATTGTTGATTTCTTAGTAAAAGAATTAGATGATAATTTTGAAATATGGTTCTCAGGTACAGGCTTTCATATGCATTTACCAGACTTATTTCATATAGGTAACCATGTAGACTTGCCTAATATAATGAGACTAAGCATAGATAAAGCTGTAGGTAAATTTGGAATAGATAATATTTATGATAGGGCTAGATTAATTAGAACTAAATATTCATACAATATTAAAAATAATACATACAAAATACCTGTATCAATAGATATGCTTAATGAATTTACATACAATGAATTTGTAGAACATGCACAAAACACAACCATATATGAAGGTCAACATGATCCCCAAAGATTAATAATGCCTAGAGCATCTTTTGAACCTTTGTGGGAAAAATATATTGTAATGGGTAAGTCTCATCAAGTACCTGTAAGTAAACCTAAAAATAATACTAAGTCAGACCTAACTGCACATGTAACTTGTGTACAAAAAATGTTTGCACAAGGACCAGTACAAGGTAAACGTCATCAAACAGTATTACGTATGGCATCTGCATGGAAACGTAGTGGTATTCCAAGAGAGGGCACTGAAAGTCTTATTCATAAATGGTCTCCATCATTTGATATAGCAGAAACTAAATCAATGCTAGATACAATATATAAATGGGAACATGATGGGTATGGCTGTCAAGATTCTATAATGGATTTATTTTGTGATACTAAATGTAAATTCTACAAACATAAAGACTATGGTGTAGAAATATTTAATGCAGATACTATGACACAACAATTCCAAGAATTTGTAGAGGCTGAAGATGATAGTAATAGTTTTGACTTAAATGATTTCTATGATATTGGTGGTAGTTATAAGTTTACAATAGGCGATCTTATTACAATGATTGGTGATACTAAGCTTGGTAAAACAGCTTTTATACAAAACCTTATAGTAAGGGCTAATCAATTTAAATGTTTGTATCTATCATTAGAGGTAAACCAATTGCTTATGTGGAGAAGATTCAATCAAATTGCATTCAATATCAGTAAACAAGATGTTATTGATAAATATAAAAGCAATGATAAAGAGTTCTTTAAACAAGCAAATGAAAAGCTTGGACACATAAAACTAATGACTGTATCTCCAGAAATAAATAATATTATAGATGTAATATCTAATTTACAACCTAAGATAATTGTAATAGATACTATTGATGAGATACGTGTTGATTATGCAAATGATTCACTTGTAAAAATGCAGCGAATAGTAAGTAAGCTAAAAGAAATTGCTCAAAAATATGAGGTAATGATATTTGTTGTAAGTCATATTAGTAAAAGTGCAGCGTTTGAAGGTAATCTAACTAGACATAGTGCTAAAGGTGATTCATCTATAGAACAAAAATCAGATAAACTACTAGGCATATATGCACCTGACCCTAATGGTAAGGCTAGAGTTATAGAAAGTATTGTTGCAAGAGATGAATCTAGTTTTAAATTAAGATGTTATTTTAATCATGAAACATTTAGATTTAAACAAGCAATATAGATTGGAGTAAATATGAGAAAGTTTGAGATAATAGATGAGTTTAATAATATAACAGAGGTAAAAACAGGAGATAAAATAAACCCTGATTACTATACTGAAGGTATTGAAACTACTAAATATGTATTAAGCCATAAGTTAGGATTTTGTGAAGGTAACATAATTAAATACCTAACTAGATATAAACAAAAAAATGGCTTAGAAGATTTGTTAAAAGCTCAAAAATATCTCAGGCTTTTAATTGCTGATGTTATTAAAAAAGTAAACACAGGAAGATAAATGACAGAAATAGAAACATATAAAATAAAAATTGCTAAACTACTACCAAACAAATATGGTAATAATGATATAGTTATAAGCATGGTTAGTAAATACAAAGATAGTAAATTTGATAAACATGTAAAGCTTGATAAAGAAATATTAGATATACTATTAAATGGTACACTACTTGTTAATACATCAAAGAGTGAGAAATAGTAATGAATATAAAATTATTAGGATTTTCTATTTTTAAATACATTGTTATTAATGAAGATGAGATTACAGGATTTAAAATAAAACTTATGAAATTATTAAACTTTACAGCTACATTAGGTGAAGCTAAGGGTGATCACTTAATGTTCGCTTTTGGTATATACAAGTTTGATATAATCATAGGTACAAGCCTCTGGAGGTAATATGAGTTATACAGTAAGAGTTACTAAGGTTAAGAAAATGTTTAATAGAGAAAAAGTACAATTAAGTACAGACGTTTTAAATCTAATTGATCAAAAGATTGCTTTAAAAATTAGTAAGATGGTTACTAGTTGCAAAGAAAATAATATAAAAAGGTTAACAACAGAAGTTTATCCTTATGTAGAAAGTATATTATGAGCCATCCTAGTAAAATAAAAGGTAGTAGAGTTGAACGTGAAGTAGTAGATATATTTAAAGAAGAAGGTATAAAGGCTACAAGAGCATGGGGTTCTAATGGTAGGTCATTAGGACATCATGAAGAAGTAGATGTTTATGTAAATGATTTAGATTTAAAGATACAAGTCAAAGCACGTAAGCAAATAGCTGAATATGTAATACCTAATATAGATATAGTAGACCTTCAAGTAGTTAAGGCTAATAATAAACCACATCTAGCAGTACTACCTTTAAAAGTTTTAGTAAAAAACTATAAAGAAACCCAAGACATGATAAAATTAATAATGAAATTACAAACAGATCTAGCATATGAAAGGACAGAATACCATGAAAGTTAAAGAAGTTATAGAAATGTTACAAAGAATACCAGAGCAAGATGCAATATTAGATATATCTTGTGATCCAGAAGGAAATCAATATGGTCCAGTTGATGAAGGTCTTTCAGAGGGTTATTTAAAAGAAAATACAAAACAAAAAGTATATACTTTGTACCCCTCTTTTCTAGTAGATACATTAGATAGATATACAGAAAGAGATGCTGTAGAAAATTATAGTGGTAATTTGGAGGACTTATTCTATGGATAAAAAAGTATTAATAGACATATTACAAAATCTAAAAGGTCAGATTCATATATTTATTATAGACCCTGTAATTAGACATAGGTATGAAGAAGCTATAGGAAATGCATTGGAAATAATAAAGAAATATAAAAACTAAAACCTACCTCGCAAAAATAAGAAGCCCCTTTAATTAGGGGTTTTTTTATTCTTCATCTTCAAAAAATTCATTATCATCATTTTTACGCTTATTTAACATATCTACTTTGTTTATTCTGTATTTAACTTTATTTACAGGTATCCTAAAAAAGTTTTCAAAAAATCTTTCAGGGTGTTCTATTTGTTTTTTACCTGTATAAACTAATCTACCAAAAGGATACATTGTATGTATAGTATAATCAGAAAACTTTTGCCAATCACCAGATATTAATTCAATTATAGAACCAGGTACTCTACTTATAGGAGGCAGAACAGCTTGTAATGGTGCTATAGGTCTTGGTAAAGTACCATAAAAAGCTCTATCTCTTTCTGTTTTATCTCCAAATAATAAATCTGCTGTATCTTGATACCAATCATATGGTGGTGGTAATGCTGTATCAAATATAGAATACATATATGCACCTGCCATAGCCATGGTAAATATATCTATTAAAAATAAATCTTTATATTTTTTGTATTCTGGTGTTCCTTCTTTAAAACCATAGGATTTTGATTTTCTATGAAATTCTTGTCTAACTCTAACAGATTGAAATGCAAATAATTTAAAACGTGTTAATACTTTACCTAATGCAGTTGTCATAAATGCTGGTCTAAAAGAATTATGATATAAGAATTGTGTTGTTTCAATACCTTTTAAACCTGCCTCAAAAATATAAGGATCTTTCATATTTACATGTATACCATGTCTACCAAGATTTTCCTTAGCTTGTAATGCATGTGATAAAAAAGCATCAGTTCTATTTATTCTTTCAGAAAATTGCATAAATAGACCACCATATTTAGTCATTGTATTTGATACACCATATCTCTGTACAACATCTATTGCATTTTCATTGTTATTAGATTTCATTGTATTTTTAATATCTTTTATAAAGTTTTTAGAGTTAGCACCTAGTTTGCTAATTCCTTGTTTTAAACCTACATTATATTCTAAATCTACTTGTGCTAAATAATTGTCTATAATACCTTCTTCTTGTAAATATTTAATTAAATCTTTTCTTGTTTTAACTTTTGTACCATTTTGTAACTTAATAATAAAATCACCATTAATATCTTTTAGTAATTTATCAACAACTACTTTTTCTTTTTTAGAATCAATAAAGTTTTTTAAACCAGCACTAGCTATATTCATGGAAGCACCACCATATAAATTAGTAGACATAGTACCAGTATTAGCTAGTATTGTCATTAAATTAAAACGAGCTTCCATAGAACCTAGGTCGTGTAATCTTCTAACAAAATAATCTCTTCTAGCGTCTTTACCTTCAGGTGCATTACGTAAAAAAGGCATTTTATTAAATTTATCAGTTTTATATAATCTTTCTAATGCTTTAGTAACTGCGTAATCAGATGTAAAATAATATGGATTATACTTTAATTTTAAAGGATCAGCACCATCCATAGATTTTTGTATTCTATTAGTAAGTAAAGAAGGATGTCCTAAACTATTTTTTAAATAAATATAAAGAAAATCAGCCCACATATCTGTATTGTTTTTATATTCGTTTCTATTAATATATTCAGCTCTTTTTCTTTTAGCTAATTTTTCATTTTTACTACCTTCTTTTACACCATCAATAATAATTTTTCTATATAAAGATTCAGCTTCATTTTCTACTGATGAATTATGTCTTTTAATATCATTAGATATTTCAAAATGCTTATCCATAGCTTTGTTTTTTCTAAATAAATCTATTTGCCTATTTCCATATATTGCAGATATATTAGAAAATAAACTTCTTATAGTTCTTTGATTATAAGAAGAAAAAGTATTAGGTGTTTTATCATAACCATCAATAAATATTTCACCTCTTTGTAAAAGGTTAGGAGGTCTTGAACCAAAACCTACATTTTCATATTGCTTATCTAAAAATGCATCTTCAAATCTTGCTGAGTTATTTAAACTTTTTTCTCTAGCTTGTAATAATTGTTCTACAATTTTTTGATATTCCTTTTCAATTTTTTCTTTAGAACCACCCCTTGATAATGCTTCTTGCTTAGCATATTTTTCAACGCTTTCTTGCATAAGCTTTCTTGATTCTGTATTATGACCATAATTTAATCTTGACCAATACTCACTAGGTTCAATACGACCAATACCCATTTGTTTTGTAAAATTATTTTTTAACCTGTAGTCTATACGTTGTTGTAAAGTAGGTTTAGCATTTTTATTTTTAATTAATAAATCTTTTTCCATTGAGTATTCATATTGATACCTTAATAATTGCTCTAAAGAAATACCTTCAGGTAATTTATTATTTTTTATTGTTAATAATTTTTTATAAAAATGTTCTAAATTAAATCTACCATTTTTATCATATTCTATATTATTATTTAGTTTACCAAATGTTGGATTCTTAATATCAATAATGTCATTAAAAATTATTCTTTTACCATCTTTATCATATGTATAAGTATATTCTTTACCCATTCTTTCATAAAACTCTGTTGTAACTTTATCATACTTATCTAATAACTCTTGACCATTCCATTTTGTTTTACCTATACCAAATTTATTTTTAATAGGTATGTCAAAATAAAAATCTTTATTTAAAAATTCTGTATATTTTTCACTTCTTAATCTAGGTTCTTCTACATTTCTTTTATTAGAAATTAATTCTGTTAATGTAACTTTATCATTTGCATTCATTAATGATGTAAATTCAAATTCTTTTGATAGTATATCATTCTCAATATTTAAAACTTTGTCTTGTAAAAGTCTTACATTTTTAAAAGCTTCTCTCATTTCACCTAAAGGACTAATAAAACGTGCTAGTTTTTTTTGTTCTATACCTTTAGCTGTTCTAACAGGTGATAAAAAGTTATCATAAACTTTTACCATAGATGGAGCTAAATCTCTTTCAGAAATATCTCTTGGGTCTCTTAACCATGTCAACCATTTAAATTTATCTTTTTGTCCACGTTCTATCCATTTAAAATTTTCATTCATACTTTTAATATCACTAATAGACATTTTAGATATATCTTTTGCAACACCTTGTTGCCTGTATGAATACTCCATAAAATAATCGTTTATAGAATCTATAGCAGAATATTTTTTTATATTTTCTCTAAATTCTTTTATTGTTTGAAAATCTTTATTGTTAAATGCTAATATGTCTAAATTATCTTTTTCATATTGTGTAACATTCTTTTTAGTATTAGTTAAAATATCATCTGCAATTGATTTGGCTTTATCAGGATTAGATACTATCTCTGTATATTTTTCAGCTAAAGGTTTAAAATATTGTTTAATAGGTTCAAAAACAGGAAACTGTATTGTCTTTTGTACAACTCCTGGTTTTAAATTTGCATCAGACTTTTCAAATAGTAAATGCATTCTATCTAGCATATTTTTTTTAGCTACAGCACCTACTTCATAAGAAGAAAAAAAATGGTCATTAGGTCTATAAAAATCTACCATTTCTTTTTTTTCTGTATATTTCTTTTTTCCATCTACCATTTCACTTTGTGGAGGAAAATCATAATATTTATTTTTTTGACCTACTTTGTATGGTATTAATAAAGCAGTATCAAAAAATTTAATTAATGGAATTGCATCTACATTATTATTTTTAGCAAACTCTAATATAACTTTTTTATAATCTCTTATTTGTCCATCTGTAATTTCAAATCTATTACCTGTTTCATGTTTTTCAAGACTATCTTTTGTATCAAAGCGTTGATCTCTATCAGGGTTACTTCTATCATTATGAGTCTTTTTAATTTTATTTGCTCTTTTATAAATGTTTTGTAATTGTTCAGAAATTTTGTCATAATTTTTTTGCTTTGAAGGACTAAAGCTTTCAAAAACTTCTAACGATCTTTCGGTTAACAATTCATATCCAGATATTTTTTTCATATTTACATCTAAATCAGAGAAAAAATTATTTTTAGTATTCTTACTAATGCTTCTAATTTTAGCAGGTTTTAAATTATCAAAATATAAAAGAGAATCCTTTCTTCCAGTGGTTGTATCTTGGAACTTTAAAATAGGGTCTTTAGTAACATCAATTAATTTTTCTAAAAACTTTTTATCATTATTAGATTTGCTAAATCTTTCAACATCAGTTCTTAAATTATCTTGAAATAATTTTGCTTTTTCAGCATTTTCAATTTTATATAAAACTGGGTCATTTTTAAAAGCATTTTTAAATTGTTGTCCAGTAGGACTTTGATAATTACCAGAATAATCAAAATTCATTTTTAAATCTCGTAAATAATCAATGCTTTTTTTATCTTGAGCTACTTTATCTTTTTTAAAAGTTTTATGAAAATTTTCTATATCTTTATATTTTAAAACTTTTTGTTTATTTATTTCTAAACCAAAAGGTCCTTTAACTAATAATTCTTTTTTAAGAAGTATGTTTGTTAAGATTTTATCAAATCTTATTGTTTCACCTATAAATTTTTTAGTTGGTAAAGTAATATCTTTATCATTATGTTTTATTTTTATTACATCTTTTTTATCACTTCTATCTTTTGCAATTTTTGCAATATCTGCTGTATTTAATACATCTTTAAAATTTGTATATTCTTTGTCATATTTTATTAAATCTTTAAAATCAATTCTTTTACCTTTTAAATCTTTTGCTATAAATAAAGTATTTAATAAATCTGCTTTAGCTTTATATATATCTGGTATCTTTGTGTATTTTGTACTATCATTTGCAATATTTATTAAACCAAAAACTTTTTTTCTAAATTCTGTAATACTTTCTGGTTTAATTTTTAATTCAAATATTTCCTCATTATATTGTTGTCTACCTAATCCTCTTTTATTTGGTACATAATTTCCATCTTGGTCTTTATAAATGCCTGTTTTTTTACCAGTATCTTTATCAAATATATATAAGTTTTTACCACCTTGTACATTTAAATACAAGTCATACATTGCATCTCTCATAGCAATAAAACCACCTCTTACATTAGCACCTTCTTTTCCTACCTCAAATGCTTTCATTCTAAATGAAGGACTAAATTTACTAAAAGAACCAATGTTAGGTAATTCAGCACCAAGCTGTTTATTTAACTTATCATAATCTTTATCATCAGTTAAATTCCACTTGTTTTTCCTCTCAAACTTAACCGAGTCTTTATTTAATTCTTTTATGTGATTTCTTTCCCCACCTTGAATAATGAATGCAGAATCAGCATCTTTATCAGCCCCTCCTAGATATTTATCATCTGTTTTATGTGTATTAATACCTGTGCCTTTTTGCTTAGTAAATCCTTTAAACTTTAAAACTCTTGTTCCACTAACTGCATCAGCAGGTACACGTATAACCAAAAGATCAAATGCATTTTCTAATATTTTAGCTAGGTCAGGGCTAGAATTAGTTTTCTTCAAATATTTATATGTTTCCCACAATGTACCTAAGTTTGATTCATTATCTTTATTAATTTCTTTTTTATTTTTAACATCCTTTAAACTTTTAATAATAAAATTTAATCTTTTTTGATGGTCAGATTTTAAATCATTTATAACTGTTTTCATAGGTTTGTAATCTACATCTAATAAAACCTCACCTTGAGCAAGTTGTTTATTGGTTATCATATCAGATGTTAATGCTATATCTTTTGTAACAGGATTAAGCCAACCTTTACCACCATATTCCCAAAATGGTGAAGTTGCTCTTTGTTTAAAATATTTAGAAACTGAATTTAAATATGAATTTCTTGCTTGTGCTGCTATTGCATTACCTGTAAATTGCCCTTGATTTAGATAGTTCCAATTATTATTTTTTTCATGGTAAAAATCAAATCTTTCATCTCCTTTATTTACAAAACTACTTGTAAAAGGTGCATCATCTTTTGCTATTTTTTGTAATGCTTTTCTAAATGCTTGTCCTTGTTTAGCTGTATTAGATAATTGTTCTATAACAAAGTCTAAAGGAAACCTATCTATATTAGAATAATCTTTATTTAAATGATTTTCTATCTTAGTAAAATCTTTAGTTTTATTAAACTCATTTACTAACTCTTGTTCAAATCTTGGAATTTTATAATAATGTTTTATAAAATTTTTATATGCTTGGGGTGTATCTTCTTTAGTTAATGTTTTAAAAAATTGTATAGGTATACGTATACCTCTAAACCCTTTACCTGCATCTTCGTATGTAGATGGATTCATTCTTAATGTTTCTATACCTGCACTATGTGTATTTATAATATCTCTTTGTTTTTTAACAAGAACCCCATTTTCCATTGTTTCATATTCTGTTTTTTTAAAATTATATTTATTGTTTATAGGGTCATAATCAACTCTTGTTAAATTTTCTGTACCACGTATTTTACTACCTGATTCAAATACTATATAATCTACACCTGCTCTATTAATTAAATCTTCAATTGCACCTGTTGCACGTTTACCACTAGTTTTATGAAAAAATAAACCATGGCTACCTGTATCTGGTAATCCAAAACTAACAGGTTTTATATTATCAAAAGATTTAGGAAATCCTAATGCTCTAATTATATCTGCAAAAACTTTTTGTCTAAAAAATCTACCACCATCAGTTGCTGATGAAGGGTCAGGTTCTTTTTGACCAGGTTTTAAAGGTTCTGGGTATGGGTCAAAATCTATATCTTTTACAACTAAATATTTTATTTTACCATCTGGTAGAGAATTTAAGAAAGAAGTTTTGTTCATAGGAACACCAGAGGCTTCTATAAAACCTTGCATTCTTTTATTATAATCTACAGCATTTTGAAAATAAGAATCTTTACCATCTTTTTTATATTCTTTTGTTCCAACTACTTTTCGTATATCATTTCTAAAAAAGTTACCTTGTGAATCTGTTGGATAATTATGATTTATTAATTCATGTCTTAAGTTTGAAACAAATATTCTATCATGTAAAATTTCAGGGTCTTTACCAGTATACAATTCTTTAAATTCAATTACAGATTCTTTATAATCTTTTCTGTATTGTTCTATTTCTTTATCTTTAAAATTTGTTTTATTTAAGATTGATTCTAATTTTATTGTACCATTTCTATCATTAAAACTTGCTGTAATAACATGCCCTTTATCTTTACTACCTGCATATACATATTTATTTTGTTTTGATAAAGATGTAAATAAATTATTAATTTGATTTTTATCTACATATTCATTATTTACTTTTGTAAAAATATCAACTAAATCTTTATATTGAGTATTTTTATTAATTACTAATTTTCCTTTTTGCCCATGCTTTCCTTTTTTGTATACCCATTTACCAGTTGGTACATCTTTTTTAAAATAATGTAAAAACTCAAATCCTCTACCTGCACCAAAAGTATCTAATACAGGAGAGTTAAAATGATTAACACCTAATTGTTCAAAGTCAATACGTTCTGGCATTTGTGTTTCTACATTTTTACCATCAAAAGTTTGTGTTTTATTAGGTAATTGTGCTGCTTGAAAAAACAATCTACGTAATTCTGTTTCATAATCTGTATTAACTTTATTTTGTTTTTTATATTCAGGCTGAAACAACCTACTATAACTCTCATGATTTTTTAATGAGTTAACAAAAGTTTCTACATCAGGAGCACTTCTTTTTGTAGAGGGATCAACTATGTTTGTATTAGGGTCTACCTCAAATATATTTCTTGATAGATAATCATTTAATTCTGTTTTAACGCCTGTAAAGTCATTGTTATATTTGCCTGAATGTGATTTAATATCTCTAAGCATACCCCTAGAAATAACATCAAAGCTAACTGAGAAAGGATTATAATCATCAACCGAATCGGTCCTATTATCAGGATGAGCATTATCATCCAATTTTGTTTTAAGCTCCATCTCAGGCATTTTGTCAACAATTTTATTATATTCTTCATAAGCAAAATCTCTATATTCTTTATCTATTTGTTTTTGTGTAGGATTAAAATGTTCTTGGCTTAATCTTCTACCTATTATACTTTCTACATCTACACCTTCATACAAATAATCATGTCTATTTAACCATGTTTTGGCTTGTTCAGTAGATTTTTGTAAAACATATTCTTGTGCTTTAGGAGCTAAATCTGTAAACCCTTCGCTTTTTTCTGGTCTTAACGATAAGCTTTTATTAAAAGAATTCATTCCAGCAAAGTGTGCACCACCTACAGCTTCATATGCAGGTCTAGAATTGTAACCAAAAAAACCACCTAGTAAATATTCATATAACTGCATCTCTACAGGATCATCTCTCATTGTAGATGGAAGACCAGTAACCGATGCACCTAAAGAAGCTCTTAATGCTCTTTCTGCACCCTTTCTTTGTGCTAGTGTGCCTACCTTTAATCTGTTTGCTATAGATACATAATTACCTATACCACCAAAAGCACCACCTGCTATTGCACCTCCTATAAATGAATTTAAATATTCATCAGGTCCAGCCCATACATTAGATATTGTACTTGCTGCACCTAAACCAATAGCTTCTTCTGTTATAGCTCTAGCTGCAGTACCAGGTCTAAAGAATTCTAAGGCATCTCCTTCAAGTTTACTAAAACTTTTATTTAATCCTCTTTTAGCAAATCTTGATGCCATCATAGGAAAAGATGCTTTATCTAAAAATGCAACTGTTTTCATTCCTATAAAGCCAGTACCTGCTGCTCCTTTTATGTCTGATAATTTTTTTGCTGTTTTAACCATACCTGCAGCAGTTGCCACAGCTCTTAATCCTGTAGTTGCACCACGTAAAGGCATACTTAAAATACTTGGTGCAAAACCTGCTAGATGACCTAAACTTTGTGCTATAGCTTCATATGTAGTTCTTGGTTTATTATCAGGAGGTAATATAGGAAATAAACCTCTTACAAAACCTGAAGAAAAATTTTGTACTACAGAAGATAGGGTTGTAGTATTTCTTACAGGTTTAAAAGATATATTATGTTTATTTGCCTTTTGTTGCAATACATCAAGCTGGTCATCATCAAAAAGATTTGGTTGTGCTCTGTATTCGTTTATAAGGCTTTGTATGTAATTTGCTTCGCTATAAGGCTTTGGTCCTGTTTGAGAGGGAAATAATCTTGTTCTTTCATATAAGGTTCTTCCACTCTCTGGATTAATAGTTTGAGAAATACCTTCTCTAAACTTTTCAAGTTCATTAGCCATTATTTTTGCACCTTAATTCTAGATAGATTAATTAATTTATAATCCTTGTATGTTAAAGTTTCTTTGAAATAAACCTGCTATTCCTGTATTCGATCTTCCTGCATTTTGAGTTAATTGTAATAATGATGATGCCCCTGTACCAAGATCAATTTGATCACCTGCTGCTCTTGGGTCAATATATTCAAATATTCTACCTTTATAAGCATCACCTACTGTAGCAGGTCTTCTAGGAACTTCTCTTAATATACCCATGTTAGCTAAATCATTTGCTTTTTGAGATGACATATTTGTTACTCGACTACCAGCCACAACACGAACTTCTGATGCTGAAGGTATACCTCCCCTACCTGTTCCACCTGCTGTTTGACTTAACTGTGGACCTGAACTTAAAGTTCTATTCATAGGAGTATATCGTGGTTTAATTGGAGGTGCACCCCAAAATGCTCCTAAAGCACCACCTAAAACACCACCTGTTATAGCTCTACTAGGTGCTCCTAATGGGTCTTCTAAAATATCCATTAATCCTCCTGTTGCAGCACCTTGTGCAGCACCTTGTATTGCACTACCCAATTTAGATAGTTCTAATGTACTACCTCTCATTTGTGTAGTTGCACCAAGAAAAGGTATTTTAGTTTTACTTTTCGCTAATGCAGCACCTGCTGCCCCACCAAGCTTATAACCAGCAACACCTGGTGCAACTAATCCTAACAAACTTCCTACAGTTCCAGATAACTTATCAGAAGCTGTTTCACCAAATACTGTTTCACCTCTTGATGTAGGTTTTTTTGAATCATCTAATATTCCAAATGTTAAACTATCAGCTAATTCAAAAGCAAATTTTTGTAAAACTTTGCTTTCAGGTCTAAATGGCATACTTAATTTATATGCTATAAATGCAATTTTTTCTGCTTGTACATCTGTAAATTGATTAGGGTCTGAATTATATCTAGATACTAAAGCTCTAGCTTGTCTTATTTTTGTATTAGAATCTACTTGAAAAGCCATTTTATTTTCCTCCTGGAATTAATTGTTGTTTATTTTCCCCAGTTCATTATGAAATTATTTATAGGGTCAGTATTTCTATTCATTTGATCCTTTATTGAATTATAGAATTTATAGGCTTGTTCTTCTTCAGGTCCAATTGCATTATTAGATGTGTTTTTTTGACTAGTATTTCCAGTAATATCAATAATTTCTCTACCATCTATATCATATTTAGTACCACTTCCACCTAAACCTATATAAGTCTCATCAATTTTATCATTTATAGTTTTCTTCATTATATCATAATATCCACTAATTGTTTTAGAAGAACCTTCTGTATTTCTAAAATTAGGCTGATCAACTGCTTCTAAATCAGGATAATTTATATCTGAAACACTTTGATAATCTTTTAATGTCTTCCCATAGTCTGTTCTAAATTCCTCCATATCTGTATTCATAATATCTTCAAAAGATTCTTCTGGTATATCAAAAATATTTTTATTCCAAACACCTGATTTAAAACCTTCTAAAATTTCTTCCCTAGATTGACCAGTACGATTTTGCATTATTTTTATATATTCATCTGCTTTTCTTTTTTCACCTACAAGATAATCAATTCTTTCTGAATCACTTTCTTCTTGTCTAGCACCTGCTAACCAATTTGCTGCTCTAATTGGCGTACCTGCTTCTCGGTCATCTCTCATTCTTTCTAAAGCAATCATAATAGATGGATAATCATCTTTTAATTGAATATGAGGCTGTTGAAGATTTATAATCTCTTTTTTAAGATTATTTACATTAGTGTATATTTCATCTTTGACAGTCTTTAAAGCCTCTTCTTCATTTATAAGTTGAAAATTATAATCAAATAGGGATTGCTGTCTTTTCTCTGTTTTTGTACGAAGATCCTCATCGAATTTTCTAACAACTTCTCGTGCGTTATAATCTCTTGTAGATTCTAGTTTAGTAAAACCAAACTCATCTTTGTCTAGTCCAAACTTATCTCGGTCTAGTTTCATAGTTTGTCCAAACTCATCTTTTCTTTGTATCATAGTTTTTCCAAACTCATCTTGTCTTTGTTCTAGAGTATCAGAAAACTGACCCTGTTGTTGTAATTGTGCTTCATTAAACTGTCTAATATTTTCACCTAATTGTTTATCTCTAAACCTAGCAGTATCATCTTGCTGTTTTAAATCTAAAGCATACCTAGGTAAATTATCAAAAAAATTATTAATTGGGTCTTGTGTTATTTGTATAGCCATTTCTTATCCTCCAGGGTAGTTTTTTCTAAAATTTTGACCAGATGCAGTGTTTTCCCATCCCATGCCTCTATTTTTTAAGTATTCTTGTGCATTTGCACTTAAACGAGGTTGTATAGGATTTAGAGCATCATAATCACCTTCAGCTGTACTTAAAGGAGTCTGATTAGGATTTAGAGCATCATAATCACCTTCAGCTCCACCACCTAAATTCCAAGGTACTGCTGGTGCTACTGTAGCATCAGCACTTTGCCAAGGAGGTAATCCTAGATTTCCTTCTCCAAATGCATCATCCATGTTATTCATTGTAGTATCAAATGCTGCATCTGCATCAAAATCTTCAGGGATGATACTACCTAGGTTGGTTTGATTACCCACTCTTGCCTTATATTCTGCAGTTCCTTCTTCAAAAGGTTTTAAATCTGCACCTGTTTTTAATAAATCTAATAAAGTATCTCTTGTATCACTACCAAATTTGTCTCTCATACTAAATACATCTTGTTCAAAACCTAATCCAGCTCTATCTAAATCTCTTTGTGCAGTTTGCTCCATACCTCTTAAATTAAACAATTGATTTTCAAAATTACCTGATTGTGCATCAATAGCTCTTTGTACTTGCCTATCTCTTCTGCCACTACCAGCAAATCCACCACCTTGACCTTCCTGCTGTGTTTCATATAGGTTAGTTAAATTCGATCTTCCTTGATCTTGTTGCATACCAAAATTACGTTGTTGTTGCTGTACTCTAGCATTAACATCATCTTCTTGTAACCCTAAATTTCTTTGTGCAAATGCTTCTTTTGATAAATCATAGGGATCAAAATATTCTCCAAATTCATTCATTAATCCACGAGTATCATAACCATCTAAAATATCTGCATACTCAAAGCTAGGTGCAGTTGTGTCAAAAGCAGTCTTATATCCACCTGCATTTGCATCTGCAGATAAGTCTGTCATATAGCTTTCATTTGTTTGAGCTGTTAATAAAGGAGTTTGATTTGTAGGCATAATATATTCCTATCTTAGTTGTGCATAAGTTGATAAATCAGGCATAGGTATTGTTTGTGTATAAAAAGAATTAGACAATGATGGATTCATAGCTTGATTTAAAGCATTACTAGGTCTTCTTCCAAATTGTGTAAATTTAGATGGATCATAATAATCCCTAACCATATCTCCCGTAAAATCCATATTTTCAGAGAGTGCATAGGGGTTTGCTAATACACTTCCGCTTGTATTTTGAATACCACCTAAATTAAAATTATTATTAACAGGTGGCATATTACGACCTTTAGGGGCGTAATCAACATAAGATTTAGGAAACAATTGACCTGGTTCTAAACCACCAGTCATTGATATTGGTTGAGTTCCTCTTGTTTTATAATAACTTTCCATAGGATTAGGAAACAATTGACTTGGTGTTGGAGCTACTTGATTAGCTCTATCTAAAAAATTACTTGTTTGTTTTGTAACATCTTCAAAAAATTTAGTACCAGATAATACATATGTACTAAATGCATCACTTGATGCAGATTGTGGAATAGCTCCTATTAATGTTTCTCTTGCATCTTCACCTTCTTGATAGGCTTCTTTAAATTGTTTATTTAATAATTTACTTTCTACCATTGGGTCTTGCTTTACACTTTTAGCTCCTAAAAATTGAAAAAGACCAGAGGTAACACCCATTCCTAAGGCTAACTGAATAGGTGTATAAGTTCCACCACTTGCTGCATTTAATAAGAACGTTGCTGCTGCTGCTCCTGCTCTACCATAACCTTTTCTTTTATTAACTTTTTGTAAATTTTTTTGAGTCTTAAGTTGAGTAGCAGTATATTTACTTACTGTTTCATCTAAGTCTACTCTAAATTTTAGGTTAGCTGCTGTTGCCATTATGTTAAATCCTCCCAATTATTAGTTTTAGCTTCATCTATAGATATAAATTCATTATAGTATAGCTTTGTTCCCTTTTTTATATATAATCGTAAATTTTGATTAGGGGATAAAACATATACTTGTTCCTCATCATTCAATTGGTCAGGTGAAGGTGGCGTATTTAAAAACGCAACTTTACGTTGACCTAAATTTCTTAATCTTCTTTCTAATCTATCCACTTGTTACTCTCTTAAATAAAGCTCTATACTCTATTGATATGTCATTAATTTCTATTCCTGTAGTAGTACTAGTGGTTGTAGTATTTTCTATCTTAATTTTAATACTTTGAAACTCTATAGGAGAAGATACTATTGCTCTAAGTTTTTTCCAAGTAGAAGATATTTCCATATCACCACTCATTGCAACAAATGTATCTGAACCATCTATTGCATAAAATATTGGATTTGTTTGTACAGTATCACTTTTATAAGTAATAGTAACTGCATATAATTTTTTTGCTTTTGCAGGAACACCAAGATCAAAATCTTTTGTAGCTATAATAAATTTACCATTACCTACAGCTCTTGGATTATCAGACCATTCCTTTACCACTATATTATCACTAGAAGATTCCCATACTCTAGTTTCTAAACTTTCCCATGTAGAAGGAACTTTATCTATTGAAGGTTCAGTTCTAAGTTTATTAGAATATGCAACTAACATATTACCATTCCAATCAGTAACCATGTTAGACCTGTTTACACTATTATCAAATGCATCTGTCCCTTTAACAAATGATTGTGTTCTAAAATCATATATATAAACTGTACCACTATTAGTATTTGCAAATGAATCATTTAAAATAACTACATAATATTTTTTAGGATTATAACCTAATGATGTAGCTTTACTAAAAAATGATTCCCATTCAGATTCTTTTATTTTATTTCTAATTAAATTAGTTACATTACGACCATCATATAAAAATACTCCATATTCATTAGCCCACACAACTCCAAATTCTGTTTTAACAGATGCACTTGGGTGTGATATTCCACAAAAATCTTTTATATCTTCTAAGAACCAAGAAGATGATGCACCAGATATATTTAATATGTATAATCTTTTTTGTTTAAACGCTAACAATCTATCAGAAAATTCTTCTAACTTAACATATTCTTCTGAATCACCTTGAACTACATCTACAAAATAACTTCTTGGAAATGTATCAAACTTATTTACAGGACTATACATAATCCTATCTCTCATTTGAACTAACTCTCCATCATTATTTAATGTTTTTACATTAGCAACAAATGTTCTTTTGTTAGCAACTATAGAAGTTTTATAACCTTCTCCGTTACCACTAATAGTAATTTTAGTTTCATCAGGTGCAAAGCCATTTAGTATTTCATATGTTTCTAAATTTGGTCCATTAGATATTAATGCAGTATTACTAATCTTAGCTTCTGTATTGT
>Ga0209402_10002026_pt1 | contig 21046 bp, 22 predicted proteins | sample ArcticOcean_MG_C_3_FD_187437 | JGI IMG/M metagenome (GOLD analysis project Ga0209402, IMG submission 187437) | Marine microbial communities from western Arctic Ocean - ArcticOcean_MG_CB8_126 (SPAdes) (version 2) | ecosystem: Environmental > Aquatic > Marine > Oceanic | place: Arctic Ocean... | reverse complement strand
CCAAAGAGGCAATATGGAATTTTGGTCTGTAAACATGAAACCAGCGAAACCAATAGCATTTGGATGGGTATTAACATCTAATAAGGAAAAATTACCATTACTTGGTTTACCAGGAAATCCTGTAAGTGCAATGGTTGCTTTTGAACAATTTGTCAGACCTTCAATATTAAAACTAAAGGGACTAACTCAACTAGAAAAACCATCAATCCAAGCAATTCTTAAAAGTCCTATAAAAAACGAAGATGGGCGAAGAATGTATGTCAGGGTTCTTGTCAAAAAAGAGGGAGTGCATTATTATGCAGAGGCAACCGGAAACCAAGGATCTCATGTCCTTACTTCTATGGCAAAAGCCAATGGGCTAGCCATATGTCCTGAAAATGTTCTAGAAATAGATTCAGGACAAACAATTGAAGTTCAAATGATTGATTGGCATGAATATGACTTGTAGCTAATAAAGATATGGGGGACTGAAATGGTTAGAACTAGAGTTAAGTACCAAGAAGAAACTGTATATGCAAGGGTGAAGTTTAAAATCTCCGACCAAGCCCTGAATGATTTAAATAGAGAACTAAATAGTATGGTCTCTCAAAGAGCTTGCGAAAGTTGCTCAAATCAAGAAAATTCAAACGCATTGGACCTTATATATAATTGCTGTTCTTATAAGGAAACATTTATTCAATCTCATATGCCAACAATGGAAGCTATTTTCAGGATAATTATTTCTAATGGGAATAAGCCAACTACGATTTCACATATATATGAAACTCTTCAAGACAAATGGGTTGATCCAAATAATATGTGGTTACCAACTCCTACAAAACTCTACCGAATGTTAACTAATGATATGTATTATGGGATAAAAGAAGTTATCAGAAATAGAACTAAACGGCACCAAATTAGTACAGAATCTTCACTTTCTCTCAATTAATTAGGAATAGGTAATAGATCATGCAACCATTACACACAGTTTACGAATCGGTATATAGAGTCTATGGAATGACTTGCCAAGGTTGCGCTGATACCATTGAAAATGGTATAAAATCAAACCTGAATATTTCTCTAGCTCATGTTTCTTTAGCTGAAAAAGAACTGCGAATTCAATCTGAAACCGTCTTAGATTTAAACGATATTAATTCAGTTGTATCAAACTTAGGGAATTATAAAATTCTTAATAATAATCCAAGTTTAATATCTGTTGTGATCAATTACTTTAGTTCTAAAAAACCTATCATTATTGCGCTGATACTTGTTACCACTGCTTCTTTATCATTACAAGTTCCAACTAAATCGTTTGATATAAATGCATGGTTTATCAGTTATATGGGTCTATTTTTTATGCTTTTTTCTTTTTTAAAACTACTTAATGTAAGTGGATTTAGTATGACGTTTAAAAAATATGACCTAATATCGAAGAAAATACCTAAGTTTTCATTAATTTACCCTTATATTGAATTAATTCTAGCAGTTGCCTTCTTAACTCAATATTTATTGATATATGCTAACATCTTAACTCTAGTATTTATGGCATCACAAACAATTGGTGTGGCTAAATCTCTAAAAAATTCAGAGCAAATAGAATGTGCCTGTATGGGATCTTCTATTAGTTTACCACTATCATCACTAACTATACTGGAGAACCTAGTCATGCTATCTATGGCAGCTTATATGACTAGTACCTATTTACTATAGTATAAAAACTAACTAGCCTTTGATGATACAGTCGATACATGGTCTACAATTGCCGCAAATGTCTGAGGATCACTAACAGCTATTTCAGCCAATACTTTCCTATCAACATCAAATTCAGCAATTTTACACATATTAATGAATCTGCTATAACTGACACCATTTATCTTAGTGGCCGCATTGATTCGTGTGATCCATAGTCGTCTAAAATCACCCTTACGCTCTCTTCGATGAGCATATGCATATGATAACGCATGAACAAGTGATTCATGAGCTCTCTTATAAAGACGATGCCGTCCAGCCTTATGTCCTTTGGTTAACTTTAGAACTTTTGAATGTCTTTTTTGTTTAGTTACGCCTCGTTTTACTCTAGCCACAATTTCTCCTTTATTTATTTATCCGTATGGCAATAAACGCTTTAATTTCGGAGCATCTGCTTTACTTACAGGCATAACGTCATCATACATTCTTTTTGCGCGCTTAGATTTTTTTCTCCTTAAATGGCTACTTCCACCTTTCATGCGTAGTGGTTTACCATTAGCAGAAAAACGAAACCTTGCTTTAGCTCCCTTATGGGTTTTCATTTTCGGCATTTATTTTCCTCTTTCACTTGACAGTATGCAAAATTATTTATGATTTTTGCCCAACTGCTGTTGATTCTTTAACTTCTTTCTTAACTCCAGGAGCTAAAATTATACTTAAATTCCTACCTTCAAAAGTAGGAGCTCTATCAATCTTTGCTCTTTCTTGAGTTGCCTCAGCAACTACTTTTAATAATGCTACTCCAATGTCAGGATGAGCAATAGTTCTGCCTCTAAACATGACACTAACTTTAACCTTATTACCAGAATCAAGTAATTTACCCACTATTCGAATTTTAGCTTCTAAATCGTGTGTATCAATACCTGACTTAAATCTCACTTCTCTCAAACTAACAATCTTCTGAGATTTTCGTGATTCCTTTTCTTTTTTAGTTTGAACGTATTTAAATTTTCCGTAATCAAGAATTCTGCAAACGGGAGGCTCTGCCCCAGGAGCGACCTCAACTAAGTCTAAATTAAGTTGATTGGCCATTTCTAAAGCTTCTTGTAAAGTTATTATGCCAACCTGATCATCCGTGTCAGAGATAAGCCGCACAGTCTGAGACCTTATTTGATTATTAATTCTGTAATCTTTAGCTATATTAAACTACCTTCTTTAAGAAATAAGAAAAATCATAGGAAAAAATTTTACCATATACATTAGCTATGGTAAAGGTTATTTTGGAATTTAAATTAAACTTGTTCAATTATTGCCAAAGTTCCACCATTCGATTATCAATATTTTTCTTAACGGATGAAATAAAATCTTCAATTGGTATCGATTGTAAATTTTCTCCAGTTCTCAACCTAATAGATACAACTTCAGATTCAATTTCTTTATCACCTAGAATAACCATATATGGAATTTTATTCATTTGCGCTTCACGTATTTTAGAATTCATTCGTTCATTTCGTGAATCAATCTCTACTCGTATTTTTTCTTTTATTAACTTGGATTTTAATTCCTGTGCTTTTTCGACATGCCTATCTGCGATAGGTATGATAATTACTTGAGATGGGGAAAGCCATGGAGGCATTGCCCCAGCAAAATGTTCGATTATTACTCCCATGAACCTTTCCAAGGAACCTAACATAGCACGATGAATCATAACAGGTCTTGATCTTTGCCCCTCTTCATTAACATATTCTAAATCAAATCGTTCAGGCAGAGAAAAATCCAATTGAATAGTGCCCAATTGCCATTCACGGCCTAGTGCATCTGGAACAAAAAAATCAACTTTTGGTCCATAAAAGGCACCTTCACCCGGAAATGCCTTATAATTAATATCATTATCGTCCAAGCATTTTTGCAATTTCAACTCTGCTTTATCCCACATTTCCTCATCGCCTACTCTTTTATCAGGCCGTAATGACAAAGCTATTCTTACATCATTAAAATTAAAAATATCGTATGTTTGTTTAAACATGGCTATCAAAGAATCAATTTCTTGATCAACTTGTTCAATCGTGCAAAATATATGTGCATCATCTTGAGAGAAAGGTCTAACTCTAGTCAAACCTTGTACTACTCCAGAACGTTCAAATCTATGCAAACGTCCAAAATCTGCAATTCTATACGGTAATTCCCTATAAGACCTTAATCTGGATTTGAATAAAATAGCATGTGCGGGACAATTCATAGGTTTTATTCCAAACTCTCTATCCTCAGCAATAACAAAATACATATTATCTTTATAATTATCGTAATGACCCGATTGTTTCCATAAATCTGTTGAAAATATTTGGGGGGTAATTACTTCTTGATACTCATATTGTTGATATAATTCACGAACATAATTTATTAATTCATTAAAAATAATTGTTCCCTTAGGAAGAAAAAATGGACTTGCAGGCGCGATAGGATCCATGAAAAATAAATCTAATTCCTTGCCCAAAACACGATGATCTCTTTTTTTAGCTTCTTCTATTAAGTGCAAATGATTATCTAATGTTTCTTGTGAATCAAAAGCTGTACCATAAATTCTTTGCATCATAGGTCGAGATTCATCACCACGCCAGTAAGCACCAGCTACTGAGAAAAGTTTAAATGCTTTAACTTCTTTGCTTGTATCAACATGTGGCCCGGCACAAAGATCTTGAAAATCACCATGTCGATAAATAGAGATTTCTTCCAATTTGTCAATTTCTTCTATTATTTCAAGCTTAAATGGTTGGTCGTAAAATAAATCTAGCGCTTCTTTTCTTGAAATAATTTCCTTTTCAAATAACAAATTTTTGTCGATCTGGTCTTGCATTTTTGTTTCAATTAATGCTAAATCCGTATCAGATAATCGTTCATCAAGTAAAAAATCATAATAAAAACCGTCCGTTATTACAGGCCCTATACCAAATTTTGTTTGGGGGTATAATTCTAAAACAGCTGAGGCCATTATGTGGGCAGCAGAATGTCTTAATCCATGATATTTTTCTTCGTTTTCTGTCATATTACAAATTTTTATTAAAGATTCATTAGTAAATGAAATAGATTCCTGTATAAGTTTGGATTAAATAACTACACAATTCTACCACACTACACAAATTATTTTTTTTGTTCATTGATTAAAAAAACCTAATAATTTATTATATTTAACTTAAAGTAAATTAATACTTGATCTTATAAATTATGATGCGTTATAACCAAGCTCTTAAGGATTTAATGAGTCTTACTGATTTTGGAATTATTACCAATACTAATAATTCTAAAAAAAGACGCTATGATTTAAGTAGAGTTATTAATTTATCTACACTCCTTGGCAATCCTGAAGATTCTTCGCCAAATATTCATATAGCTGGTACCAAAGGCAAAGGTAGTACATCAGTTTTTATAGCATCTATATTAAAAACTGCGGGTTACAACACCGGTTTATTCACCTCTCCTCATATTCACAGACTCACCGAACGAATACAAATAAATAACAATGAAATTTCAAAAAACAAATTTACAAATTCATTTTACGAAATGTGGCCATTAGTACAAAGGTATAATCAACAATATCCAAATGATCAAATAACATTATTTGAATTTTTAACAGTTTTAGCTTTTTATATTTTTCAAAAAGAAAACACCGATATTAATGTAATTGAAGTTGGATTAGGGGGTAAGCTAGATTCAACTAATATACTTAACCCACATATAAGTATTATTACATCTATAAGTTTAGACCACACAGGAATACTAGGAAACACTTTAGAAGAAGTTGCATTACAAAAGGCAGGCATAATCAAACAAGATAAAATTACAGTTATAGCTCCTCAAAAACCCGAAGTCTTAAAAATTATTAAAGCCGTATGTAAAGAAAAAAATAATCAATATATTGCTATTCAGGACTCTTGTGAAATTATCCCTCAAAAAAGATCCGGAAATTTCCAAACCTATTTAATAAATTCTGAATTCGGAAATGAATCTTTAGCCATTCCTCTCTTTGGAGATTATCAAATTGAAAACTCAGCAACTGCATTTATAACTGCTAAGTTACTACAAAACACGAATTTTTCTATATCCAAATCCTCTATAAAAGCGGGATTAAAGCACACTTCTTGGCCATGCAGATTAGAAAAAGTGTCGAGCAAACCACTTATTATTCTTGATGGAGCACACAATCCATACTCAATAGAAAAAATGATACATGCTATATTTGAATATTATACTTTTAATAATATTGTCGAGCGAACCACTTATTATTCTTGATGGAGCACATAATCCATATTCAATAGAAAAAATGATACATGCTATATTTGAATATTATACTTTTAATAATATAACCATAATCTTTGGTGCATCCAGAGACAAAGACATAACTGACATGGTTAAAATTTTGCTGGAAAATGATCATGGTAAAGCCCACTACATAGCAACTCATTCAAGGCACCCTAAAAACGCACCTGTAAATATTATACAAAACACTTTTAAGCATTTTGGAATTGATATATTAACAGTGGACTCAATAAGTAAATCAATCAAAATTGCTAAACGCAACTCGGCACCAGATGATTTGATATTAGTTACTGGTTCTTTATTTATAGCAGCAGAAGCACGTGAAAAAATATTAGGAATATCAAAAGAAAATTATATTTTTAATTCTTAATTGATTACTTCTCAATTTATAATCTTTAGCATATACTGAAAACTGTGTCACTTTTATTTAAGCTTTGAATATCAAAAGAAAATTATATTTTTAATTCTTAATTGATTACTTCTCAATTTATAATCTTTAGCATATACTGAAAACTGTCTCACTTTTATTTAAGCTTTGAATACTTTTGGTTATGAACGTGAAAACCAATTCTACTAGAGTCGTTATTACAGGGATGGGTATTGTTTCTCCTCTTGGAAACGATGTAGATATCTTTTGGGATAAATTAATCCATGGAATATCAGGAATTGGCCCTATGACCCTTTGCGACCCTACAGATTACCATTGTAAAATTGCGGGCGAGGCAACTGATTTTGACCCACATGAATTTATTAAAGGTAAAGAAGCTAATCGTTTATCCCGATTTATTCAATTGGCTATAGCTTCAGCTTTAATGGCAGTAGAACATAGTGAATTAAATTTAAGTACAATCGACCTTTCTCGAACAGGAGTAATTTTAGGAAACGGTAATGGCGGTTTTCCAGAACTGGAAAAATCTGTTCGAACTTTAGTATCTCGCGGAGGTTCAAAAATATCTCCTTACTTAATACCAACAGTACTCCCCAATATGGCATCTGCTGCAGTAAGTCGCTTTATAAAAGCGACTGGATATAATGCAACTATAGCAACTGCATGTTCTGCAGGAACACACGCAATAGGAGAGGCAGCCGAGATAATAAAAAGAGGAACTGCCGATATTATGATAACCGGAGGTACTGAAGCGGCAATTAGCGAATTAGGCCTAGCTGGATTTAGTTCCATGCGAGCACTTTCTACGTATAAAGGAGATCCAACTAAAGCAAGCAGGCCCTTTGATAAAAATCGAGATGGATTCGTACCTGCTGAAGGATCAGGGGTAGTTATATTAGAAGAACTTAATCACGCTTTAAATCGAAATGCACATATTTATGGTGAAATAATTGGGTTTGGTGTCTCTTCAGATGCATATCACCCTGTACAGCCAGAGCAAAATGGTTTACAGGCAGCAGCTGCTATGTCAATAGCATTAAATCAAGCAAACTTGTTATCAAAAGACATAGATTATATTAATGCACATGGAACAGCTACGCCTTTAAACGATATGACTGAAACAAAAGCAATAAAAATAGTGTTTGGTGATGTTGCAAAAAATATCCCCATCAGCTCTACAAAATCCATGCTTGGACATGCCTTAGGAGGAGCTGGCGCAATGGAAGCAATAGCTTGCATACAAACAATAAATTCCGGGATTATTCATCCAACCATCAATCTACAAAATCCTGATCCTGAATGTGATTTAGATTATGTTGCTAATGAATCAAGATGTTCAGATATAACCAATGTTCTTTCAAACTCTTTTGGGTTTGGCGGACAAAATTCATGTATCATATTAAAAAAATATACTAATTAAAATTCAGGGCTTAAATATTGAGGCGCGCGTTTTTCTAATTCCTTTTGTTTTAAACCTACCCACCATTTAATGATAAATAGTAATAAAAGAATTGATACAAAAACCAACACTAAGAGCATACCGATAAGAGTAGCAGATTCCAGCCAAAACTGAGTTGGAAACATTCTAATCAAATTGGATGTTTGTGGATTTAAAACCCATTTATCGTTACTAAAACTCAATTGATGAAAAAGAATAAAAATCTGATTAAAGGCTACTGATGATATTAAGCCCAATAATGCAACCAACAAAATTGTAAAGTAACCCGTAAAATTTAGCATTGTTACTACTTGCTTTGTAAATCCTCCTCCAGACATAAAAAACCCAATTGTAACAACAAGCATTAAATAAATAACCATACCCTCTTGAATACGGTATAAAAGGCCTAATAAATCTTTAACATCTTTCATGTGGTCTATTTCACGTTGATTAAACACATTAACCAAACTGCCACTAGAGTTTTCTTTTTGAATATCAAGAAACTCTTCTTCCGAATTAAAATAATATATAATATCTGACGCTATAGCTGACAACTGAGTTCGAGAAAATGGCATCTCTTCCACATATCCATTGATATATTGTTTTGGTTCTAAAACCTTATGTCTATCAAACTCATTGTCATACCACTGTAAAGAATTAAACGCTATACGTACAAGAAATAAGGTCACTATAAATGTAATGCTAAATACAAATAGAGATTTATATAATATTAATGTTAGTCTATATGCAATATTCATATAAAAATGTTATTTCTATTTATATAACTAGTCAATAATATTAAAAAAAAAATAGGAACAAAATATGCAGAAATCAAATCTAACAAATGAATTTTCCCATTTAGTCGACTTAATTAGTACTCTTAGAGGGCCTGAAGGGTGCCCTTGGGATAAAGAACAAACGCATGAAAGTTTAAAATCAAATTTGATTGAAGAATCATATGAAATATTAAATGCGATTGATAACAAAGATAAAGAAAATTTAGTTGAAGAACTTGGTGACGTTTTACTTCAAATACTTTTTCACTCTGATATAGCAGCTCGTAATAACCAATTTAGTATCAAAGACGTAATCCTAAATCTCCAAAAGAAACTTATCGATCGACACCCACATATATTTGATTCTAAAAAGCTATTATCCTCCGAGGAAGTTGTATCACAATGGGAAAAAATAAAAGAACAAAATTCAACAAAGAAACAATATTCCGATTCTCTACTGGATGAGGTGACACCAAATTTACCTGGGCTATTATATGCTTCTAAAATTCAAAAAAAAGCTTCTTCATATGGACTAGATTGGAATAACATAAATGGTGTTCTGGAAAAAATACAAGAGGAAATTATAGAATTTCAAGAAGCAAATTTACCTTCTTCAAAAAAAGAAGAATTTGGTGACATATTGTTTACATTAGTGAACTTTTCAAGATGGGTAAATATAGATCCTGAAATATGCCTACAAGAAAGTACATCAAAATTTATAAATAGATTTAAACGAATAGAATCATATTGTATAGCAAAACAAATCGAATTTGATAAATTATCGTTTGAAGAAAAAGAAATGCTTTGGGAAACATCTAAAGAATTAAAGCTATAAACTTATACAGAATGTTGGAATATTTTACCTTCGGTTCTTATTGAAGGTGCTATCACTAAATCAGCTTTCTGCATTTCTTTTATATTATAAGCACCACACATACCCATACCAACTTCTAATGCACCAATCAAATTTTGAGTTCCATCAGTACGACTAGATGGTCCAAATAATAATTCTTTAATTGAACCTTTGACACCAGCATTTATGCGAATTCCTCTCGGTAAATCAGGATGTGGTGTAGCCATGCCCCAATTAAAACCTCTCCCAATAGCTTCTTTCGTTTGCGCAAAAGGAGTACCAATCATTACACCATCAGCACCAGACACAATTGATTTGCACAAATCTCCGCCTGTTCGAATACCCCCGTCCGTAAATATAGGAACATATTTACCCGAATCAATATAAAATTGTTCTCTTGCAGCAGCACATTCCATGGTTGCGGTCACTTGAGGAACTCCAACACCAACAACTTCTCTTGTAGTACACGCAGCCCCAGGACCAACGCCTACCAACAAACCATCTATACCACAATCCATCAGTTCCTTCGCTGCGCCATATGAAGCACAATTCCCAACTAATAACGGTATTTTTACAACTTCTTTTAAGGAATCGAAATTTAACCCCACATCACTTTTCGATAAATGCCTTGCAGTAGTTACAGTTGCTTGTATAACAACCATATCAGCGCCCGATTCAACAGCAACAGGAGCAAGTTTTTTTGCATTTTGTGGAGTAAAGGATACAGCACAAATTGCTCCCTGATCTTTAATTTGTTTTATCCTAACAGCAATTAATTCCTCACGAATAGGTTTTGCATAGATTTCTTGCATCAGAATAGTGGCTTGCGAGGCATCCGCATTAATAATCCTGTCGATTATCTCATGGTAATCTTCATACCGTGCATAAATTCCCTCTAGATTTAAAACTCCCAATCCACCCATTTTACTCATTAGAACAGCATATTCAGGCGACATAACTGCATCCATAGCAGAAGCTAATACAGGAATATCTAGTTTATATTCACCAATGTATACGCTTAAGTCTGTTTGATCAGGATTGATGGTAACCTCTCCTGGTACAATACCCACGTCCTCAAACCCATATGCATGGCTTATAATTTTAAATTGACTGGATTGACCAAAATTAGCTGACACTATTTTTATCCTCTTTTACTATAAAGAATTTGAATTTGATTCATATTACTACAATTTCGAATTCCGTAACAGACAGTTTTGAATAAGCTAAAAGAAAATTTGTAATATTTGACCAAAGCGGTAATGATTGATAGTATCTACTGGCAGTCCACTTATGGGATGAGCAGGATACATCGAAAATAATAAAATTCGCTGGCAACTTATATTTAACCTAGGCGAAAAATATCTTAACATCCCAGCGACTCAATTGAGTCGTTTTTTTAATTTTATAAAGAAATGGGATTTAATGAAAATAGGAAAAATAACAGATATCAATGGTATATCAGTGGGTCATTATACTAACCTTGATAAAGGCACAGGCTGTACTGTTATTCTTTGTGAAGAAGGTGCAACTGGCGGAGTAGATGTAAGGGGCACTGCTCCAGGGACACGAGAAACAGACTTACTAAAATCAGGCCAACTTGTTGAAAAAATACATGGGATAGTTCTTAGCGGAGGAAGTGCATTTGGATTAGATACTGCAGGCGGTGTAATGAAATTCCTTTCAGAAAAAGGAGTAGGTTACAAAGTAGGAGTGAACCATATCCCAATTGTGCCTGGCGCTATTTTATTTGATTTAGGTTTAATAAGTAATGACTTCTCACCTAGTATTCCAGAAGGCTATATAGCAGCAAAAAATGCAAAAAAAGAATTCGAAGAAGGATCTGTTGGAGCTGGTACTGGTGCAACAGTTTCTAAAATGTTAGGTTGGGACCTAGCACTTAAGGGAGGAATTGGTAGTTATTGTATTACTTTAGATAATGGTGTTCAAATAGGTGCAATAGCAGCAGTAAATGCTGCCGGCGATATTGTAGATCCTAATACAGGCATTCATATTTCACAACCTTATGATAGAAAAAGCAAGACCTCTCAAAATTACTTTGAAATGATACTAAATAAACCTCCATCTCCAAATAACGAAGAACAAAATTTGAGGGAAAATACAACTTTGGGAATTATTGCCACTAATGTTTGTATGGATAAACCACAAACAAACAAACTGGCCGAACGAGGACAGGATGGATTTGCTATGGCAATACGGCCATGTCATATGCCAGGTGATGGTGATGTTGTTTTTTCAATATCTACAGGAGAATCCAATCAAATTGTCGATAGATCCCTCCTTACAATAATTTATGCATTAGCTCCTATGGTTATGTCTAAAGCCATTATTAGAGGAGTTGAACTAGCCTCATCGCTAGGTGGGGTACCTATTATCAATGATATAAATTTATTCTGAGGTAAATATGAGAACATCAATAATCGATATCCAAAATAAAAAAAATATCCCTTTTTCGATGTTAACAGCATATGATTATTCGATGGCAAAAATAATTGAATCTGCTGGAATTGAAATAATATTAGTAGGAGATAGTTTAGGACAAGTTATGCTAGGATATGAATCTACTGTTAAAGTCACTCTTAGTAATATTATTCATCATCTCAAAGCAGTTGTACGAGCTACAAAAACAGCACATATTGTTGCAGACATGCCTTTTTTAAGTTATCAAACTGATGAAACTACAGCAATAAAAAATGCAGGATCCTTACTTCAAAAGGGTAATGCTCAATCAGTCAAGCTTGAAGGAGGGGAATCAATTGCCCCCCTTGTTAATAAAATGATTAATATAGGTATACCAGTAATGGGTCATATAGGACTTACTCCCCAATCAGTAAATCAATTTGGAGGATTTAAAATACAAGGTAAAACTTTTGAAGAAGCCTCAAAAATAATAAATGACGCATTATGCTTAGAAGAAGCAGGAGCCTACGCAATTGTCTTAGAGGGAATACCCACAGAAGTTAGTAGAATTATTACAAAAAAATTATCAATACCCACCATTGGTATTGGTGCAGGTATTGATTGTGATGGACAGGTACAGGTTATTCATGACATATTGGGACTATACCCCGATTTTAGTCCCAAGCACACATCACAATATACCAATTTAGCGGATATAATCGGAAAAGCAATAAAAAATTTTATGGACGATGTAGAACAAAAATCCTTTCCTAGTAAAGCAAATGCAACCTTTCTTAAAAAAGATATTGCTGATTCTATATTTCAAAAATTTTCATAATTTATGAAAATAATAAGATCCATATCACATATGCAAAACATTGTTGCTAAATTAAATCGACCTATAGGATTGGTACCAACAATGGGGTCAATACATGAAGGTCACAAAAAATTAATTAATGCATCCAAAAAACAAAATTTTACTACTATTGCCACCCTTTTTATAAATCCCACTCAATTCGGGGAAAATGAAGATTTTGATGAATACCCAAGAAATTTCAATAAAGATAAAAATAATTTATCAAACTTAGAAGTTGATATATTATTTTCTCCCGATTATTCAGAAATGTATCCTAAAGAATTTCAAACAAATGTAATCAATACTGAAATGAGCTCTGTACTTGAAGGTGAGAGTAGGCCGAGGCATTTTACAGGTGTTGCAACAGTTGTATCAAAGTTATTTAATATAACTAATCCCAATAAAGCATATTTTGGACAAAAAGACTACCAACAACTTTTTATAATTAATAAACTAAATACCGATTTAAATCATGGAGTGAAAATTATTTCTATTCCTACAGTTAGAGAAAATAATGGATTAGCTTTAAGCAGTAGAAATATCTATTTAAATCAACAAGAACGAATCGCTGCAAAAGAAATTTATTCTTCATTAAAATATGGAAAAAGTATATACTTAGAAGGCGAAACTAATAGCAATACGATTATTGAATCTATACAAAAATATCTTGCAAAAGAATCATTAATAAAAATTGAATATATTAGCATACGTGATAAACTTACTTTTGAACCTATCAAGACTATTTCACCGCTTTCAATAACTTTAATTGCAGTCTACATTGGAAAAACAAGACTTATTGACAATTTAACGTTTTAAAAGGAAATTTATGAAAATATTACTTACTAATGACGACGGAGTTTATGCCCCAGGTATTTGGGCTGTAGCTAACGCACTATCAGAAAATCATGAAATTGCTATCGTTGCGCCTAATAAAAACTGCAGTGGTGCAGGTTGTTCTATTTCCCTTTTTAGTCCTGTCACAATTAATTGTTTGAATGACTTACCAAATTTCAATATTGATTTTCCTTGCTATGCTACAAGCGGAACCCCTGCAGACTCTGCAATTCTTGGGCTTGAAGCGATTGTCGGAAAAGTCGATCTTGTTATTTCAGGAATAAATAATGGGAGTAATTTTGGAGATGATGTTGTGTTTTCTGGAACTATAGGCGCTGCATTACAAGGATATGTGAGAAAAATCCCCTCTATCGCACTTTCAATTGCTTCTTTGACTCCGGATAATTTCGACATAGGCGCAAAAGTAGCAACACTAATTGCTCAAGCATTTGAATCGAAGATTTATGGAAATTTATCTTTATTAAACATTAATACCCCAAATAAAAAACTATCTGAAGTAAAAGGTATAACACTGACTACTTTAGCAGATCGAGTTTACGCTGACTCAGTTAAAGTTGAAGATTTTCGAACACAAAGATTCCATTGGGTTACAAGAACTCGACCTGATTGGGAAGAAACCGCAAATACAGATGTTTGGGCAGTTCGAAATGACTTAATAGCTATCACTCCAATGACATCTAATTTAAGTATAGAAAAAGATCCAGAAAATCTTTCCTCTCTTCTTGATTACCTATCCTTACACCTAGGAGTTCCGAAGAAATAACTATAGTTCTATAATTACTTCATCTTCTGTGATTTTAAACCCTGTACCAAAAGGTGTCGACATTTCTTGCATCCGACTAACGACCTCAGGTAATTCAGATGGTTTACCAAACACTGGTGGGCCATTTCCATCAATAGTACCTGGTATGAATGATAGTTGTGAGATTTTACCATTTTGTATTAAACATTTTGTAAAGATGGCATTAAATTGCATCTCGCTAAAATTTTCCAAATCATGAACAAAATTAGCAAGGGAATAAAAAATTGCTTTACCCTTATACACCTCGATCGGCTGAGGTTCATGTGAATGGTGACCTATTACCAAATCAACTCCACAGTCAACAACAAAATGAGCAAGCTCTTTTTGATATTCCATAACTTCAACATCGCCCGCACTAGCTCCTGGATAAAGCTGGAAAGGAGAAAGCCCCCAATGCCATGACATAACCACAATATCAGCTATTTCTCGAGCTTTCTTGATATCTTCTTTTAATTGTGTTAAATACTCTCCTCTATCAGGTGTAGTATGGACAATGGGCCACCAACCTGGGTTAGAATGAACTCGAGTAGTTGGTTCATAAGATGTGTAAATAGGATGAAAAGCAACACCAGGAGTGTCAATTGTAGCTCCCATATCAGGGGTGCCTACAGAAGTTCTGCAAACAAACGCTACTTTTGTCCCATTCTTTTCTATAATCGCTGGTTTCCTAGCCTCTTCGAGATTTCGCCCTGCTCCTGCATGAATTACATTAGCTTCTTCTAAAACTTCAACTGCTCTCACAAGTGCATCTAAACCATGATAAGTATTAGGATTATTGGCTTGATTCATAACATTAAATCCAGCTTTAAGGTATGCATCAAGAACAGATTCATCTGTTCTTGGAAGAGTAACTCGATCATAAGGAGATAAATATTTAGCATCTGCAAGAACTGTTTCTAAGTTGCAAAATGCAATATCAGCATCTTGTATAAGATGCTTAACAGATTCAAAAGCGGAATCAGGGTTTGGTCGCCCTACATTAGTATCTCCCACCATTATCATTTTTATATCACTCATTTGTTACCCCTCTGTTCTCTAGATTAAATAAATTCCTTAGTGCGCATATAATTATAAAGTCTATTCAAACCCTCTATCATATTTTCAGTAGTACCAGCATAAGAAAATCGTACAGTTTGATGTCCTCTCTCAGAATCAAAGTCGAAACCTGGTGTTATAGCTACTCCTGATTCATCCAAGATGTCTCGGGTAAATTTGAAACTATTATTGCTAAATTTACTTATATTGGCATATATATAAAAAGCTCCATCGGGAGGAGCAATCTCAGTAAAACCTGCCTTGGCTAAACCTTCAATCATTAAACGACGATTTTCGCGATATACGGCTAAATTAGATTGTAACTCATCTTTAGCATCCATTGCAGCAATTGCAGCCACTTGACTTACATGAGGGGCGCAAATAAACATATTTTGTACAATACTTTCAATTTGACGTATGTGGTTTTCTGGAACAATAATCCAGCCAATCCTCCATCCGGTCATTGAAAAATACTTTGAAAAAGAATTAATAACATAGCAATCATCTGTTATTTCAAGTGCTGTAACGGCTCGATTATCATATTCTATTCCATGATAAATTTCATCACTTATAAACGATATATCATTTTCTAATGATATATGAATTAAATCTGCCAAAGATTGATAATCAAGCATCGAACCAGTGGGATTTGCAGGTGATGCAATTAATAAGCCCGAAAGATTATTACTTGGAAGATCTTCAGGGACGGGTTGAAATCGATTTTCCATACTTGTCTCTATGGTTATAGGAATTAAATCTAAAGCTTTAAGAATTTGCTTATAGCTCGGATATCCTGGCACACCTATTCCCACTCTATCTCCAGCATCAAATAATGATGTAAATGACGCAACAAAAGCACTTGAAGATCCAGGAGTAATCGCTATTCTGTTTGGGTTTAATTCAACGTTATACCATTCTCCATATAATTGGGATATACGTTTGCGTAATTCAGGTAAGCCTAAAGCTACTGTATATCCTAAAGTGTCTCTGGTCATGGCTTTAACTAGACTATCAGTTGCATGTTTAGGGGCTGCTGTTCCTGGTTGGCCAACTTCCATATGGATAATTTTTCGACCTTCTTCTTCAGCTCTACGAGCTGCTTCCATCACATCCATCACTATAAAAGGATCAACATTACCACGTTTAGACTTTTTCATTTAAGAACCTAGCATTAAGAATGAATTCATTGTAAATCCCAGATATTAGGTTTAAAATAACCCTTCAGCCCCTGTAGCTCAGAGGATAGAGCATCGGTTTCCTAAACCGTGTGTCGTGCGTTCGAGTCGCATCAGGGGCACCAATGTTACTTATAACCTTAATTAATAATTTAGATTAAGTAATCCAGGGCTCGTCTAACCCTTCACGCTCCCATAAAAACTCAAAACCTGCTTGGGTTGCATATTGTTGGTCTATTTCAGTATCTCCAATATGATAATACTTATCTGCGGGAAACTTATTCATTATATCTGGCAATTGATGCTTTGCAGAAACAAAGCTAACCTCAATATCAAATCTATCCCATATTTTTTGCTGAACTGGAAGAGGACGATCAGAACTGCTTCCAATAATACATCCATGTTCTTTAGCTTTTATTACCATAGCCATAGTAATAGGGCCAGGTGGATCGCCTGCTTCCAAAGTTCCATCTATATCAAAACTAACTAATACCTTCAATTACGCACCTTTAATGATTAATCGGGAGTAGTACTATACATCATAAAACCACATGAATCTGGAGTATTGCTCCCAGCTAAAGCCACTTCAGCTTTTACAGAAACCTGTCTAGCCCCTGCAGTTCCTCTGAGTTGTTCAATACTATCACTATGGAGAGCTGACCTTGTACGGCCAGTTCCAAGATTTCCGCCACTTGATAGGAACGGATGTGGACCTTCTACTCTAATGTCATCAGCATAAAAATCATGAGCTTCTCCACGTTTCACACCATGCCATTCAAATCCTTCTAAAAATTGCTGTGTGAAGGTTGCATATCCATCGTATGGATTGAATATATCAACATCTTTTATATTAACTCCAGAACCTTCTTCCATTTTACGAGCTAAACTTGATACAGCCTCTTGATGCTCATCTAATGTAGCCATACTACTTCGACCACGAATATTATTTTGTGCATGATTCAATACATAAATAGGCTTCTGTCTTAAATCTTTGGCTCGTTCAGCTGTCGCAAAAACAAATGCAGCAACTGACATAACTGGTCTATCACAATCATAAACTACCAAAGGTTCTTCTACTAATCTGCCATTAAGGTAATCGTCTTTTGTAAGCTGATAAGGCTCGTGTAAGGCATAGTATGACCAAGGAGTCAAAAGACCATTTCTTCTTTGGTTCATAACAAAAGGTGCCAAAGCTTCGTGTGAGGTATTATATCTTTGGCAATATTGCTGAAATATAACAGCATTATTAAACATAGCACCAGCTTGGTAACCCCATGGAAGAGTAAATGCATTACCGCCTTTGGCTTCATTACTAGTATTTGCAGGGTTATTATGGCCGTAGCGTCCCGATAAATTAACCATAGGATACCAACATACTAAATAATCAGCCTTACCATCACCTACTGCTTGAGACGCCATTCCCATCATAGGACCAATATATGGTGCATCAGATTCAATATAATTTACATTTTTTAACCCTAACTCTTTTTGGATAAATTCCCCAGAGCAATAGGTTAACCCATCCTCCGTATCGTAAGGGGGAGCAAAATATGGACGAGGTGCCCATGTTTGTTCAGCACGAGTTTCTTTGCTTGTCATAAGTCCAGTAATATCGTCTAGAGCTAATCCAGCATCAGAAATCGCTTTTAAAATTGCTTCTTTACTTAAACCGCCACAAGATCTTTCAAGATCTACTCCATCCCATCTACGCTGAATGTAAGACTGTCCCCATCCAACCACTGCAACTTTACCACGATGCTCCCAAAGCCCCATTCCTTCCTTGTCTCTTTGCCAGCTGTTCCCATTGCTTGTCATGATTTTTCCTTTCTTGTCTCAATACTGCACTATACTTAAGATAGGCTAATAATTTGTAATTTATTAATTATCCTATTACACGCCATTCTGGAACCAATTGTCTTCCAACTTCAGCAGATTCATCAAATATAACTTCCACTGCTGCTCCAACTGGCACCTCCCCAGGAAGTGTTCCAGGAAGGTTAGATAGGAAATTTAACCCTGGATCTTCATCTAGGGTAATAATTGCAAAGTTTATAGGTTGCACTCCTCTAAAACCGACAATTCTAGAATCCCGTATCACCAAAAATACATCAATGTGACCTTTACCTTCTACTTCTTTCCATTCTAATGGTGCTGTAGAATCACAATTATTACAACTTTGCTTTGGTGGATAGTGATTAATTTTGCAATTGCTACAGTTTTGAACTACTAGTTTTTTTTCATTTGCTGCATCCCAAAAAGGCTTTGCCCAATCAAATGGAACTGGTATTGGGCGTTCGAGCCCGTTAATCATAGACATGACCATTCCTCCTTCTTTATGCTATATAACTTATTATCACTTTACTATTGTCACTTAGTTTAACTCTCTGTTAAGTTAGATTGCAATAACAAACAAGTATTATCAGAAGGAAGATTTATTAAATAATTTAATAAAACTCTTATCTAGGCGCAAATATTTCTATTGTTTGAGGAATTACTTGAACTTTAATGGGGGTGTTGCCAATTATTTGCCCATCAATATTTAATACATCTTTATTATCAGGTATTAAAGAAAATGTATCAGACTGAAAATATTTAACCTCTGGTTCAAATATATGTGTGCCTTTATAAAGCTTGGGGAGTACAGATAATAACCTCAACCTACTTATTCCACTCTCAACAACAATAATATCCACAAGCCCATCATCAATTTTAGCTTTTGGTGCCATTTTCATACCTTTACCTACATGTATAGAGTTGCATCCAATTACAAACATAAATTTTGTTTCAAGTGTTATACCTTGGATTTCTAATTTAGCTGTTCTTGATTTTTTAAATAAAATTTGAAATAAAGCAGCTATAGTATATCTACTTGGCCCTATCCATCTCATTTTTTCCGCACTCAAGCCTACATCAGTAACCATACCCCAACCAATTAAATTAATACTATACTGAATCTTTTCTTCCATTTCCAAGCGCATAACATCGATTAATCGAGTTTCATTAGAAATTATCACATTGATAGCTTTAACAGGATCCGTAATATCAAGATCTCGCATAAATGAATTACCTGATCCAGCCGGGATTATTCCAATCGGTACTTTTTTATTATCTGCTCTAGTTAATAACCCATTGATTACTTCATGAAAGGTCCCATCTCCACCAATAAGTAAAAGACCATTATAGTTTTCAATATCTATGTCTCTTGCCAAAGTTTCAGCATGGCCAGAATAATTCGTATATATAATATTAAGTTCTATATTATTAATACGAAAAAGAGGTGTGATTTTTTCTAATATTTTCAAACCTTGTTTTTTACCACTAAAAGGATTAACAATTAGTATGAATTTCATTTTAGTATCCTCAGAATTAATTTATATCAATTCAGCTATCGCTATACCCTGTTCCCCTGCAACACAATAAAATAAATACTCTTTATCATTCGTTTTGAAGTAAGCAGGATCCCTTAATTGATGAACTTTGTCCATTATCGCTCCACGCGCAGAAGGAACCATAGGCATATCCGCACCTTCATATTCCATTTCCGGTTTTAATATAACGAAAGATTCTGATTCCTTCCATGTTAACCAGTCATTACCTAATTCAATTTTTGAAAAATATATTTGTTCTGGACAGTCAAATGCATTTGTATAAAACACTGTAAGTACATTTTTATCTAATTTTAATGCACAATGCCTCATTTCTGGTGTGAATAATGAAGGGCCTTTTTCAAAATTAGTAATCCCATTCTTAGATCGATAAAGTATACCTGGCATACCAATTGCATAATGATAATCTTGATAGTAAAAAACTCTAAAATAAGAATTTCCTATAATTTCTGGTTGTGGTGTAAAATTTACACCATCTTCAGATATTGATACCCTCGTAAGTTGCTGAGTTCCTCGTCCTCTTATGCCTCTACTTAAGTTTGGATCTATGAGTTCTTCCGCAGTTGGCTCAGCAAATATTGGAGATTCATACCCATGATAATACATTCGTATTTGTTTATTTTTATTATCAATATGAACATCAGGTGATGCTATATGTCCATAAAATAGAGAGTTTTCTATTTGAAGTGTTCCTGGTTCATATATTCTCCATGGACCTTCTATATAATCTGAGTATGCAAGCCGTATATATTCTCCATTATGATGGGCAAAATATAAGTAATATCTTGCCAAGCGATTTGATATCCATTCGGGAATCTCTATTATTGATGGTCCATTTATATTCCCACCAAGTTCTTTGAAATATTCATTAGAAATTATAGGTTTATTTAAAATCCTTATCGCCTTCATAGTGCCTTTCACTCTATTAAAAATCCTATCTCCTCTGATAAAAAAATATGGGCATCACTTTCGATCGAAAATGATGATCCTTTTTGCAATCTCCCATCGCCCCAATAATTAGATTGTATATTATTACTATTTTTTAAAAATATTCTTTCAAATGAATAACGCCCCTTATAGGA
>Ga0209402_10002025_pt1 | contig 21055 bp, 31 predicted proteins | sample ArcticOcean_MG_C_3_FD_187437 | JGI IMG/M metagenome (GOLD analysis project Ga0209402, IMG submission 187437) | Marine microbial communities from western Arctic Ocean - ArcticOcean_MG_CB8_126 (SPAdes) (version 2) | ecosystem: Environmental > Aquatic > Marine > Oceanic | place: Arctic Ocean... | reverse complement strand
CCTGACACAGCAGATCGACCGACCCGTGGCCGATGTGCCGGACGTCGAGAACCTGACACAGCAGATCGACCGACCCGTGGCCGATGTGCCGGACGTCGAGAACCTGACACAGCAGATCGACCGACCCGTGGCCGATGTGCCGGACGTCGACGACCTGACACAGCCGATCGACCGACCCGTGGCCGATGTGCCGGACGTCGAGAACCTGACACAGCAGATCGACCGACCCGTGGCCGATGTGCCGGACGTCGACGACCTGACACAGCAGATCGACCGACCCGTGGCCGATGTGGCCGGCGTCGACGACCTGACGCAGTCGATCGACCGACCCGTGGCCGATGTGCCGCAGATCGACGACCTGACGCAGCAGATCGACCGACCCGTGGCCGATGTGCCGCAGATCGACCCGCAGACGCTCAATCCGTCCGACGTCATCGTCGGACAATTACCCGTCGAGCTGCTGCCGCGACTGGCACCGCTGCCGGACGTTCCACCGATCGACGTTACGCTGATTCCGCAACTGGCAGACACGCCGCTGGAATCTCGCCGCGAGGCGGCGGCCTCACAACGCCAGGCCACACCAGCGGCATCTCGTGACAGCGGCACGCGGGACACCGTCACCGTGCTGCGTCAGATCGCACGGCAGAACACCGACAACGCGATCGACTTCCGCAACATGCGCACCGCACTCGACGACATATTGACCGAAATGCTTTCCGCAGAGGACGTCTGAAATGCCCGATCTGCTCACGCTGGCCGTCAATCTAGGGGTGACCGCTGCCCTGTGTCTGATCCTGACAAACCAGTCGATCAAGCGCGAGCAACGCATGGAAACTCAGATCAACGGATTGCACACATACATCACTGAGACGCTGATTGACGCGCTGGCCGACACGACGACGGCGCTGACAAATTCCACTGCGACGATTAACCGTCTGGCACCACGCCGCGACCCACGGCGCAACGGCCACGGGGATTGATGACGACCAGGCAAATCATCCCCAGCACCGAGACGAACCCACTATGCCTAATTCCCGTTTGAGTGTTTCCGCTGTCATCGCGTTTCTGGAACAGACGTACGACCCGGAAGGCGTCAGCGTTCTCGAAATGGCTTTGCTCGACACCACATCATCCGGCCTGTCTGACGACCCGATCCCGGCAACGGTCGACGGGTTTACGACACTGGGAGAATGCGACGACACGACGTACGCCCGTCAGGTCCTGGCTGGCGTCGATGTTGCCACGGTCAGCGGCGAAGTGCATTGCACGGTCACCGAGCCCACTTTTTTAAATGCGGGCGACGCGACGAATGATGTTCGATTCCTGCTGATCTACATCAAAGTGACCGACGATACAGATTCCATCCCATTGTGCGTCCTGCAGTTGATCACCGACGAAACACTCACCGGCGCTGATTTCGTTCCCTCACTGGATCCGGCTGGTCTGTTCAAAATGACGTTCAGCAGTCGCGTCGGCGAAGACGCGATTCTGCCATTTCTGGAACAGACGTACGACCCGGAATCGGTCAGCATTGAAGCGACGCTGGTGATGAGTGGTTCCAGCGTCCTGACGGACACACTGCCCGCGACAATGGACGGGTTCACCACGCTCGATGAATGCGACGATACCGGCTACTCGCGGCAGACGCTCGCAAACATGGACGCATCGGCTGTCGCTGCCGACAAGCTTTGTAAGTTGGTCCCGGACGCTCCGTCGTTCGCCAATAATGGCGACGCAGGAACCGACATCATCGCCATCGTGTATTCCATCCTGGTGACCGATGACACGGATTCGATTCCGATTTCGGTCCAACAGGTGTTCGCGAAAACGCTGGACGGCACCGCGTACGTGCCGCCGATTCCGTCAACCGGCATCGCCCGCATGGTCGCGTCGGATTAAACCCGCAGCCACTTGACTACGCAGCGGGGGCACGATGGCCGTTGATCTCAATTCCGGTCTAATCCACTACTGGCGTTTCGAAGAATCCGGCTTGGTTTCCCGCCTGGATTCGGTCGGGAGCTGGGATCTGGCAATGAGCGCCTTTACCGGGGAAGACGGCGCAGGCGTGCGAAACAACGCGATACAACTGGCCGACGGTGACTCGTTCTCGAAAACGTCGGTCTCGCTGGCTGCGCCGTTCACAGCGAGCGGCTGGATCCGCAATAACTACACGAGCAGCGACGGCGCGATTTTCCGGTTGCTGGGGACTGGCGGCGACTACGTTGTACTAACGCCGCGATACATTGCCAGCGCTCACGTGATGCAGTACTCGCTCAGAGCCGACAGCGAAGGGCCACAGAATGCGACGTACGGAATTACGTCTTGCCAGAACTGGAACCATGTGGTGGTGCGGGCCGAAACCGACGGCACGATCACTCTCAGTGTGAACGGCACGCTGGCAGCCGCGACCGCCAGCAATACGAGCGGGATCGAGACACTCGACGAAGTCAAGATCAGCGGAGCCGGGTCGAGCGGTTCGCATCGGAACTACTTCGACGAATGGTCCCTGTGGGATCGTGCTCTGAACGACGACGAAGTCACGAAACTCTGGAACAACGGTGACGGTCACTTTTACGACGCCACCGGCTGGAGTTATTTGACGTACGTCGCCACGGCCGAATGGTCGATCGACCCGCCAGCGGCAATCGCCACGGCAGCGTGGTCAGCCGAACGGCTCGCGGCGATCGCCACCGCGTCATGGTCCGTGCAGCCGTCCGCCGATGTGGCCACCGGCACGTGGTCCGTGCAGCCGTCTGCGGATGTCGCCGCCGGTGACTGGTCGATCGTACCGCCGGCCGCCGTCGCCACCGCCGCATGGTCGAGCGAACAACTGGCAGCGATCGCCACGGCCGCGTGGTCCGTCGAACCGTTCGCGGCGATCGCCACGGCCGCATGGTCAGTCGAACCCGTCGCAGACATCGCCACGGCCGCATGGTCGATCGAACTACCCGCCGGCGTCGCCACGGCCGCATGGTCCGTCGAACCGTTCGCGGCGATCGCCACGGCCGCATGGTCGGTCGAACCCGTCGCAGACATCGCCACGGCCGCATGGTCGATCGGATTACCCGCCGGCGTCGCCACGGCCGCATGGTCCGTCGAACCGTTCGCGGCGATCGCCACGGCCGCATGGTCGGTCGAACCGTTCGCAGCCATTGCCACCGCCGCATGGTCGATCGAATCATCGGCAGCCATCGCCACGGCCGAATGGTCGATCGACGTCGGCGCAGCCGTCGCCACCGCCACATGGTCCATGGAACTACCGGCAGCCATCGCCACGGCCGCATGGTCGATCGAATCAAACGCAGCCGTCGCCACGGCCGAATGGTCGATCGACGTCGGCGCAGCCGTCGCCACCGCCGCATGGTCAGTCGAGTCGGTCGCAGCCATCGCTACGGCGTTATGGGATATCGACGCTTATACCGCCGTCGCCACCGCCGCATGGTCGATCGACACGCCAGCGGCGATCGCCACGGCCGCATGGTCAATCGAGGCATCAACGGCGATCGCCACGGCTGCGTGGTCCGTCGAACCTGTGGCTGATGTCGCCACGGCCGCGTGGACGATGCCGGCACCGGCTGAGATCGCCACTGCCGTATGGTCAGTTGAACCGGTTGCTGACGTCGCCACCGCCACATGGACGATTCAGTCGTCCGCGTATCTCGCGTCCGCCGGCTGGCAGTGTCTGCCTGCCTGGGATCACGTCGGCGTTCGCGGCATCAAACTCAGACGACCGCCGACAGCGACCGAGGTCACGTTGAAGCCGGTTGTCGGGACCGTTTGACGAAACCGGTTTCCAACGGCCGTTTCACACTTGGCCCAAAGGAGAAAACGTGATTTGTTATCCTTTTTCGCGGAATGGTTGATTGAAGTCTTGACGGCAATCAAGCCAATGCTAGAATAGACCGCACAAGAGGCAACCAACCACAAACAAAGGAAACGAGCAATGTTCAACTTCACAAGCTACCGCGGATACGACATCCAGAACAGCAACGGGAAATTCACGGTCATCGACGAAAATGGAAGCGGACACGTTTGCGACGACATGGATGACTGCAAAGCGACCATCGATGGGTGGGAAGCATGAAACACGGCGGCCAGCGGAAAGGGGCCGGGCGAAAGCCCGCCCCTGATGGGACGGCGAAGCAACCGTACGGGACCAAGCTCGATCCCGTGGTGGTCGAGTACCTTCGCCAGCGTGCGAACGGTGCGGAGACGATCGAGACGGCAATCAAGCGATCGAAGGCGTTTCGTGATTGGCTGAAGTCGAGAGGATAACGACCATGTTCACGCGGGCGGCGCGTGCGACATTGATTTCAGAAGCAGCGCGGACGCCGCCTCGCGTGCAACATTTGGTTAGTTGGATTTACGGATGACGCCCTACTATCAGGACTCTTTCACGACGATCTACCACGGCGACTGCCTGAATGTTCTTGAGTCGATCGAGATTTCAGTTGACGCCGTGGTGATGGATCCGCCGTATGCCAGCGGAACGCGCAAGGAAATGGGGAAGTCGTCCAGCGGTGCAATGTTGCGGGCGGGACGATTTGCCGACCGACCGATTGAAAACGACCAGATGACGACGCAGGGTTTTGTGTGGTTGATGCGAGCCGTAGGGCAGGGAGTGCGGCCATTGCTGCCAGATGGCGGTTCCGTGGTGGCGTTCATTGACTGGCGACAGTGGCCCAACCTCGTTGGGGCTCTTGAGACGTGCAACTACCGGATTCAGGGGATGGTTGTTTGGGACAAACAATCAATCGGAATGGGGAACGGATTCAGGCGACAGCATGAATTGATTTGTCACGCCTCGAAAGGCGTGCCGAACGTGTTCAATAAAGGCGTTGGAGACGTGTTGAGATTCAAGCGAGAGGAACCGATCAACCACCCGTCGCCAAAGCCGGTACGGCTGATGGAACGGCTGTTGACGGTGGTGAGTGATGTTGACGGGGTGATTCTTGATCCGTTCATGGGCAGTGGTTCGACGTTGCGAGCGGCGAAGGATTGCGGGCGGCGATCGATCGGGATTGAGTTCGAGGAAAGATACTGCGAATTGGCGGCGAATCGGATGGCGCAAGGCGTGCTGCCATTTGCCAACTAACTTGCGCGTGGCCAGATGAACTGATCGGCCGCGTCGAGGAACTCCCGCAGCTCTCGCCAGCACCATTCCGCCATTCGTCGCAACCGTCCGCGCATCGCGTCCCCTATTGTTGAACCATCCGCATCAGCTCTCAGCCACTGGCCCGCCATGCCCGATTTTTCTGTCAGTATGCCGCACGAATCCACCCGTGATGTCGTTTTCGATCTGGTCGACCGCGATGACGTGCAGATTCCGCTGGCGTCGCTGTCGATGCTGCTGCTGACAGTCTACCACAAACGATCGAAGGCCTTGCTGCGACCGACGCAGCCCTGTCTGAACTCCAACGGCGTGACCGTCGTTGAGACGGTCGATTCGGAAGGCGCCGACGTCACTCGCGTGACCTGGACAATTCGCCCCTGTGAATCTGTCGTCGTCCAGGCAAATGCGCCGGCTGGATTTAACGACGAACACACCGCGTACTTCGAACTCGCTGTCGAGCCGGAAGACACGGTCACACTGACAAACCCGTTTCAGACGACACTCGGCTCGGCTGACGTGCAGGTGAACTGGACGGCACACGGCCTGGCCGAATGCGATCACGTCGCGTTCTCTGGCGTCAACAACGTCGGCGGTCTGGACCTGGACGGCATCTACATCGTGCAGGAAGTGCTGAGCAGTGACAGCGTTCGCATCACCAGTCGATCGACCGCGACTGCCAGCGTCACCGGAGGCGGTTCGCTGACAGCATTCGTCCGCCCGCGAACCAACAAAATCGACGGCACTTTACGCGTCCGGAATATCGATATCACGTGAGGGAGCCGGGAACACAACACAGTCAGGCAGATGACACAATGTGCCGAATTATCACACTCGTTCCGCTGCTGTTCCTGCTGACGTCCACTGTGTCGGCCCAGTGTCTGAAACCGTGGTGCCTGGACCCGACGTGTATTCGCGCACGGTTCGCACCCCGTCGAGCCGTTCCCGCAGCTCCGAATACAACCACGGTTCCGGCTGCCGTTCCCGCAGCTCCGGACGTGCGAACCGTTCCGGCTGCCGTTCCCGCAGCTCCGGACGTGCGAACCGTTCCGGCTGCCGTTCCCACTGCTACCACGCCTCTGCCGCCTGACATGACTGCCAAACTCGACGCGCTTACGGCGACACTTCACGCCGCCGCTCGCGTGTCGCCCGAACTGGAACCCGTCGCCACGGCTGCGGAATCTCTGATCGATTCGCCGATCGTCATGTCAGCCATTGCCGCATCGACTGGCGGAACTGGCGTCGCTGCGATCTGGGCAGTGCGTGCTTTTCTGGCCGTGCGTCGTCGTCGCCGGGAGGGCGGCGATTCCGATTCCTTTCCGCAACGGCTGCCACGCGATCAGACAGAAGCCCGACAAACCTTACAACTTCGAAAGCTGGAAGGACGTGACCCGGTTCTCGACGGTTTTGTCGGAGTCGCTTTACAGGACCAGCTCGCCGAGGACATCCGCAACGGTCAACTGCCCGACGACGTGCGCAACTACGCCCGACAATTAACCGACCAGGTCCGCGATCGAGTCGACGACGTCGCCCCGATCGCCACGGACCGTATCTATCGAGGAGCATGGAGAAATGCCGGGAACTGAATCATTCCGCCGCGCGATTACTGAATTCCGCAACATGTCGATCGTACTGGGCATCGCCCCGCTGATCACGTTCCGGCAGCAACTCCACCTGAATGACGAACTCGGCGCGCAGGGCGGCACGGACACACCGACGAAAAACAGTCTGCGCAATCAGTTGCTGCACTGTGATCACTGGCGTCGACTGGTCACCCACAATCCGGACGGAATTCCACTTGGTGACCAGATCGCAAAGGCGATCGATCCAGAAGGTACTGCCGTCATCGGTGACACCCCGTTCGGCGGCGACGACATCCAAATGGCGTCCGGTGGGTTGATTGATCTGCCTTTCGCGCTCGACGGGTCGGATCTCGATATTCCTCCACAATCGGCGTTCGCTTTGGGGGCGGCACCGGGCGGACTGCTGTTGATGGGCATTGACCGTGCCATCGTTGCCTGGACGCGAATCGACAGTCGGCATCGAACGCTGCAAATCACGCAGACCGATTCGATGCGACTCTACGGCAATTATCAGCAGTTGCTGGGCATCATCGAAACCATGTTCGGTGACGCGAACAAAATCGACATTCCGCAGGGTGTACTGCCATCGCAGGAACCGCTGGGGCCTGGCGACAGTCCGAATCAGACGACTGAAACGAGCGGCAACAGCGCAACTTAGACGCCGACGGTATGGCGATCACCAACGTTGTACGCACCGGACGACGACCGTCCACGGAAGATGGTCTGGACGGCACCGTTCCGCTTCGATTCCGTGTCTTCTCGAATAGCGCGCAGGATGGATCACCGCGCGTTCTGGCAGATCTCCGTCTGCCGCGTTACGGCGATTCGCTGGCTCGCTGGGAGTCCTGGCCGACCGCTGGGAATTTCCGCTGCGTGAAACGCACTGCCGTCGATATAGCGGAATCGCCGCTGATTTTTGACGTCGAGTGTTTATTCTCGACCAAGTTCAGCGAACGCGACGACAAAGACGTCACGCCACTCGACCGCCGGCCGCATATCGTCAGCCGACAACATAAAATTCCGGTTCCGTGGCTGACTCGTCACGAAGCTGCGCGGCTGGGGGAACTGATCACGAACACAGCCGGGGATCCGTACTCGCCGCCGCTGACGACTCACGTTCGGCAGACGCACTACTCCGTCCAATTCACGGCCAGCAACGATGAACCGTGGTTTCACGAGGTCACGGACCTCATCAACGAAAAACCGCTGCTGATTCGTGGCTATGAATGGCCAAAGGAAACCGTCCTGATTGACGACATCGAACTCGGTGAATGGAAATGGCACCAGAATCAGGAGTACTACCCGGTTACCATGACACTGATCGGCGATCGACGAGGACACAAACGCCGGGAACTGGTCCGTGGCACTCGTGAGCTGTTCAACGGCAAACGTCGTGCCTGTCGTGATGAGGACGGGAACCCGGTGACCGTTCCCGTGCCGCTGGATGAAGACGGCCGGCAAATCCCGTTCGCCACGCTGCGAACCGACCCGATCGATTCGCCGTTTTTTGACTATATTCAGGAATTCGAGGCGTACGATTTCGATACGCTGTTCCCCGCGATGGGGCTCTAATGCTCACCCGCCTCAATCGTCGATCTCGCCGCGCGGTGTCCGACCTGAACCGACAGCCGGGACCCGGTAGGGATTTGACTCACGTCGTCGATGACGTTGTCGCGTCCATCGTGCTGGCCCGCGCGGAAACTCCGCTGACGGTCACACCGCAGGCATTGCTCGACGCCGGCAACGGCGATCGACGTGCGACCGTCTGCGAAATGACAGTGCTCGGTGTGGATGCTGCCGACGACGGTCAGTACCGCGACACCTGGCCGATCGTGTCGCAGCAGAACGACCCCGCCGAACTGACGGTCGATGATGATGCCGACGAACTGCGTCATATGCTGGTTGCCGGCAGCCGCATCCGGATCGACGGGTCAACCGACGCGGTCAATGACGACGTTTACGAACTCACGGCCATCGTTTTCGACGACACGCCATCGCCATCGACGACGACGCTGTCGCTGTCGCGAGCCCTGCCCGACATCGACGACACCAGCGGCGACGTCGTGCTGACGGATCTGCGAACCCGCCGCACGTCGGAACCGGGCGACCTCATCCGCCAGGCTGTCCGCCCGCTGCACACGCGGCTGTCAGTCGGAGACGTGGCCGCGTGCATGATGATCGGTGACGAACTGATTCCGCTGACCGCGTTTCCGTTCATCGAGGGATATCTTCTGGAACCGTGCGACTCGGTTCAGATTGATCCGGTGACTGGCATTATCACACCGAGCTGCGCCCGCGTCGGCGTTTTCGACATGGTCCCGGCGTTTGACGACGACGGCGAACCGCTGGTTGACGATGACGACAACCCGGTCAGACGCTGGGTACGCGTCGGACAGGATGTCGTCGCCAACATGTCACGTAGTGCCACCGGCGAACGTGGCGAAGGATTCGTTGCGTTCCAGTTGGGGAACCAATGGCGACCATTTTTCGACTGTGGCGGGATGCTGACGGAAACGCAGTCGATTGACGATCTGTTGGATCTGACGATCTGGGAGGAATGATCGCATGGAGAACCCCGGTTGCTGCAATTGCGCTCGATGCGAATGTCCGGGCATCACGGGAACGCTGCTCACATGGACCGGCGATAGAGACTTCACGGCCGATCGGGACGTGACGCAGTTCCCCGGCTGGCGTGAAATTTATCGGCCGGAAAACTGGTGTGAGGATCCCGGCGAAACGACGTTCCTGTGGCGTATCGTGATGGACGATACCGAAACTCCCGGCGCGGAGAACGACAAACAATGGCACATGGGAGCGATCCGTGACTGGACCATGTATCGATATTTTCGTTTCGGCAACAACACCGAGCCGTTCCCCGGAGGTCATCTGCCAGGCGATGAACGCGGATTCAACGTCGACAATGGCGGCTACTGGGATTTTACGGGCGGAAACCTGACCGGTGAGTACTCGTGGCGTCTGGAGATCGGCACCGCTCGACGACTCAAATCGAATGGAACGCTGTGCGGTTTCTGCGGAATCATGCACTGGCCCGCCGGGCCGTTCGATGACTCCCGTCTAAACGCCGGCTGTAATGATCTAGATGAAGTGTTGTTGCGTGATGAAGATTTCGTCGTCAAATGGTCTGGGGACACATTACAGCCGGACGTCCCCGCGGACTGGCAAAGTCCGATTGGATACGCCGCGAACGGTTCCAGTTCGCCCTGGTCCAGCCCTGACCAGTGTTCGACCGGTCGGCTGCGTTGGGATTCCGACTGGCTGACACACGGGCAGCGTACCGGCTATTTGAACGGCACGCTTCAAGCCCGCGCTCAACACCTCGCCGTGTCTGATATATCAAACGTTCCGGCGATCGTTTTGACTGGCGGCAATTTCGGGATGAGTCGACCCGACGCGAATGATCAGCCGATCGTGCGCGAGGGCTACGACCCGGCGACGTACACGCCGGACGTCTCACGCATACTCGAATGGCTGGATCTGGGAGACAAAATCCTATGCATCTCGCCCGTCTATTTCGGGCGAGTGTTCGGCGGTCGACCCGAACCGAGTTTCCATGAGGACAACATTTGGGGCGGAGGCGTGGGCTACATCGACCACGACACGGTGCCCGCAACCGAAATGCACAACGGATCGGGATCGAAGATCTACACCACCGACCCGACGATGGTCTGGCCGTACATCGGCGCTTCACTGTCGGCACCAATCGAACACACAAATCGATTATGGGGAGCGCTGGAAGTGACGTCGCGAATCGCAAACCACGGCCTGGTTCCGGGAACCATGATCGACATCGGCGGATTCCCTGTCTCGATTCCCACAACGGTCAATCCGAACGGTCCGCAATCGATCGAGATTCGTGCGCTGACGACTGACGATGATGTCTCACACGGGACGGGCGTCGGGCTTCCGCAGTGCTACCAATTCACGCCCGGCGCGGACGTGACGCATGAAGTCCGCTTCAACGTCCGTATGAGTTCGACGATTGACTCGATTGTGCTCAGTGACGACTGGTTCCCGTGCGCGTGCATGGAAACCCGCGGGACGTCGCGAATTTACGTCAGCTCGATGTTCGGACACTCAGAAGTCGCGATCGGCACGTTTCACGACGTCGCGTACGACGTCTGAAACGGCCCGGTCAGACGTCCGCCATCGCCAGAAAGAGCCTCGCGTTTTCGTCTATGGCTGACCGATTCAACAAGTCGAACACGCGGAAGATGTCGGGCGAACCGTGTTCGCTGACGCGGACCTGATTCCGCGACAAATCGAACCGCACCAGGTACTCGATACCCTCAAATCGAATGACGAACCGGACCGACCGCGTTTGCATGCGGGCCGTTTTTTGTTGCTGTTGAACTACGGCGGCACGTTCGTCACTGGTCATCTGGTTTCCTCGCGCAACTGTTCGGCGTTGGGCATGCAGACCGAACGACGATTACTGATCCTGATTGCGTTGCTGCTGGTCGCGGGCCGCGTTGCCACGTCCCGCGATCTCCTCCCACTCGTGGCGGGTGAGTCTATTCTTCCATCAACACGTAAGCGACGAGTTCCGACGTTCCGGCGAACCGCTTCGGCTGCTTTTCTTCCACCGCGACGACATCCAGCAACGTAATCTGGCCCGTCTTCACCGCTTCCGCGATCACTCGGTGTGCTGTCCTGTAGCTGGTCACTCGTGCGGTGTCCATGATGATTGCAGCGGTCATCGATTCATTCCTTTGTTTGTGGTTGGTTGCCTCTTGTGTGATGAAGTATATCATCGTCTTGATTGCCGTCAAGACTTAAATCAACCATTCCACAAAAAGGATAACAAAAAAATGCAGCCGAGTTGCGGGCCGGCCGTGTTCTACTGGCTACTATTCGCCGTGCTGGTCGCCACCGAGATCCTGTCGACCGCCATCACCGTCGTCGTCGTCCGCTCCTGACGTTGCCAGCGTCGCAATCGGCTGAACCCGATTCAATAGATACGATCCGTGGTCGTCCAACCACGCGACCCACATGTGGCCGCCCAATTTTGATGGTTCGTCCGTGACCACATCGAACGCGGTCGTGCCGTCATCCAGTGTCACCGTAACCCGGTCACCGGGCATCAAATCCAGTTGCTCTGGCGTCGGTTTCTGTTGCGTGCGTTTCATGGTTGCCCTTTCCGGTTGGCTCGATCAGCGTCTGCTAAAAGTTGCAGGCGAACAGGCTATGCGACCGGTGACCTGATAACTGCTGATTCACCGATTCCGAACGTTTCCACCGTCAGAACAGCGTTCGAACGCCGTTGATCGTGTCGAGTCGTACGCGGTCCGCGGCTGCCGTCTCGATACGTGATGCCAGGTTGTCGGGCAGGTCGTGCAGCAGGTGGCAGCGTCGACACAACGCCGCCAGATTCAGCAGGTTCGCGTGCTCTGGCTTTTTGTCGAACACGTGGGCCGTGCCGAGTTGCGTGACGGACCCGGTCAGCGGATGCGGTTTACCGTGCTCCGCTCCGCACCATTCGCAGCGACCGCCCGCGCGGACGAATCGCACGAATCGAGATCGTAACGGCCAGTCAGATGGATAGCGTTTCCTGTTCTCGGCACTGATCGGCATCGTTCAACCGCCCTCCGTGTCTGATTCGGTCGTTGCGGATGACGCTACGGCATCCACCGCGTGCAGAACCGGCCGGATATTCATTTTGCCGATATGGCCATCTCTGCGCAGGCTCAACGACACTTGCCGCCGCAGCGTTGGATTTTTCAGCATACCGAGCAAAACGGGCCACTGTTCACTGTTTGCCGCCAGTGCGTCGACCCTGTCCATGTGCTGAGCGATCAGCCGCTGGATCTCGACGGCCCGTTCCGCGTCTTCGGTTTTCCGTAGAGCGTCCTCAGCGGCCTGACGCGTTCTGGCGTCCGCGTCGGACCGCTGACGGTCTTGGAGTCCTGTCAGGAAATCCTCGCTAGCGTGGAACGCATCCGGACGTTCAATGCGGTTTGTGATCACCGACCGTAAGTAGCCTTGAGGCATGACTTCATTTCCATCGGGCGACTTCGCTTTGCGTTTGTAGAGTTCATTAACCGCGATCACGCCACCGAACAGCACCGATTCGGGCCACGGCGTGTCGAGCTGTTCGAACCAGTTGCGGAAGCAGCGGTAGAGCTGATCGCGTGTTCGATGAGGCTTACGCAGTGAAGCCGGCAGCGACGGCAACGGCTGGTCGTCCGTCGTCAAAGAAGAATCATTTTTTTGTTCTTCCTTTAAGGAAGTTACTCCGTAAGTAGTGTCGCTCGCGTTTGCCGGCAGTCTGCCGGGTTGCTGTCCGTGCTGCTGTCCGTGCTGCTGTCCGTGCTGGACTCCTGGTTCGTGTCCGGGTTCGTGTCCGGGTTTAGGTGACGAAACAACAGTACCTGTCACAGTCAAGGAATCGTCGTTCTGGAACACCTCGACCGCGTGTTCTGGATTTGCTAACGGGACACCGCCACGGATAGGGACAGTGTGTAAAAATCGTGACCAGTCGACCGCATACCACCAGAACGCTTTGCAACTGGCCTCGACACCTGCTCGCAGCAGACCGTGCCGAATCAGGACCGAGCGAGCCCGGCGAATTTCGCGAGCGTCGAACGGTCCTAATGGACAGCGAGCGACCAACGACGTTTTCAAATTTGCCGACGTACAGGATCCATTGTGAGTCTGATACAGCGAACCATAGTCGTGGATGCACGTCAGCAACACGCGTTCGGCGTCGGTCAAACCGAGATCGAACCAGACACCTCGCAACGTCTCCAGATCATATTCCAAACTCGCAACATCAGGCGGGGCCGTGTCCGTCATGCTGGGCACTCCATTAGTAGATAAAGGAAACTCCGTTTTCACTTGCCGTATCATGCTGGTGATCGTCTGCGTGACTGTTTCTGTGACGTTTTCTGTGATGACGGCGACGGCGACGGCACTGACTGACCAGGTTTCTGTGGTGTCAACAGTTTGTCGATATCGATGTCGCCAGGTGAGCGGTGTTGCGTCAAGTCTTGAAGGATCAACTCGCACATCTGGCGCGCGACGTCAGACAGGCCCAGTTTAGCCAGTCGCGACGCTTTCGAATGAATCGCCATGGCTGCCCGCTTTGCCACTTTGAGCCCGTGCGAACTCAGAGTCACACCGCCAGCGACATCGACGAACATCGGCGGTTGATCGTCTTGCGTGTGGCCACGTACTCCGCTGGAAAACGGCGCGTATCCGGCTGCAGACTCCGATAGTGCGACGGACTCGAAAGTGCCGTCCGGGACTTCCTGTGCATGTTCGGGCCATTCGCCGTTTGCATAAGCCATCATCGCCGACACGCCGCGTTTATTTTCGGATGCCCAATACAGAATTTCGACACGATGCTCGTGAGTCCGAGCGAAATGGAAATGAGTCCAGCGGATGTGCGGCAGATCACGCAACTCAGCCAGATCGTGGTCGACACAGAACGTTTGCCACACACGTCGAGCCCTCGCGACGGTCTGCTCTGACAGCTCGACTTCCGCGGCGAACTCAGCATCAGTGCCGAACTGCAATTCCCGCCATTTGTACGCACACTCGCCGACAGTCCATTGATGATCGCTGACCGCCGTACGTGCCTTCGCGATCAGTTGCGGTTTCGTCAGCGTTTTTGGGGACTTTGCCATAACGTACGTTCCTCCATGAAGTCAGGGCGGGTTGAAACAGGAAAGCGCCGTGCTAACGCAGCAGCGTCTGCACGGCGTCGATCTGCGGGCAGTTCATAATCGCGTCGACGACGTATTGCGGCGGGTCGTGAACCGGCCGCGAGTAGCTGTGCAAATTGACGTTGCTCCGCGATTTGACGCCGTGGCCTAACACCCACTCGCCCGGGAAGCCGTCGAAATGATCGTTTAGCCAGCAATTGCAGAACCGCCGCAACGCGTGACGATCGAACAATAGATAAGATTTTCTGTCGCGGCGAATCTCTGTCATGTCCAGTCGGCACAGTGACAATAGTCGCTTCCACTCGGCATCGAAATTTTTTCGCGAGCCGGATGAGTAGAACACCGGACCCGACAACACGAGAGCATCGTGATTCCGGATCGGCAACATTGACGATTGCGTCGCCGCGTTGATCGGCAACGTCATCGCTGTCGTTTTTTTTCGCTTCGTTTTTTTCGGACACCAGATCAGCCGCGTGATATCGCGGTCGAGATTGGCGCCGAAACAGAGTCGCTTCCAGTCGCCACACCGCAGCCCGTAATTGACCAGAAACACAATCAACGCCTGCCACCAGGCTGACGGCGATATGTTGTGCTTGACGGGCCAGCGTGCATGCCGTGTCGCGGTCAGCAGGAACGCTGACACCTGGTCCGCGTCCGGGATCCAGTTGCCACCAGATTCGAGTTCGTCCAGCGGTTCCCAGTAGGGCAAGCGAAACAGATCGTTGCGGCCAGATCGTCGGTCCGTACGTGGAGCAGCAGCCTGAAAAACCGCGTCGATTGTCCGGAGCGTCGTGTTGGCCGTCGTCGCTTCCACTTCCTCCAGTAACGCAGACTGGAACCGCATCACATCGTCGTCGACTATCAATCCGATCGGAGGGTCGTCGATCAGCACCGGCTGGCCGTCGTTGGTCAGACGTAGCAACGGTTCCCGCCGGCCGAACTGGTCTACGGTCCAATCCAACAGGGCCGCCGATCCCAGTCGTTCCCAACGACGTAGACACGTCCAATCCGTGCCGATCGTTTCCCGTGACAGCCTTTGCATACGACGTGCCGCCAGGTGTTTGCGGTAGTAATCCGACACGCTCAACATGGCATCCGGAGGCAAGCGTAAATTGTAATCCGCGAATCGTGCTGGACCTTGGACGAACGTGACCATGTGAGTACTCGCAAATCATTAATCGACCTCCGTGTTCGGTAACTGGACGCGATCAGACTAAGTCAATGTGCGAGCGAGTGGACGCAGTCTCAGGGGGAAACTCGACGGCTGGCGGCAGCGGTGACGGGATACTGATACGACCCGCACCAGCGGAAGTAGAAAGGCGGCACAGCCGCATTCGAGCTGTGTCGCCTTTCATCGGCGTTACCCGGCATGTGTCAGGCATCGAATCGGCAAACCGTCAGCACTGATATCATCGGCCCGTGGAATTAGTTCCGCACGACGAATCAGCACGTCAGGAGTTGCGTCTATTGACAGCCGGACGCCACTCCCCCGACATTTAACGACTTCGATGATGCACGGGCCATCGACAACGATTTGTTGTCCAGGCGTTCGCGTGAGTACCAGGGCCATTATCAGGATCCTTCCCTTAGAGTGTGTTGGCGGCTGTGCCTGGCTGTGGAGAGCAGGCACAGCCGCCGTTGATATCTGCCGCCTCAACACAAGACGGCACGCGACCGGTGAAAACGTCAGTCAGCGGCGAACGATCGACGCCGGTAGTTCCGCACATGCAACGTGGAGTCCAGGAAGTACCAAGTCCACTCGGTTGCGATATACGTTTGAGTGGTGCTCATGGTCACGCCTCACTCGCGGTCGATCGACCTGCGTCAATGAGTCGCTGGCCGTGGCCGCCGACCTGGGCAAAAAACACGGTTTGCGTGAGCACAAACGCCCGGTAAACGTGATCGTGACACGCTGCCGCCGCCGGCGACTTGTAGCTCTCGATGCCGAGCAGCACTTCGTTCTGAGTCAGGAACAACTGATGCAAAAAACCAATCCGTGCGCGGGCACGTGGCGTGCGGCCAGCTTCACGAAGGACGCCATCATTCAATTTAGACTGATCTACGGACGCAGCAGGAACCGGATTCATGGCTTTCGCCTCTCCAGCGGAGCGCAGCGGCAGCTCAATAGCAAACGGGCACAGTCAATCCCTGACTGGATAGCGTTCATCACGGGCGACCGGGAACTCTCGCGTTCGATTGTCGCGAACGCTGGTTCCACCGGCACAAGCCAGGTGGCAGTCGTTCGCAGCTAACAAGTGGACGCCCGCACGATAGCCGTGAGCGGAACCCTGTCAATCCGGATTACGATCACTGGCCACTGGAATTCACGAAGTCACCCGGATAGCGTTACGCACACAACAGCACAGCAACCCGAAAGCACGGAGGTGACGGCATGGCACGACCACGCAAAATCCAAAAGCTACGAAACGACATCGAACTCAGAAACAAACTGACACAGTCGACCTACTGGTTGACCGGTCGACTGGCTCATGAATTCAATGACTCGGGCTTTGGATCGGATCAGGATTTCGCTGACGAATGTGGCGAATCCGTCTTCACGGTCCGCAACGCTCGCCGCGTGTACCGCACGTACGTCATCGACAACGACCTGGCCGAACTGATCGACCTGCCCGGCCTGACATCGTCCGACTTTCATTTCGTGCGGACGCATCCGCAGCGAGAGAAACTGCTGAGATGGGCGTCGAAAACCGGAGCGTCAATCCGCGAACTGACGGAACGAGCGAGGCTGACACGCAAACGCAAACGATAGTGGATGATCTGAACATCTCACGTTTCCGTTTTCGCGAGCAAATGTGAGTGAGGCTGCAGGAAAACGACAATGACAGGTTTTCCAGCCTGTCATAAATGACAAGCTGGCAGGCGCACATGAACAGGGGGCCGATGGCCCTTCTGATGGCGATGGATCAGCCATGATTCAAGTGTTCGCATGCCACAACGCTGAGCTTGCCGGGATGCGGCCAGACGACTGGCCACCCCGGAACGCTCCCGCCCGCATCTCCGGTACAGCGTTTTGTTCGTCGTGCTTCACTGCCCCGGAAACAATTTCAGAAATATATAGTTTTCGCTCCCGGTTGAGCTTGTGTCTGCCGATTACAAGTATATACTTCACCCATCGGAACGCGGGACACACAAACCAAGTAAGGAACGAAACAATGCTGGCGACAAGCAAAGCAACCACGGGCTTCTGCAATCTGGCCAAAGCGTACGAACTTGTCGGCAGTGTCGCCGACGATGACGACTGGACCTACGAAGTGGTCGACTGTGGAAACGGCTTCGGTCGCATTGACGCCTACGACGAAGATGGCGTACTGGTTGTCAAGGGGTTCATGCTCTAGGAGGTGAGGCAGTGCGAAAAAAACTGATCGAGCTGAGCGATGAACTATGGGGTGCGATCGACGCCGCTCGCGGGGACTCGCCCCGCAATGGGTGGCTTGAGCGAGAACTGTGGCGACTGGGATCGATTCGCGACGGAGCGAAACAGGCCGGTGTGACGAAACCGCAACGGCCCATTGATGGCCGGGGACGACGCGCAGCGAGTACGGAGGGCGGGTAGCTACCGCGACGAACGACCAAGCGTAACCGGGCGGCACCGGTTGACGTTGATTTCAAATCTTGTGGAATGTTTGGTTTAAGTCTTGACGGTAAGCAAGGCGATGCTAAACTTACACACCTGACGAGGCGAGTGACCAAGTCAGACGCGGCGGCGGGAAACGCAAAAGGAGAAAAGTTATGGAAAGCGTCTTCGCTCTCCCTTCCGCTTCTTGTTCCTTTAACGTCGGCGATGTCGCCGAGGTGTCTGGCTTCGTCGGACGTATCGTCCGAATCTTCGGCGATGCGGAACAGTTCGCTTCGCTGAAGCCGATCGGTAAGCGAGGGGGCGGAGTTACCGTCCCGGTCAGCAAACTGGCCCCAGTGCGATGACGCACGGCGGACCGAGGAAGGCCGGACCCGGCAAAAAGCTGGGCCGGCCAGTGAAGGCAGACGCGAAGATCGCTTACGGGACCAAACTGGACCCGGTGGTGGTCGAGTATCTCCGACAGTGCGGCAACGCAGCGGCGACGATCGAGAGCATTATTAAACGCTCGAATGCGTTTCGCGAATGGCTGAAGTCGAGAGGATAACGCCTAAAAATGGAGACGGACGCGGAACGCCGCATCTGTGAGCACTGCGAACAGCCGCTGCCCGCTGCCGAGTGAATCAGCCCCTGTGAGCCCGCAAATCGGTTTCCGCGACGTCGTAGCCCGCGAAATCGAAATCTCGCGACGCGCAACGCGACCGGTCGATCCGGATCGCACGTCCTCATGGTTCAAGTCTCCGTTCTGGGCGCAGAAAGAAAGCCAGCCGGAGACGACACCGTGTCTCCGGCTGGCTTGAATGTGCCCATCCCCTGAGTTGTCCACTTTCGCTGCGAAAGTTGATGCCCACGGCCCGAAGGCCCGACATCGCTCAAGGGATGAATTGAGTCAGTCTCCCAGTCACCGAAAAGAACCCCGGATGCGACGTCCGGTGCCGTCCGATGTGACTTCTCCGATTAACGAGACAAGGAAAACTAACAAACGAGCCCAAAGGGACTTGAACCCTCAACCTCCGGATCGACAGCCCGGACAGTGAACTCGTTCGGGGCGGATTGTACCCGGATGGCTCGACATGTCGCCTGCAATGCTGCACAAAACCTACGCCTGGTCAAGATCGTCAGCGGCGTCGGCCGAATACCGCCGGTGGCACGTGAATCACAGTCCTGAATCGTTGTCTTGAATCCGCCGACGTTGTTCACAACCTGTTGACGCAACTGCGTCGCCGGATTCGTTCTGATTTCTGATTTCGTCAATGAGTCGATTCGCGATCCAGCCGACCGACCGACACAGGCCCGGATCCGCACACTGCTGCGGATACCACACGCAGTCAGACAGGTGCGTCGAGAAGCACACCTCGCACAGATACCATTCTCCGAACGCAGGGCCACTCGTGCCGGGAGCGTTGCTACTGTGTCGAGTCGTCGCCGCCGGATAGTCGCAGCAGGCACAGTGGATCGCATCCCCGTCGTCGTCGACGCGCTTTACGAACGTGGCGGTAATGCGCTCCATCACTCAGACTTTCGTTTACGGACCGTCGGCGATCGGGCAGCGTGGAAGCGTTCGACGATCGCGTCGAGTGTGCCATCGTTCAACCAGCGACGATACGGCTTATACGCTGTGCGCCACGGTCCAAACAACTTCGGAAGTTCGGACCACTCTCGACTGGTTGTCACCTTCCACAACACCGCATTCGCCGTGCGTCGCGGGTTTCCAATACGCCCGGAAGTGGCGCGAGGAATCAGCGGTTCGATCCGACGCCATTCGCGTTCGGTCAATGGGTGGAACCGTGGCGGTCGAGTGTCGTGCGCTGGGTTCATTCGATCTGGTTCACGACGGTCGACACGCTGCAGCCGCATCGCCGGAACTGTCTGCGGACTCTCGCGGTCAGGGTTCATCTCGCGGACATCATCGCCATCGTCATCGCCTCGCGGTTGAGACGGCACGGTCGGCGGTTGAATGACCGATCGCAGTACGCTGCGTGTTTGGTGGATTTTCCGGCTGACGTGCCCTTTGTCGTAGTTCAACAGGACCGCGATTGCCGGTATCGATAACCGCACATCTTCATAGAGAATCAGGCAGTGAACGCCGCTGGCGTACAGGCCGCGCGGGCAATCCCTCACCTGCTCCCGAGTTTCACAGAATTCAGGGCACAGCCGCAGTATCTGTGACCACCAGGCACCCGACGCGGACACACGCCCCTCCAGAGTCGCCTGACGACCGTCGATCTCCGCAACGCTCGACATCACACGCCCCGCGCGCAACTGACGCCGTTCAGTTGCTGGCCGATTCGCAGCGGTGCCACCACACCCCGCCGCCTTGCTCTCGCATCCACTGGAATGATGCAACCCAAACCACGCGAAGCAAGGAACAAACGTGCTCACACTCACCCACGCGGAAACGATCGCCATCGCATGTGCGCTAAAGGATCCAGCCGTCAAGGCCGCGAAGCACTTGTTGCCCGATGAATCGTCAGAATCGATCGACATCACCGTCCACATCCATGGCACCGTGGCGAAGGGGCTGACGACGGCTGGCGGCACACGCACCGAACCGGCGATCGTTGAGTTCGGGTCACAGCGAATGCTCCTGGACGTGATGCGGCGATGTGGCATCGGTCCTAAACGTCTACGTGAAACATTGGTGCAAATCGTCGTCGATGCGAAGCGGTTGGGACACGACGCCATAACGTCTGGCCTGGTCCAGGAAAACCCACGACTCGACGACGTGATCACGGACGCCACAAAATTCGCTCAGTCGAAACTGCCGACACGGTCGGTTGACTACAATGGTCGAGCCGGCGCCGTGAAGGTGACCGCGACAATCGAGAAGCTGTCGACAGTCGCAGAACCGGCGATCGCGTAATGCCACGCGGATCGAAGCGGCGGCGAGACGGACCGCCTCCCGCCGCCCGACCTCCACAACGGCGAAAGACCGCGGCACAGCGTGGCTACTCCTACCGCTGGCAGGAGTATTCGAAGCGCTACCGCAGAGCGAATCCGCTATGCGTCATGTGCCTGGCGAATGGAGTCAGCACACCGGCCGACTGCGTCGACCACATCCAGGCCGTCGAGAGTTCTGACG
>Ga0209402_10002021_pt1 | contig 21082 bp, 19 predicted proteins | sample ArcticOcean_MG_C_3_FD_187437 | JGI IMG/M metagenome (GOLD analysis project Ga0209402, IMG submission 187437) | Marine microbial communities from western Arctic Ocean - ArcticOcean_MG_CB8_126 (SPAdes) (version 2) | ecosystem: Environmental > Aquatic > Marine > Oceanic | place: Arctic Ocean... | reverse complement strand
GCAATAGCGAATTAGATGAAGCAATAGACATAATAGAAGCGGTTTGTCAGAAGATGAGTTAATAATGAGAAAATTTATTAATATTGCAGATATAGATAAAAAAGATTTAAGACTTATTCTCGATAACGCTAAATCAAAAAAAAAAAAAAGATCTATTTTAAATAAAAATGAAATAGATCCTGATGCACCACTTGATGGAAAAATTTTAGTCATGATTTTTGAAAAACCATCAACCAGAACTCGAATTTCTTTTGATTTGGCGGTGAAACAACTGGGAGGCAAATCTTTAATTTTAAACCCAGACGAAATTCATTATGGAACTGGCAATGAAAGCTTATATGACACTGCCAAAGTTTTATCTCAATACGCAGATATTGTTATGCTGAGAACGCATGCGCATAAAAATGTTGTAGAATTTTCTAAATATTTAGATATTCCTATAATTAATGGTTTAACTGATTTAAGTCACCCTTGCCAAATTATGTCAGATATTATGACATTTGAAGAACTTAAAGGACCCATCAAAAATAAAAAAATTGCTTGGCTAGGAGATGGAAATAATATTGTTTATTCTTTAATTGAAGCAGCTATCCAATTTGATTTTGAATTAAGAATAGCTTCCCCAAAAGGTTATGAGCCAAATAAAAATATCCTGCAGTGGGCCAAAAAAAATAATGGAAATATATTACTCACAAAAGATCCTTTCAAAGCAGCTAGCTCAGCAGACTGTATTATGACTGACAAATGGATTTCAATGGGAGATAAAATTAACAAAAATAAAAAGAAAAAAGCCTTAAAACCTTACCAAGTAAATGAAAAAATAATGAGAACAGCAAGAAAAGATGCAATTTTTATGCACTGTCTTCCAGCCAGTAGAGGAGAAGAAGTAACTAACAATGTAATGGATGGTTTACAATCTGTGGTATGGCTAGAAGCTCTAAATAGAATTCATGCACAAAAAAGTATTATTGAGTGGTGTCTTAAATAAATATTTAATTTAATGGTAAAGGGTTGTCTGTATTTTCATTCATGTACAAGATTACAGCAGCTCTTTCATTTGCTTTTTTTAATCCCGCAAAAGACATTTTAGTTCCTTTTATCCAATCTTTAGGTTTAAGTAAAAATCCATTCATCTCTTCAAAAGACCAAGGTTTTCCATGAGCTACAATTGCTTTTGAATATTTATAGTCTGAAACGCTACCAGCTTTTCTTCCAAGGACTCCCCATAAAGCTGGGCCAATTTTATTTCCACCACTTTGAGATATGCTATGACAAGCTGCACATTTTTTAAAAATTTTTGCACCTTCAGCCGAACTAGTTGAAGCAAATAATGCCATAATATTTGTTGATTCTGAACTTGCAGCACTTGTCCCAGTAACTGCTGTGTTTGTAGCGCTAACCAAAGCATCAATTTGGTATGCAGATTTTTCAGGTTTTTCAACATAATATATTGCATCTGTAATTTTATTAATTCCAAAAATAAGGATTATAGCCAGGCCGATTGAAACGATAATTTTATTCATTTTAAAAAAGCTTTTAAATTTAATACTAAGTTATATCATGACTCAAGTTAAAGAAATAAACATTAACAAGTTTGTTTTGCGACTGTTAGACGCATAATTTTACTATTTATGAAAAATACTGCAATAATAATACCAACTCGGTTGGGGGCATCAAGGTTTCCAAATAAGCCATTAGAAAAAATTAATAATATTCCTATGATTATTCATGTGGTTAATAGAGCAAAGGAATCTAAGGTTGGAGAAGTATTTGTGGCAACTCCAGATCAAGAAATCTTTGATCTAGTAAGCAAAAATGGTGATAAAGCTATTTTAACAAACCAAGACCACTCATCAGGTAGTGATAGAATTTATGAGGTATACTCACAAAAGTTAAAAAATAATTTTGATTTAATTATTAATTTACAAGGTGATATGCCAAATATAAAACCAGATACTATTTTAAAATTAAAGAATTTTATGAGAAATGATAATTGTGATATTGGAACAATGGCCTCTCATATAAAAAATAAAAATGAAATTAGTGATATAAATGTTGTAAAAGTTTATATAGAAGAAAAATTAAAAGAAAATAATTTTTTAGCAGCAAAAGATTTTTTTAGAACAAAAAAAATTTCAAGTAGTGAAGGAATATATCATCATATTGGAATTTATGCCTTTACAAACGCTGCATTAACGAAGTATGTAAAACTTTCTAGATCTAAATTGGAAATAGAAAGAAATCTAGAACAAATGAGAGCTATGGAGAATAATTTAATTATTAAAGTTGGTTTGTGCAATTCTAATCCACTAAGCGTTGATACAGAGCAAGACTTAATAAAAATAAGAAAAGAAATGAATTGATTATGGAAGAGAAAATAAAAGTTGCTTTCCAAGGCGAAAGAGGTGCGTATTCACATTTAGTATGTAATGAAGTTTTTCCAAATCTTGAAACAAAAGCCTGCTCAACTTTTGAAGAAGCTTTTATACTAGCGATGGAAGATCCAAGTTATAGAATTGTTATACCAATAGAAAACTCTTTGGCAGGAAGAGTTGCCGATATACATTATTTAATTCCAAGGTATAAACTTCAAATTCATGCAGAACATTTTCAAAAAGTTTCTCATAACTTGCTGGGTATTCAAGGATCAAAAATAGAAGATATAAAGACTGTTAGAAGCCACACTCAGGCAATTGGACAATGCAACAAAATGATTTTAAGTCAAAAATTTCAGCCAATAATATCTGCAGACACAGCTGGTTCAGCTAAATTTATTTCTCAAAAAAAAGATAAAAGTGAATCTGCGATAGCTTCTTCTCTTGCAGCAAAAATTTATAATTTAAAAATATTAAAATCCAATGTAGAGGACGAAGTGGGAAACGTGACTAGATTTTTTATTATGGGAAAGGACTCAAAACATCCGGAATTTAAAGATAAAAAATATATTACAAGTTGTATATTTAAACTTAAAAGTACCCCTGCTGCTCTTTACAAAGCTCTGGGCGGATTTGCCACAAATGGAGTAAATTTATCTAAGTTAGAAAGTTTTTCAGTTAAAAATACGTTCGATCAAGTTAACTTTTATATAGATATAGAGGGGCATATAGAAAACCAATCTTTGCAAAAAGCACTTGAAGAATTGGGATTTCATACAGAAAAATTGGATATTTTAGGGGTTTACGAGGCTCATAGTTTCAGATTTGCGAAAAAACAAATAAACAACCTATAGATATATTGTAGTTCTTATTTTGATACTGATATAATAATAATGGAGGCTGGCAGCGGGTGGAATTTTTTGCATAACCCGGTCAGGATGGAAACATAGCAGCCGCAACAAAAATATTTCAGGTTGTTGTTCAGTCTCCTTTTTGTAGTATGAAAAATAATAATAATAAAGTTTTAGCATTAAAGTATAGACCAAAAAATTTTAATGAATTAATTGGCCAAGATATATTGGTCGAGACTATAACAAATTCAATTAACTCAAATAAAATACCTAACGCCTATTTGTTTACTGGAATAAGAGGAGTGGGGAAAACTACAACAGCTAGAATTGTAGCTAAATCACTGAACTGTAAGAACAGTATCGCAAATTTATGCAAAGATGACATGTGTGAACATTGTGAAGGCATAACAAACTCAAATCACTTAGATGTTTTAGAGATGGATGCCGCATCAAGAACAGGAATAGATGATATTAGAGAATTAATAGAGTCTTCTAGATACAACCCAACTAGCGCCAAGTATAAAATATTTATTATCGATGAAGTTCATATGCTTTCAAAACAAGCATTTAATGGACTTTTAAAAACATTAGAGGAACCACCACCACACGTAAAATTTATTTTTGCAACAACTGAAATTAAAAAAATACCTGTTACTATAATTTCAAGATGTCAAAGGTTTGATTTAAATAGAATTTCAATTAATATTTTATTTGAGAATCTTAAAAAAATTTCAAAACTTGAAAATGGAAATATCTCAGATTCTGCTCTTAAAATAATTGCGAAAGCATCAGAAGGCTCTGTAAGAGATTCTTTATCGCTTTTAGATAGAGCACTCATTACCCAAAGCATTAATAATAAAGAAGTAAACGATTCAGATGTAAGAAAAATGCTAGGTATAGGAGATAGGTCTAAAATATTAGATTTTTTACAATCAGTAATCATAGGAGATAAAAAAACAGCAATAGAGAAATTAAGAATAATAGTCAATGAAGGTGTTGAGCCATCTAACTTTTTAAATGATCTGCTTGAGATAATATATTTTATTCAACAAAAAAAATCCTTAGGACATCTTGATTCAGATTTATCTATATCCGAAGCAGAGTCTGAAATAATTGATTTAATCTCTAAAGATATAAGTATTTCAACACTAGTAGTTTTTTGGCAGTTTATTCTTAAAGGTATAGAAGAATTATCTATTGTTACCAATCCTATTCTTTCACTTGAAATGCTCGTTGTTAGACTTATTCATTTAAAAGATATGCCTTCGTTTGAAAACACATTAGAATCTTTTAATAAGAATAATTTAAATTTATCTGAAGAAAATAGTACCCAAGCTATTGGGGTAAATGAAGATAAAAAAAGCAATTTACTCAATGAAGAAACAGAAATACCCAACCAATCTAAAGAACAAATGAAAAATATTAGACAAACAAAGCCTGATTTATCTTCTCTAAGTTTAAAAAATTTACCAGAAAGTGAAAGCAAGGAAAAAATTTTATCACTTGAAGATTTAATTTTTTTATCCTCAAAAAAAAAAGAAGTTGAGCTTAAATATGATTTAGAAAAAAATGTAAATTTAATTAAATTTTCCGAAGGTAAGATTGATATAAGTTTTAATGAAAGTCTTGGAAAAAATTTTGTAAGACAGCTATCAGAAAAACTGCTTTTATGGACAGGAAAAAGATGGGTAATAACTTTAACAAAAGGTCAGGGTGAGATAACTTTTTTTGAGAAAAAAGTGCAGAAAAAAAAGCAATTACTCGATGACGAAAAAAAAGGCGATACATATAAAAAATTCAAAACTATTTTTTCCGATGCAGAGCTGATAGAAATTTCAGAGAAAGAATAAATTATGGCTGATTTTAAAGATTTATTATCACAGGCGCAAAAAATGCAAGAGAAAATGAAAGATGCACAAGAGGCACTTAAAAAAATTGAAGTTGAAGGCATCTCGGGCGGCGGCGTAGTTAAAGTAATAATGAGTGGTGATAATGATTTAAAAAAGATTACGATAGAAGATTCTTTAATCAAAGAACCTAAGGAGATTCTCGAAGACCTTATTGTTGCTGCTCACAATGATGCAAAATCAAAGTTAAAGAAAAAAACTAGCGAAGAAATTTCAAAAGTTACAGGTGGTATAAGTTTGCCACCTGGATTTAAACTACCTTTTTAGGATAAAATGACCACCAATAATATTAAAGAGATAGATAATTTAATAAAATTAATTTCAAAATTACCAGGATTAGGACCTAAATCTGCAAAAAGAATTGTACTAAAGCTAATTAATAACAGGGAAGAATTAATTAAGCCAATGACAAATACTTTGGCGCAGGTTTATAAAAACGTAGTTCGATGCAAAACCTGTGGAAATCTTAAAAATATAAACGTAGACTGCACGTGTACGAAAAAAAATTATGACCAAATTTGTGTAGTAGAAAACATAGCAGATATGTGGGTTATAGAAAATACAGGAGTGTACAAAGGCCATTACCATATTCTAGGTGGAACTCTACCTGCTCTAGAAAGTAAAAAAGATGACATTTTATTGATTTCTGCCCTCATCAATAGAGTAAAAAAAAACCCAGTTAAAGAAGTAATATTAGCGACTAGTGCTACAATTGAAGGCCAAACAACAGCCCACTATATTCAGGACAGTTTAAAAGACACTAAAGTTAAAGTATCTAAACTTGCGCAAGGTGTGCCGGTAGGAGGGGAAATAGAATTTTTAGATGACGGAACTTTATTTTCAGCTTTTAAAAATAGAGGGCCAGTAGTTAGTGATTAAATTTTTTTAAGCAATCTATTTAAATGCAAAATAGGTTCTGTATATCCAGATGGTTGATTTCTTCCATAAAAAACTAATTCACAGGCAGCCTTAAAAGCAATGGATTTATCGTAGTTATCAGACATCGTTTTATAAGAAGCATAACCCTTTAAAGCTGGATCTTTAATATTTTGCTTATCGACAATTTTTGCCATTTTTTTCATAGTTTTTAAAACCTGTTCTTTACTACAAATTCCATGGTGAAGCCAATTAGCAATATGTTGAGATGAAATTCTCAATGTTGCTCTATCTTCCATTAAACCAATATTATTAATATCAGGAACTTTAGAACATCCCACGCCCTGATCAATCCATCTAACCACATAACCTAAAATGCCTTGTGCATTATTTTCTAACTCTTTAGTAATTTCTTTTCTAGACCAATTTGGTTTACTCGTAATTGGGATTGTCAAAATATTTATTAATTTTGTTGTAACTCTATTTTTTAATTCTTTTTGTTTAGCAAAAACATCCACTTGATGATAATGTAAAGCATGAAGGGTTGCTGCAGTAGGTGAAGGAACCCAAGCGCAATTAGCGCCTGACTTTGGATGATTAATCTTTTGAGTTACCATATCTGCCATTTTGTCTGGAGCAGCCCACATTCCTTTTCCAATCTGGGCAGTGCCTGAGAATCCACACATCAAACCTACATCAATATTGTTGTTTTCATAAGCAGAAATCCATTTAGAAGATTTCATGTCACCCTTTTTTATCATCGGTCCAGATTCCATTGAGGTATGCATTTCATCTCCAGTTCTATCTAAAAAACCTGTATTTATAAAAACAACTCTATTTTTTACAGCTCTGATACATTCTTTTAGGTTTACTGTTGTTCTTCTTTCTTCATCCATTATACCAATTTTAATTGTATATTTTTTTAAATCTAAAACTTTTTCAACTTTTTCAAATATTAAATTAGTAAATACAATTTCATCGGGGCCGTGCATTTTTGGTTTAACAATATAAACAGAATTTGTTCTAGAATTTCCTTTACTTTTAAAATCATGCAGCGCTGCCGCGGATGTTATAAAAGCATCCATTATACCTTCTGGAATTTCTGATCCATCTTTTAGTAAAATAGAAGGGTTAGTCATTAAATGTCCCACATTCCGATTTAACATTAAAGCTCTTGCGTGTAATCTAATTTTTTTTCCGTAAGAAGAAATATAATATCGATCAGAATTTAGCTTCCTCGTGAATTTTTTTCCATTTTTCTTCAATTTTGTTTTAAGACTACCCTTCATAAGTCCTAACCAATTTTTATACCCACGGACTTTGTCTTCAGCATCAACTGCCGCAACAGAGTCTTCGTGATCTACAATTGTAGTAATAGCTGATTCTAAGATTATATCATATATAGAAGCTTTATCTTGAAGGCCTCCAGCAGATTTATCTTTAAGCCCTCCAAGAGTGCGGTTAGGGTCAAATTTAATATCAATATGGAGATTATTATTTATTAATAAAAGTGATGATAAATGATTTGATTTTTTTGTATAACCAACAAATTGTTTTGGATTTTTTAATTTTAAATCTATTTGATTTTTTTCAACTTTGGGAATAGTCAAAATATTTTTCCAACTACCTCTTTGAAGAGGAACGTTTTTATCTAAGAAATTTCGACCGAATGCGATTACTTTTTCTCCTCGTATATAATTGTATTTTTTCCCGCGTTCCGCTCCGCCAGACTCTGAAATAACATCTGTTCCGTATAAGGCATCATACAAACTTCCCCACCTAGCATTAGCTGCATTCAAAGCATACCTTGCATTCATAACTGGGACAACCAGTTGTGGCCCAGCAATTGTAGATATTTCATTATCTACATTTTTAGTTTGAATTTTAAATTTTTTTCCTTCTTTTTTTAAGTAACCAATATCTCTTAAAAAGTTTAAATATTTTTTAGCATTGATTACTTTACCTTTTTTATTTCTGTGCCAAATATCAATTTTTTTTTGTAAAATTTCTCTAAATTCAAGTAGATTTTTATTTTTTGTAGCAAGTTCGTGAGCGCATTTATCTAAACCATACCAAAATTTTTTTTTTGAAATGCCAGTTCCTGGTAATAGCTCATTATTAACAAAATCTAATAGTTCAGAAGCTATTGATAATTGCCCTATAAAAACATATTTTTTTGCCATATTTATTTATATTATATATATATAAACAAGATGAAAAGTTATTTAAGCTTTGAAAAAGACATCAAGGTTCTAGAAGATGAACTAGAAAAATTAAAAGACCCTTATAATAAAAAGGGAATATCAGAAGTAAATACTCAAAAAATATCTGAGATACAGCAAGAGATTGATGAAAAACTGAAGTTAACCTATGCAAATTTAAATGAGTGGCAGAAGACCCAAATCGCAAGACATGAAGAAAGGCCTAAAGCCAAATTTATAATAGAAAGTATATTCACAAACTTTATAAATTTGTCTGGAGACAGAAAGTTTTCAGAGGATGAATCTGTGCTTGCGGGGTTTGCACAGTTAGATGACCAATCTGTTCTAGTTATAGGTCAAGAAAAAGGAGACAATCTTGAAAGCAGGCTAAAGAGAAATTTTGGTATGATGAGACCGGAGGGTTATAGAAAATGTATAAGATTAATGAAGTTAGCAAATAAATTTAATGTACCAGTAATTTCATTTATTGATACACCTGGTGCATATCCAGGCATAGGAGCAGAGCAGCGAGGTCAAGCCGAAGCGATAGCTAGTTCAATCGAGTGCTGTATGTCATTAGAAGTTCCAATAATTTCCATTATAATTGGGGAAGGTGGCTCAGGTGGAGCTATAGCTTTAGCTTCAGCAAACAAAGTGTTGATGCTTGAAAATGCTATTTACTCAGTTATTTCTCCAGAGGGATGTGCCTCTATACTTTGGAGGGATCCAAGCAAATCTTTAGAAGCTGCCAAAGCGATGAAATTAACTGCAGACGAGCTTTTAAAAATTAATATTATAGATGAGATTATTAATGAACCAGTAGGCGGCGCGCACAGAGACAAAAATATAATTATTTCTGCCATTAGATCTATCTTATTAAAAAATTTGGCAGAGTTTAAAAATTATACAAGAGAAGAAATATATAAGCACAGACAAGAAAAATTTTTAAAGATAGGTAAACAAAAAAGTTTTAGTGTGTTTTCTAATAATCAATTTAATTTAATTGAAAAAATAAATTTTTTAACAGCTTCAAAAAATTTCTTTGGGCAGTATAAAAAAAAATTAATAATTATTTTTTTTATAATTTTTTTATTAGTTTTATTTTTAGTTAAGTAGTTTATAAAGCTCCACAACAAAATTTATATTTTTTTCCTGACCCGCAGAAACAGGGTTCATTTCTTTTCATTTTTTTGTCTGGACCTTTAGGTATTTTTTTTACAACATCTTTTCTCTCTTTTTTAGGCAACTGTTCTTTACTAACAATTTCAAGATTATTTAAAAATGTAATAAAGTCGAATTTTATTTTATTTAGCAAACTTTCAAATAATTTAAATGTTTCTGATTTGAATTCTTGCAGCGGATCTTTTTGCCCATAACTACGTAAACCGATTACTTGTCTTAAATGTTCTAAGTATTGCAAGTGAGATCGCCATAGAAAATCTACAGTTTGTAAAAATATTCTTTTTTCCAATTCGTAGTTTCCTTTTTTAGTAAGAATTTCATTTCTTTTATTTCTAAACTTATTAAACTTATCTTTTATAAAATATTCGAATTCTTTATTTTTCATAGCACCTATATGTGCAAATTCCTCATCTTTAATTGTTTTGCCCATTATAGGTTTGATTAAAGATTTGAATGATTCTGATTTTTTCTCTCTTTCATAAATTTCTTTTTCATTCAAAAAGTATTGAGCTATGTCATTTAAAAAGGAGTTTATTACATCATCGATATTTTCTGATTTTATTATTTTCATTCTTTGTTCAAATATAACTTTTCTTTGATCATTCATTACATCATCAAATTTTAATAAAGTTTTTCTTATATCAAAATTTCTTCCTTCAACTCTTTTCTGTGCTCTTTCCAAAGCCTTATTTATCCATGGGTGATTTATTGATTCACCTTCTTTCAATCCAAATTTTTTCATTATTCCATCTATAGATTCAGAGCCAAATATTCGCATTAAATCATCTTCTAAACTGATGTAAAAGATAGATTCACCTTGATCACCTTGCCTTCCTGATCGACCTCTCAATTGATTATCTATTCTTCTACTTTCATGTCTTTCGGTGCCAATTACAAACAGCCCTCCACTTTTTTTAACCTCACTTTTTTCTTTTAAAATTAAATCCTTTTTAATCTTTAATTCGTTGTCATCTAGATCAGTTATATTGCCTCCCAGCTGTATATCTGTTCCTCTGCCAGCCATATTGGTTGCTATCGTTACTGCTGATAATTTTCCTGCTTCAGAAATAATTTTAGCTTCATGCTCATGGAGTTTTGCATTTAAAACATTATGTTTTATTTTCTTATTTTTAAGAAAGTTTGAAATTTTTTCTGACTTTTCTATGCTAGTTGTGCCAACTAATACTGGTTGTTTTTTTTTGCTACAATCTTCAATTTTTTCAATTATTGCATCATATTTTTCTTTTTCTGTTCTAAAAATTTGATCATTTGAATCTACCCTCTTCATCAGAACATTTGTTGGTACTGATATCGTTTGCAATTTATAAATGTCATAAAACTCCTCAGCTTCTGTAAGTGCAGTACCTGTCATTCCAGAGAGTTTTTCATAGAGTCTAAAATAATTTTGATAAGTTATTGAAGATAATGTTTGGTTTTCACTTTGGATTTCTACATTTTCTTTTGCTTCAATAGCTTGATGGAGGCCATCTGAAAATCTTCTACCCTCAAGCACTCTTCCTGTAAACTCGTCGATAATCTGCACCTTGTTATCTCTAACGATATAATCTGTATTTAATGAAAATAAAAAGTTTGCTTTTAAAGCCTGATTAATATGGTGAACTAAATTAATATTTTGTGGATCATAAAAATTATCATTCTTAAGTATTCCGTATGTTTTTGACAACTGTTCTATTTTATCTATACCATTTTCAGACAGCATTATATTTTTATTTTTTTCATCTAATTCATAATCTTTTGTAACAAGGTTTTTTATAAATTTATTACTAACAAAATATTGATCTGTTTTGTCTTCAGTTGTGCCAGAGATTACAAGTGGTGTACGGGCTTCATCAATAAGGATACTATCTACTTCGTCAACAATACAAAAATTATGATTTCTTTGGACCATTTCAGCAACTTCATATTTCATATTATCTCTCAAATAGTCAAAGCCAAATTCATTATTAGTTCCGTATGTTATGTCATTGTTATAATTTTTTTTCCTGATTTGATCATTTTCTATTTCATTTGTAATACATCCTACAGATAAACCTAAAAAATTATATATTTGACCCATCCACTCAGAATCTCGTTTAGCTAAGTAGTCATTTACTGTAACAATGTGCACACCTTTATCTGTAAGAGAGTTTAAATAAACTGGTAAGGTTGAAACTAAAGTTTTTCCTTCACCAGTTTTCATTTCAGCAATTTTACCTTGATGAAGAATAATACCACCTATCAATTGTACATCGTAATGACGTTCGCCCAAGGTTCTTCTAGCCGCCTCTCTGACACAAGCAAATGCTTCAGGAAGCAATTCGTCTAAACTCATCCCGTTTTTAATTTTTTCTTTAAATTCAGCAGTTTTTGCAGGAAAATCGATGTCAGATATTTCTTTAATTTTTGGTTCTAAACTATTTATTTTTTCAACAATTACTTTTAGCCGACCAATTTCTCTTTGGCTTGAACTTTTTATAAGTTTATTAAAAATTTTGCTAATATTTAACATAAACAGTTTTTTTTATTATATTTGTAGTATAAATTATATTATTTCCGTAAGACTTATATAACCATTAATAACTTATTTTAAACCGTAATGACTATAAACCTGAAAAATTTTTTTAATCCAAAAATTAAAATGGCAAAAATGGGGGAATTTCAAGAGTTAAAACCGATTGAAGGTTTAGAAGTTTCTTCGGTATCAGCAGATCTTTATGAGGATGGAAGGGACGATTTATCATTATTTTTTTTTAGAGATGGAGCTAATTTTGCAGCTATATACACAACATCTAAAGTTACATCTGCGAGCATAAACTGGAATTTAAAAGTAAAAAGGCATTTCGTAAAAGCTTTACTTGTAAATACGCAAAATGCTAATACTTTTACAGGAATTAAAGGAGCACAAGGATTAAAAGAAATTGCAAATTCTTTGTGCAAAGTTCTTACATTGAAATCATCTCAAGCTGCATCAGGTGTGAGAGATGTTGTTAAAATAACTGATCTATTATTTGCATCAACAGGGGTTATTGGTGAGGAGTTTCCTTATATAAAAATAAGAAATAGAATTCCTGAAGCTGTAAAAAAATTGCGTAGTGATCAAAACAAATATATTTGGTTTAAAACTGCAAGCGCGATAATGACCACAGACACAAGACCAAAACTAGCTTACGAAGAATGCAAAATAGGAAATAAAATTGTTAAGATTTCTGGTATTGCAAAAGGCTCAGGCATGATTCATCCTAACATGGCTACTATGCTTTCATTTATATTTACTGACGCAAATATTCCTTCAGCTTTTTTAAAAGTTTTGTTAAAAAAAGTTTCGGCCACAACATTTAATGCAATAACAGTTGATAGCGACACATCAACAAATGATATGGCTGTAATTTTTGCTACGAACAAAGCTAAAAATTCTAAAATTTACAATGTTTTAGATCCCAAATTACAAGAGTTCGAAAAAGCATTACACAGATTATGTTTAAATTTAGCAAAACAAATTGTTGTTGACGGGGAAGGTGCAAAGAAATTTATTACAGTAAAAGTAATTGGAGCTAAATCAATTTCAATGGCAAAAAATATTGGATTTTCAGTTGCCAATTCTCCTTTAGTAAAAACTGCTATAGCTGGAGAAGATCCAAATTGGGGTAGAATTATTATGGCAGTTGGTAAATCTGGGGAAAATATTATTGCTAATAAAGTTCAACTAAAAATTGGAAAATATCTAGTTGCAGAACACAGCAAACAAGCTAAAGATTATAATAAAAAACTTCTTAAAGAATATATGAAGTGGGGCTCAATTGATATTGAAGTAAATTTAAATATAGGCACCTCTTCACACACAGTTTATACTTGTGATTTTACTCATGATTATATTGATATTAATGCTGACTATAGAAATTAATATTTGCTTTTATTTTATTAAAAAATAATTAAGATAAATACTGATGATAAAATACAATTTAACTTGCGAATGTGGAAAAAGTTTTGAAAGCTGGTTTTCGAGTTCTGCTGAATATGATATTTTAAGAAGAAAAAAATTTCTTAATTGCATTTATTGTAACTCAAAATTAGTCAAGAAATCCATAATGGCTCCAAACTTATATGGAAAATCAAATGAATCATCTAAAGAAATCAAGAAGGCAAAAAAATTAAGAAATCAACTTATAGAATTTAGAAAATATGTAGAAAAAAATTGCGAAGACGTAGGCAATAATTTTGCCCAAGAAGCAAGAAGTATCCACTATGATAATAAAACCTCAAAAAGTATATATGGAAAAGCAACACCAGAAGAAACTTCTGAATTGTTAGAAGAGGGTATAGATGTTATTAGTTTTCCCTGGGTTAAAAAGACAGAAAACTAATCTTTTAAAAAAGTCGAAATATAATTTACCGAAGTATCTTTAGTTATGGACCATTTTTTTAATAATAAATTAAATTTTACCCCAACAATGCCATCAAATAAAAATTTTTTTTTACTTACAATTTTCTCTAGCTCAACTGGTGTTAAGAATTTATTCCAGTCATGAGTGCCAATTGGCAACCATCTTAAGATGTATTCTGCACCCAATATCGCAAATATGTAGGATTTCAAATTTTGATTTATTGTAGCTACAAACATAATTCCATTTTTGACTATTAAATTTGAACAACTTTCCATGAATAAATCAACATTCGAAACATGTTCAACAATCTCCATATTTAATATTACATCAAATTTATCTTTAGATTTTAAATTTTCTGGAGAGACATTTAAGTATTTAATATCTAATCCTACTCCCTTTGCATGCAGCTTTGCTGCTTCAATATTATTTAAAGAAGCATCTATTCCAGTTATATCTGCTCCCAATCTTTTCAAAGGTTCGCATAACAAACCACCACCACATCCTATATCTAAAACTTTTAAATTTTGGAGCGGCGTTTCGCTAACTGAATCAAGGTTAAAATGAGAAATTAACTTATTTTTAATAAAACTAATTCTAGTTGGATTAAAAAGATGTAAAGGTTTAAATTTACCATTAGGATTCCACCAATCTTTGGATAATGCTGAAAACTTTTCTATTTCTTTTTTATCTACTGTAGTCAAAATGATAATAATTTAGATATACTTGTGCATTTTTATAATTAAGAGTATTTATTATTAAAAAATATATAAAGTAAATAAGATATTTTATCATGAAAAGAATAGTATTAAAATTTGGTGGAACATCAGTTGGTAATGTTGAAAATATTAGGAAAGTTGCCAATATTATAAAAAAAAAGCATGAAGAAAATAATGAAATTATTGTGGTTGTTTCAGCAATGTCAGGAATAACTAATGATTTAGTATCAAAATCGAATTCTGTTAGTAAAAATTTTGATAAAAAAGAATTAGATGTTTTATTATCCTCAGGTGAACAGGCGTCAAGTGCTTTGCTATCTGGGGCAATAATTGATTTAGGAATTCAAGCACGATCGTGGTTAGGGTGGCAAGTACCTATAATTACCGACAATAATCATACATCTTCTCAAATAATTAAAATTAAAACTAATGAGATTTTAAAATATATAGAAAATCGTTGTGTTGCAGTAATTGCAGGCTTTCAAGGAATTACAGCAAATGACAGAATTACAACTCTAGGCAGAGGTGGTTCTGATTTATCTGCAGTCGCAATTGCTAAATTTTTTGAAACAGATTCTTGCGAAATTTATACAGATGTTGAAGGTGTTCTTACAACAGACCCCAACATAGATGAAAAAGCAAAAAAAATTGAGAAAATATCTTATGAAGAAATGTTAGAAATGGCATCGATGGGAGCTAAAGTAATGCAGCCAAGCGCGGTGCAGGCATCGATGATTGATGATATTCCAATTCATGTCAGATCAACTTTTACTGAAAAATCTGGAACGAGAATAATTTCAGAAGATAATATAGATCACAAAAAAGCAGTCACTGGTATAGCTTACTCAAAAAATAATGCTAAAGTTTCTATAGTTGGCGTTGTAGATAAGCCAGGCGTAGCAGCAGATATTTTCGAACCAATTGGTAAAAATAATATAAATATTGATATGGTAATTCAAAATACTTCTTTGGATGGCAAAACAGCAAATATAACTTTTACAATAAAACAAGTAGATTTAAAAAAAACTTTAAGCATTATTGAAAATAATAAAAAAAAAATAAATTATAAAAAAATAACTAATGATGAAAATCTTGCAAAAGTATCTATTATTGGTGCGGGTATGATAACAAGTCCCGGAGTAACTCATAAAATGTTTAGATCCCTAGCAAATGAAAAAATAAATATTTTAGCCATTTCAACATCGGAAATAAAAATTTCTGTCTTAGTACAGGAAGATTTTACACAAAAGGCAGTAAAAAAATTGCATGAAACATTTGAACTTAGTTAATAATTAAATGAGCATTAGACCTTTTAGAGATATTAAAAGAAAAAAAACACTAAAAATTAAAGTTGGTAAAATTGAAGTGGGAGGGGATGCTCCTATATCAGTGCAGTCTATGACAAATACTTTAACAACAAATGTAAAGGATACGGTGAAGCAGATTAAGCAGTTAGAAGAAGCGGGCGCCGATATAGTTAGAGTTTCTTGCCCAGATCAAGAATCATCTCTATCATTAAAAAAAATTATAAATCAAGTTAATGTTCCTATAGTAGCAGATATACATTTTCATTATAAAAGAGCAATAGAAGCAGCAATATCTGGAGCTCATTGTCTAAGATTTAATCCTGGAAATATTGGCTCTAAAGAAAAAGTTAAAGAAGTTTTAAAAGCTGCTAAAGATAATAACTGCTCAATAAGAATTGGTGTGAACGCAGGATCTCTAGAAAAAAAATTATTAGAAAAGTATAAAGAACCATGCCCAGAAGCATTAGTTGAGAGTGCCCAAAATAATATAAAAATATTAGAGGATGAAAATTTTTTTAACTTTAAAATAAGCGTAAAATCATCTGATGTTTTTTTAGCGACCAAAGCATATAGGTCTTTATCATCAGTGTGTAATTATCCGCTGCATTTGGGAATTACTGAAGCTGGAGGTTTAATGCCAGGAAGTGTTAAATCTGCTATTGGAATTGGCATGCTACTGAACGAAGGTATAGGAGATACTATAAGAGTTTCTTTATCAGCAGACCCAATAGAGGAAGTAAAAATTGGTTATGAAATTTTAAAGTCATTAAACTTAAGACATAGAGGAGTTAATATTATTTCTTGTCCTTCATGTGCTAGGCAGGCATTCCCAGTTATTGACACTGTAAAGATTTTAGAACAAAAACTTTCGCATATTAGAACACCTATAACGCTGTCTATTATTGGATGTGTTGTTAACGGTCCAGGAGAAGCTTCCCAAACACAAATTGGGTTGACAGGGGGTGGAAAAGATAATCATATGATATACCTATCTGGTTTACCACACCATAAGATAGCAAGTGATAAAATAATAGAAGAAGTTATTACTTTAGTTGAAAAAAAATCTGAAGAATTAAGCAACAACTAAATAAATTTATGATTCCCGTAGAAAAAGTTAAATCTATTGCAGATACATACGAAACCTTAGAAAAAGAATTAGCCTCAGGCAATATTGATAAAAAAGATTTTGTTAGGAAGTCTAAAGAATATTCTAAAATTGGTGAAATTATTAAAGAAGCAAGAGGTTATGTAAGCTTTAAAAAAGAGAGAGAAGAATTATTGAAAATCATAGATGAGGAAAATGGAGATAAAGAAATAAAAAGTTTAGCTACAAAAGAACTTGAAGAATTACTAAAAAAAAAAGAAGGCTATGAAAAAATACTTAAAATATATCTTTTACCAAAAGATGAAGCAGATGGTAAAAATGCTATACTAGAAATAAGAGCAGGGACAGGGGGATTGGAAGCAACTTTATTTGTAGCCGATCTTTATAAAATGTATGAAAAATTATGTAGTATTAAAAAATGGGAATTTGAAATTATTAATATTTCAAAAAGTGAAGCCGGAGGTTATAAAGAGGTTATTGTTTTAATAAAGGGAACAGATATTTATTCTTTTTTAAAATATGAATCTGGTGTTCACAGAGTGCAACGTGTTCCTGACACAGAAACGCAAGGTAGAGTTCATACATCAGCCGCAACAGTAGCGGTTCTACCTGAGGCTGAGGAAGTAGATATAAAAATAAATGAGAAAGATTTGAGAGTTGATGTTTTTAGATCTGGAGGCCCAGGAGGACAATCTGTAAATACAACTGATAGTGCTGTAAGAATAACACACTTACCTACCGGAACGGTAGTTAGTCAACAAGATGAAAAATCACAACATAAGAATCGAGCTAAAGCCATGAAAATTTTGAGATCTAGAGTGTATGAGGCAGAAAGAGAAAAAAAGGATAAGGAAAGATCAAAAGATAGAAAGAGTCAAATAGGATCAGGAGATAGATCTGAAAGAATTCGTACTTATAATTTTCCACAAGGCAGAGTTACAGACCACAGAATAAATTTAACTTTACACAAACTTGAAGAATTTTTAAACGGAGATGCGTTTGAAGAGTTAAGCCAAAGTTTAAGGCTACAAGATCAAGAAATAAAATTAGCCAATTTAAAGCAGTAAAATGATTTTAGAAGAAACTATAAAAGAGGCTTCAAAAGTTTTAAAAAAACATGATATTATTTCATATACGCTAGATGCTGAAGTAATACTTTCTGATATTATTGGAGTTACAAGAGAGTTTTTACTAACCAATAACAATTTAAGTATCTCAAAAAAAATACTAAAAAAGTATAACTCTGCAATTAATCGTAGAATTAATAGAGAACCTGTTGCTTATATTATAGGAAAAAAAGAATTTTGGAGTCAAAATTTTGTAGTAAATAATTCAACACTTGTACCTAGGCCTGAAACTGAAATATTAATATATAAATTAATAAGTTTTTTCAAAAATAAAAAAATAAATATTTTAGATATCGGAACTGGTTCAGGCTGTATACTGTTATCAATACTAAAGGAATTAAATTTATCAAAGGGCATTGGTATAGATATTTCGAGAAAAGCTATTCAAATTGCTAAATTAAACTCTAAAAACCTAAATTTATCATCAAGATCAAAGTTTAAAGTTTTTGACCTAAAAAAATTTAATACAGGAAAATATGATTTAATCGTATCAAATCCACCATACATTCCTTCAAAAGATATTAAAAATTTAAGCAGGGATATAATAAATTATGAACCTTTAATTGCATTAAATGGTGGTAATGATGGACTTGATTTAATAAAAAAAGTTATTTACCAAGCTAATAATTTACTAAGAATAAACGGAGTGTTAGCAATAGAAATTGGACACCATCAATATAAAAGAGTTTCAAATATTTTAAAAAAATGCAAGTTTATTGAATTTAGCAAAGAATATGATTATAAGCGCAATGTGCGTTGCATAATAAGCACAAAAACAGGAAATAACTAAATTTTTAAAAAATTATTTTGACAAATTAAATTATTAATGGATAAGTAATGAAAAAATCCTAAATATAAATAGGGTATTTCAATTAAATATATGTTTCAACACAAACCGAGAAGATTTAGCAGGCGTCATTCAAATGGTAGAAGCTTTCATTCTAATGAAAAAACTCCTGACAATCTAGGATTAAGAGGAAATTCATTTTCTAAATCCTACCCGAGAAATAATTTTCAATCACAAAAAGGTGCAGAAAAACTAGTTGAAAAATATACTGGATTAGCAAAAGAAGCGTTAACCTCAGGTGATAGAATTTTATCTGAAAGCTATTTCCAATACGCAGATCACTATATACGAATTGTTGAGGAAAAAGCTCTAAATCAAAATAAGGTAGTAAATGTTAATAAAGAAACTTCACTCGAAGTAACTAATAATAATCAAGACAGTCAAAATCAGGACGCTCAAGAAAAAAAATAATTTTAAACTTACTATTGTTTTAGAGCAACCAAATCAGAAATTAATACGTCAGTTTTTATTCTCTCAATTTCAAATTCTTGTCTTTCTTCCCCTTTTAAAACTTTTCCAGAAGGAAGTTTTAATTTTTGAGAGTTTACACTTTTTCCATTTAGTCTTACCTCGTAATGCAAATGTGGACCCGTAGACATACCAGTAGATCCAACATATCCAATAATTTCACCTTGTCTTATTTTTTTCCCTGACTTTATTCCTTTGGCAAAATTTTTCATATGCGCGTAAACAGTTTCATAGGTAGAATTATGTTTTATTTTGACACAGTTTCCGCCTCCACCACACCACTGAGCTGAAACAATGGTGCCACTTCCGGAAGCCATAATCTGTGTTCCTGCAGGCGCAGCAAAATCTGTACCTGTATGTTTTTTATTATAACCAAGTATAGGATGTTTCCTCATACCAAAGGGAGAAGATAATCTTGCACCATTTATTGGGCTTTTCATTAAAGCTTTTTCTACACTTTTGCCATTTATATCAAAGTAACTATAATTTTTGTCATTGCCAAATCTATACAATGTAATTTCTCTTCCATTAACAGACATGTGAGCATAATAGATGGCACCACTTTTTACAAACACACCATTCTCGTCAAAAAATTTGTCATATACAATTTGAAAGTAATCATTTTTTCTAATATCTCTTTGAAAATCTATTTCAAAACCAAAAATTCTTGCAAACTCAACTATAGTACTAGAATTTATTTTTGCATCTGTCGCAGATTTATAGAGACTATTTTTAATTACATTTTCTGCTAAAACTTGTTTTTTATATAGCTGAGTAATAATTTTTTGTGAATGAATAACACCTAGGTCGTCTTTCATTATTTCCACAGTTGTGCTTTTTGTAATTGGAATAGAAAATTTTTCTATTAAATTATCTTTATTTGATATGCTTTTTTTAATAACTATAGCAATTTCATTGCCGGGCAATAATTTATTATTACTATATTTTTTATATTCATTAATGATTATTTGTATTTCTGAACTTTTGATATTTATTTTTTTAAGTATTTTTTCAACGCTATCGCCACTTTTTATTTTATAATTTATATTAGCGTAAGGTGAAGTAATTTTTTTAAAAAAAAAGTCTTTAATTACGACCAGATCTTCTTTTTCTATTGAGCTTTTTTTCTTTATACTGTTAATTTTGTCATCATTTTTATAAATAATTGTTATAAGAACAAATGAAGAAATGAGTAAAAAAGATAAAAAATATTTTAATTTTTCTTTATTTATTGTATTTTTTTGAAACATAAGTCAGCAAGAATTATCATTATTGGCATATATATTTTTTTTATATAATTGATTTAATATATCAATTTTTTTAAATTTGCTTAAAAAATCCTTAATTTGCTCAATATTTCTGCCAATATTCGCCTTGATTTATTCGAAATTTAGCCTATAACCAACGGTCCAACCCCAAAAAAAGCTTAATTTATTAGCTTAATTATGGAGTTGTTAATAAATTAAAATGTTAACGACTAACCCGATAGGTGCGGTTTTCGTGAGCATTTTTAGCTTTTTTAAATTGTAAAAAAAGAAGAAGAGAAGTGTGGACGGTTAGGTTACCAAAATTTGTCGTACACACTTCAACGAAAAGTATAAATAATTTAATTTATTTATATGAAGCTAGTGTGCGCCGTTATTAAACTTGAGAGTTTGATCATGGCTCAGAACGTACGCTGGCGGCACGCCTAACACATGCAAGTCGAACGCAGTAGCAATACTGAGTGGCGAACGGG
>Ga0209402_10002016_pt1 | contig 21145 bp, 22 predicted proteins | sample ArcticOcean_MG_C_3_FD_187437 | JGI IMG/M metagenome (GOLD analysis project Ga0209402, IMG submission 187437) | Marine microbial communities from western Arctic Ocean - ArcticOcean_MG_CB8_126 (SPAdes) (version 2) | ecosystem: Environmental > Aquatic > Marine > Oceanic | place: Arctic Ocean... | reverse complement strand
AGCAACCTTTATTGTATTTGCATGACCACCAAACTGATTTTCTTTTTCAAATAAATCTACTTTATGTTTTTTGGATAGGTAATAAGCAGCACTTAATCCTGATATACCCGAGCCTACTACAGCAATTTTCATCTTGGTAAATATCTAGGCTGCTGTATCCTCGTACTCTTCCATTGACGGACACGTGCAAAACAAGTTTTTATCTCCATAAACATTATCTACTCTACCAACTGGAGGCCAATATTTATTAGTTCTTAAAAACTCAGAAGGATAAGCGGCCTCTTCTCTTTCATACTTATGATCCCACTTATTTGATGTTAATTCAACGTGAGTATGTGGCGCATTCTTCAATGGGTTGTCAATCTTATCATATTCACCAGACTGAATTTTATTTATCTCTTGTTTTATTTTTATAAGAGTAGAGCAAAACTTGTCAATTTCACTCAAACTTTCACTTTCTGTAGGTTCAATCATCATTGTACCAGCAACAGGCCAAGACATTGTTGGAGCATGATAGCCAAAATCAATCAATCGTTTTGCAATATCTTCCTCCGTAATTCCCGTTTCACTTTTTATTGTTCTGATATCAATGATACATTCATGAGCTACATTGCCACTTTTTCCCTTATACAGAATTGGAAATGAGTCTTTTAATTTATGTGCAATATAATTTGCATTTAGTATTGCAACTTGTGATGCTTTTCTTAAGCCTTCAGAGCCCATCATCTTTATATACATCCATGAAATTGATAAAATACTTGAGCTACCCCAAGGTGCTGCAGATACCGCTCCCATTCCAGTTACTGGGCCACAATCTTTAATTACAGAATGCTTTGGTAAAAATATTTCTAAATGCTTTTTACATGCTATTGGTCCCATACCAGGTCCTCCACCACCGTGGGGTATACAAAATGTTTTGTGCAAATTTATATGACAAACATCTGGTCCAAAATTTCCTGGTTTTGCAATTCCTACTAATGCATTTAAATTTGCTCCATCCATATAAACTTGTCCACCATGGTTATGAATTAAATCACAGATGTCAGTTATTTTTTCTTCAAATACACCATGTGTTGATGGGTAAGTAACCATAAGAGCAGCTAAATTTTCCGAATGTTCTTCAGCTTTATTTTTTAAGTCATCATAGTCTACGTTTCCATATTGATCACATTTCACAACAACTACTTTCATACCAACCATTTGGGCACTAGCTGGATTTGTTCCATGTGCAGAGCTTGGAATTAAACAAACATTACGATTTGTTTCGCCATTTTTTTTATGAAATTTACGTATCACCATTAAACCAGCAAACTCACCTTGAGCTCCAGCATTTGGTTGTAATGAAACTCCAGAAAATCCAGTAATTGACCTTAACCAGTTTTTTAAATCAGTGAATAACTCCCTGTAACCATCCATTTGTTCTACGGGAGAAAAAGGATGTGGCTGTGAAAATTCTTTCCAGGTAACTGGTATCATTTCTGATACTGCATTAAGTTTCATGGTGCACGAGCCCAAAGCAATCATAGATTTATTTAAGGCAATATCTGAATCTTCTAATTTTTTTAAATATCTAAGCATTTCAGTTTCTGAGTGGTAATTATTGAAAACTGGATGATCTAAATAAGTTGAAGTCCTTAATAGGTTTTTTGGAATATTAGCTAAACTTTCATTCATAGATTCTTTGATTGTTTCAGAACAATTAAAAATTTTTAATAATTGATTTGCTCTATAAATATTTTTTCTTTCATCAAAAGACACTGCTAACATTTCAGAATTCACTTTTCTGATGTTAACACCTTGATCTAATGCATTTTTGTATATCTTCTCTGTTTTATCTAAAGTTTTTACTGTTACCGTATCAAAAAAATCATTTGAATAAAGTTCATAACCAGATTGTTTTAATTTATCAGCAAAATTTTTAGTTAATTGAGAAACACTTTCTGCAATTTTTTTAATACCCTGTGGTCCATGATAGACAGCATAGGCAGCAGAGACTATTGCCAATAATGCTTGTGCAGTACAAATATTACTCGTGGCTTTATCTCTTCTTATATGTTGTTCTCTTGTTTGAAGAGCAAGTCTATATGCTTTTTTTCCATGTCTATCTACTGACACACCTACTATTCTACCTGGCATTGATCTTTTATACTCATCTTTTGTAGCAAAAAATGCTGCATGTGGACCACCATAGCCCATTGGAATCCCAAAACGTTGTGAACTACCCACCGCAATATCAGCGCCTAACTCTGCAGGAGTTTTTAGTTTAGCGAGTGCCAACAAATCACATGCGAGAACTGCTTTTCCATTATATTTGTGTATTTTACTAATAGCCTCACTGGGGTCTTTTATATCTCCAAGCGTGCCTGGATATTGAATAATACCACATATAATATCTTCTTTAATATCTTTATCTTCGTCACCAACTATTATTTCTAGACCTAAAGGTTCAGCTCTTGTTTTAATAACATCGATAGTTTGAGGGTGGCAATTTTTTGAAACAAAAACCTTTTTAGTTTCAGACTTAGATATTCTATAACTCAACCCCATAGCTTCAGCTGCTGCTGTTCCTTCATCTAATAGAGAGGCATTAGCAATATCCATTCCTGTAAAATCAATTATCATTTGTTGAAAATTTAATAACATTTCCAATCTTCCTTGTGCTACTTCTGGCTGGTAAGGAGTATAAGAAGTGTACCATCCTGGATTTTCTAAAATATTTCTAAGTATTACATATGGTGTATAAGTTCCATAATAACCCATTCCTATAAAGTTAGAATAAATCTTATTTTTTTTAGAAATATTTTTTAATTTTCTAAGTGCTTTATATTCAGAGTTTGGATCTCCAATATCTAAATTATCTTTAAGAAGGATTTTTTCTGGCACAGTATCTTTTATTAACTCATCAAGACTTTGATAGCCTAATTCTTTAAGCATAACATTCTGTTCAGTAACAGATGGACCTATATGTCTTTGTATAAAATCTTTTTGAGCATTTTTTAACATTTAACTACCACTTTCTTTTGAAAATTTTTCGTATTCTTCTTTATTCATTAATGAATCCATTTCAGACTTGTCAGTAATTTTTAATTTAAAAAACCATGCTTCATTCTCTGGATCATTATTAACCTTTGCAGGATCATCAACAATTGACTGGTTGTTTTCAATAATTTCTCCAGATACGGGAGTATAAATATCGCTCGCAGCTTTTGTGGATTCTACAACTCCAGCATTGCCATCTTTAACAACTGAAGATCCTATTTCTGGCAACTCTACAAAAACAATATCTCCTAACATTTCAGTTGCATGTTGTGTAATTCCTATAACAGCAATATCTCCATCTAATTTTATCCACTCATGTTCTTTTGAATATCTTACTTCACTCATTTGTTAGCTCCTTTCACATAACTTTTTTTATAAAATGGCAAATTACTTATAATTGCCGGATATTTTTTTCCTCTCACTTCTAAAAAAACCTTAGTATCAATTTTAGAAAATGCATTTTCTACATAACCCATTGCAACAGGGGCCTGAACACTCGGACCAAAAGTTCCACTTGTAATTTCACCAATATTTTTATCATCTTCATTAAATATTGAAGTTTTTTCTCGAGCTATAATTCTTCCTTCTGGCTTAATACCTACACGGATCTTGCTTACCCCTTTCTCGATTTGAGATTTAATTTTTTCACATCCAATAAATCCACCCTCAAGAATTCTATTTTTTGATATTGCCCATTTTAAATTGGCTTCTACTGGGCTTTTATTGACATCCATATCATGACCATACAAACAAAGCCCCGCCTCTAATCTCAAAGTATCCCTAGCACCTAGCCCAATTAAACTGGCCCCTTCATCTATGAGTTTTTGCACAAACACTTCTGCATCATCATTTTTTATCGATATTTCAAATCCATCTTCACCTGTATAGCCTGATCTTGTGATATAAATATTTTCTTTAAGATAATTAAATGTATCACCATTCATAAATTTTAAATCTGACACTCCATTGATTATCTTTTCTAATATTTCGACTGCTTTTGGACCTTGGATTGCTATAAGAGATAGTTCTTCACTTAAAATCATTTCATACTTATTTTCTAACAATTTAGATAAAAGTTTAAAATCTGTGTTCTTACAAGCAGCATTTAATACAATGTTAAAACCACCTTCAACTTTTGTGATAATTAAATCATCATAAATTCCTGCTTCTTCATTCATTAAAAAACTATATTTTGACTGATTTAATTTAGCTTTACTCAATTCAGCTGGAAAAATTTTTTCAAGATTTTTTGCCAATGTGTCATCTCCTTTAATGAATAGCTGACCCATATGTGACACATCAAAAATACCTGCATTTTCTCTGGTACTTTTATGTTCCTCAATAATTCCTGTAGAATATTGAATTGGCATTTGATAACCAGCAAATGGAACAAATTTAGCTCCATGCTTTTGATGTAAATTGTAAAGTGCTGTTTTTATATTTTCCATATTAACTCACTGTACCCATCTGTATGTTTGCCTGAGAGTTTTATTCCGTCGGCGAGAACTTAATCTCTTTCCAGAGTTAATATGTTACGGTCCTTTTGCCTGAGAGATTCCTGGGTGGTTGCTCCTTCGGCGCTACGATAGTTTGTAGTCTCTCCCGTATTCGAAAATAATCTACCAGATGTATGGCAGAGTCAATTAATAATTTTTTCTTTTTTATTAGACAAAAGCAACGACGAAAACTGAAGTAAAACAGCAAATAGAATAATTGCACCACCAATTAATGTAAATAATGATGCCCGTTCACCTGCAAATAAAAAAGCCCAAATAGGCCCCAAAACAGATTCGGATAGCATAATTACGCCAACCATTGCTGAAGGTGTGCTACGTGCACCGATGGTAATGAATATAAAACCAAAACCAACTTGAAAAAAGCCTGCTAAGAAACCTAAAAATATATCATTAGGTGAAACCATTAAATTATGTGAATAGTAAATACATACGCTTAACCCTATTAAACATGAGCTTACTCCAGCAACAAATTGAGCAGGAATCATGTCTACTGTAGGAAATTTTCTTACAATCATGATTAAGACCGCAAATGTGATAGGCATTGTAAATGCAGCTAAATTTCCTGAAAGATTACCTGGTCTCAAATCATTGCCAACCATTAAGGTAACTCCTGTTATTGCTAATATTATTGAAACTAGAGTTATTGTTGAAATTTTTTCCTTTAAAAATAAGTAACCAAAAATTGCAAGAAATATAATCTGTAATGATATTATAAAATTAGTATTAGCAACCGATGTGTTTGACATTGCATATACATAACCGCAAAATCCGAATGATAATACAATACCCCCAAAAAAACCTGGCAATCCAGATTTATAAAAAGAGCTTAAAGTTTTCTTTTTATAGGTAATTATTAGAAAGGCTAAAACGGTAAGTGTAAAAAATATAGATCTCCAAAAAAGAATTTGCCACTCTGTAGAACCTTCAAATTTTTTTACAATAAGTCCCCCAAAACTTAAACTTAAAGCTCCCATAAAAATCAGCAATGGACCTGGAATTTTGTTAATTACATTCATTTAAATATTTATTTGTATCTTCTGTGTATGCTTTAAATATATTCTGAGCTTCTTCAAGACTTACTTCCTTAAAATTTATTTTTGTTCCAGGCGTTAATTGCCCGACTAAATCAAGATCAGCAGCAATAACTACACCAATCTTTGGATATCCTCCAACTGTTCCATGATCAGATAACATTATTATTGGATTACCATCAGCAGGTACCTGAATAACTCCTCTAACTAGACCTTCTGATTTGATATTGGTGTTTTCTATATTTTCTAATTTAGGACCTTTTAATCTTATGCCCATTCTATCAACAAGGTTTGTGATTAAAAAATCTTCATTAAAAAATTTGTCTATTGCATCCTTAGAAAAATAGTCAAAATTTGTACCTTTAATAATTCTAATGATATTATCAGTAGAATAGTCATAATTTATTTTTTTGTTTATTGGGCTTTTGATATCAATTTTTTTAATAAAAATTTTATCGTTTAAGGAATATTTTTTTCCATCATTTGGTCCAATATTTGCTTTAGTATTTATGGAATAACTGCCCCAGGTTTTTTTTAGATCAAAGCCACCATTAACAGCTAAATATCCATACGTAGAATTTTTGGTTGATATTATATCTATTTGATCCTCTTCATCTAAAATATAACTTTTGTAACACTCGCCATCTTCAACCTCTAAATTCTTTCTAATAATCTTAAAAAAAATATCTCCAGATATCGCAAAATTAATTTTTCCATTCTTTAACTTTAAAAGAGGGCCTTGGTATGCAAACTCTACTACGGGCTCATTTAATTGATTTTCAACTAGTCTATTTGATAATGTATAATTTCTTTGGTCAATTGCACCACTTACTGCAATTCCAACATGATGTAAGTGATTTCTACCTTTATCTTGAATGGTAGTGTTAACTCCTGCTCTTAAAATTTCAAAATATGCTTTATTCATTCCAATTTAAATAGTCTTCTTTTGTTATTTGATAAAAACTTACTTTATCACCTGGATTAACGAGAGCTGGTTGATCTAAATTTTTATCATCAAAAATTTTCTTTGGGGTATTACCAATAATATTCCAACCACCAGGGCTTTCAAAAGTATAAATATTTGCAAATTGTTCTGTTATTCCTACCGATCCTTTAGGCATCTTTAATCTTGGTGTTTCCAATCGATCGCATCTAATATTTTCATTAAGATCTCCTAAAAAAGGCATTCCAGCAATAAAACCTGTCATATAACAAAAATATTCTTTGCTGAAATACAGTTCTAATATTTTATCTTTATCTATATTCAATTTCTCAGTTAGCCTCGAAAAATCTAATCCATACTCATCATCACAACAAACTGGGATCTTAATTTTTTGATTATTATTTTTAATATCTCTATTAATAGTTAAACCTTCTATAAAATTTTTAATTTTTTTATAGTTCGTTATAGTTAAATCAAAACTAATAATTAATTTATTATATGAAGGTGTTAAGTTAGTTATTCCTTCAATTTTTTTATTTTTTATTAATTTTGATATATGGTGAAAGTAATCTATGACACTCGCATTTATTGTTTCATTAACTTCTGAGCCAAAATCACAATATACAGCTGTATCACCAAGATTTGATATATTTATAACCATGTCATGTTATACTCCAGACTAAAGAGTATGGAAATTAATATCAATTGTGATTTAGGAGAAAAATCTAAGTTTCATTCTATCAAGAATGATTCAGAATTACTTAATATTGTAAATTCTGCCAACATTGCGTGTGGCTACCATGCGGGAGATGAACAAACAATGGATATGGTTATTCAAATTTCAAAAAAAAATGGTGTTAGTATGGGGGCCCATCCTTCTTTTAATGATCCTGAAAACTTTGGAAGAAAAAGAATGTATTTAAATTCTTTAGAAATAAAAAAACTAATTTTCGAGCAATATGAAATATTACAAAAGATTGCTCAAAAACATAATGAAAACATAACCCATATTAAACCACATGGGGCACTTAATAATATGGCTTGTGAAGACTTAGAATTAGCCACAACGTTAGCAGTAGCTATTAAAGAAATTAATAAAGATATTATTTACCTTGTCCCAACTGGTTCACAAATGGAAGTTGCCGCGAAGAAAAATAGTATGAGAATAGCTTGTGAAATATTTGCAGATAGAAATTATGAAGATGATGGTAATTTAATCTCTAGAAAAAAGCCAAATGCTTTAATCACTGATCCAGATATTGCAAAGAAACATGTATTAAATATGATTAGAAATCAGGCAATAAATTGTCTCAGTGGTAAACAGATACCTTGTGAGATTGACTCGGTTTGTATACATGGTGATAATGAAAGCTCATTAGCAACCGCAAAATCTATTAAAGATAATTTAGTTAATAATGGGTTAATATTGAAACCTTTAAATAAAATGAAGAAATTTAATTAAAAAATGAAAAAACTTATTTATACTTTACTAATAATTATAGCTCTTACTAATAATTCATATTCAGCTGGGAGTAGCGATGATAGTGATTCTACTCCTAAAGTATCAGACTACACAAAAGCAAAAAATTTAATCAAAGCTGCTAAGAAATATGAAAAAAAAGATAAAATTGAAAAAGCACAAAAAAGATATGCGAAAGCACAAAAGCTTCTTTTAAAGTCTAATAAGAAAAAACCACTACAAGCAGATACTTTAAATTATTTAGGTTTTACTACTAGAAAACTTGGAGATTATGAAGGTGGTGAAAAATTTTACTTGCAAGGCTTAAATATTGAACCCAATCATAATGGAATAAATGAGTATCTTGGAGAACTTTATGTAGTTACTAATAGAATGGATATGGCTAAAGAAAGGTTAGAAGTTTTAAAAACTTGTAACTGTGAAGAATATGACGAACTAAAAGAAATAATTGAAGGAACTAAAAAATCTAAATATTAAATTTATGCTCGATATTCAAAATCCAATTGAAGCTAGAAAAATTATTAGAAAAAATGAGTACAAAGATCAAACAGCAGGAACTGCTAGTAAATATGTACAAGGTAACCTTTGTATATTACCTAGTAAATATGCGATGGATTTTGCTTCTTTTTGTCAAAAGAATCCTAAACCATGCCCTCTAATAGGGTTTGGTACAAAAGGAGATCCATCATTAAAAGATTTAGGCGATATTGATATTAGGACTGATGTTCCTCAATATAGAGTATGGGAAAAAGGAAAAATTATTGATGAACCATATGACATCAAAAAATATTGGAATGACGATTTAACAACATTTGTTTTGGGATGCTCTATGTCTTTTGAACTACCATTAATTGAGGCAGGAATATCTATCCAACATATTGAAAATGATACTATTGTTCCAATGTATCGAACATCAATAGATTGTGAGCCAGCGGGTCAGTTCTCAGGAAAACTAGTTGTCTCTATGCGCCCTTTAAATTCAAAAGATGCTATTAGATCAATTCAAATCAGCTCTAGGTTCCCAGCAGTTCATGGTGCCCCTATTCATTTAGGTGATCCATCGGAAATTGGAATAAAAGATATAATGAATCCTGAATACGGTGATCCTCCAAAGGTATTTAAGAATAATGAAATTCCAGTTTTTTGGGCGTGTGGAGTAACACCTCAATCTGTTTTACAAGATTCAAAACCTGACTTTTGTATAACGCATACTCCAGGAAAAATGCTTATTACAGATAAATTAAATAATGATTTAGCAGCTTTATAGCTAACTTCCTAAAAAAACCTTCTTAACTTTTTCGTTATTAATTAATTCATTAGATTTACCGCTAATGACTAATCTTCCACTTTCAAGAACATAGCCCCTATCAGCCATACTTAGTGCCAATCTTACATTTTGCTCAACAAAAAGAATTGATATTCCTTCACTAACCACATTTTTGAATATCTTTATCAAATCTTTTACGACTAGTGGTGATAACCCTAAAAATGGTTCATCCACCATTAAAAGCTTAGGAAGCCCCATCAAACCTCTTGCTATAGCAAGCATTTGTTGCTCACCACCTGACATGGTGTGAGCTAGTTGGCTCGATCTAGATTCTAGTTTTGGAAAAATTTTATAAACCTTAGATAAAGAGCTGCTCAATTCTTCTTTTGCTTTAGGATGCCAAGCACCAAGAATAAGGTTTTGCATAACAGTTAAGTGTGGAAATACTCTTCTTCTTTCAAGTACATGAGAAATTCCTAACTCAGTTCTTTTGAAGGTTGGGATTTCAGAAATTAGATTATCTTTAAAATGTATACTTCCATTCTTATGACTAACTAGATTGCTGATTGTATTCAAAATTGTACTTTTGCCAGATCCATTAGGTCCCAAAAGAGCAACCATTTCTCCGTTATCTACATTTATTGATACATCCCAAATAACTTGAAAATCATCATATAAAACATCAATATTTTTTATATCAAGTAGCATCAACAGTTCCTAAATATGAGTCTATTACTTCTTCATTTTTTTGAATTTCATTTGGTGTTCCATAAGCAATTCTTTTACCTTGATCTAGTGCTAGAATATTGTCAGAAATTTCCATTATAATATTAATATTATGCTCAATGGTAATTATTGTTACACCAGATTTTTTAAGTTTTTTAATTAACTCAACTAAACTTGGAATAGTCTTTTGATCAACACCCCCTGTAACTTCATCCATCAATAATAGTTTTGGTTCAATTGCCATTGCTCTTGCCATTTCTAACCTTTTTCTTTGACCTGTTGACAGCTCCCTAGCAAAATGATGTCTCTTTTCTATAAGATCAACAAAATCTATTATTTCTAAAGCTTTATCTCTGGCCTTTTTAATATTGTTTTCTTTTACAAATGAGCCAATCATTACATTTTCTAATAATGTTTGATCTGCAAAAGGTTTTAATTTTTGAAAAGTTCTTCCAATACCTAGGCTACTAATTTTGTCAGGACTTAAACCTGATATATCCTTATCAAAGAAACTAACTTTACCATTGTCAGTTTTTGTATAGCCAGTAATTAAATCAAACAAAGTAGATTTTCCTGCACCATTGGGTCCTATAACTCCCAAAATTGTACCCTCTGTAACCTCAAAAGAAACATCATTATTGGCTTTTATGCCCCCAAAAGATCTACTTAAATTTTCTACAGATAAAATCTTCATCTTTGTTTTTTTCTTTCTAAAATATTTTTTGGAAAAAAAGATATAAGCCCTTCCGGTCTAAAGATGCAAATTAGCATTAGAATTAAACCATAAAGAATTAAATCTACAGCCCCTCCTGTTCCACCTAAATAAATTCTAGAATATTCTGAAATGGGAATAAGAATGGCTGCACCCACAATAGGACCCCAAACATTTCCAATTCCACCAAGGACTGTGATCAATAAAACAATAATTGAAATTTCTATATTAAATACTCTATCTGGATCAATAATAAGTATGTACTGAGCGAATAAACTTCCCATTGGTGCCATTATCATTGCTGAGATTACATAGGCTATAATTTTATAATTAGAAACATTTATACATAAGCTTAGCGCTGCTTGAGGATCATCTCTTACAGCTCTTAATCTGTATCCTAATTTTGATCTACTTAAGATCCATACTAAAAAAAATGTAATTATAAAAAATACTAGAAAAATATAATAGTAAGGCATTTTGCTACTATGAAATTGAAGGGCAAACCAAGAGTCTCCTGATGTCATCGGAACCCACACACCTGATGCAGCACCTACCCACTCCCATCTTTGAAATATAATTTGGAAGCTGATTCCTATTAATAAAGTAGCAATTGCAAAATAATGCCCACTAAGTCTCAACATTGGTATACCAATTAAAATTGCAGCAAATCCTGAAAGAATTATTCCAACAAAAATGCCTATCCATGGGGAAATACCGTATTGAACATAAAGGAATGATGTTGCATATGCTCCAATTCCAAAAAATGCTCCATGGCCTAAGCTAATTTGTCCTGAAAAACCTGCAATTACATTCCATGACTGAGCCATAACCGCATGCATAAAAATCATTATCATTAAATGAAGATAAAAAGAATTCAATCCAAAATGAGGTAAAGCAAACAACAATACAATTAAGCCACTAATTAAAAATATAATTCTTTTATCAGTATTCCAAAGGGGTTCTGATTTTGCTGTTAATAATTTATCCATAATTAATATCTTCCAAACAAACCTTGTGGTCTAAAAATTACTACTAATAGGTAAATTGCAAAAACATATAAAAGTTTAAAAGATGGATCTATTAATAGGCCACCAAGTGACTCGACTAATCCAATAATAATTCCTGCATACAGACATCCAATAATGCTTCCAAAACCTCCTAAAGCCACAGCAACGAATGCAAATAGAGCAAAATTTATTCCAACATCGGTAAAAATAAAAAAATAGTTTGCCATCATGCCACCAGCAACACCAACACATCCAAGACCTATTGCCCAACCAATTGCAAACATCTTATCAGATGGTATGCCTAAAATTTCTGCAGCATGTCTATCCTGTGCAGTTGCCTGAAGTGCTAGGCCAGTTTCAGTTTTTGTTACAAATAAATAAAGTAAAACAAAAGCAACTAAACAAACTAAACTTGCAAACAATTGTGGTTGACCAATAAATATACCTGAAATTTCTAATCTTCCTTCTAATAATGGTTTATCAATATTTCTAAAGTCAGGTGTCCATAAAAACTGTGCAATCGATCTAATGAATATTGACAATCCAAATGTTGCACAAATCTGAATTAACATTTTAGCTTTTAATATGTATCTAATTAAAAAATAATGAGTCAACACTCCACATAAGGCCATTAATAAAATTGTTATTGGTATCGAAAAAATAGGATCTAACCCAAATAAAGACCATAGCCAGAAAGATGAAAACATTGATAGCATTAAATGTTCCCCATGTGCAAAATTTACAATATCCATTAATCCAAAAATTAAACTTAAACCTGCAGCAATTAATGCGTAAATTAAACCCATCATTAATCCAGTTGCTACTGCTTGTAAGATAATTTCAGTTGTCATTCATTTTATAAAATTTTTTGTACTGTTTGTTGAAAAGTAAGTCATTGAATTGATATAATATATAGTATTAGATTATATTTTTAAAAAAAACAAATAAGAGGGAAAATAAATGAAAAAATTAATACTTTCGATATTTACTTTTTTATCATTAATTTGCGCACCGGTTATAAGTGCTGCAGAAGATGTTAAGATTGGAGTACTTTATCCATTAACTGGGCCTGTTGCTCAAGTTGGTAAAGACGCAGTAGCTGCAGTGCAAACTGCTTTAGACATTATAAATAATAGCCATAATATTCCTGGTATGCCTTTAGCAAAAGATGCTGGCCTAAAAGGTTTAGGTGGTGGAAAAATATCAATTGTTGTTGGCGATCATGGTGGAAAACCTGATATCGGAGTTGGTGAAACAGAAAAAATGTTAAACACTGATAAAGTTCATGCAATGTTTGGTGCTTATTACTCATCTGTTACAGGTGCAGCAAGTCAAGTATCTGAAAGAGCCGGTATACCTTGGGTTAATGGGGAGTCTACTTCTCCAAAATTAACTACAAGAGGATTTAAATACTTCTTTAGAGTAACGCCGCATGATGGTGAATTTACTCAATTAATGTTTGAATTTATGGATGACTTTAACAGTAAGAATAATAATAAGTTAAAGACAGTTGGAATTATTCATGAAGATACTCTTTGGGGAGCTGATAGTGGTGGAACTCAAAATAAAATGGCTAAAGACAAAGGTTATAAAGTTGTAGAAAAAATTAGCTATAAAGCAAAGACAACTTCTTTAAGTTCTGAAGTACAGAGATTAAAGGCAAAAAACCCAGACGTTTTATTACCATCTTCTTACACGGCTGATGCTTACTTGTTTTTAAATACAGCTAAAGAACTTGATTATAATCCTAAACTATTAGTTGCACAAAATGCTGGCTATACTGATCCAAAATTTATAGCTACAATGGGAAGTAAAGCTGAAGGAGTGATTACAAGATCACCTTTTAACACTGACTTGGCAACTACAATTCCAATGATTGGAACTATAAATGATCTATTTAAGAAACATTCTGGTGGACGAGATTTATCAGATGTGCCTGCTAGAGCATTTACTGGTTTTATGGCGTTAGCTAATGCAATTAATAACGCTGGATCAACAGATCCAGAAAAGATTAGACAAGCATTAGTAGATTTGGATATGTCATCTGACTCTCTTATTGTTCCTTATAGAGGAATTAAGTTTGGTGCTGATGGTCAAAATGAAAAAACAAGAGGTATTTTGATGCAAGTACAAGGTGGAAAATACTGTACAGTTTATCCATTTGAGTTAGCAGCGTGTAAATTACAATACCCAATGCCTACTTGGTCACAGAAATAATTTAAAATAATAATTTGGAAAGGCGGTCATTAAATTGATCGCCTTTTTTTATAAACTAATATTTTTTATTGAATAATTTTAATTATTTAATATTATAAAAAGACCTTGATAGAAGAATTCATAATTTTAACCCAAATTATCTTTATAGATATTATCTTAGCTGCCGATAATGCTATTATTATTGGTTTAATTGCTGCTAACTTTGTTCCCAAAAATAGAAAGCAAATAATCTTGTGGGGTGTTGCTGGTGCTTTTGTTTTTAAGATTATTTTTGCATTTTTTGCAACTTACTTGTTTGAATTTTATTATATTAAAATTTTAGGTGGATTGCTTCTAATATGGATTGTTAACGATTTAAGAAAAGATTTAGTTGAGATGAAGAATAAGATTAAGTCTCCAATAAAAAAATCAACAGAACCATCTTTTGTAAAAAGTATTTATAAAGTTTTGTTTGCAGATATTACGATAAGCTTTGACAACGTGATTGGCGTAGTTGGTGCTGCAAAAGGCTACTTTGGTTTTATGATATTTGGACTTGTTTTATCAGTCGTATTGACGGGTGCTTTGGCTACTTATTTAGCAAATTATATCCAGAAACATTTATGGATAGCGTATGTAGGTTTAGGATTTATTTTAATAGTAGCGCTTCAATTAATAATTGGTGGATTAAATGATTATGGAGTTTTATCAATTAATGAAACTTTTAAACAATACTTTTAATTTAATAAGAATGTTTTTTAGTAGGGAATTTAACTTTTATTACATCCTGTTTAAATTTTAGTGCTGCATCATTTATTTGCTTTTCAATATTTGAATACTTTTTAACGAACCTTGCACTAATTTTATTTAGTCCTATAAGATCATCTGTAACCAAAACTTGTCCATCACAGTGGGCTGAAGCACCTATTCCAATTGTCGGTATACTTATTGTTTTTGTAATTTCTTTTGCTAAAGAACTTTCCACACACTCTAAAACAATTGAAAAAACACCTGCCGCTTCTAAAAGTTTAGAATCTCTTAAAATATTTTTTCTTTCATTAGTATTTTTTCCCTTAAATTTAAAATTTGTTGCTGATTGAGGTAGTACTCCAAGATGACCCATCACCGGAATTTTATTCTTGATTAAAGTTTTGATTATTTGACAAACTTTTTTTCCACCCTCAATCTTAACAGCATCGCATTTTGTTTGTGAAATAATTTTTTTTGCATTTGTTAATGCTTCCTTTGGGTTTCGATAAGTATTATAGGGCATATCCACAACCATTAAACTTTTTGTAACACCCATTCTAACGCTTTTGGAATGCTGTATCATCATATCCAATGTTACTTTTTTTGTAGATGAAAAATTATACAAGACAGATCCAAGTGAATCTCCAACTAAAATAAGATCACAATGTTTATCAATTATAGATGCTATATTTTTAGAATAAGCAGTGAGACTTATAATTTTTGATTTATTCTTTTTTTTAATTAGGTCTAAAATTTTTTTTTGCATTTGTTTACCAAGAGCCAGTATTCTCCATTGATGCCCATGGTTCTTTAATTTCTAAAGTACTTTCTTGTAAAATTTCTATTCTTCTTGTCTCAATTAAACCTAATCCATTACAGTAAAAATTTAATGACTTCTCAACATTTGAGATTCTAATCATTGTATGTAAATATTTCATAATATAATAATTTTATTTTATTTTATTTCGATTTTCTCAGGAAGTATACCTTTTGGACGGTATCTCATGATTAATAGAAGGCCCATACCCATCATTAAATATCTAAAGTATGGAACACTTTCAATCAAGTGAATTTTAAACGCATGCGTATCCGCTAGGCCTGCTGTAAATAGATTAATTAAGAAGAAAGCAATTGGCGCTGCTTCAATCCATAAAAACCAGACTGCAAAACCACCTAAAATTGCTCCAAAATTATTTCCACTCCCTCCAACAATTACCATTACCCAAATAAGAAATGTATATCTCATCGGTCGATAGCTTCCCGGTGTAAACAGGCCATCTTGTGTAACTAACATTGCACCTGCTATTCCTACTATTGCTGAGCCTAAAATAAATATTAACAAGTGTTGCTTAACAACATTTTTACCCATAGCATTTGCTGCCTCCTCATTATCTCTTATAGCTCTCATCATTCTTCCCCATGGAGAATAAAGAGCTTTTTGAGTAATTATTAACAAAACCACAACTACTATTAAAAATAATCCTGAATAACAAAGTTTTACAAATACTGAAGATCCTTCAATAACTAATTGATTAAGTGCCGCTTGTTTATCGGCTATACTTGTCATTAAATCTAATTTACCAGAATTAAATTTTGCAACTAAGTTTATAAACCATTCTTTAGTTTGAAGTTCAACCTCATAAGGTACTGGTCGATCTAATCCAATTACATTCTTAACGCCTCTGGTTAGCCAGTCTTCGTGCTTTATGATAGCAATAACAATTTCTGAAATAAGTAATGTTGCGATAGCTAAATAGTCTGCACGCAATCCTAAAGCTACTTTACCCACTATAAATGCTAAACCTGCAGCAAAAAAAGCGCCAACAATCCAAGAAAATACTATAGGCAAACCAAGTCCTCCAAGAAATCCCGTTGTTGCGGGGTTAACACTTTCAATGGCTTCAATACTTGGTTCTGATGTTATTCTTATAATAACAATTCCAGCAATAATAATTGCTGCAATACCATAGGTTCTAATTTTTGATTTTTCAAAATTTTTTAATACAAAACGTACTGCAAACACCATCACGACTATTAAACACAAACACATTAAAATATTAAAACCACCTGCAACCCATGCTTCTTGAACAGGATCTACGGATATTAAAACTGCAGCTAACCCTCCTAGCGCAGCATAACCCATGAGACCAAAATTAATTAAACCTGCGTAACCCCATTGAATATTTGCACCCATTGTCATCACTGCTGAAATTAAGCACATGTTAAAAATAGATAGAGCAACATTCCAAGATTGAAATATTCCAACTAAAACAATAAGTCCCAACATTATTGCATAGGCTATAATCACATTTAGGTGTTTTCTCACAGTACCTTCCCTTTAAATATTCCATTAGGTCTATAGAGCAAGACAATCACTAGTATAGAAAACGATACAGCGAATTTATAATCAGTTGATAGCAGCTGAATTAAAGTTTCTGGCTCCATACTTGCTGGTAAAACATACATAAAGAATTTCTTGTAAGCGTAGGTCAGGAATATTTCTGAAAAAGCTATAACATAGCCACCTAAAAATGCTCCAAAAGGGTTTCCAATACCTCCTACAATTGCTGCAGCAAAAATTGGTAACATGTTATTAAAGTAGGTAAATGGTTTAAAACTTTTGTCCAAACCATATAATGCACCACCAATAGTTGCTAAAATACCTGCAATAATCCATGTAATCATAACTACTCTTTTTGGATCTATTCCTGATAATAAGGCTAAATCTTCGTTATCTGAATAAGCACGCATACTTTTTCCAGTTTTAGTTTTGTTTAAAAACCAAAATAAAATGGAGACCAGTACTAATGTTATAAATATTGTCATTACTTGACTGGATTTAATTGCTAACCCCTCATTAAGTCCTGTCATTTCTTTAAACTCCCCTGCTTTAATAATAAATCTTTCTCCATCAAAAAACCTTCTGTCACTAGGACCAATTATTATTCTAACTACGGCTTGTGTTACAAACATTACACCAATACTAACCATTGCAAGTTGAACGGGTGGACTTTTGTTAACTCTGTAATACCTGAATACAAATTTATCTATAAAAAGCATGTACCCAATCATAAAGATTATAGCAAAAGGTATTGCAAGAAGAGCTGTTGGTAAAACACCTAAAGAAATCCCAATTGATTGAAAGTACCAAGTAATTAAAATAGTTACCATCGTTCCAAATGCCATCATGTCTCCAGTTGCAAAATTAGCAAATCTTAGAATTCCATAAATTAAAGTTACGAATATTGCACCTAGTGCTAACTGCGAACCATAAGTAAGAGCTGGTACAAAAATATAGTTTAATAATAATATAATGGCATTTAAAAAATCCATACTATCCTCCTAAAAAAGAGCTTCTTACTCTTGGGTCATTTAATAATTCTTGACCAGTTCCTGAATATTTATTTTCTCCCGTAACTAATACATACCCTCTATCAGAAATGTTAAGAGCTTGTTTTGCATTTTGCTCAACCATTAATATTGCAACATTAGTTCTTTTTACTTTAATGATATGATCAAATAACTCATCCATTACTATTGGGGATACACCAGCAGTAGGCTCATCCAACATTAAAACTGATGGTTTGATCATTAACGCTCTTCCAAGAGCAACTTGTTGTCTTTGACCACCTGACAACTCACCAACTAACTGATTTCTTTTTTCTCTTAATATTGGAAACAGTTCATAAATTTCTTCTATAATATTTTGATAATCATCATCTCTTAAATAAGCACCCATCTCTAAATTTTCTTCAACACTCATTCCTGTAAAAACATTTTTTGTTTGCGGTACAAATGAAATACCTTCTCTAACTCTATCTTGCGGCGAAAGTTTTGAAATATCTTTCCCATTAATAACAACAGCACCTGATTTTAAGTTTATAAGACCAAGTAATGCTTTCATGGCTGTAGATTTACCAGCACCGTTGGGTCCTAGAATTGATACTATCTCTCCTCTATTTACATCAACAGAACAGGAATTAATAATATCTGGTCCAGTGCCATATCCACCTGTCATTTTTAAACCTTCAAAAAAAGCCATTAATTTTCATCCTTTATTTTAGATCCTCTGCCCAAATAACTATCAATAACCTTTTCATCTTTCTTGGCCTCGTCAGCTGTTCCTTCAAACAAAACAGAGCCTTCTGCCATAACGATAACGGGGTCACATAACCTGCTTATAAATTCCATATCATGCTCAATCATACAAAAAGTATACCCCTCTTCTTTATTTAACTTTATTATCGCTGTTCCCAAATCTTTAAGCAATGTTCGGTTAACACCAGCACCTACCTCATCAAGTAGTACTAGTTTGGCATCCACCATCATGGTTCTTCCAAGTTCTAATAATTTTTTCTGTCCGCCTGATAAATTTCCAGCTAATTCATTAGATAGATGTTTTAAATTTAAAAAATCTACAACATCTTGAGCCTTTTGCTTAACTACCAGTTCTTCAGTTCGAACAAGACTTGGCTTTAATAAAGTCGTCATTAAGTTCTCACCAGATTGATTTGGTGGTACCATCATTAAATTTTCTAAAACTGATAAATTTGTAAACTCATGTGCTATTTGAAAAGTTCTTAATATTCCTTTTGAAAATAATTCATATGAAGGGATATCTGTTACATCTTCATCAAAAAATAAAACTTTTCCACTTGATGCTTTTAAGTTTCCTGCAATTAAATTAAACAAAGTAGTTTTACCAGATCCATTTGGCCCGATAATTCCTGTAATCGATCCTTCTTTAATTTTTAAAGAACAATCTGAGACTGCAGCCAAGCCACCAAAATATTTAGATAAATTTTCAATTTGTAAAATATTCTCGCTCATAAAATATTATTTATCTAATCTTTTATGGATACTGTTTAAGGCTTTTTCTAATTTCTTATAGAAACCTGTTTTTGTTAACTCTCTTACCCCTTGTTCATTTAAACCATTTGGTGTTTGAGAATCTTTTACTAAATATTTTAAATCTTTTTTAGAATTTACAAATGCATCTTCGGATAGAGCTAAAAACAAAGAAGTGATATATTTTTGTGCATCATTTCTTTTAACACCTCTTTTAACTAACCAATCTGTCATAACTCTTAACATCTCATAAAAAGAAGCCATCATTCCAGATGTAGACCAAAAATTAATTGAAGATTTTTCATTTTTGATTTCAACAGTAGTTCCAATTTTATTAAAAAAATCTTTAACTTTTTTATTAGGTGGACAAATAGGTACAGGGCCTTTTTTTAATGAAATTGGAGGTAAAGGTATTGCTCTTATAATTTTAGCTTTTACTTTAATTGCTTTTTTTAACTGAGCCAAAGTAATTGTTGCTATGAAACTAATTATAGTTTGATTAGATTTAAATTTTAAATCTTTAATAATTTTTTCTCCAACAGAAGGGGTTACTGATAAAAATATCCAATCACATGAATTAACTATTTCTTGGTTATCCTTGGCTATAGCAACCTTTTTAAACTTTTTTACTAAACTTTGAGATATCCCTTTGTTTCTTTTTGAGATTAATATCTTTTTATAAGATATTTTAGAACTACAAATGCCTGTGATTACAGAGGATGCTATCTTTCCCGTTCCTATAAAGCCTAATTTCATAATTAAGGATACTTATAGTGAATAATATAGAATTAATTAATAAAAAAAGAGCCCCTAATTCTTAGTAGTTCTCTGCTTAAATCTTCGTTCTCTTTGAAAGGTTTTCTTCCATGCAGCCAAAAATAATTATTAGCAACTATGGCCGATCCTACTGGGAGTTTTGTTATTACCTTGTTTTTACTTTCTTCTAATCCATCAGATAATTTTTGTAAAAAATTCCCTTGAGCCATGTTTTTTGGTTCTGGAAATTGATCTATATAAGAGATTTGAGGCTTACCGTTGTTATCAACTGAAAAAACAGGATGCTCTACTTTGTAATCAATATTTTTACTTTTAGGAGAACCCCAAAAAAAGTTTTTCCTCCCCACTGGGTCATTAAATAAGTCCTTACAATGCTCCCAATCATCGAGATGAAGCATAGCAGTTTCTCCACCTTCTACATTGTGTTCTTCTATTTTGGTCATTAAAAGCCAATCTGTAATTTCATTAACATATGTTCCGTCAGTATGAAGATCCATATTAGTGTAAGCTTTTCTTAAATATGAATCGCTTTTATCCTCATGCTTAACAAAAAACCTGGCGTAATATTTTCCTGTCATTGAATCATGATTTGGATTACCAATTAAATGTGCAATAGATGTTGATAGTTTTACTAAAAAATTATCATCAATTTTAGAACTAATATTTTTAGGACCAATTATAAAGCAACCTGTTGCTCTATCTCTTATTATGGAGTTCATAAGTTTACTTAGCTTGTTAAAAGTAAGATCATCTAAACTTTTAGCTAAAGTAAAACGAGTGAATGGTTTGTACTCAAGTGCAGTTATATTAAATTTATTAAAAGGAAATATTAATTTCTCAAGAATTTCATCT
>Ga0209402_10002010_pt1 | contig 21181 bp, 19 predicted proteins | sample ArcticOcean_MG_C_3_FD_187437 | JGI IMG/M metagenome (GOLD analysis project Ga0209402, IMG submission 187437) | Marine microbial communities from western Arctic Ocean - ArcticOcean_MG_CB8_126 (SPAdes) (version 2) | ecosystem: Environmental > Aquatic > Marine > Oceanic | place: Arctic Ocean... | reverse complement strand
GCAGTCGAGACACGACCAAATCTGATAGCTCCTGCGCAGCCTCGAAATCGCCCTCAGCAGACTGCTCCACCCGAACACTCACGTCTAGAACGAACATACCGTGCACTCTCGTCAGTCCACCTCGGGCCGTACGATAAGCACCTTCACCAAACTCTGGAATGGGCGCCTCTGGATCATCCTCAAAAGTTGATTCCGTGGAAACTAAGTGATCTTCAAGAATCTCATCGGAACCCAACCTCATGATCACCACGTTCACCAGATAACCGGCCAGAACCACGTTCCTCCGGTTGAACACATAGCCCATATCATCTGCAGCCCAATCGCAAGAAAGTATGTATTCGAATGCCGAACTATCCACAGCGCTCACTGGTTTATCCGGTTGCCCAATCCCCGTGATCGATATGACTTCATCGGTCGAGACTATTCCACAAAAGACGCCTACGTTCGCGATGGATACAGCCGTGGCTGCAATCTGGCCAGCACCCGAAGAATCAGTGCCCGAAGAAATATTGGCAGGTTGCTCAACTACAACATCGACGGATTCAGATGAACATGCCAACATCCCAACCATTCCAATCGTCAAAGAAATTGAAAGAAGAAGTGCCTCACGTCGCACAACTGGCAACCAGCGCATAAAAACTAATCCCTCAAAATCCTGAACCCGATTTCGTTTCCGAGGCTCTTCTTCATCGAGAGACGAATCATCAGCAGGCAGAGCGGCTCAAGCAGTCGTGACATTTCTAACTTGCCAGCGTCGACCACGTCAAAGCCCAGCTCACCGATCAAACCACTGACGATCGTCTTCGCGCTCTTGTCATCGCCAGCAATCGGTATCGAAATCTCTCTGTCATCGAGTTTCGTCCCATCGAGCAACCGGGCGTCGACAACGTTCAAAGCCTTGACCACATGTGCGCCCTCAGCCCAAGCTGCAACGCGCTCGCCACCCGAATCGGTATGCCCGATATCGAGATTTAGGCCGTTAGCGAACGGGTTCGTAGCATCGATAATTACCCGATCCGAAAGATCACCAAGCGCCATAATCGATTGCTCGGTCGCACTCCACGGCACAGCCAGCACGATCACATCAGCGCCAGCTATCGACTCCGCCAATCCTGCTGCTGAAACACCGTTTCCAATGCCAGCAACGAGTTCACCCAGTCGCTCCGACTCCGGCGACCGGGAACCGATGACAACCACGTGGCCGAGTTTCGACCACGCGTCTGCCAGCCCCGAGCCGACATTTCCGCTCCCAATAACCGCTATTCGCATTACGACTCGATCTTCAAGTGCGACTGAGGAGTCCAGCCAAGAAGCGATTTCGCTTTCGTCAGGTTGTGCTCTTTCTCGTTCTCGTCACCGGCTATGAACATCGCGTCAAATCGACCATGACCAATTTGAACGTTCTCAAGCGCGGCCAGATACGCCCGAGCAAGATCTTCCTCATCGGTAACCCAAAGCGGCTTCGATCCGTCTGGCCGATCGGTTCTCGGGCGCACCCGTTCTTCGAGATACGCCTCTCTGGCCCGTGGACCCGAGATGCGAAGCGCATTGATATTCATGTCGAACCACGAGGCAAAATATCTACAAATCCCCTCGCCAAAACCCTTGCTCAGCCCGTAAGCGCTTGCCGTATCGAGAGGAAGCTCTTCCTCCGAATGGTAGTAGTCACGACCTCGGTAGTGAACGCTCATCGTGCTCGTGTAAACACCACGCGTAAGACCAACACCCTGAGCAAGCCAGAGAAAAGTGTGAAGACCAAGACAGTTGACCTCGTAGTTTTCGCGGATCACCTTCAAATCCTGATCCGTCACCGAACCACCCTGGGGGCTCAGCATCACCAGCCATATGAAAGCGTCGATGCCCTCGATAGCCTTTTGAATTGCCTCAGGGTCCGTAACCGAACCTTTGACGAACTCGACGTTATCGTGCTTCGGCTCGGCAAGATCAAGAACACGAATGTCGTGCTCTTTTTGCAGATACGGCGTAATGAACGTACCAACCATTCCCGACCCGCCAGCTAAAAGTACTTTCAATTCTTATTCCTTCGATTTATGTACGTTGAAATACGATGGCCCTTGATTCTTACTCAAACTCATCTTCTACATCATCTGGATCAGCATCCAGTACCGCTCGCATCCCATACGAAACTGCGTCGAGTTTTTTAATGGCCTCGGCCGGAAGCTCGAGTTCCATCGCACCCGCGACATCTTTGATCTGATCCATCGTGTCAGCCCCTGATATCGCCACTGTGATTTCAGGATGAGACATCACCCATGCCATAGCGACCTGCGGCATCGTTGCCCCAAGATCGGCTGCGATTTCATCTACCGCGGCAATCACCCTCCCGGCTCGTCCATGCATGTAAGTCGCGATCTTACCCTTGCGCTTTGAACCCCAGAGCGTGCTGTCGTCAGGCACTTCATCCGGTCGATACGTTCCACTCAACAACCCAACACCAAGCGGGCTGTAGGCCATGATCCCAACACCGGTCTCGCGAACCATCGGGAACAGTTCATCCTCCTGAGTGCGGTTCATAAGCGAGTATGGATTTTGCACAGCGATAAGCGGCTGAGCGTTGATCCGCTCTTGCGCCTGCAGCGCCTGCATCACCTGCCACGCCTGGAAATTGCTCACACCCACATACCGAATCTTGCCGTGCTGGATCAATGTCTCCATCGTTCGGAACTGCTCTTCGAACAGGTTCATATCAGCTACACCGTGGAAGATGTAAACGTCGATGTGGTCTGTATCGAGCCGTGTCAGCGATCGCTCTACCTCACGCATGATGTGATACCGGGAGGCACCGCTATCGTTCGGTCCGTCACCAATAGGGCTGAACACCTTGGAGGTGATAACAACGTCGTCTCGCCGACCCTTCAACGCCTTGCCCAGCACCTGCTCGGAGCTGCCAATGTTCCGGCGGTCGTCCATGAATCCATAAACGTTAGCGCAATCGATCAGGTTAATTCCTGAATCCAAAGCGCTCAAAATCACTCGCTCGGCTTCATCCCGGTCGAACTGACCGCGAAATCCAAGGCCAAGTGCCATTGGAGACACCTTCACCCCGGCCGTGCCGAAATTCACATATTCAATACTCAACTGGAATCCTCATTATCATTCGAATGAATTAGACTCTTGTGCGGCTTAGAATACATCGATATTGCGTCCGCACGCAGATTCTACCCCGATTACGAACACACTCTTAGTGGCTTTGGGTAAATTCGCGTACTACAACACCATAAACCCAAGGCTCCTCAACTAAATGGCCACCTCACCAGACACCGTTATCGTCGCAAAAGATCTTCGGAAAAAATACGGCGACATCACCGCTGTGAACGGGATTTCCTTTGAGGTCAGACGTGGTGAAGTGTTTGGCATGTTGGGTCCGAACGGCGCCGGTAAAACTACCACCATCGAAATTCTTGAAGGCATGCGCGACGCCGACTCTGGTGATGCGATTATCAACGGCATCAACGTCAAAGACGACCCGAAGGCAGTAAAAGCGATGATCGGGGTGCAACTCCAGCAAAACGCCTTTTTCGACAATCTTAAACTTGCTGAGATCGTCGACCTGTACGCCAAGTTGTATCTCGCTAAGGTCGATCCCGTAGAAATACTCTCTCGTGTAGGACTGGATCACCGCAAGAACAGTAAATACGCCGAACTATCCGGCGGCCAAAAACAACGCCTGTCTATTGCCGTCGCCCTGGTCAACGATCCCGTGGTTCTGTTTCTCGACGAACCAACGACTGGCCTCGATCCTCAGGCTCGTCGACAGCTCTGGGAATTGGTGAAGAAAATTCAGGCAGCCGGCTCCACGATCATGCTCACAACTCACTACATGGAAGAAGCCGAAGAACTCTGCGATCGAATCGCTGTGGTTGAAAACGGCGAAATCATCGCTCTTGATACCCCGGATGCTCTAATCGACCAGCTTCTAGCAACAGGCTTCAAGCCTCAGAAACGCGTACGTGAAGCAACCCTCGACGATGTGTTCTTGAACCTAACTGGCCGGGACTTACGAGACTAAATCGAATGAAAATATATCTCGCCCTAACCATCGCCTCGCTAAAAATGTACTTCCGTAACAGGCAGGCACTTTTCTGGGCGTTGTTCTTCCCGTTGCTCATCATGATCATCTTCGGAATCATGAACTTCGACGGCTACAACGCACCTGAAGTTGGTGTTAACGACGCTGCTCAAAACGACGCATCACGAGCCTTGATTCAGGCGCTCAAAGGTGGCGAGAACGAAGTGCTGGAAGTTACCACTAGCACTATCGAAGAGATTCAACACGATCTGCAATTCTCCGGATCACGGGCAGCAATATTAATCCCGGAAAATTACGGAGTCCCGGGTGAACTGGCCGTAATAGAGGTCACCTATGACCAGCGATTCATGCAGGAACGAGCAGTCGTATCCACCGTTATCGACCAGGCAACCGACGCCCTGTTCAAAGAATTTGCCGCGGTGCCAGACGAGTTCAGAGTTGAAAATTCGATCTCAATTAATGAATCGTTCATTGAAGGACAGGGTCAGGGATTTAAGGCATGGCTTATTCCTGGCATCGCAGCGATGGCGATCATGCAGACCGGTCTGTTCACCGTCGTTTTCACCCTCGTCAGATTCAAGTCACAGGGCGTGCTGCGTCGACTCAAAGCAACGCCAATAGGCGCTGCCCATTTCCTGGCAGGCCAGCTAACCACCAAAGCTATCGTCGTGGTTTTACAGACCTACGTACTCGTGATCGTCGGTGCGATAGTTTTGGGCGTCAGTGTCGGCAACGGCAGGATAGGCGCCTGGTTTGACCTGACAATTTTGGCGTTACTGGGCGGAGCGCTGTTCATCGCGATGGGACTCGCAGTTTCCGGGTGGGCAAAAAATGAAGAGACCGCCGCTCCCATAGCTAACATCATCTCGATGCCGATGATGTTCCTATCTGGAGTATTCTTCCCGCTCTCCGTCATGCCCGATTGGCTGACGAGGTGGTCGCAGTATCTACCGTTGACCTATCTGGCCGATGGCATGCGAGCAATAACCGTGGAGGGAGCATCCATAACCACCCTCGGAAGCGAACTTCTTGGCCTTGGTATCTGGATAATTGTCGTCTTCATAATCGCCACGAAAATGTTCCGCTGGGAATAGGCTCGTGGACACGACAATCCGAGTGGTGGTGATGTTTCTAGCTCTTACACCCCACACAAACTGACTTACCTCGACGACTAAACATCAACCGTTCAGTTATGCTTCGGCTCCACTGGATTCATAATTAAAGAAAGCGAGCCCCTCGCTCTGGTGCACGGTTCCAGAATGAAAAGCTCGCTCCCTCTTAATTCCTACGCCGTTAAACCCACAATGGATTCCAAAGCACTAGCCAGTTCCTATGACCAGCTCGGACTCTCAAGAAAACCCAGCGAACAAACTGAACAGTAGCGCCACCATCTCGGTTGGCGAACTTTCACGACGTACGGGCGTTACGACGGCCACCATCAACTACTACGTTCGAATCGGCGTACTCCCACCACCCAGAAAGACCAGTAAAACCCGTGCACTCTATCCGGCTCATTTCGAACAAACGATCATCAAGATCAAAGAATTGCAGGCCGCTGGACTAAACCTCAAGGGGATTAAACAGGTCGTCAATGGTGATCCCACATCCCCGCTGGCATCTGCAATGCCGTCTGAACAACCCATCCCCTCGCAGTCACCATCAGCCGGACCCATTTCAATCTCCGATTTTCTGAGTCAAAGCGGACTGGATGACGATCTCTACGACAACTTGATTTCCATCGGACTAATCAGACGACCAAGGACCGGGCCCGACGGAGCGCCCGCGCACGACCGCAGGGACTTATCCGCAGCAAGGGCTTTCGCAAGACTCACAGAAGCTGGAATCGAATATCCGCTACTTGAGCGACACACGGAATACGCGCCTCTTTCGAAGGCAGAAGCGCTATTCCTGGCAGAGCATCTGAGTTCGGCAACTCACACGACACCCGCTACTCAGCCGATAAACCTGGTATCAGCATTCGACGCTATCAGGCGCTACCAGCGAGCACTCGAACTCGACGAAGCGTATCCAGACTGGCGAAATCTGAGTAACTAGCGGCTGGTTCACTCGGGCTGGGCGATCACCGTTCCTTCCCCCATATTCCTTCTCCCCAAGGGCGAAGGTTAGGTTGAGGGGGAACGGAAACCTATGCCCGCTGCTGTTTAACGTAGTCGATCACAGCTCCAAGCCCGTCGGGCGGGGCCCCCAGTCGAACCGCTTCTGCCACGTCAGCTTCTGATTTGTCATCTTCACCGATCGCCGCGTGCGCAACCGCACGATTCCCGTACATATCGGCAACACCGGGCTTCAACTCGATCGCCTTCGTGAAGTTATTGATCGCCTGCTCAAAATCCGCCATCGACAGGTAGGCAACACCGAGATTGAACTGAATCTCTTGATTCTCCGGTTCCAACCACGCAGCCTCTTCGAAGTCCGCAGCCGCTTTATCAGGTATCCCCAGCTGTGCACTTTTCAGGCCGCGCTGAAAGAACTCCGCAGCCGTCTTCGGCGGAAAATCAATATCTGCCTTAGTCATCTCACCCGGCTCATGGTCCGAAGACGTCAAATTCGAATACTCCTGAGTGGGTCTCTTCCCACCCAACTCTATATGCGACCATCTGTCATCAATCCTAACCCGACACGATGGCTAAGTTCGTGTTAGAACTACCCCACTAGTGGCAACGTACGTAGCAATTACAAGAGAACAAGCTTTGAAAATCGCCCTTATCGGTCAGTCAGCTTTCGGAAAGTCAGTGCTAGAAGCGCTCGTAGAGAAAGGCGAAGACGAAATAGTCGGAGTCTTCGCACCGCCCACAAAAGAAGGCCGATCTCCAGATCCGATCTCCGATGCCGCAAACGAACTGAACATCCCCATTTTCGAGTTCAAACGCCTGCGCGATCAAGAAGCAATCGACCAGTTCAAGTCAATCGATCCCGAACTCTGTGTCATGGCGTTCGTCACCGACATCGTTCCAATGGAAATGATCAATTCGCCCTCGCTCGGCACCATCCAGTACCACCCATCTCTGCTCCCACTACACCGCGGCCCCAGCTCTATTAACTGGCCAATAATCTACGGTGAAACCGAAACCGGACTCACCATTTTCTGGCCAGATGACGGACTCGACACCGGCCCCGTGCTGATGCAAAAAAACGTCACAATCGCACCCGACGCAACGCTCGGCAGTGTCTACTTCAACAAGCTCTACCCGCTCGGCGTCGAGGCCATGATCGAATCCGTCGATCTAGTAAGAAACGGCAACGCACCGAAAATCGTTCAGGATGAATCGAAAGCCACCTACGAAAGCTGGTGCAAAGCCAGCGATGTAGTGGTCGACTGGACCGCCGAAGTAGGCACCGTGTACAACATGATCCGGGGCGCCGACCCTCAACCCGGAGCCAACACCACATTCAACGGCACCAAACTATCTCTCTACAATGTCGAAAGCTCTTCGTATGGATCTGATGGCCGAGAATCCGGCGCAGTTGTAGAAATAGGCGTCGAAAAAATAATTGTCACGGCCACCAGTGGCTCAGTGGCAATCGGACGGGTCCGAGCAGCTGGCGGGAAAAAGATCGGCGCGAGCGAGTGGGCTGAATCAGTCGATCTCAAAGTCGGCGATACATTTGGCGGCTGAGATTAGTTCCCGTCAAAAAACCCGGTAAGCAGATCGTTCACTTGATCGGGATTGTCGAGCAGCGGAGCGTGCGCCGAGTTCGCGATGATGTGCAGACTCGAATCTGGCACCAGTTCTGCCAGCCGATATCCGTGTTCGACCGGCATCACCTTGTCGTGCTCACCCCAGACAGCAAGTGTTGGCGTGTTGATCGACTCGAGTTCATCATCGCTAAAGATCGATCTCTGACCACTCAAACCAGCAATCACGTTGAGACTACCTCGCATCGCAATGGCATGTCCGGAAGAACGCGTGACGTCGTAGGCATACCGCTTGTAAATTTCCGCGTCAGCGAAATCTGAATCGACTACCTCCATCGTTTTGAAGTAGTTGTCCTGTCCCCAGCGATTCGGCCGGAGTATGAACCGACCTATCAGCGGCAGCCCCCCCAACCTGAATACCATTGGAAACGCTTTACCCAGCCCCGCAGAATCCATTACGATCAACCGCTTGATGCGTTCCGGGCTGTTGACTGCCAGTGACAGGGCGCCCTGCGCTCCCATCGACATTCCGGCGACATCAATCCTGCCGAGATCCAGGGCATCCATGAAACCAGTCAGATAACGGAAAATCGAATCGACCAATGGCGCTTCGTAGGCCTCCTGACTCGAAAGCCCAAACACCGGATGATCGGGAACAATCACCCGATGTGATTCTGCCAAAACTGCGATCTGCCTGAACCAGATCGCCGAACCAGCGCCACCACCGTGAAGTAGCAGTACGGGCGGGCCAGATCCGTAGTCAAGATAGTGAATGCGTTGACCGTTCACCTCAATGAAGTGACCCTGATATCCGAGACCGGCCCTCTCCAGCAACGCAGACATACTGTCGAAAATACGTTGCTCGGCGGCAGAAAACTCGGGACGTTCGCTAATTTGCGCTTGTGGAGTGATCATTTATAAGTACAGTGCCATCTAGAATCTACAAACGGAATCAACAAATTTCTTCGTCCCACACGAGTATAAACTGTACGATTTAACCGAAACTCCGATCCTCTCCTAAAGGCCGCATCGACTCGGCAAGCATGACCACGACTAACAATCAGACCGACATATCGCAAAACGGCGACGCAATCGACGACCCTCCGTACGCCGCGGATTCGCTCGGGATTTCTGAACTCCAACTGCTGGCATGGGAGCTTTTGGAATTCACGAACATACGTCTACTCCTCGCCAACCGCACTCGGTTCTTCATGTCACGCCAGATGGCGCTGGATGCCCGCCCACTGGTAGACATTGAAGATGTCGAACGACTGCAAGACGAAACCGCTCAGGCAGCTCTGATGCTCTCAACAATCGGCGACATCGGGCTGGTTGGAGCACGAGACCCTCGTGCTCTCTTACGCCGTGCCTCCATCGACGGAATACTCACTGGCGACGAAATCGTCTCGGTCCTGCAACTACTCGACTCGATATGGACGGCCCGCAACACCGTGATGTCGATGAAAGGTCGCGCACCACTGCTGGTCGACATCGCTGACGATGTTCCCGATCTACGCGATCTCAGTGAAAAAATATTCAAATACCTCTCCGATCAAGGAGAAGTACTCAGTTCTGCAACTCCAAAGCTTGCTCGCCTTCGTACAAACGTAAGCAAAACTTTCCAACGTGTGATGCGAGCGATGGAACGAATAGCAAATAGCAAAGCTGTTCGCCCATCACTTCAATCGGGAGCCATAGCTACCCGCGGAGAACGGCTGGTGCTGGAAGTAAGGGCCGATGCCAGGGACTCTGTACCGGGAATTGTTCACGATGTTTCAGGTAGCGGTGCCACGCTATTTGTAGAGCCACTAAAGGCAATTGATCTCTGTAACGCCTGGCGAGAAACTTCGGCCGAAGCGAAGCGAGAAGAAGAACGCATCCTCCGCAAAGTTTCACGGCTAATAGGCGATCGCGAAGAAGAGGCTCTAATCGCCGTCGAAGCCGCAGCAGCTCTCGACTACATCGTAGCGAGGGCACGTCTCGGTGCCTCGATGAAATCACGGCGTATGGCAACCATGCCAGCCGGTTCAGACAACGTAGTAAATCTCGTTGGCGCCCGCCACCCACTTCTCGGCAGCGACGCAGTACCAATTACGATCAACATCGGTCCCGGCTTCAGGGGCCTGGTCATCACGGGACCAAACACCGGTGGCAAGACGGTCGCGATAAAGACCATCGGACTGTTCGCCCTCATGCACCAATCTGGGCTGCAGGTACCGGTTGCCGATGGTGAGATGGCCATATTCGACGCTGTCTACGCCGACATCGGAGACTCGCAGTCGATCGAACGCTCGGTCTCAACTTTCTCATCACACATGGGACGTGTAATAGAGATTCTTCTCGAAGCGACATCGAATTCATTGATTCTCCTGGACGAACTCGGTACAGGAACCGATCCCGAAGAAGGATCGGCACTTGCGAGAGCCGTTCTATTGCATGCGGCAGAGAACGACATACCGATAGCCGTCACATCGCACTACCGGGCGGTCGCCGAGTACGCAGCAGAGTCTGAGGACTTTGCCAACGCCTCTGTTGAACTCAACTCCGAAACGATGCTTCCCACATATCAAGTGCTTATGGGAATCCCTGGACGAAGCTACGCCATTCACGTGGCGCGGCACCTGGGAATGCCCAGCCAGGTTCTCGACGACGCAGAGTCGATGATGGACCCCAGCCGCGCCGAGGCCGAAGTGATTCTTCAGCAACTGCAACGAGAACGAGCCGAAGCAGTTCGCCTGCGAGAAGAGGCCGAGCAAGCAAATACAGAAGCTGAAACTGCGCGCAAGGATCTCCAGAACAAGCTCAGCAACGTAACCCGCTTGCAAGAAGATATGATCGAGAAATCTCGTATGGAACTCCGCCGTGAGACCGACGAGATACAGCGAACACTCCGCAAGATCGTTAGCAAGGCTCGCAACGATACCGACCTGGAGACAGCGAAACGAGCTATTGGCCGAGTTCGACAACAATTTTCCGACCCCACATGGCTTCCAGTATCTCCACCGCCAGAAATTGAAAATCCAGATCAGCTAGAGGAAAACCGACCACTTGAATCTGGTGATCAGGTAGAGATCAAAGGTCTTAACGTTGAAGCTTTGGTTACCGGTATCGGATCCAACGGCGTGATCGAGCTCAAGATGGGCAACGCCCGGATCGAACTAAACGAACGGCAACTGCGATTGATCAAGGCCGTTGAGCACGCCAAGCCTGGCGAACATGGCGAACCCGCCAACATACACCCAAATATCACGGTCAATACGATCAGTGCGGGTGAAACAGCGAACACCTCAGGCGAATTAGATGTTCGTGGCTCTCGCGTGCACGAATCAGAAGAACTTGTGCGTCAGTTCGTCGATGACTCGTCGCTTCAGGGACTCACGAGCGTGCGCATCATCCACGGCGACGGCACAGGTGCATTGAGAGAAGCAATTCGAGTGATACTGGCGAGGCACCCACTCGTCGCATCATTCAGCGCAGCCCCACGCAACCGAGGCGGCAACGGCGCAACTCAAGTAGACCTCAACTAACAATCAGGCGTCCCATGACGCCATAGCTACAACGCCAAGCAAGAGCCAAACCCGCACGCCCAACTAACACTTAACGCGCAAGTGCCCTTCTCGCCGGGTGAGAAGGGCACGTGAGATCTTCGGACCACCCGCTCAGAACCTACTGAGGGGGGAAAGCCTGATGCGCTGTTCGGCTGGCCTGAAGATGGCCTGTGTCTGGGAGAGATCCGGCCGGGAACACTCTCAGAATCACTACATAAGGGCTTTCGTAATTTGCCAGAACTAAGGTTTTTAGTTCAGGTTCATTACGTTCCGGAGGCCAGGCGGAATTGCACGCTGAACTGTCAGCGGCGCACCGAGCTGTGGCGTTAGCTCAAGGACGAACCTTGTGCTCTTGACTACGAGACTGTCTGTTGAAAGCAGACCCGAAGCACTACCACCATTAGATGAGTTGCCATCCGTGTAGGCAAGCGAACCGTTCGAACCAACGGCAGTGCCGGTCAATCTGTCCATTAGCCACACGGTGATTTCAGCTTTTTCACCGTCTTCTAGCAAGTTGTCACCGTTGTTCGTGCCGATGAAGGTCTGTGACCATGCAACGTCAGATTTACGCTGGTTTTCATCTGCATACGAAATGATCGTTGCAGTGCTTGCGCCAGGTACGACGTCTGGATCGGTGTTTGCTCCATCCGCTGTGTACGGCGCAGTCAGGTCGACTGGTTCACCAGCGAGTGAGTTCGAGACGATGAAGACGAGCTTATAGACGGCCTGAGTCGTGCTCACTTTGCCTGCGAAGGCGAAAGCAGAACCCTGCTGACTGAGTCGTGTACGGGTCTCTTTCAGACCTGCATGAATCGTCTGCTTGTTCGCTTCGGATGAGAAGACACCCGCCGAAAGAATCGTGAAAGCGAACACGGAAGCTACAACCACGAATGCGATAAGCACGATGGCTGTTTCAAGACCGGTAATACCCTTCTGAGAAAGGATCCCAGATGGACGGTCTTTTGTAGGTGCGAGATTGCTCCTAGACATTTTCTATTCCCCTTAATCTGCGCAGATAAGCCTTTCCCTTGACGCCCCCACCAACGCTGGCGGTATTCCCTCTAAGCGTCTGGTCTGCTGAATGGATTCGGGCCGGGAATCAATTCCGTTGGCAGACCGGCTGTCTGTGCTGATAACCACAACGATGCCGTGCCAACACCACCGAAACATCGCGGTTCGTACGGGCTACTATCCGTGAATCTACCTAAAGATCTACACGCAAACGGAGTCGGGTTGTGTACCTATCGGACAGTGGAGTTGCCTCTCACCCGCAGTTCAAATCACTCTCAAACGAAACCATGGAAAACAGGCGTAAATCGCCGCCGGTAGAAGAAATCGTCTGTTTTCAATATCGCCTAGACGGACTTAAGCAAAAAAGCCGTCTGAGTGATCACACTCAGATGGCCCTCAACTGCGAAAGCCAATATGCAACAGATGATCAACCAGCTATGCGTGGGCACATTCACCACACAGGCGTGTGATCATCCACACCCGAAAAGACCCCTGAAGCCTCTAAACGGATGCAGCGGCTGCAAATCCCCGCGCTATCTCATCATTCGATCGGCGAAGCACCGTGGTGTTTACGTGCAGAACCAGATACTCCCAGTCTGAACTCGCTGGCGGAATAACAATTCCTTCATTTCGTAGCTTTTCCACGAACTGGCTCAGGTCAATATTGGAACCGAGAACCAACTCGAAGATGTTCGAACCGTGCTCGAACTCACGAACCTCGATGGCCGAAATCTCGTTGAGCTGCTCGAAAAGCTCCTTGGCCTTGGCAAATGCCTTGCCATATCGCTCAACAAACCCCTCAAGCCCATCCAGCGTCAGCGCCGCTGCCATGTACCCAAAAGGTATTCCTCCACCGAACATGCGGCGGTCGTGGTACAAACCCTCGATAAACTCGCTCGTACCCGCCAGTATCCCGCCAAACGGCGATCCAAAATACTTGTAGGAAGACACGTATACGCTATCGAAAAGCGCCGAGTACTTCTTTACATCGATGCCCGTCGCAGCCGACATCATGTAGAGCCTTGCACCGTCCAGGTGAGTAGGAATTCCTTCCTCTCGGCACAAGTCTGTAATAGCAACCATCTCGTCCCATGGCACAATCTGCCCTGCCTGACGACGAACCGGACTCTCAATGCAAACCGAGCCAACGGGATTCAACACACGGCCACTTACCGCCTTTTTCAGCGCAACCCGCAGTTCATCGGCCGTGAAGTAAGGACGGTCATCCGCCAGTGGAATTGCGTTCAAGCTGCTCAATCGATCGAGCGCATCACCCTCGTCCTGGTAGATGTGACTCTGTTCCTGCAAGATAACCCGCGACTTCGTCCCACTCAGGCGACGCAGTGCCAGCTGGTTGGCAAGAGTTCCAGTAGGCAGCCAGATAGCAGCTTCTTTACCCAACTCCTCAGCCATACGAGTCTCAAGCTCCTCGACCGTGCCGCCAATCGAGTAGGCATCGGGCTTAAGCCGACCCTCGGCAAGTAATTTCCCAAGGCGCTCAACGAGTAACTCAGGGGTTTGCGGCTCGCCATCCCCACCGAACACAATCGTATCCGCTCTTCCTGACTGCCCAGTTTTTTGAACGGAAGCGTCGGATTTATTTGACTTGATGACCATCGGGTTTCACCTGTTATTTAGAACTGAATTGGATTGCAAGACGCTGAGTGTAGACGCTAAACGTTAATTACTGGGGATGGTTCTCCCAATGCTCGGGGATGATCAACTCAGCATCAGCCCCAATCAGGTTCGCAGTCAGCCACTTCTCACCGTTAAGTCCGTCTCTCGAACTGGACCTCTCGGACTCGTGGACAGTCACGTTCCCCGCAATACCGCTTTCAAGAACCTCAAGTACACCCGGGTTATAGATACCAGTCGCGTGGTCGGCCTTGATCAGCGTTTCGGCCTTGATCGACTCTGCATGCCATCTCAGGTTGTACATCTCGAGAGTGGCGACCACATCATCCTTGCGCTCCGGGTACAGCCTTAAGTAATCACTGAACTCAGCTAACGGATATGAAGATGTCTTAAGCGCGTGCTCAATAGTGTCCAGCAGGTACGCAGGAGTAGACACAACGTGTGTGATCGAGCTTCTTCGAGCCGCCACGAGCAACGCATTGTCATTGCCCCATGCAACTATCCGACTCAGATCCACTTCCGGACGGGTTACAAGGTAATCCAGTCCTCGCAAAGTATCGGCAACGATCCCTCGGTACACGTACGTGTCCAAACTCTCCAGACCGTCAGTCAACTGCCCCGGAAACATCGCAGCGTATGGCTTGTCGGAGTTACGCATCCCTCGTGCAGCGATAGAAAACGTGACGTAACGCTTACGCATCGCGGTCGCCGTGCCCTGAGGTATGACCTCGTGCACGCTCCCGTTCTTCGGTGTGTAGAAGATCGCTGGGAACTGACCTTCACCTTTCGGAATGCTCAGATACCCAAACAATCTATAAGGACCAACACTCGTTATACGCACGCCGTAAAGGTCGGCATTGGCGTTGCTGCGAATTGGGATCGGTTCTATCTCGGGTGCAAGCGGAATTCCAGACAGATCCTCATCAACATAGTTCCAGAAAGCGTCAAAATTCTCGGGCTTCTGTGCGGTCATATCGCTATTCTCCGCCCTTCAAATGAGTTTCGAAGAATTCATCGATAATGGCCCCGTGTATGTACTTGCCAGCCTCATGACCGTGGCCATCGTATTCGTAGAACATTTTGTCCTTGCTGCTCATCGCGTTGTACACGGCATAGCCCGTTTCGGGCGGCACAACGTTGTCCTGAAGCCCGATATTGACAATAACGGGGCACGTTACTTTGTCGGCAAATGAAATACCGTCGAAGTACGCCACAGTCTCTTCCACATCTTTGCGACGTTCCGGATAAGTTTCCAGGTAGTCGTTGATTTCATCGTATGGGTACGTGTGCGACAACTCGATGGCATCCATATGCCCACACAGGTATGGGGCGCTAATCGACACCGCACGGATCTCTTTTCGCATCGCTGCAGCAGTAATAGCGAGCCCACCACCCTGGCTACCACCAACCCCACCAATTCGGGAAGCATCGACTTCCGGACGCTCCAGCAAAAAGTCTACCGACCGCCACGCGTCAACATAAAAGCCGCGATACGAGTACGAGTTCTTGTCGACAATTCCGAACGTCAGTAAGCCCGGATATCCCGGATCGAACTGCGTGCGACTCCTGACCTTACCGCGCGGGTTAACCGAAAAACATGCATAGCCTTTAGCAGCCCACTCTCGCGGAATCATCGGATCGCTCAAATACCCGGGGAACTGGATCATCGCGGGCAGCTTGCCCGTAGCGCCTTTGGGAACCGCATACCACCCCGACACACGTAGATTATCGAGGCTGTCGTAGAAGACTTGGTATACATCGACCTCTTCGTTAGACCGAAGATCGTCTTTCTCAATAGTCGTGTTCATGGGAATAGCAGCAACGTCACTCATGACACCGCCCCAGAACTCATCGAAATCATCAGGTGTCCGAACCTTGCAACGATAATTTTTATCGATAGTCATCCCTGATCCTCAGCTTGGTCTGCTCACGCACTTATTTATTTTTCTAGATGCCCGGCATTGAGGGACCGAGGAATCGAACCCTCGTCCCTCAATGCGCATCATCACGGCGAATTTTGCAGGGATGGCCTACTGAAATGCTGCTCGGAGTGCTTCAGCTACAATCTCCGCCTCACCCGACTCGAGTGCCACCGGGCTGACGTAAAGTTCGTCGCCATAGCTGCCAACGCCCACCTGAATATTGAGATCGCCTGCTGCCAGCTTCTCCTGAATTTCCGTCGATGAAGGACCACTCCAGTCATCCTCAAAATAGAAAACCGCAGTTGGCCCCTGTCGATTTGGATCGCCGTCCTCGATCACCGGGCGCAAGCCTGTCACACCCTTGGCAGCCGCCGTAATCGTCTCCGACCAGCCTCGCCACGTGGCCCATTCAGCCTCATGATCCATCGATACGAACCGTTTCAAAGCCACGAGTACGGCAGCAATCTCTTCTTTCGCAACCTTGGATCCACGGCCAACAGAAGCGTGTGGCGACATGTTCAACCGCGCAGCCTCAACCAGGTCAGCTCTACCCGCCAGAATGCCTGTCGACTGCGGACCACGCAGCCCTTTACCACCAGAGAAAGTTACAAGGTCGGCACCCTCAGAAATGTACTTCGTCAGGTTTTCTGCTGGTGGCAACATCGCTGCGCCATCAACAATCACTGGCACATCTTTTGCATGGGCGATCTCTACAACCTCACGTAACGAAAGGTCACAATCCATCCACGGGCCAAACACATAAGAAACCGCAGCAGTCTTTTCATCAATGGCGGCCTCGAGTTGCTCAGCGAGGGTTCCTTCACCGAGTCCCCACTCCTTGAGAGTCGCTCCGGCAGTCCTGTAGCAAATCTCGAATCCAAAGCGATGATTCTCGAAAATCAGAATCTCGTCTTTCATCCCCTCGGTATCCGGCAACTGCAAAATCCGGTCGGGATCTGAACCCGCCATGCAGGCCGCTGCCTGAACAAGCAACCCGGCAGAAGCACCAGCCACAACGAGACCGGCTTCTGCACCGGTGTACTCGGCAACCACATCGCCAGCTCGTTTGTTCAACTCTTGAAAATCGATGAAAGTGTCAGCCGCATCGGTCAGCGCCTGCTGAACCTCTTTCGACATCCGGCTCCCACCAAGTATCGTCACCCAGCTTCTACCGTTGATAACTTTTTTCAGCCCGAGGCTGTCAAACTGCGCAGAACCGGTTGAGTTAGCCGTGGTCATTTGAGACTCCTTAATTAATATTTCTTCGTGCCTGGTATTTTGAAATTAGAACCCGGAGGTAGCTGCTAACTGAAGTAGTCCTCAGTCAACCGGTCTCCGCGGTCATGTAACGATCGTTGGACAGCCTGATTATTTGGTCAGCACCTCGACCAAACGTTTGGCAAGTGCCACTTCCTGGCCATCTTGAATGTTGGCCATATTTGCAGCTAACCCGCCCTGGTTGCGAGCGATATAAATACGTGGATTACCTTCATGCAAGGCTGTCCACACTCGATCCTCTTCCTCTTCGCCACCCTCGATAGCAATTACGCAGTTGGGGACGTGGAACTTCTTGTGATCCAGTTCTACCGAGGCGGTTATGCCATCGATATTCTGAATCTGTTCCACCACGTATTCGGCTTTCTTTCGCATCACAACCTGCCGACTCTCGTCGTCCGACTCCACGAACAACTGCAAAGCCGTTGCCATCCCGATCATGTCTTCTCTTCCGACCTTCTGCGGACGTCCAACCGACATGTGAGGACCACTATTCATAAGGGCAGCTTCCATCAGATCGGCTCGCCCGGCCAGTAGCCCAGTCGATTGAGGACCACCGATGTACTTACCACCCGAGTACGTCACCAGATCAGCGCCATCTTCGATGTACTTGGTCAAGTTGGTCTTCGGCGGCAACATCGCAGCGGCATCGACTATCACCGGAACATTCGCTTCTCGAGCGACTTCCACAATCTCGACCTGCGTCAGACCCCCAGGAGGGTCACCGTAAGCGAATGTGTGAAGAATTGCCGCGGTGCGCTCGTTGATCGCAGCTTTGAGCTCCTCTTTGGTAGCCCCACTGTCATCTCCGGCAAAAACGATTTTCGCTCCAGCATATTCATGAATCTTCATGTAGCCAGCAGGGTTGGTTCGCTGCGTAAGAATTTCGTTCTTCATCCCGGTTGTGTCAGGCAGCTGAGCGATTTTATCGCTGTCGGTACCAGTCATAACGGCAGCTGTTGCAAGCACCAACCCACCGGCCGCGCCAGAGCATATTAACCCGGCCTCGGCACCAGTTATTTCGGCGACAAATTTTCCGGTTGCACGTTTCAACTCAACAAGATCAATGAACGACTGTGAAGCGAGGGCCATCGCCTCACCCACCTCGGGTCGCATCATTGAACCCCCATGAGTCGTGTGCGTACCACCCGCATTTATCAGCGGCTTCACGCCAAATTGAGCGTACACAGGATTGTTCAGCGGATCGCTTGCCATCAATCATTCCTCTATCAACGCACCCTTGAGCGAGTGGCTGCGTTACTCGTCACTTCCATCGCCAGAAAAATCACCCGCTAAAACACCAGATAAAACAAACCTATCGGTAAAACTACCCGGCGATTTACGAATACAAATGTTGCACGGGAATGATGGCACACATTACCCGCCGTAGCACCCTCCCAACGATGAGATGGGCAGGATATCCGAACAATTCGCGGCTCTTTTTGGGAATCCGTCAGGACACTCCGGGAACACTATGGCAAGTTATTTCCAAAACATTCCAGCGCGCCTACTGCTGCTACCGGTGAAACCTACGGCAGATCCAGGTCGGTAGCTGGTGTCTCGGACCAGTCTTCCTTGGATATCCCGTCGTAGTCGAATTTCACCAACCCGTCTTTCAGAGTCAACTGGTTGATCAGTCTCCCCTTCGCCCTCATGATTCGGTAACCAGTCGGACCCGAATCCGAAAGACCGCTCGGTAGTTCCTGGAACTTCAGGACTGCAACATCAGCCGGAGCTCCGGGCGTCAGTGTTCCCAGTTCAGTGTGGTTAATCGACTTTGCCGGCTCCCAGGTGGAACGTGCAACAACCTCAGCTATTGGCATACCTATAGCGAGGAACTTGCTCATGACTTCAGTCATTTCAGCCCGAGATGTACGGTGGCTCAATCGGTGCATATCCGTCGAAATAGTGTCCGGCGGGAATCCCTGCTCAAGCGCCGGAACCGCCATCGAAAACGAAAAGCTGTTGTTGCCATGTCCTACATCAAACTTCACGCCACGCTTGCGCGCCTCGATGTAATGCGGCTTCACCTTGCCATCGTTACCAATCATCGGCTTCCCGTAACCGAAACAATGCGTAACCCCATCACCGGGGCCTAGTCGCTTTAGCAACTCATCGAAAGGGCGGGTGTGTTTTGAATTTTGATCGACCAGGCAGAAAGTGCCCGAAAGACGAGCCGCCTCTACACCTCGATCAATCGACTCCCAACCGCGACCCTGATAGTGCGCTACTTTCACACCTACAATCACATCAGATCGCTGGCGTATCTTCGCCGCCGTCAATTCCGCGTCCATATCTTCGGTATTTTGCTCGACGTCGCCTTCCATACCCTGCCCAACAATATTCAGCAGAGCGAACACCCGAACTTCAGATTTTCGCACCACTCTTTTGTTAAACTCGTCGAACGTTCGCCAACCCGATCCCCCACAATCAACCATCGTCGTCACACCATAAGGGAAGCACATCTCTTCGGGGAACATCGACCCGGTATAACCCGTGGCGTGAGCATGCATGTCAACAAGTCCCGGTGTCACATACGTTCCGGTTGCGTCGATCACACGACGCCCCTGCGACTCAGGAATGTTCGGCTCTACAGCCGCAATTGAACGCCCCGCAACACCAACATCCATCAAGCCATCCACACCATTGGCGGCGTCGATTACATGACCACCTTTAATAAGCAGATCATAGGTCGGCATTTAGTACATTCCTTAGAAAAATGAGATTTGTATCCGATATCGACCCAAGCAGATCGGGTCGACCCCAAAAATAGGCGCGCATCTTACACGATCAATACGCACCAACAACTCTCATCGGCAATTCGCACCGGCAACTCCCAAACGACTCGCAGATAACCGGGCGCCGAAGTTACCTTATCGACATCGCCGGCTTATCAATACTCAGTGCGAGGATGGAGGCTTCACGGCGATTTCGAACTCCAAGTTTTATGTAATATGTAGACGTGGCTAGGGTGATGAACGCATCAAACGTTCGAATTATCCTGCACCACCTCTTACCGAACGTTATGCACGTGTAATCGTCATAACCACTCTGCGTACAGGGTTTTTGATCATCGTAGAAGCCGGTTTGAGCTTCCTGGGTGTTAGAGTTCCGGCGTCGGTATCAATATGGGGATTGATAATTGCTCAGGGACAAAAGTTCCTGAAAACAACTTGGTGGATGTCAAACATGCCCGGTGTGGCGATTTTATTGATCGCCATGGCCTTCAACTTCCTCGGAGACTGGCTCCGCGACCGGTTCGACCCTTGCCTGAACCAGTTGGACTAATTCGAACTACATAAAAGCAAACTGAAAAGCGAGCAAACGGAAATGACCTTCGACCTGATAATTGAAAACGGGTTGGTTGTTGATGGGTCGGGTGAACCGGGCGTACACACGTCGGTAGGTATAAATGGCACTAAGATCACCGCTATAGGTGATCTTAGTGCTGCCGAAGCGGCAAAAAGAATCGACGCGTCAGGCCACGTGGTCTCACCAGGATTCATCGATACGCATGCCCATGCAGATGGAGCCCTGCTGATCGATGGTCAGCACGCCGAAGGAATTCGTCAGGGAATAACTACCGAAATCATCGGACCCGACGGGCTCACCTACGCCCCGCTTCCACGCGAAAAATACCTCATGTACCGGCAGTACCTGTCCGGCCTTCTGGGACTTCCACCAGAAGATCTCGACATGTCGTCCATTAGCTCGGCTCTCGGAAACTACCACAACAAAACAGCACCAAACGTGGCAATGTTTTTGGGCCACGGCCCGATACGCCTTGGCGCCGTTGGCATGGAAGACGTTCCTCTACGAGGCGACGTTCTCAAACAGGCAATCCAGACAATGGAAGAGTCGTTTGAACAGGGAGCCTGCGGATTCGCCACCGGGCTGTCCTACTACCCCAACTCCTTCTCCGACTCCGAGGAGTTGGTTGAACTATGTAAAATCGCCGCCAAGCACAACAAGGCGTTCTCCATCCACACCCGCAATCACAACGTCGACCGCGCATACCATGGTGGTGGTGTAGAAGAGGCCCTTGAAATCGGCCGACGCTCCGGGGTCAGAGTCCACCTTG
>Ga0209402_10002009_pt1 | contig 21188 bp, 17 predicted proteins | sample ArcticOcean_MG_C_3_FD_187437 | JGI IMG/M metagenome (GOLD analysis project Ga0209402, IMG submission 187437) | Marine microbial communities from western Arctic Ocean - ArcticOcean_MG_CB8_126 (SPAdes) (version 2) | ecosystem: Environmental > Aquatic > Marine > Oceanic | place: Arctic Ocean... | reverse complement strand
TCTGTCTGACTGCTCGAGCAACAGTCTCACCATGTGACAGGGCTACTTCTACTTCACGGAGCTTGCGTAAGATCTGCTCCGGGCTGTGTTTCCTTCCTGGCATTTCTACCCCCTTCATCAACCAGAGTTTCTAACATTTACTCTGGTTTACTTATTGGGGGCAGGTCAATCGGGTTTATATGGATACTTGTTCTTACGTCCTAGAAAACCCAATATTGTGCGTCCCATGGCCTCGTTTTCTTGATCCATATTGTTTTTCAATGGGGTTGATTTAAGTAATATGGAGCTTATACTCCCGGAATGTTGCCAGATCATAGTATTTAACCTCTACTATTCACCGGCGATGAGTTAAAACAACTTGACCTAATGCACTAATTATTGTGAAGGCAGGCTAATGTTTGATATCAAATTCCGACGCAGTGCTCTGATACCCCTTGCATTGCTGTTGTCCCTAGCAGCTCTTGCCGCCACAGCTTGTGGTGGTGAATCTGCTGCTGCACCTGCTACTGCACCGACAGCGGAGACAATTGTCCAGACGGTAATCGTTGAAAAAGACGGACCTGTTGTTGTGGTAACTTCGGTTTCGGAAACCACCAAGATAGTTGAGGTGACAGTTGCACCAGCATCCCGTAAAACCCTGAACGGGACAGTGGTGGTCGCGACCAACACCGTAGGAGTTCCGGTTGGAACTCCTGAGTTGTGCGTGCCCGGCTGTGGTAATGAGAAGTACCTGATGGGCGCGTGGGACACACTGTTCAGGGCATCGCCGGACGGTACACTCAATCCAAATCTGGCCGAATCATGGAAACTGGCATCTGACAACTCATCGATCACGTTCAAAATGCGATCAGATGTCGAGTTCCACAAGGGTTGGGGCCTTTTGACCGCCGAAGACGTAGTGTGGACGCTTAACAGCATCAACGGGGCGACGAACCCCGACAGCATTCATGACAACGTCGGTGATTTCGCCGCCAACTATGGCCTGGCCGCAGCGGTGGACGATGTCACAGTCGAAGTGGAGATCACGAACTTTGACTCCCGGACCCCGCGGTATCTGTTCAGCGAATTCTGGCAGGGGATGGCGATAAGCAGCAAGGCCGTCTTTGACGAGTTCGGAAAAGAGGGCATGCGAGATAAGTTCATCGGAACTGGCCCGTTCGTGCTCGATGAATGGGTCGATGACTCACACATCTCCCTGATTGGTGTTTCTGACCACTGGTACAAGACACCGGGCGTCGCGACCGCTAGAATCCTGGAGGTCCCGGAAGAGGCGACACGGATCGCGATGTTTGAAACCGGCCAGGCAGACATTACCCGGGTGAACCTGCCGAACCTGCCGAAACTGTTGCTCATAGGCGGTAAGGTGAGGCCGGTTGTCGGTTCCCAGAAAACATTCTCCTTTGGTGGTGGTAACTACCTGGAGAAGACCCGAGCGTCGAACGGTGATCCGCTCGACAGTCCGGGGTTCAACCCAGATTTGCCATGGGTCGGTGACCCGAATGCAGCAGGTTGTGATTACGATGACATGCTTTTGAATTCACTGCCGTTGAAACCGGTGTGTGAATCGATGGAGAATGCCCGGCTCGTCCGGGCGGCGCTCACAATGTCGATCGATCGTGAAGGAATTGCCGAGGCCATCTACGGTGGGCTCGCGACGCCGTCATTCATGACTCACCTGTCCACAGAACACCCCCTGATGAAAGACGAGTGGGTAATCCCTTACGATGTTGAGAAGGCCAAGGAACTGTTGATCCAGGCCGGCTACCCGGACGGTTTCGACATGGAAATGTATGCCGGTGTGGGAGCGAGTGCACTTGAGTTGGCGACTGCAGTTTCTGCCGCATGGCAGAGCGAACTCGGTATCAACCTCACCTTCGATCAGCAGGCGTACTCGGCAATTCGTCCGAGTTTTGTCGACCGATCGTTCCAGAAGACCATTGTGGGCGGCTGGACTACGGCGTGGCCGCCTGATTGGCCCCAGGGACGTGAAGACAACAGCTGGTTCTTCGGTGGAACCCAGAAGTACGGGAACCTGCCTTTCTCGGCTCTGACCTATGGCAAGATGTTGAGTGAAGCCGACACGGTCAAACGCGAGGAGACAGCAGTCGCATGGTACGAACATGAGAACTTCTGGCACTGGCAGCCTGGAGTTGTCGACGTGCCAACGTTTGACGTCTATAACGCCGACAGGATCGACTGGGATCCACAGCGTGCGACCTCGATCTGGTGGGGTGGCGTTGCAACAGCAATGCCCCTCGAAGACGTCCAGGTAAAGTAAAGCACTAAAGAGATTCGGCGGGGTGTGGGACCTCCCCACACCCCGCCAGACCGATCCTATATTTATTTTGCAATTGTGCAGGTTGGTGCTTTGAGACGTTTTGTTCTTCGTAGGCTTTTGTTCGCCGTCATCGCCATACTCGGTGCCACGATAATCGTGTTCTCGCTTTCCCGCATGGGTGGCGATCCGCGGTACTTTTTTGCTGGTCAATCGGGCTACGGTATTAGTGAGGAGAGATGGGATAGTCTGGGGGTTGAAATGGGGCTGGACAAACCAGTCCCCGTTCAGTACTTCCTCTGGCTCGGCGACATTCTCAGAGGTGACTTTGGCAACAGCATCACAACGCAGGCACCGGTCATTGATGTGATCGGCCAGCGGGTGGGGGCTACTGGCAAGCTGGCGCTCGTTGCATGGGTATTTGGCACCGCTATCGGGGTACCGCTGGGGATCCTGTCTGCCGTGAAGCGCGGGTCGAGCGTCGACTATGTGATCCGTATATTCGCGCTTTTCGGACAGGGTTTTCCGACGTTCTTCCTCGGAATAGTTCTTATCCTCATCTTCTCCGTCCACTTCCGAATCTTCCCTGTCGGCACTATCGGCGAGGGATTTTCTTTTAAACATTATGTGCTGCCCGCAATAACCCTGGGCTGGCTGCCCGCGGCCGCTTACCTGAGGCTCACCCGATCTGCGATGCTCGAAGTGCTGGAGACCGAGTACGTCAAGCTCGCCCGGGCGAAGGGCGTGACACGAACTGTGGTTATATGGAAGCACGCGCTACGGAACGCCCTTATCGTTCCGCTCACCCTTTCGGCGTTCGTTCTCGTTGGCTTCATCAACGGGGCTGTCGTAGCTGAGACGATCTTCTCCTGGCCGGGTCTTGGACGACTGGCGATCGCAACTATCCAGGACAACGACTTCCCGGTGATCAGCGTGTTGGTTCTATTTACATCAGTTCTCTATGTGGGTGTAGTGTTCTTGCTGGACATGTTGTATCTGGTTATGGACCCGAGAATTCGATATACGTAAAGGCGGCTATCTGTGGCAGTGGAACGAGAGCATAGTGCTTCCGAAGACAGGATCTTGGTATCTGCTGGTGACGAACACACCGCACGTTCGTTCGGCGAGCAGATATACAGGATCGCGGCGAGAACGGCCTACATCCTCAAGCGCTGGCCGGTCATTCCCGGCATCATCCTCTTTTTGCTGTTGTTTGGTGCGGCATTCGCACCCCTGCTGGAACCCTTCGACCCCCTGAATGTCGACCTGCGGGAGCGAAACTCCCCGCCAAGCTGGTTTACCGACGGCAGCGAAAAGTACTTCCTTGGCGGCGACCCAGTCGGTCGCGACATCCTGAGCCGCATAATTGAGTCCACGCGCATCACCGTGGCAGTCGTCTTCTTTTCAATCACGGTGGGAATCGTGTCAGGCACAGCGCTCGGCCTTATCTCGGGGTACTTTGGCGGTGTGATCGACGAGGTGATCATGCGCATAGTCGATATCTGGGCGGCCCTGCCGTATCTGCTTATCATCTTGACGATCGTGGTTGTGTTTGGGCAGAGCTTCACAGTGCTCATCGGCTCACTGGCACTCCTTTCCTGGCCAGGCGCGGTCAGGCTCGTCAGGGCCGAAGCACTCAGGGTGCGGGAGGCCGACTACGTGATGTCGGCAAAAGTGACAGGCGCTTCGGGGCTGAGGATTATGTGGAAGCACATCATGCCTCAAACGTTTCATATTGTGATAGTGACTGCCACTCTTGGTACCGGCACCCTGATACTCACCGAGGCCACGCTTAGTTTTCTGGGTGCGGGCGTCCCTGCACCCCACCCTTCGTGGGGGGCCATGGCCGCCGATGGGCGTGAGTACCTGCGGGACGCTTGGTGGATATCGGTCATTCCAGGCACTGCGATCATCCTCGTAGTAATGGCAGGAAACTTCATGGGCGACTGGCTCCGCGACCGGCTCGACCCCACGCTCCGACAACTCTAGAGTTTGACCTGCGTATTGAACAAGCGGGGTCCCCAAATCAATCCACCTCAACAATTACAGGATGACGGGCGGAACTCACTGCATGACCGATCCAAAAGAAATTATCAGACCCGCTTCTGAGTCGATCGAACGAATCTCGCTCGTCTCAAGCGCAACAGCAAGTGGCACTCTTACTTCGATGGGTGTAAATAATACTTTCATCGATGGACCTGTGGCACGGACACCGGGCCGGTCCATAACGGGGCCTGCGCTAACTCTTCAGTTTCTGCCAAAACGTGAGGACCAAATTGCAGGCGAAGGCGATGAAAATATAGCCAAACAGACCGCGCTGTGGCAGGTGCTCCAGAGAGTTCAACCTGGAGACGTGATAGTAGTAGACGCCCGCGGACAAACTAAGACCGGTTGCTTCGGAGAAATGCTGCTCACCTATCTCGCCGCACGCGGTGGGGTGGGAATTATCGTCGACGGATCAATCAGAGATTCGGCAGAAGCACTGACTCTCGACATTGGTATATGGACTCGTGGGGTGACGCCCAACTACGCCACTCAAACCACTCTTTCGCCATGGGATTTCAATGTACCAATTAGCTGCGGAGATGCGCTGATCATTCCTGGCGATGTGGTAATTGCCGACGACGATGGCGCAGTAGTCGTTCCGGCAGCAATGATTGACGAAGTAGCCGATAAAGCGCTTGAACATGAGGATTGGGAACGGTTTAGCCGGATCAAGCTCGCCGAAGGTGGTGATCTGATGAAGTACTACCCTCTCGATGAAGAAGCTCAAGCGGAATTTCAACAATGGAAATTATCCAATAACTGATCATGGCACGAGGAAGAACGCGGAATGACTCGAATAACAAACATAAACACTATTTGCCTTTCGAGGCTTCACGAAATCGAACGACAGTGGACAAGCTCAAATTTCAAAACAATAAAGGCTGACTGCGCAATCGTTGTGATTGAAACCGATAACGGCTTGCAGGGAGTTGGTGAGGCTTGTGCTTACGGCGAGCCGAAGGTGATTGCCGATTGGGTGGATTGGTATCGCAGAAAATTGATCGGCCGGCGTATCGATGACTTCCTATCTTGGCCGCATACCAATGACCGCAACTGGGGTCACGACACCGCCGTCGCCGGAATAGATTGTGCTCTTTGGGATTTGCGCGGCAAGATCGAAAACAAACGCGTCAGCGAGCTTATTTCCGACTCTCCCGATGATCAGGTGCGGATGTATGCATCAGGCGGGGTGAACTACGATTGGCGACACAATCCCGAATCACTAATTGAAGAAGTTCTTGGCTATCAACGTGATGGATTCACCGCGTCAAAAGTCAGGATCGGCACTGAATGGTCGTGGGATGGCGTCACGCCCGATCGTTTTCTGGGCTTGATGCGAGACTTGAGATCGGCCGTAGGTGATGAAATGGAGTTGATGGTCGATGGAAACCAGAGATTATCTGTCGAGGAGGGACTACTCATCGCACGCGGTCTCAGTGATCTCAATTTCACGTGGTTAGAAGAGCCTATTCCACAGGATGATATCGATGGTTACGTGAAGATCAACGGGTCAGTAGAAATCGCAATCACAGGTGGTGAGCAATTCGCCACGCTTGAGCGTTTCCGCCCCTATATCGAACGTAGAGCGTACGACATTGTGCAACCCGATTGCGGGATAGCAGGGTTATCTGAATCGATTAAGATCGCCGAATACGCAAACGATTTCGGAATCGATACCTGCCCCCACAGCTGGCACAACGGATTAATGGCCATGGCACATGCCCATTTCGTAGCGGCACTGCCCAATCCGCGTGTGGTCGAAATTTGCATGCCACAGGGTCCATTGCAGAGTGCGATAATTTCCGGCGGATTACCAATCAGTGAAGGGTCTCTGCAATTACCAGAACAACCGGGGTTCGGAGTGGAAATTCCAGATAATTTAGAGGAGAAATTCCCTTATATTGAAGGAAGCTACGCGATAGTGATGAATCGATTGCCCCTGCATTAGGCTGGAAGATGGTTTTCAGAGAGAAACTAAGCCGGATCGCACCACCAAATCAATCAGATGTAGCGCACATATTGCATTTCGATCAGCGCTAAAAAATGATTCCTCATTGGGTGGCTAGGATAGCCTTTTAATCAATCACCCGCCATTCGTCGTCGCAGACACTGGACACGCACGCACGTAGGGAGGGGCAGAAATTGGCAGATTAACTTCAGCACCCTGATACCCACATTCTCTAGTAACAATGGTGCTTGCCGGTATCGGCGGTAGGTGTTGTCAGTAGGTACGACAGACGACCGAATCAGCTATTTATTCGGTGCCTATTGGAGTAACTAACAGAAAAGCCCCTGCATTTCTGCAAGGGCTTCTAAGTTTGGAGCTGTATACGGGTATCTGCTAACCGAACAAAACAATCCAATGAGCTACTGGAACCGCCAGTATCAGTACGCTGAAAATTACCGAGAAAACAGTAAATCCCTTAAACGACTGCCCAAATTTCGAGTTAGCCAATTCAGGAGACATATCTTCAGAAAGTAATTTCATGTCGAAGATCGTCGACAAAACCATGATTAGCGTCAAAACAGAAAAAGCGATAGACACAATCATCAGAGGAATGTCGTGATTGGGATGCTCAGCTCCAATGAATGCGAGAAAGGGGGCGAAGAGAGCGAAAAACGCAATAACTATTGCAATCATCGGGTAAAAACGGGCGTTAAACCAACCCAAAAGTTCTTTGTTGTCCATAAAAACATCCTTAAGTTTGTGAGTCGCAATCCTGATAGCTGAATACGATCGTCACTTTATTATATTTAACTCATTCAACACTCAGCACCCCCACCCCCACATCCCCATATATCAAGGCGGCGGGGTGGTCTATCGGCGACCGACTGTGACACCAGTCTTAGCTTCCACGCCTGAACCAGTAACATTTGCTTGATGAATCCTTGGTCAAAACGCCCCGGTAAGAAAGTCTTAGTTCCTCGCTTCTCACTGGAGTCGTGGGCGCAGCACATGGCAGACCCAAAGCAGTACGCAAACATGCTGAGGGAACACGCCCGTTCGATTAGGGAGCAGCTGAAGCTGTTGGACAAGCGGAAAGGTTGAACTTTCCCCCCTGTTTATTGGCATGTGGCTGTCAACGTGGCTGTCAAACTAGAAGAAGCCCCAGATTTCTCTGGGGCTTCTTCTAGTTCTGTTGCAATATGGAGGCGACGGGCGGATTCGAACCGCCGAATAGAGGTTTTGCAGTTCGAACCAAACTGTTCTCATGTGTTCCATTTTGGTCGATTTTGAACTCAATTTTCAGATTTCGAGTTCCTATCGATTCCAGGCTGTTCTACCCCGGTTGCTGTCAAAATTGCTGTCAAACCGACAATTCTATTTCCTGAGTGCCGCCGAGAATTCTCGAATGGGAGGGGCTTCCGCTCGGATTGGGCTGCGCATACTACTGGACAGGGATTCCACACAAGCGGGGGGCTTGATGGTGTAATGATCTGGTCGAGCAACGTCTGGTCGACGCCGTGTACGAGCAGGTATCAACGCTAGCTCAACCGAGGTCGCGTGGTTCCAATCAGAGCCGATGTGATGCCTGTTTCATTGACATTCGCGTGCGTGACAATTTCGACTATGAGAGTGCTATCCTGCACGGATTCTGATATCCGGCAGAACCGAACCCTTTAGTAACTCTAGAAAAAGAAAATCCAAAATGTTGGTAATCGATGGCGACTACCCAATGGCCCTCGCGGTAAAGCTAAATCGCGACCTGACACTTCCTATCGACCAAGTAAGGTCGGCTCCGGAACTCCCCGGTGCGAGGTCAAACAGAGACGACTCGGAAACCATGTCTTCGCTTCCCGAGATGCGCCGTGGTGGCGTTGCCGCAGCACTCGTGAAGGTTGTAGTCGATCAGCACCGGGACGGAGCGCCCATGGCAGGCGGTCCCCGGAGCGACGAGCTCTCGTATGCACTTGGCCAAGGTCAGATGGCCTACTACCGCATACTTGAAACCAAGGGCGAAGCACGAATACTGCGAACTTCATCCGACGTCACGGAACACATGCAGCAGTGGGAAAGCCAGGAGACGTACGACGACCTACCAGTGGGTTTCTTTCTGGGCATGGAAGGCGCCGATCCCATCCTGTGGCCTGAGCAGGTTCACGAGTGGCACGCCGACGGCCTGAGAGTCATCAGTCTCGGCCACTACGGACCAAGCCGATTCGGGCACGGCACAGGCACGGGAACGGAAGGCGGGCTTTTCGAGCGAGGCCCAGAACTCCTGAGAGAAATGGATGCATGTGGCATGATCCTCGATGTAACCCACACAGCCGACGAGACTGTCAGGCAGGCGCTCGATATTTTCAATGGCCCGATTCTGGCGAGTCATCAAAATTGCCGGTCGATTGTGCCCGGCGAACGGCAAATGTCCGATGATCTACTAAAACGCTCGATCGAACGAGGTGCGGTTATCGGAGCCTCAATGGATACGTGGATGCTCACCCGAAACGTCGAGAAGGACTGGAGTGGAAAGATTCCGCAAACTCGAGAAGAGCTGTTCCGACCTGAGGACGTTACTCTCGAGGACGTCGTTGATCATATTGAGTATGTATGTGAACTTGCCGGAGACACGTTGCACGCCTCGATCGGTGGTGATACCGACGGACAGGGTGGAGCGATTGGAGCTCCATACGATGTCGACACAATTGCCGACTACCAGAAGGTGGCAATTATTCTCGGAGAACGCGGCTGGAGCACCGCTGACATCGAAAACATTATGTGGCGCAACTGGCAGAGGTATTTTGAAGAATTTCTACCAAAGTAGATCGTCTGAAGAAATAACAACTCGACTGCCTTGGAAGTTCCAAGACGACCCGCAATCCACCTGAACAAGAGGCTTCACTTTGCACATTTATGATCTAGATACACCGGCGGTAATAATTGACATGGACGTACTCGAGAAAAATATCGAGGAAATGGCGGCTCATTGTCGCGATCTGGGAATCACGCTACGAGGACACACCAAGAGTCACAAGAATCCCGAGATCGCAAAAATGCAGGTAGCTGCCGGCTCTGTGGGTATCGTGTGCCAGAAACTAGGCGATGCCGAGAATATGGTCCGAAATGGCCTCGACGACATTCTAATGACTTACAACATCGTTGGAACACAGAAAACTCGACGTCTGACCGCGCTGGCAAGGCAATGCAAAATGACCGTCACTGTCGATTCGATCGAAGTGGCGGCGGGCATATCAGAGCAGGCGAGTCTGGATGACGTAACTGTCGGGGTGCTCGTCGAGATTGACACTGGAGGCAACCGCACCGGTGTTCTCTCGCCAGCAGCAGCAGAGGAACTTGCCAAGCAAATTCAGGATCTCCCCGGACTACAGCTACGTGGGCTAATGACATACCCGAGCAGGTCTGAGTCCAAGCCGATTGTTCAAGATGTCGTTGAACGGTTCAAAAAAGCGGGACTTTCTCTCGAAATTTTCAGCGGCGGAGGTACCGGTGAGGAGATTGACTCGAAAGAACTGGGATTCACAGAGCACCGCAGTGGCTCGTATGTATACGAGGGTCTAAGCAGAATCCAAGGCTCTCAGGGAAATGACGGTCTTTCAACTGAACGCTGCCCGCTTCGAGTTGTCACCACGGTAGTCAGTGTGCCTACCGGAGATCGGCTGATCATCGACGGCGGGATGAAAACATTTAGATTGTTCCCGTCGATGCCGTATGGCTTGATTATTGAAGACGACATCATCAAGTTTGCCGGGATGTCGGTCGAACACGGGCACATTGACACAAGCGCATCAGACCGCAAATTCAAGGTTGGTGACAAGTTGACCGTTATTCCGACGTATCAGGAAGGCGTGACCAACTTGCACGATGAGATCGTTTGGGTAAGAAACGACCAGGTTGAACGAGTCTGGCAGAACGAAGGCAGAGGCAAGGTCAAGTAACGTCCCGCCGCCGAATGTTGTTCAGGGGTTCACTTTGTGGCAGGCGATTTGTCGCCCATCGGAGAACGTTTGAGGCAAGGGAATCTCGACAAAGCATCGATCTTCTGCAACCGGGCACCTGGTGTTGAACACGCAGCCTTTTGGTGGGTTAAGCGGGCTCGGAATGTCACCTTTGAGAACAACTCGGTCACGTTTCCGCTCGACCTTCGGATCGGGGATTGGGACTGCTGAAAGCAGGGCTTTTGTGTACGGGTGCTGGGGGTTGCGGTAAACGTCGTCGGCGTTCCCCTGTTCCATCACTTTTCCGAGATACATCACTGCGACGCTGTCGCTAACGTGCCTGACGATAGATAGATCGTGGGCAATGAACAGATATGTGAGGTTTTGTTCTTCTTTCAGGCGATCGAAAAGACTGATGATTTGCGCCTGAATCGAAACGTCCAGTGCAGACACCGGTTCATCGCAAATCAACAGGCTTGGTCCCGGTGCAAGTGCGCGAGCTATCCCAATCCGTTGACGCTGCCCTCCGGAAAATTCGTGTGGGTATCGAGTGGCCATCGACCGATTCAGCCCGACCGTGTCGAAGAGTTCCATAACTCGATCTGTAATTTCCGATCTGTCTTTAAATATTTTGTGGACCAGCATTGGCTCGGCAACGATGTTGCCAGCTGTCATTCTCGGGTTCAAAGATCCATACGGATCCTGAAACACCATGCCGATCTTCTGCCGCAGGCGACGCATTTCGCGTCCCGGTAATTCCAGTACTTCTTGGCCTTCAAACCGAACGCTGCCGTCAGCAACATCATTGAGCCTCAGTATGGCTCTCCCGAGGGTGGTTTTACCTGACCCAGATTCACCGACAAGGCCAAGGGTTTCACCATGTTTTATTTGAATATCTACGCCGTCGACTGCCTTCACCACGCCGACCGTACGCTGAATGATCAGACCGCGCTTCACAGGGAAGTGAACTTTTAACTGCCGCGTTTCGAGGATCGGACCCGTTTCCGGTTTGATCGATTGTTGCTCGGGCGATACGGCTGTTGTACTCAAATACGAAAACTCCTCGGATTATCAGACACGGAGCGCAACTGTTTCATGTTCGAAGCACGCAACCTGCTTGCCCGGTTTAGTTTCTTCCAGAGTCGGTTGTTCGATGCGGCACTTATCGACAGCCCACTCACACCTTGGATTGAATGCGCAACCTTCTGGCAAATCAGTGAGATCCGGGATTTCACCGGCGATAGGAGATAACGGCGATCCCTTGTCAGCATCGAGCCGTGGAACCGACTGAAGCAACCCGACGGTGTACGGGTGATGAGGCTCGGCGTACAGATCACTGGCATCGCTTACTTCTCGAAGTTTTCCTGCGTACATCACACCAACTCGGTCCGCGTATCTGGCGACGATTCCGAGGTTGTGGGTAATGATCAGCAACGAGGCTCCCGTCTGCGAAGTGACATCCTGCATCAAATCAAGTATCTGTGCCTGAATGGTTACATCGAGCGCAGTCGTCGCCTCGTCAGCGATTAACAGTTGTGGGCTGCACGCCATCGCCATCGCGATCATGATTCGCTGGCGTTGCCCCCCGCTGAGCTCGTGCGGGTACTGCTTCATCCGGGTTGCAGAATCGGGAATGCCGACCATATCGATCAATTCCTTAGCCCGGTCGTTCGCTACATTCCCAGAAAGATTTTCGTGAATTTTCAGCGGCTCCGCAAGTTGAGATTCAATGGTCAGGACCGGATTCAAGGAACTCATCGGTTCTTGAAATATCATCCCGATTCGTGAACCACGTATTGCACGCATTTCTCTAGACGGCAGGCTGAGCAGGTCGACTCCATCGAACTCAATTGAACCTGAAGTGATTTCTCCGGGCGGGTTGGGGATCAATCCCATTATCGAAAGTGCTGTGACGCTTTTACCACAACCACTTTCGCCTACTAGCGCGAATATTTCGCCCGCATTAACTTCGAACGAAACGTCGTCGACTGCCTTTACAATACCGCCTTCAGTACGAAATTCAGTGTGCAGGTTTTTTACTTTTAGGAGAGCTTCTGTCATCAAATTGACCGCAAACGATCCGGTTTATTACTGCTGTGCCGTCGTCTTGAGTCGCCCCCTTAGTTTCGGATCAAGATGGTCTCGAACAGAATCCCCGATCAATACGACCGCCAGTACCGTGATCGTCAAGAACAGACCAGGGAAGAATGAAATATGGAATCCGACCTGGATGTAACCCTGGCCAGTTGCGATGATGTTGCCCCAGCTGGGCACGTACTCCGGTACACCTGCGCCCAAAAAGCTCAAGCTGGCTTCTGCGAGGATGGCGGATGCGAGGGTAAACGTTGCCTGCACGATGATAATGCTTACGATGTTCGGCAGCACGTGGAGGAACAGTATGCGCGGCACTGGCACCCCAACAGCTCGGGCTGCATCTACATATGTCGATTCCCTCAAGCTCAATACTGCTCCACGAACAAGCCGAATTTTGCCCGCGGTGGCAGTTAACGAAAGAGCAATGATTACGTTACCGACACTTGGACCGATTAATGAAATTAGTGCGAGCGCGAGAAGGATAGTGGGGAACGCGAGTAACCCATCGACAAATCGCATCATTATCGCGTCGAGTATTTTGAAATAGCTGATGACGAGAGCCACACCAACTCCAATAACAGTTGAAATCAGAGTCACTGAAAATCCAACGAGGAATGAAAGGCGGGTACCGACTATCGTGCGATCAAAGACGTCACGTCCCCAATTGTCGGTGCCGAACCAGTGGTTAGTGTTTGGAGCCTGCATCCGGTTTATCGGATCAGTGCGTTCGTAATCGGTTCGAGCCAGCGTCGGGCCGAAAAAGGCCAAGAACAGCCCTATCAACAAGATGGTGATAGAAACAGCGAGAACTACGTCCCGTTTCGCCGCTTTAACCGTCGACCCAAACATCCCTTTCAGCCGGGTTGACCAGGGCGGCGCAAGTTCCCATTCAGTTCTGGGTTCAGATGCTACTGACATGGTTAGTACCGTATCCTCGGGTCAATATATGCATAGAGGATGTCGACAATTAGATTCACCCCGATAAGAACGACTGCAACCACCATCAGGAGCGCCTGAATGATCGGGTAGTCCCGTCTGACGATTGCATCCACCAGCATTCGGCCGAGACCTGGAATGGCAAATATCGTCTCGGTGAGTACGAACCCGGTCGCAAGACCCGCGATCGAAGCGCCGATTACGGTCGCTACTGGAATCGCTGATGGCCGGAATGCGTGCCGTAAGAACACGGAGAATTCTGACGCGCCCTTGGCTCTAGCAGTCCTAATATAGTCCTCTCGAAGCACTTCGAGCATTGCCGATCTTGTAATTCTTGAAATAAATGCAGACGCGAGGATGCTGTTAACCATCACCGGTAAGAAAAGACTGTGGAAGTGCGAAAACAACCCGTCTTGAATCGGACTATATCCGATCACAGGGAACCACCCGAGGTTAACAGCGAATACCCAGATAGTTAAAAACGCCAACCAGAATCCAGGCGTTGCAAATCCAAGAACAGCCAGAACCATCAGGTTTCGATCCAAACGCGTACCGGCTTTCCACGCAGCCAACATCCCGGTGCTAATGCCGATGAGCGTAGAAAGTACAACAACCTGAAATCCAAGTGACAACGTCGGTTGAAGTCGTGGCGTAATGAGTTCCGTTATCTCTCGCCTGGAGAAGTATGACGTACCAAGGTCGCCATGGGCCAATTTCCAGAACCAGTCTCCCATCTGAACAGGGAATGAACGGTTGAAACCAAGATCCTCACGAATTGCCTCAAGGATCTCCGGAGTGGCCTCATCGCCCGCAATGATTGCTGCGGGATCACCCGGTCCTACGTAAACCAAAGTGAACGTGATTATTCCAACCATGATCACTACTGGTATCGACACTAGAACGCGTTGGACAATATAACGCCACAAATCAAATAGTTCCGTTCACTTGGCGAAGGTCACCGCAAAATTGGGCTGGAGCAACCAGATATTCAACCACCAATCAAGGAGCATCCACAACCGGGGAGCGTGCCAAGATTAGCACCGCTCCCCGGTCTATGGAGGATCTTATTTTCTAGTGATCCTAATGTTCTCTACTTGAACCACTTGTCGTACGGGTTCTGTCCGCCCGGGTTGCCGTGCAAGCCTTCAATCTTGTTGCTGGCTGCCCAGTTGCTGTAGAACTCACCAACCTGGAGGAAGATTGCATCGTCGTAGAAGTACTGTTGGAACTCCTCCATCGCTGCGTTTATCTTCACGGGGTCGGTTTCCGAAGCGAATGTCTCGAACACCTTACGCTGGATTCCGTCTGTGTCGGTGTAGTGGTTGAACCACGCATCGTACTGCAGTTCGCCGAACCTGAGGTGCCCAATCGGGCCGATCCGTACACTACGTCCGCTCCATGTGTGGAAGAACTCCCAACGGTCTACCGTTGCTCTGTCCTGAACCATTGTGGCCCAGTCCATCACCCGTAGATCAACGTTGAAGCCAATGTCCTCAAGCACCTCACGAGTCACCTGCGCTGCACCGTGTGCAGGCTGGCGGTCGGCAGGGTCCATCAAACGAATCGTGTAGCCTTCGTATCCGGCATCTTTCACGATCTTCTTGGCGTCTTCAATACGCCTGGCGTTGTACATGTTCTCGCTACCAGCGTTCGATTCCCATGCTGAACCACACTCCATCAAAGAAGCACAGAGGTTGATTCGGTCAGGGGTTCCGGCAGCTGCCAGCAGAGCCTTCTCATTGTCGTAGGCCATGACGACAGCTCGTCGTAGGTCTCGACCATGTTCCGGGTCGTTGAACGGCGGAATCTGGTAGTTGAAGTGACCAAGCAGCCGGAGTGGCGGATTGGCAATCAACTGAAGATTAGAGTCTGCCTTCACACGGTCGATAAGGTCCTGGGAGAATTCCTGGACAAGATCGACTGCATCGGTCTGGAGGGCTGCAACGCGCGTCGCCTGATCCGGAATTTCAATGTATGAAACTCGGTCAAAGAATGCTGTGTGTGCTCCCGACTGACCATCAGACGGTTCGCTACTCGGTGAGTAGTTGGCGTAAGGAATAGCAGACCAGCGGTCGCCTGGAGTCCAAGACTCAAAACGATACGGGCCAGTTCCGATTGGTGTTCCTGGAGCCGATTCCGTCGCCGGAAGGTCGTACCAGGACGCAAGCACCATTTGAGGTGTGAAGTTCTGTGGACCCAATGCGTCCAATACGAGACCAGTCGACCCATCCAAGTTCATGCTGAACTCTAGATCGCTTTCCTTTGTGATGAAGTCATCAAAACTGGCTGGACCAAACTGCTCCCAAACCAGTTTGAACACTGGAGCGCGTTCACTCTGGCGCCTGAGCGTGCCAATGACCTGGTCTGTGGACAGCGGAGTACCGTTGTGGAACTCAACACCCTCACGGATTTTGAAGGTCCACTTAAGTCCGTCTGAACTGACTTCCCAATCGTCTACGAGCATCTTCCCAATCGTGTTGTCCTCTTTATATGCAAATAGCGCTTCGAGGATCATGCTCGACACGTTTCCTGTCGAGGACGCTGTGGTCCACAACGGGTCGAATGACTGAACACTTCCGACAGACGAAATTCTGAGGTGTCCGCCCCTCTTCGCATCTACCGCTGCCATAGTTCGCTCTTCCAACGTTGCGGTCGGGGTGGCTACGACGGTGACAGTATCTCCCTTTTCAGTAACGATTACGGTCTCGATAACCGTTTCGCTACTACAGGCCATAATGACCATTGCTACTGATGTGATCAGTAGCAATATTAGGCCTCGATATCGAATTCCATACATACCGTGTCTCTCCTGTTCGGATGACGTAAGTCGGTGCATGGTTCTTTACAGACCATGCACGGCAATTGGTGATATTCAACCTATTGCGATGGCGGGACTGTACACCGTCTATAATTCCATTTCAACAACTCTTTGGAGATAAGTATGGCTTTATTCGTCTTCAACAATCGTTTTTAGTATGTATTAGAGGTGCCGAGGTGATAGAGAGTGAGATTTTCATCCCCTGTTCCACGGGTGAGCGAACGTGGGTTGATTGGCGAATCTCTCTTGACGTATTTCGATCGTTGAGACCGTGCTCGGGCTGAGCTCAAGCGTGAAGTGAGGTCCGTTTACCGGGATTATTTTCTCGGCGATTTCGACCGAAGCCACCTGGTGCTCACCGTAAGCGCCGGCTTGAACAATCACTCTCTTGCTTTTAACCGGACTAAGATTTGCTAGCGAAAGCGTAGTCGTTGTATCCGTCATCCCCACTACTAACGCCGCAACGTCTTCAGGAATACCTGCTCGCTGCTCCTTCGGGTCGAAATAACGTACCCGTGCGTGGAGTGGCTCACCAAATCGTGGTGTCAAACCGCCCATCATGAGTTGAGTCAAACATGTTTGATTTACTGTATTGAACTGGAGCGTGTTGTCCGAGAGTCGCGTATCAGGTGAACTCGTATCGGCATCAACACCCTGTATTTTTTGGTGTATCGATTCAAACTCTCGCTCCATCGCCGAGATCGGAAACTCTGCAAAATCGCCATCGAGAAAATCTAGCCACTCAGAAGCGGGTACATACTCACGATCGGCCGAATCCATCGACCAGAAGTACGTATCCAAAGCGCCCCAGTTGTAAGGCATTTCGTCATATCCGTACCACCCATCGTCTCCGTACATGTGGGGGTACAGAGTTTTGCCATTCTCGATTTTCGCATTCCCATTAACTGCGTTGAGCATCTGCCTCCACACGTCGACGTACGATCGGTCTCCCGTCATCAGTAGCGCATTCCCGAACCCGGCGATTCCCCGGTACAACGCATTACGATCCGATAGCTCTCCGGTCTGCGGCACTACTACAGTGAAGCCCCAGCCGTAGCAGCCTCCGTACCATTTGCCGTCAGTCTCGCCACCAACGGTGCCATCTAGGCCGATATTGCTTGGAAGAATTCCGCCATTGTCTTTGGCTCGTTGGCTCCAAGCATCAACGTATTCAAGCAACCAGTCTTTGTATTTCTGATCGCCTGTCGCCATGTAGGCATTCACGGCAAGCGTTGTCGCAGCCAGATTAATTGGGTGATCGCCGACTATTTCGGTGTAATCCTCGTAGTGCGCGAGCATCTCATCGAAATTTCGCTCGCCGTGTGCCGCGTCGAATCTGCCCTCGGCCTCAAATGGATCACCCGCCCAGTCGAGTGCGGTCGCCTTTCGCAATAGTGGACCGCGACTGCCGTTGAACAGGCTTCGAATGATCTTGTGTTCGGAATCATAGTTTTTGGCCTGAGGATCCTCATCCATATAGAAACCTGCGTAACGCCGAACTCGCGTCAGGAATGAGGCGTCATTGGGATCGGATAATCCTTGAAGATTGAAGACGCTCATGCTCTCGCCGTGGTGGAACCAGTCGAGGCTCACTGGGAATTCCTTGTAGAGCATCCCATCTCGAGCCAACTCGACATCGACGGTCTTGGCCTCTGTGTACTGGAGAAGATGACCCTCCCACCCTAATTTGTACATTTCAAGGATGGAGTCCGGTGCTCCGAGTGCGTGGAGCACAGGCCATCCAGCGAGGTTTTCGATGGCATCGTCCGATCCATCATTGCCACCCCATCGTGGCAAGCAGAGTAAGTACCCGCGCTCGTCAAAATACTTGTCGAAGATCCGCTCGCAGGCCGCCGTTTGTGCGTTCAACAGTTCTCGCTCAAGGAGTGCCCATTGAGGAGGCGAAGAGGGAGTGTTCAATACGATTGTCATTATCTGTTCTTTTCTTAGGCAAAGTGAGTTTCGGAGTACCTTCTACGGCTGTGATCGGCGGGATTCTAGCAGGAGTTGACCTGCCATTCGCCTTACTGCATTGGGCTGAGCTTTCGAAGAATTCTCTGTGAAGAGGGTCTATATGTGTCGACGCTACGAATCAGGTTAGGTGCGCAGGTTATCCCGATATATGGACAACGCATTGCCTCCGAGAATAGACTTTTTATCCTCGGTTGTGAAGAACGGAATCAAGTCCTTCATGACAAGCAGCTCGTAGTCGGACGCGTAGATCAGCTTTTTGGGACCGAACGAGTCATAGACCCGTTCGAGATACGGCCACATGTCTCGATACGGAAGTTCCTGACGGGATGGATTGTGCAGTGACGTTCGGATATAGACGTTCGGGTACGTACTGAGATCGAGCAGTGGCTTGAAGCCGTCGGAATCAGAGGCCGTGATGTCGATCATGGCGAAGTGGTCGACAACGATATTGACCCCAGGAAAACGAGCCGCCATATCGCCTATCTGGCCAACCTGGTGTGGCGCTGCAAATATGTTGAAAACGGCACCTAGCTCTTCAGCTTTGCTCCACAAAGGGTATGAAACAGGATCGTTCATCCACACAACGTCTGGATCGTATATCGGACTGAGTCGCAAACCTGAGAGTCCGTCTTCACGCATAAGACGTTCGAGCCTCGCAGGGTTTTCAGAATCGTCAGGAGAATATAGCCTGTGGCCCACCAGCAGACCCACCCCGGTGAATCTCTCTGGATATGAATTCACGCAATGTGCCGTATATCTGTTGTCACGCCCGTAATAACAAACATGGCTGACAACGGTTTCATCGATTCCAAACGTGTTCATACGCGCAATTAAATGTTCAGCAGACTCATCGATCACCGGCATGTTGTCCGGGCAGGTAGCGACGGCAGGATCCAGTGGGTACCGTGGGTCGTTTGCCACCCAGGCGTGCGCCGCGGCATCTACAACGATGGAGCGGGAATTCGATGTGGCTGTCACGGTGGTCTACCTTGCTTCTCGGATTTGCCGACTGTCGGAAATTTAGTAACCCATCCGAATGAATGCTTCGGGTTTACCGGTTTCGCCCGACGGACCCAATGGAAAGGTAACAGGTTCGTCGCTCGGCAACGACGAATCACACCTACGCGCTCAAGCCAACTCGGATGAGCCTAGTTGCAACCATTTAGTGCAACAAGATCTGCCGGACTCAACCCTTCACAATTCTGTGTAGGCGTTTTGAAAGTATCGGCCAACGCCGCCCAGCTGATCATCAAAGCTGCAATTAAATAGATCACCATACGCCAGCGGTGCAGCAGTGATTTGGATTTTGGATTGGTCAATCGAACCCACCATCGACGATTACCTCGGAATCTAGGCTCGGAGTTGTCGACCACAACGAGGGTCAGGATTGCAACCGCCCCGAGTGTTCCACCCAATCCTGGATTACCTGATACAGCCCCACCAGCTGCTCCCAGTGCAAATACGATACTCAACCACGTGAGCAGTACCTCATATCGGTAGCCCAGCCTCGCCCACCATGGCATCAAATGCGTCCAAGATTTACCGAGTTTCTGGAGTGACCTCGTAAATCTCTCTTCAAGCTCTCCACTCTGCACGAGAGGAAGACGAAGCCTTGGGTCTCCGTCAGATCTTCTCATCAGCTTTAGAAAAACCGACCCATCACCATTGACTATCTTCTTGAACTGCTTCCAATCGCCATGTTCTGCAGCCGATTCAAATTCAGAAATATGCTCGAACTGCGTCGACAGATCACCATCGTGACAGCTACTAACGTCATACGATTTGGAGAGCTTACTTTCTTCGATCAATTGATGCGGCATCTATTCTTTGACCAGTTGATTTGGAGATTACACCTAGAATCATTCCGCCTCTCTGTACAACGATTGTATCGACTCTATGAGGGCTGAATCCGGGATCGACAAAACGAGTTTGGTTCTGTCAGAACTCAGTATCGGAGCAGAATAGCATCGTTCCTCATTTGCCGAGGAGTCCTGTTCAAGAGGAGGAAGCTGTCTTTCCGCTTCCACGAGAAGGCGTAGGGATTTGTAAGGTCATTGGGCTTGAGTCGGAACAATTTTTCAGAATTTTCGTAGAGAATAATTCTGAGTCCAATCAACCCTCGGGCGAGGCGAGGTCTCCAGGGTCGCCCTCTTGCTCCCTCTCGCTCGCTTCGCCAAGCCTACGCTCGAAAGGTAGCTCGCTTCGCTCGCCGTGCGGGGCGTGGGAGTCGGCGACAGCGGCGCTCTGAACTGGGACAACTGGCGCAATATCACCAGATCCAGACTCCGCAGCTGCCATCAAACGCACTCCAGTTCGCAGCTCCTCGATGCTGAGCGTAGACAGCTCGACCTTTTCGGCATCGTTGACCACCACCGACACCGCTGGCGAGTCACCCGTCAGCAGTCCGAACATCTTCGCCAATGACACCAGCGCAGCTTGTTTGTCGTGGAGCTTAATCCGAAGCTTTGTCACTTGCTTGTCAGCCGACGTGCGAGATGTGTCCGTGTTCAGCGATGCGATCGCTCTTGTTGCGCCCGGTGGCATGTTGCCCAGCTCGATCGATGCTGTGCCGTCTGGACGAATGCGGATGTAATCGCCCAGGTCGGAGAACGCAATCACTGCTAGTTCAGCAACGATTCTCTCGGGCGTAACGTTGGACTGTTCCGCCAGAATCGCCCGCTGTCGCGTGATCTCCGCTTGCACCTCTGGATTGGCTAGCAACCTCGACCCTTCGGCAGATGCCGACTTGGGAGCGTAGCCAACGTCTCGTGCCGCTCGAGATGCGTTGAGGTCTAACCAGGTACTCTCTGACGAATGCTGCTCGTCTAGGAGGAAGGGCTTTGCTCGGTTCGGTCGGGTTGGAGGTCACCTGACAAGGGTAACTGGGTCCCGGGCGATGACCTGGAACTTCTGACGCTTCACCTGTGGATCATGCCGGGCGTATAGATTCAGTCCAGTTGCAGTTCGTCCGATGGCTCCGAATAGGTGGGCAAATGCCGATTCTTGGATGATTTGATGGCCCGGTTGCTGTCAAAACTGCTGTCAAACGCGAAAAAGCCCCAGATTTCTCTGGAGCTTCCTCAGTTTGAGTTGAGATGGAGGCGACGGGCGGATTCGAACCGCCGAATAGAGGTTTTGCAGACCTCCGCC
>Ga0209402_10002000_pt1 | contig 21237 bp, 20 predicted proteins | sample ArcticOcean_MG_C_3_FD_187437 | JGI IMG/M metagenome (GOLD analysis project Ga0209402, IMG submission 187437) | Marine microbial communities from western Arctic Ocean - ArcticOcean_MG_CB8_126 (SPAdes) (version 2) | ecosystem: Environmental > Aquatic > Marine > Oceanic | place: Arctic Ocean... | reverse complement strand
AGTACAACACGATCCGACCACACAGCTCACTCGGATACCGGCCGCCGACACCTGAGGCAATCATGCCCAGGCTTCAACTGGTCGTGAATCCGAGATAATAAGTGGTAACGCTATCGGGGGCAGGTCACTAACACCCAACTATTTAGTTCTGGTTTTCCTCAGCAGCCTCGATTCAAGTCGGGGCTGTTGTGATTAACGGGCGGTATCATCGCAATATGTTCGATCCCGCATTGCTGGCCAATCTCTCACCAACTCCAGACGTAATCGCGCCCGACGGCTCTGAAATTCGGCTGCTGGACTCTGGCAGCACAGATTCCAGCATGGTGCACGCACTGCTTCATCCCGGAACCACGACTCACGCCGTTCGCCACGTAACAGTCGAAGAAGCATGGCTCTGCGTTCGAGGCGAAGGCGAACTGTGGCGAAAAGATGATGCTGGCGAATCGGTGATCAAGCTTGTCGTCGACGTTTCATGTGAAATCCCGCTCGGCACCACGTTCCAATTCCGCGCCACTGGCGATAAACCCCTCGAAATAGTCATCACCACAACCCCATCTTGGCCAGGCGACCACGAAGCGGTGCGAGCCAAAGGCAAGTGGGAGCCTTCGGTTTAGGCATATAAGCAACACCAGCAGGTTCAATACGGCTGTGCCTGCCGGATAAAGCAGCACACACACCACCTCCAACATTTCTTCACATTTCCTGAACAGCTTCCACACATTCGTTTTCTATCGTTGTGTGTAGGCAATCACTCCCGCCGGACAACCGGCTGAAGGTTTAGAAAATGTTCAAACGAAAAATCATGCTCGGCACATCTGCAGGACTCATCGGTGCTCTCGCTATCGCAGGTGCTGCTTTCGCAGACGAAGGCTCAACAGGCAGTCACCCTGCCGATTCGGTTCGAGATCGAGTAGCTGAGATTCTTGGAATCGAACGAGAAGACCTCGACTCCGCCATGAGCACCGCTCGAGGCGAGCAGCGAGAGGCAAAGCAAGACGAACGACTCGCCGCTCTAGTAGAAGCGGGCACGATCACCCAGGCCCAGGCCGACGAGATCGATGTGTGGGAAGATTCTCGCCCTGAAGTGATGAACGAATTGAAGAAGCTCGGTCGTGGTCATGGAACTCCGGACGACAACAGCATCGCAGGACGACTCACAGCTCTCGTAGAGCAGGAAGTCATCACACAGGCTGAAGCCGACGAAGTGATCGCATGGACCGAAGCCAAGCCCGACTATCTCGACGCACTTCGTGCAGAGATGCGTGGCGAACGTGATGGCCAAGGCGAACGCGACGGACGACGCGGCCGACACCCGCACAGCCGTCACCACAGAGGTGGCCCTCAGAACGGTGGCCCGCGTGGCTTCGACCAGCAGGGTCAGCAGGCTCCTGATTCAGGAACCGGCACCTCATTCACATTCCCCGATGGATCTGAGGTCAATCTCTAAGCGTAACTTCACCTAGTCACGCTAATCCTCCCCACGAATTAACGCCCTCTTCTTTTGGAAGGGGGCGTTTTCGCGTCTCAAACACTCCGAACACTTCGTTCTTACAGATGGTCTGCGACTTTAACCAGAAAAAATTCTGGCAAACTGTTCGCAACGTAATATCGACCAGTTCCGGTTCAGGAATCTCCCAAATGGCCCAACGCTCCGATAACAAAACCCAACGTCTGCAACAGTGGTTCGATGATCAGCCACGGTGGGATCACGCCTCATACGGCGAGTTCATGCACGTTGGTGGAAACCAGACGATTTTCAGAATCGCCCTCGAGGAGCAGATGATCGGCCCCGATACGATAGTGCTCGACACCGCATGCGCAGTTGGCGGCAACGCTCGATGGATGGCTTCGCTGTTCGGCTGCAAGGTCTACGGAAACGATATCGACGAAGAAGCACTTCAAGTTGCACGCGATCTCGCAGAAATCGAAAATATCACCGAACTCTGCACTTTCGTCCAAGCCAAAGTCGAAGATCTGCCGTTCGACGACAACATGTTCGACATGGTCATGACCACCGACGTTTACGATCCCGCAGAAGTAAAACGAGTCCTGAAGCCCGGCGGCAGCTTCATCATAATTTCGCTTTTTGAAGATCCAAAGGTCACTCCGCTTCAACTGGCTGAAAGCTGGGGACTTGAACTCGAAATATCTCTCGATGTAACCGATCTGGCGTTCGCCTTCAACAGGGCCAAAGAAACCGAGGCTCGACTTCTACACGAATCGAACATGATCGGTGCTCGTGAACTAATCGAAATCATGAACGAAAGCGTCGCCCCCTACACCCGGGGCAGCCGCCACTACATCATGCGACTCAGAAAGCGTACCTAAGTAGCTAGGGTACATTTTGGAAATAATGACGACTAAATCTGCGAATCAAGATCAGTACCGCGGTATCTACGGCATTCCGGCCACGCCGTTCAACGAAGACGACACGCTAGACATCCGTTCGCTCGAAAGCGTTCTCAATTTCTCAGTAGAAAACGGGTGCCATGGCATCGTGATGCCGGTCATGGCAAGCGAATATCAGTCGCTAACCGATGCTGAGCGTAAGCAGGTGTTCGAAATCACTACAAAAGTGGTCGACAATCGAATTCCAACAGTTGCGGGTGTAACCGGTGTATCGAACATCCACTCGATCGAACTGGCGAAGCACGCCCAAACGGTTGGATTCGACTCTGTGATCGCCATGCCTCCGCACAGCATGAAGCCCTCGACCACAGAAGTGCTGACTTTCTTCGAACAACTCAGTGACGCGCTCGAAATACCGATTTGGATACAAAATCACTCCGACGGATCCCCTTTATCGGCCGATCAACTGGCTGAACTCTGCGAAACGGTCGAAAATGTCGACTACATCAAGGAAGAAACCGCATTTGCTGGCCAACTGACTACCGATTTACTCGATCAGGCAGGCGATTCAGTCAAAGGCGTGATGGGCGGAATGGGCTGCAAATTCCTCGTTTCTGAATTCAACCGTGGCATGTGCGGCAATATGCCTGCGTCTCACTTCGGCGATGTGCATTCGAAAATCTGGAACCTACTCGAAGATGGCGACGAGGCTGGCGCCCGAGAGATCCACACCCGTATGGCCCCGCTCAACAACTACGAAAGCCTCTACGGAATGCGGGCATTCAAGGAAGTTCTCTATCGACGCGGCGTAATCACATCGCCAACAACCCGTTCGCCCGGTAAAAAGGTCCTCGACCGGTACGACATGGCCGAGTACGACACCCTTCTAGCGGGAATCGATGACCTGCTGACCTGGAAAGGTTCCTAGAACCATTGAAAATCGAAGCCATCGACCTCTTCTACGTCGCGCTCCCGAAAATCGCTCGAACTGCCGACGGCACACAGGATTCGCTCGTAGTTCGAGTGCGCACAGATAACGGACTCGAAGGCTGGGGCGAGTGCGATGCGTCGCCTCTGGTGTCGCTAACGGCGTACGTGATGCCGATGTCCCACTCGAACATCATCAACATTCGTGAGGCGCTGCTCGGCGAGACGATCGATTCTCCAGAAGGCGTTATTCGCCTGCGAAACAAGGCTGGTGAGTACGGATTAGACGTCCAGCAGCTCGATCACGCAGTAGCCGGTGCCGACATCGCCATGTGGGACGTTCTCGGCAAGCACTTGGGCGAACCCGTCTGGAAGTTGATCGGCCACGATGCTTCCTATAAGAAGCTTCCGTACGCCAGTGTGCTGTTCGGCGACGATCCCGCGGAAACCCGCGCTATCGCCGATTCGATAGTCGAACGTGATTTCCGAGCTGCAAAATTCGGATGGGGCCCGATGGGGCGTGGGTCGCTGGACGACGATATTGCGTTAGTTCAAGCCGCTCGTGACGGACTTGGTCAAGATGCCAAGCTGATGGTCGACGCCGGAGTCATTTGGGGCGACAACGTCGATGCCGCCTACGAGCGTGCAGTAGCGTTCGCTGATCTGGGTGTCGTGTGGCTCGAAGAACCGCTTCGTACTGAAGAGGTGGGCGCATACAAGGAACTCAGCGATCGAGTTCGTGCAAACAACGTGAATATCGGCATCGCCGGCGGTGAAGGCGCTGACTTCTATCGTGCTGCCGACGACATGATGACTAATGCCGGACTCGACTTCGTTCAGATCGACGTTGGACGCATCGGAGGCATAACTGAAGCGAAGCGTGTCGCAGACAGGGCGCACGAACTCGGTATCCAGTACGTGAACCACACCTTCAAGAGTCATCTGTTAGTAGCAGCGTCCATTCACGTCTTCGCCGGCTACGAAGAATTCGATCTCATCGAATACCCGGCAGGCGACTCCGCATTAATACTCGGCCTAACCGCCCCGACCAGCATCGCCAGAGATTCTGAAGGCTACGTCCAAGCCCCCGACACCCCCGGCCTAAGCGTAGAAGTGAACCTGGACACCCTGCGCCAGTACCAACGCCACGTAAAAATCGAAATCGACGGCGAAGTGTTGTTCGAGTCGGCACAGCCGTAATTTCAGGCTAAATCAACCCCCATCCTGACCTAATCAGCCCACAAGCAATCTCCGCTTGTCGCGCCGATTACCGCCATCAGTAGTTGACGCACCACCTTTACATTCATAAAATTCGTTGGCTGGCACTCTAAGCCCGCGACTGCTAACAGTCGGCACGGCCGAGTGCTAACAGTGAACCGGTAGAACCTGAACTGCCAACAGTGTGTCCGCACTGTTCAATTTCATGTTCAACATGCCGTGTTCAAGCTTTACCACTAAGGAGAAACATTTCAGTGGCACTGAACCTCACACCGCTTGGTGACAGGGTGATAATCGAGCCCTCCGACGCAGAGGCATCAACCTCTCCCGGCGGAATCATCATTCCTGACACAGCAAAAGAAAAGCCCCAGCAGGGTTCCGTCGTAGCAGCAGGCCCTGGCCGAACTACTGACGATGGCACAGTCATCGACATGCCGGTCAAAATCGGCCAAACCGTCGTCTACTCGAAGTACGCAGGTACTGAGTACGAAGAAGGCGGAGTCGAATACCTGATCGTTCGAGAAAGCGACATTCTCGCGATCGTTGACTAGTTCATTTCGAACTAATCGGCATATTTTGGAGATATATAAGTAATGGCAAGTAAAGAACTAAAGTTCGGTGATGATGCTCGAGCTCGCCTTAAAGAAGGCATCGACATCCTCGCTAACACTCTCAAGTCGACTCTCGGCCCACGCGGTCGAAACGTTATCGTCGATAAGAAATTCGGCCCTCCGCAGGTCAACTCCGACGGTGTAACAATCGCCAAGGAAATCGACCTCGAAGATCCCTTTGCAAACATGGGCGCACAGCTTCTCAAGGAAGTCTCAAAGAAGACCAACGACGACGCTGGTGATGGCACAACCACTTCAACCGTTCTCGCCCAGGCAATCATTGCCGATGGCTTCAAGAACGTTGCAGCCGGTGCCGACCCAATGGCAATCAAGCGTGGCATGGAAATTGCCATGACCACCGTTCGAGAGTCGATCGCCGGCCAGTCAACTCCGGTTGACTCTAAGGAACAGATCGAAAGCGTTGCAATCCTTTCTTCCCACGACGACGAAATGGGTTCACTCATTTCCGACGTTATGGACAAGGTTGGTAAGGACGGCGTGATTACCGTTGACGAGTCGAAGTCTCTTTCATACGAGACCGAGTTCGTTGAGGGTATGCAGATCGACCGTGGTTTCCTCTCTCCCTACTTCGTGACCAACTCAGAACGACAAGAGTCCGTCCTTGAAGATCCCTACATTCTGATCACTTCACAGAAGATCTCTGCGATTTCTGACCTTCTCCCAGTTCTCGAAAAGGTCCTCCAGACCAACAAGAACATTCTGGTCATCGCAGAAGACGTTGAGGGTGAGGCTCTCGCCACTCTCGTAGTCAACAAGCTTCGTGGCACACTGAACGTCGCAGCCGTAAAGGCTCCTGGCTTCGGTGACAGACGCAAGGCAATGCTCGAAGACATCGCCATCCTCACCGGTGGCACGGTCATCTCAGAAGAAATCGGTCGCACAATGGACTCGATTACTCTCGATGATCTCGGCAAGTGCAAGCAGGTCGTCGTTTCTAAGGACGAGACCACATTTGTCGATGGTGATGGATCTGCCGACGCTCTCAAGGGCCGCAAGGCTGAGATCGACACACAGATCGCCGACACTTCATCCGACTACGACCGTGAGAAGCTCCAGGAGCGTCTTGCAAAGTTGTCCGGTGGTGTTGCCATCCTCAAGGTCGGTGCAGCCACCGAAATTGAGATGAAAGAGAAGAAGCAGCGCATGGAAGACGCCCTTTCGGCCACCCGTGCAGCTGTTGAAGAAGGAATCGTTCCCGGTGGTGGAACAGTTCTGATTCGTGCCGCCGCAGCACTCGAAAGTGTCAATTCAGACAATGACGACGAGCAGACCGGTATCGACATTCTTCGACGTTCACTCGTTGCACCTATCAAGGTCATCGCCGCAAACTCCGGTTTTGAAGGCGCAGTGATTCTTGCCAAGGTTGCCGAGAACTCAGACAAGAACTTCGGTTTCGATGCCCACAAGGGCGAGTACGGCGACATGGTAAAAATGGGTATCGTAGACCCAGCCAAGGTCACCCGTGCTGCAGTCGAAAACGCAGTTTCCGTAGCTGGAATGATTCTCACAACCGAGACTCTGATCAGCGAAAAAGACGAGCCAATGCCGGCAATGCCAGGCGGTGCTCCAGGCGGAGACATGGGCTTCTAAATAGCCTCTGCTTTACCCGCGAAGCTCGCGGAAGTGCCCAAGTGCGAATGCACGCTCGGCACAAAAAGTAATTCAAGAAGAGCCGCTCCGGTTGGAGCGGCTCTTTTTTTGTTGAACGACTTATCTATTCATCTTCATGCTGACGGACCAATCGTCCCACTGTCATACTGAACTTGCTCTGAGTCCCGAAGTAATCGGGGATTCAGTATCTGTGAAACGAGGCAGCAATCTATCGACCAAGCCCACGACATCCCAACTTCAACGATCCAGCCTGAAAACGTGATACCGAATCAAGTTCAGCATGACAGTAAAATTAATCCCGCGTCACAATGTACGATGTGCCAATCGAATGCCAGTGCATAACCCACAGGAGCCACCCACCATGGAACAACGCCAGTACAGCTGCGAAAAGTGCCACTCCACAACGTTCAAAGCCGGCGAAATACGAACGACCGGATCAGGCATCAGCCGACTCTTCAATCTCCAGAATCAGAAGTACCAGACCGTATCCTGCACAAAATGCGGATTCACCGAGCTATACCGACTCGACGGCTCAGGCTTCGGCAACGTCCTCGATCTATTCGTGGGCTAAATTCGCCCTGTTTCGTGAACAAAACTTGTCATTTCAATGAATGGTGAAACAAGCTAATCTCCAACCTATGTTCACCAAAACCGCCAAATACTACGACGCCGTCTATTCATATAAGGACTACGCAGCTGAAAGCCAGCTAATCACCTCTATAGTCCGTGAACGTGTTCTAAATGCTGAAACACTTCTCGATATCGCCTGCGGAACCGGAAAACACCTCGAACACCTCACAACACAGTTCGATTGCACCGGCATCGATCTCGACGAAGAAATGATCGAAATCGCCAGCGAACGAATCCCTGGCACGCCCCTCCACACCGGAGACATGTGCGCATTCGCCCTGAACACAGAATTCGATGTCGTTCTGTGCCTCTTCTCGTCCATCGGCTATACAAAAACCGTCGAGCGCATGGAACAAGCCATCGCCAACATGGCGAAACACGTAAAGCCCGGTGGAATCCTTCTCGTGGAGCACTGGCTTACGCCAGAATCATGGCTCGTAGGTCAAAAATAATCCAGCACCTACGAAACTGATGAATTTATAGTCACTCGCATGATGGTTTCCGAACCAGTAGAACGCGGCCGACTCGTTCTCGAATACATGATCGGCGACTCTTCAGGAATTTCGCACGTGACCGAAACCCACGAAATGGGCTGGTTCACGCACAACGAATACCTAAACGCCTTCAAAAAGGCCGAATTACAAGTAGAACACCGCGAAGAAGGCCTTACCGGCCGCGGCATCTACATCGGCCGCAAAGCCTAAGAACGGCTCAACTACGTTTTCCACGCTTCTGTACTCGCGTGCCCACCCCCACGTAACTTGTACGTGACAGCCCTCTCCTGTTAATAGCCCTGAACAAGCTAAACTGACGAGTAGAGGCAGGCTGATCATGCATTCAGCGGGAAGTCGAACCCGCCGAGCACCACCCAATCGCACGAATACCGTCTGCCAGTGAGTTAGCGCAACGATATGGATTCTTTCCGCTTTGTACACGCGGCAGATCTTCACATCGATTCACCCTTTGCGGGTGTCGGTGACGCCGATAATCGAGTAGCGACCCGTCTTCGAGAGGCAACTTATGAAGCCTTTCAGAACCTGGTCGATCTTTGCATTAACCAAAACGCAGACTTCCTCGTAATCGCTGGTGACGTTTACGATGGCGCCGACCGTTCAGTAAGAGCGCAGTTACGATTCCGTGACGGACTTTCCAAGCTCTCCGAAAAGGGCATCAAAACCTTCGTAGTTCACGGCAATCACGATCCTCTCGACGGCTGGCAATCTTCAATTACGTGGCCAGAAGGTGTTCACATCTTCGGTGCGACCCCAGAATGGGTGAATTTCGAAAAGAACGGCGAAGTTGTTGCAGCAGTTCAAGGAATGAGCTACCCAACACGCGAAGTAAACGACAACCTCGCAGTGCAGTTCAGTCCACCGACTTCCGGCAACCTATTTGCAATCGGACTCCTTCACGCTAACGTAGGAGCCAACTCAGCCCACCCGAACTACGCACCATGCACAGTCGAAGACCTCTCGGAATCGGGAATCGACTACTGGGCACTGGGTCACGTTCACACTCGCCAGACTCTTAAACGAGCCGCTCCCGTAATCGCCTACCCTGGCAATACGCAAGGACGTCACCCCAACGAAACCGGCGCTCGTGGAGCACTGGTTGTTGATGTTGATCCTTCAGGAGCTTCCCGTTCTGAATTTGTTGCACTCGACGTAGTGCGATGGGAACGCAGTCAGGTAGATATTTCTAATCTCGAGACAATCGACAGTCTCGATTCCGCCATTCGACAGGCAACCGACAACTTGAGCGTGCAGGCCGAAGACCGAGACGTCGTTAGCCGCCTGACTCTCGTTGGACGAGGCCCGCTTCATGAGCAGTTGGCAGTAAATGGTGCTGTTGAAGACTTATTGGATTCAGTTCGAAGTGCTTGGAGTGGAGGCGGATCGCCGTGGGTATGGGTCGAACGAATTGTCGACTTTACTCGACCCGCCATCGACATCGAGTCACGAGCCAAGGCTGACGACTTTTTGGGCGCCACCCTTAAACGAGCACTGCTATCGTCTATCGAATCAGACGAAATCGATCGTCTGACAGAAGTCGTCTCAGATGTTTACACCGGTCGACGTAACGGTCTCGAAAAGCCGAGCGACGAGCAGGTTTCAGCCTGGGCAGAAGAAGCCCGCTGGTATCTAGCCGAGCTGTTGGAGCAGGGGAAGTAACTTGCGACTAACAGGCATCAATATAGAAAACTTCGGACCCTTCGCTGACAGGCAATTCGACGATTTATCAGGCCGCCTCACGCTACTGCAGGGACCAAACGAAGCCGGTAAATCGGCGATTCGTGCGTTCTTGCGCTCGACCTTGTTCGGATATGTAACCCGAGCCGATCGTGCATCGTTGCGTGAACTGTTCATGTACAACCACTTCAAGCCCGAAGCTGGTTCAGGTGCAATTTCACTCGTTACTTCGCCGGATACAAATTTCAACATTCACCGACGTGACGGCAAAAAACGTGGCGAAGTAACAATTTCTGGCGATGCGGCCGGTGGCGATGATTTGCTTCGTACGCTGTTGGGCGGAATCGATAGCGAGCTTTACACAAACGTGTTCTCGATATCGCTCAGCGAACTGCAGGCAATGTCCTCGCTGAACTCAAACGAGATTCGAGACAAGATCTACTCGGTCGGTCTCGGTCTCGCCAACGTTTCTCTCACCGACGCTCGTGGCGAACTCGACGATGAGCTGCGCAAGCTCCGAAGCCCTCGTGCCGGACGAATGCGAAAACTCGAGAAAGATCTCGGCGAAGCGCGAGCCAAACTCGAAGAAATTCGACGTGGCAGCGATCAATACGCCGAACTCGCCAACAATATTGAACAACTCGTTGAGAACATCGATTCTCAAACCGCTGAACTCGAAGACATGCGCTCGGGCATCGAACGCCAGAAGACGCTCGTCAGCATTCGCAAGCCATGGGAACGCAAAACCGAGATCGAACGACAGGTTTCAGAGCTTCCCGAAAACGACATGATCCCGGAAGACGGCCTTCTACAGCTAGAAAATCTGGTTGAGCAGAAGAACGGTCTTCAGGCACAGATGGACGATGGCGATCTTCGACAGCAGGAGCGCAAATCTGAATCTGAATCAGTAGGCGTTGTCGAAGCATTCATCGAACAGGGCAGCGATATACGCAAGCTTCTGATGGAGACTGCCTACTACACGAAGGCAGTGAACGATCTTCCAATCGTCGAGCAAGAACTCGAAAAAGAGCAGGCACAACTCGATCGTGATCTCGCAGAGCTTGGCTGGTCGGAACAGGCCGTTACCAAGTTCGAAACTCCGTTGGACCTACAGTCGAACCTGGAATCAGCAGGGCGAGAGCTAACTGTTGCACGACGCAATTATCAGGAAGCCGAACTCACGGTTCAAAGCCGAACTGAAGATCGCGAGACGCAGGCCGACGAAGCGACGAATCTTGCTGGAGCACGAGATGCTCTAACCGATGTTCCAAAAGAAATATCTTCCGATCTCGAGAAGAAGCGTGGTCGATTATCACGACTTCGATCAGCAATCGCAGACGCACGTTCGATCCGTTCTGAAATGAACGAGGGCCAGAACAACCTCGCTGAGGCGCTCGCACAGGTCGAAACCGAAGACATCGGCGGCTTCGTGGGATCAATTCTGCTACCGATCATGGTCATCATCGTGGGCATCGCCTCGATGGCCTGGAGCTACATGAACGCCGAACTTTCAGGAGGCCTCGCTGGCTTGCTGGCGTTAGTCGCCGGGTTCATGCTGATCTCGCGTGCTAAGGCGGCAGGCGGATTCAAGATAACCATCCGCAAACCTGCGATTGGTGAAGCCAAAGACGTTGCGAACGCTCAGGTTGAAGAGATTCAAGAGCGACTGGATGCCGTGACGAAGGAAATTTCTGAAATCGCCAAAGAATTTGGTATCGACGACACTCCTTCTATACGTGATGTTGAAGAAAAGGCCGGCGAACTCGATCGCTCGCTCGATCTACGCCGCAGGTTCGAAGCCCTATCGAGGGAATTTGAAACACAGGCTTCACGTCTCGCAACTATCGATACCCGCTTGACTGAAGCGCACTCGGCACTCGCTCTCAGTTCAAACACACTTGCCGACGTGCAAAACCGATGGCAGCTGCTTCTCGAACGATCTGAACTGCGCATCGACCTCGACCCGTCGCAGGCAGCCAACGTTATGGCCAGCATTCGAACGCTGAAGAGCCAGCAACGAACTACGGCCGGCCTGCGCATGCGCGTGTCTCAAATGTCCGACACTGCCGGCGAAATCGACTACCGACTTTCCGAGATACTCGAAGCCGCTGGCCTACCCGAAGCGCCTGCTCAGGGCGGAACCGCTGCTCTTGAAGATCTTTCAGAACGCCTGCTCGCACATGATCGGGCAGTTGAACGCCAGAACCAGATATCTTCCGAAATGGACAACTGGACCACCGAGTTCGGCAACCTCGAAGGACGAATGTCCGAACTCGATGCAAAAATCGGCTCACTGCTTGAAAAGGGCGAAACGTACGATCACGAAGAGTTCAAGGCGCTGGCAATTCAGGTGCAAGAACGACGCGATCTCGAACGCAAGCTTTCCGAGATGCTCGAGAACGAACCGCTGTTGAACAGCGAAGATGGTCAGTCCTACCGAGATGATCTGCAATCGATCCCGCACGAAGAAGCCGTCGCACGCCTGCAGCAACTCGAAGACGAGGAAAAGCGTCTACGAGCCGAAGTCGACACGCTCCATCAAGAGCAGGGCAACCTGCGTCGACAGCAGGTGGAATTTGAAAAATCTGGGCAGGCTCTTGAACTCCACTCGAAGATAAATATCCTCGAAGAGAAGCTGGCAAGCGACGCCCATCGATGGGCAGTGCTGACTATCGCCCGTGACGTTTTCGAACGCACCCGTGAAGAGTTCCAGCAGGAACGCCAGCCTGCGCTGATGAAGTCGGCTTCCAAGTATCTGTCAGACCTTACACTCGGCCGATACACCAGCGTACGTGCCGTAATCGGTGAGAAAGAGCAAGACCTCGAAGTTGTCGAGGGCGAGGCTCACACCAAGCGTGCGAACGAACTCAGCCGAGGTACTGCAGAGCAGTTGTTCCTTGCAATGCGTTTCGCGTTGATTGAGGAATACGCCAAGAATGCCGAGCCGATGCCAGTCGTGCTCGACGATATTCTGGTGAACTTCGATCCTGAACGCGCAAAGGCAGCCTGCAAGGTCATCATGGATCTGTCGGAGCGCTTCCAGGTCATCTTCCTTACTTGCCACCCGGAAACCGAAGCGATGTTAAAATCGGTGGCCCCCAGCGGCAAGAAGGCCCGGGATCAGGCCATGAGCGTCGTAGAGCTGACCGGTACTGCATCAGCCGAACGACTAACACTCGTCGAACCTGCTTAGACATGGTGCTGCGACGTGACATCGTACTGCTTGATGTCGAGATCGTCACCGAGCGCCTGATTCTCCGGCCTATAGGTCTGAATGATCTCGAACCAATCGCTCGCGAATTCACCGACCAGATCACCGGGTACATGTACCCGGCATCTGCCAGATCGGTCATGGACGTTGCACCATTTATTGCTGACTCGCTTGAAGGCTTAGTTAACAACACTAACCTGCAGCTGGTTGCTACTAGCAACGACTCGGCTGGGCAGTTCGTAGGGTGCTTGGGACTCAACAAGCCAGAGACACGTACCCCAGAGCTCGGCATATGGATTGCACAAAGCTTTCACCGAAAGGGCCTCGGGTTTGAAGCGATCGAGGCGTTGTGCGGGTGGGCAGCCGAGGAAATCGAGTGCGACTATCTGAAGTATCCAGTCGACCGAGCAAACTTTCCAAGTCGGCGAATTCCTGAAACGCTCGGCGGTGAAATCGAAGACGAGTACGACATGATCACGGCTGACGGACGGACGCTAAACATCGTCGAATATCGGATGTACCCAGAGACGCTTTAGCTCGTCTGTGACATCCCGATATCACCACTAATCTACGTGTCTGACGACCCGTCTTCAGCAGTCGAATCTCGCTCCGGAGATGTCACCGATAGACCCTCATATAACCGGGTCATTCCTTCAAGCCATTTGGCCTGAACCGTCGCATCCCATGTCGGGTCGAAGTCAGGGTATTTTGCAAGAATTCTGTCAGCCAATTCCAGCCGAACAGACCCCGCTGGGGTGACGATTTCCGCGGGCGCAACGGCAACAGATTTAGCAGGTGATGCAGCCGGTGGAGCAGCAGCTCGCTGGCGTGCTGGAGCGGGTGCTGAACGCGCCCGGCTCGCCCCGTGCCGTCCCACAAGAATTCGCTTAGAAAGCTCGATTCCCGCGGCCTGGGCAGCTCGAATAAAGAATGCCTCGCATTTGGTCAGCACGCCTTCTTTTGTGCCAAAGGACCGGAAGGCTTCGTGGAACTGGCCCTTGCTGGCTCGTACCAAATCCAGCTTGAAAACCGGAACATAAAAACGCTCAAGAATTCGAGTGAGCAACGTCCGGCGATCATCGCCCTCTGCACGTACCAACAGTTCCAACTCTTCAGACGGGTGACCGGCGTTGTCGACAAGGTCAAGAACCTTCAAAGCGGTCATTAATTGGGTCCCAGAGCTACCTGAGAACCTCGGACCCCAAACGGTTTTGTCTATGCGTTCTGGAATGCCCTCGTCAAATAGGAATTCCAAAAAAGTTTGGAATGTACGGTAGGGCACATATGGGGGAACTGTTGAAGTTTGTTCTTGAAGGGTCATTTGAACTGGGAAATGCTCATTCCAAGCTGGTGGTCGCTTCACACTATCTCCCAGCAATTCCAAAGTCAAATGTCATTTGGAATGCCGTTTTCCCGGCGGGGACAGTTTGTGAAACTATTTTTTGGAACGCGGAGAATACTCACATCGATTTGGAATGCCGTGTGTAGCCAACTCAGTTTGTACTGCACATTCCGTTTCAAAAGTTCGCAGGTTCGAATCCCGGGCACGCCCCCTGGGAGCATGAAGTACATAAGAGGAAAACAAGTTGAAGATTCCGATTGACCAGATCTTCCCAGATTCCGATCTACCGCGTTCCACCAAGCCAAACGGACGTCGAGAAAATACTCGGTCTGTACGCTCGAAACGCGACCCGGTCGTCCTGTCTACCGCCAACGGATACCTTCTACTTGCAGGCGAGCGAAAGCTCACAGCGGCAAAAGAAGCCGGTGAAACTATTGTCGAGTGCACCGTAAAGGAAGAGGTCACCGTACAGGAGCGCTGGGAGCTCTCACTGGCCGAGCAGTATCACTCATCTCTCGTGCCAGCCATGGAGCTTGGTAAGGCGTTCATGGACTACCGTGACACCCATGAAGTTACCCAGCAAGAACTGGCTCGCCGAACCGGAATCACGCCGGGAACTATTCACCACTACGAGAGCCTGATTCGCACCCTCGATCCGGTTCTTGGTGAAAAGGTAAATAGCGGCGAACTCACCTTCAAAGAAGCCCGTTCAATTGCCGATATTGAAGACCACGTAAGGCAGCGAGAAATCGCCCAGCCATTCATTGAAGGACGGCTCTCCAGCGTCCACGTCGAGCGCATTGTTGGGCGGGCAAAAACTTCCGCCAACCTAACGATCGAAGACATCATCGACGAGGTAGTAAACGGCAAGCGCGCACCCGAGCGCGAGCCGGAGCCAACTCCAGTTATCCAGCCAGCAATTCCGGTTGAGGCCGACACCGCCTTAATAGAAAACGCCGTGTTGAAAATCGCTGGCGAGCTCGATGCGATGCAGCTACAGGTCATCCCGGAATACCGACGACTCAAGCTCATCAGTAGTCTTCGAATCCTCGACAGTCGGCTGAAATCGGCGTTGCTCAACTTGAACGGTGGCGTCGCTGGATATTCGTCAACCCCGAGGCAGTACGCACCAAGCAAAGTAAAGGTCTAGGTAGCAATAGATTGGATGATCTGGAGCGTCGGCAAATCAGCGGACGCGCAAAATCCAGATCATCCTGCCGTTAGGCAAACAAAACTGAATATCGCGTAGAGACAACTAGATGAAATGCTGAAGCTTGTGCGGACACACAAACCTCACGCCGCCAGAAACGCTCACGGGGCTCTGAAGTTCCTGGCACAGTCTCCGCTGCGAGCCCATGCACCCCTCCAATTACGCCTCCGGAGGGGCGCATCGCGTTAAGGAACAAATGAACTTGCCCTCGACCGTAACAGTTTTGGCCTCTGCCGAGAACCCCCCTGGTGCATCTCGCGTATAGTCCGAGTGTTATCCGGTAACGAGTGGGATTTCATCTGTGCGATCTGTCCCCTCTCCTTGTCAGGGAAGAGGGCTGGGGTGTCGGTTGAAGACGTGTTAGCCAGCATCCCGGCTGATTAGGGACAACGACCGAACCCACCCTCTAACTCCCTCCCTTGAAGGGAAGGATGACCCGCCACCGCCTCTAGAGCCCCAAAATTCCGGCCGCGTTGTCATGCAAAATCAACGGGCGCGCCTCATCACGAATATCGAGCTCTTCAAACTGCTCCATCCAAGTCACCGGCGACACGTACGGATAGTCCGATCCGAACAAAACCTTCTTGCGAAGCCGACCACTCGCTTCAGCAATTAATTCCTTCGGTATGTACTTCGGCGCCCACCCGGATAGATCTATAAAGACGTTCGGCTTATGCAATGCGACAGCAATCTGCTCTTGAATCCACGGCCAAGCGGGATGAGCCATGATGATCGTCAGCCCCGGATGCCGTGCGGCGAGTGAATCGACGTGCGGTATAGGCCGTGAATACGCCAACTCGAATCCTCCCCCTCCAGGCGAGTTAGCTCCAGCCGCTGCGTAACCCGAATGCATCAGTACTGGGATGCCCAACTCCTCCGCTTTCGCAAACAACGGGGTGAATTCAGGATCATCTGGAAAGAACGCCTGATGAATCGGGTGAAGCTTTAATCCACGGAGCCCAAGAACCTTGACCGCACGTTCAAGCTCTACTACCGCAGCATCGCCCTTTCGAGGATCAACGCTGGCGAAGCCCATCAGCACGTCCGGGTGTGCAGCTACCGTTTCGGCAACGTAGTCGTTCGGATCTGGCAGATCACCAGTTTCAGTCTCGGCATCGACCGAGAAAATCACGGCCATCGTGTCGATCGCTCGATACGTCTCGACCATCTTCGCCACATCATCCGGTTCATCGTTCATGCGAAACATCCGACGCAGACCGGGCTCAATCCCGTACTCGGCAATGCCGGGCATACGAGGGATGTGAGCGTGGATATCGATAGCCTTCATGTGTAGATCCTGATTCGTTAGGTGTTTCTAGCTTTCAGCGGGTTTGCGAATTCGATCACATTGATCTCAATCGTGGGTAAGGGTACTTTGTCCGCACGACATCTGAGGGGCTATTCAGATACCACGCTGTAGCGCAACAACTGGCACATCTAGTTGGTACAAACGGCGAAACTGGTATTGTTCGCTCTGAAATGCATGAAAATCCACCCAGTTGAGTACGGCATGTACCACGAGCAAGCATCTAATTGAAATTTATCATCTGCGACGACGATCCAAATCAGCGGGATTCGATTCGTGTTTGCCTGGAAATTTCGACCATCCCACACGAGTTCGTAGAGTTCGAGCTTGGTACCGACGCGATAGATTATCTGGCGAAGGAAGAGGCTGATCTTATGTTCCTCGATATGGGGCTCCCCGATATCGATGGTCTGGAAGTCCTCCGGCAGGTTCGTAAGAACACAGATATGCCGATAATCGTTGTGAGCGGGAACGAAACCACGGAATCGGTGGCCATGGCACTTACTATTGGCGCCGACGACTACATCACAAAGCCGTTCACCCCGATAGTCCTAATGGCACGAGTCGAAGCCGTAAGTCGCCGTGTGGCTGGTCGTAAAGTAAAACGAACCACGTTTGCCACTCAGGGCATGTTGCTCGATTTTGATCGTAAGCAAGCAACAGTTGACGAACAGACTGTGGAGCTGAACCTCACAGAATGGGATGTACTTAAATTACTGCTAACTGAACCCGGTGTCGTAGTTGAATACTCGACTCTGAAAGTACAGGCATGGGGCAACGAAAAGGTTTCCGACGCTGCAGTGCATATGGCAATTCGTCGGCTTCGCCAGAAACTGAATCAAGAGTCGTCGGACAGCGACGATGGTGACGCCCTGATCCGTTCACACCGTGGGATCGGCTACTCGATCAGTAATCACTGACCTTTCAATTGGGATTCCAATTCGGGTGAAGCTTACGACTTACGCGTCATAGGCAGTATTAGCGAGAGCAATGCGCCCAGGCCGGCGATGGCTCCTGAGAAGATGATCACGCCATGAAATCCCTGCGACTGGTTGATGAACCCGGCAGCAATCGGAGTAAACGATCCGATAATCGCTCCTCCGGAGAACATTAACGCCGTTCCAGATCCCTCTGAGCCTTTATCGATCATGTCCATCGCGGCTGCGTTGATGATCGGCATCACCGAGAAAAAGAACAGACCCAGCACTGCAATCAGCGCTGTCATGGGCAATCCTGAATCGAATTGTAGGAACAGGAAGATAAGGATCGTCATTGAACTCATTGCGAACGAAATAACGGGCCTGCGCCCTATTCGGTCCGACAGGTTGCCCATGATGGGGGTGGAAATAATCCCGGCCATCGTGATCAGTGCGACGTGAACTCCAACGAACGTATCTGAATAGCCGAGCTCCTCACGCATGTACAGAACGAGGAACACCTGGAACGAGTTGTGAATCGCACCTCGCAGAGCCCCGAGCAACGCCATGCCGAGTACGCCCGGGTTGGTAAATAATTTTTTTGCTGACCCGAAATACTCTCTAAGGCTTACCGATCCTGTCGATTCGGCACCAGCTGTCTTGAACTTCGCGATTACAGCTAATCCGGTCATAAACATCGGAATTGCAATGATCACTGCAAGCCAGCGCCAGTCGACCCCGCTGAACACAACCCAAGATCCGATTGACCCAGCGAGCAGGAATCCGATTATCAACGGTGAGGTTGTGTTTCCTACTTGTGCTCCGGTGAGATGCGCGGCCATAGCGAAACCTCGCCGCTCTGGATATCTGGCAGCCAGTGTGCCGAACGCCGGGGCGTGCCACATCGACGTACCGAATCCGACAATCGCAACACCTATAAGGAGCACCCAGTAAACGGGTGCCACGCCGATGATGATGTAGCCGGTGCCGACCATGAGCATCGAGGCGAGAAGGATCCATGCGATCTTCTTGCGGAACATATCGGTCAGAATGCCCGCAGGAATGTTTGCGATTCCTGAAGCGATCGATTGCGTCGACGAAATTCCGCCGATCGCAACGTCGGAAAGCCCGAGCGTTGCTCTTATGCTGGGAATCATCACCAGCAGAGCGCCCTGTCCGAAGTGCTTTATCCCGTGACCTGCTGACAGGCCGTACATAAGGCCAAGTGAGGTATTTTTCGCTACGGAGTCTGGTTTTCCAGAACTGCCATGATCCGGTTCCTCGTCGTCCTGAACTTGATTCAGGACCTCGTCGTCGGAGTCATCTTTTGGAGTGGTCGAAGTTATATCGGTGTTAGGCAAAGCGAGGGCAGTGTACGCCTGCCCTCACCTGGATGTGCTTCTAATTACGGGAGTTGTTCTAAAACTCTATCGGCAAGATCGAGCATCCACCCAGCATCCCACACTGGCTGATCGCTCGTTGGGCCATTGTGAACGCTTGCAAGATTTGAGCCGATCCGATAGATCACCATCGTGCCCATGCCTTCTTGGTCAATCGCTGCGGTTAGCCAATCTCGGTTCAGGCTAGTCTGTTCATCGAATGCGATGCCTTGCTTTGAAAATTCGCTCTTCAGAAGTTCGTAGTGAGCGATAGCGGCTTCATCACTGTTCATCGCGATGAGCGCCACCGTAACGGATTCGGAATCTTGAGGACCGGCGTACCACGCCATGCACATTGTGTTGATCGCTGGATTGTCAGACTTAGCGGGGTCGGTTGCGCTACGAGTTCTCAGCTCCATCGGCTCGTGCGGAGGCGGCAGTACGTTGTCGCAGTTATCAGGATTTACGAATCCTGAACTAACAAGACCGGATCCGTCCGGGACTTCTTTCACTTCTTCTACTGGCAAAATGCTTGGAACGTCGTTGTCAGTATCGGTTGCGGCTGGATCGCTCAGAGGATCCGGCATTCTACGAATATCTGATGTCGTGGGATCGGCACCATCCCGTGATTCACCTTCAACGAAGAGTTCACCATCCGTGAGGCGGGTGTCTGGTGAATCTTCAAGATCAAGAGCGCCATCTAGAACGACGATCATCTCGTCGGTGTCAGCAGCGTCCGGAGCCGGCATACCGATTGATGCCGACTGCTCGGGCTCAGTCTCTACCGTCGATTGTGCAGAAATTTTTGCATCCTCATTGCCTCCGGCTGCCGGTTTGGCAGTTTCGGGATCAGATCCGCAGGCGGTGGCGGCGATTAACACCAGGGCCATGATCGACATGGCGGCCAGTGTAAATAATCGTTTCGTTCGTATTTTCGCAATCCTATCGAGTTTTCGTTTCAGGTCTTGCAAGGTATGACGCACGGGAATCCAAAATTGTTCCGTTAGGGCGCATCCCCAACTCCGGCATATACTGCGCCCACTCGAAGACGATCGATAATTACTGGGGGCGCAAAAATGAATCTTGGAATTGCAGGGCGGGTAGCGGTTGTCACCGGCGGTAGCGAAGGCATCGGCAAGGCGGCAGCGACCATTCTTGCCGAAGAAGGTGTGAATGTTGTTATCCTTGCTCGAACCCAGAGCAAGTTGGACTCGGCCGTTACTGAGATCGGTTCGACTGCAGTTGGATCGATCGAGGGGATCAGCTGTGATGTGAGTGACCAGAGTTCTGTCGATGCGGCGTTTGCTCAGGTACTAGCGACGCACGGCAAGGTCGACATCCTCGTAAACAACGCCGGACAAGGCAACGCGAACACGTTCGAATCTCTGGACGCCGAGATCGTCGACAAGGATTATCAGTTGAAGGTCCACGGAGCGATGTATTGCTCGAAGGCCGCCCTCCCGAGCATGCGGGTCAACAAGTGGGGTCGAATCATCAACATCACGACCGCTGCTGGTAAGGCCGCCGGGTACTCGACCCTGCCAACGGCTATGTCGAGAGCCGCTGGTATTGCGATGACAAAATCGATGTCGAAGGAATACGGCGTCGACAATATTCTGGTTAATACCGTTTGCATCGGTTCGATTCGAAGTGCTCAGAACATGAAGCGTGCCGAAGAGGCAGTTGCTTCGGGTGATGTTGCGACTACTGAGGAGTACTACGTGGACCGTTGCAAGAACGTTCCTGTGCTTCGAGTTGGTGAAGCGCGGGAAGCGGGCGATCTGATTGCGTTTTTGTCGTCGGATCGTGCGAGCTACATCTCGGGCACAGCGATCAACATGGACGGTGGTGCGGCTCCTGTTGTGTAGCGCCTTAAATAAGTAAGTCGCAGGGTAGATTCAGGATCAGTTGTGACACGTGCCCAAGTCATCCGATGTCCTCCCCAGGAGCTAAACGCCCCTATTGGCCGCCGTGGCCGATTTGGGTGCCTTCGAGTGGGCTGACTGTGTTGATGGCGACGAGGCCGATTCCGATTATGACGGCTGCGATGACAAGCAGTATCGCCATTTGCTTGATCCGGTTGTTCCGGATGGAGTTGGATCGGGCTTTAGCGTTCGCCTGATTACGTTCTTTACGTCGTGATCGTTTTGTACTGGTGGCCACTGCGGTGATTTCTTTCGGTCGGTCGGGTTGCTTGGGCCCGTGCAGTGGATTGGATGCGTGGAGTCGGTATGAGGGTGTTTGTCGGGTTGACCTGCCCCCCTCAAACGTGTCCATCTGAAAGATCAGATAATAGACATATTGAAGGGAGTCAGA
>Ga0209402_10001987_pt1 | contig 21309 bp, 25 predicted proteins | sample ArcticOcean_MG_C_3_FD_187437 | JGI IMG/M metagenome (GOLD analysis project Ga0209402, IMG submission 187437) | Marine microbial communities from western Arctic Ocean - ArcticOcean_MG_CB8_126 (SPAdes) (version 2) | ecosystem: Environmental > Aquatic > Marine > Oceanic | place: Arctic Ocean... | reverse complement strand
AGGTAACTATGAGACCAGCACTACCTTCGGATAGATTTATTAGTCCATATAAGAATAGTAACCAAGCTAAATATATGAATAATGGAGCTTTACCTCCAGACTTATCCTTAGTAGTAAAAGCAAGAGCAGGGGCTGCTAGTTATTTTTATAGTTTATTAAATGGTTATAAAGAAGACCCTGAAAATTTTGATTCGTCTAATGGCTATTATAATGAAGCTTATCCTGGCCATATTATAGCTATGCCACAACCTTTATATGGTGAAGATGTAGAATACTTGGATGGGACGGAAGCTACTTTAGAGCAGGAAGTTATGGATTTAATATCTTTTTTAACTTGGACAGGACAGCCTGAGTTAAACGAAAGAAAATCAATGGGGTTTAGAGTCTTTTTATTTCTTATTTTTATGACAACTATTTTATTTATTTCGTATAAAAAAATATGGAAAAGAGTAAAAGCTGGTTTAATATAATACCTATAAATAATTCTTTGCAATATTTTGTAATTTTTGTTTTGCTATTTCGGGCCTAGCTTCTTTTGGAGTTATAATTGCATTTTCTAATGCAGAATAAGAAGGGTCACTCCATGTCCATGTTTTTTGTGAAATATTTTTAATGATATTTAATATTAAACTTTTTGCATTATTTGAATTATTATTTAGTACTTCAATAATATTATCTACAGTTACAGCATCATGGTCTGGATGCCAGCAATCATAATCTGTAACCATAGCTATTGTTGCGTATGCTATTTCGGCCTCCCTAGCTAGTTTTGCCTCTGGCATATTAGTCATCCCAATAACATCACAATTCCATGATCTATAAAGCTGAGATTCAGCTAAAGTAGAAAATTGTGGACCTTCCATAGCTAAATATGTTCCCCCCATTGATATATTTATATTTTGAGGTGCTGCATCTAATATCATTTTACTTAATTGTTCTGATACTGGCTTTGCCATTGATACATGTGCAACAATACCTTCATCAAAAAATGTTTTTTTTCTAGCAAAAGTTCTGTCTATGAACTGATCAATAATAACAAAATTTCCTGGTTTTATATTTTCTTTTAAGCTTCCTACCGCAGATAATGATATTATATCTGTTACCCCGATAGATTTTAAACAATCTATATTTGCTCTATAATTAATAGCTGATGGTAATAGGTTATGACTTCTTCCATGCCTAGGTAAGAAAGCTATATTTATATCATCAATTGAGCCTGTTAAGATTTTATCTGAAGGTGTACCATATAGTGATTGAACGGATAACCATTTTGGATTTACTATGTTATTTAACTCATATATACCACTTCCACCTATAATTCCTAGAAAAGGTTTTTCTTCTGCCATTTTTAGCGTACGCCCAATAAAATAATTTCAAAAATAAGAGTTGAATTCGCAGGTATTATTCCATTTCCAACTGCACGATTTCCGTAACCCATAGAAGGAGGAATCACAAGACATCTTTTTCCATCTTCTTTCATTCCTATAAGTCCTTCTTCCCATCCTGAAATTACCATTCCTTGACCTAAAGCCGTTTCAAAAGGCATACCTCTTTTTAGAGAGGAATCAAATTCTTTTCCTTTAGCATCACATATGTTCTTTGTTTCCACATTAGTGTCAAAAAGCCAACCTGTATAGTGTACAGCTACTTCACTACCTTTTGTAGCTGTTCTTCCTTCTCCAATTTCTATATCTGTTATAATAAGATTACTAGGTGCTTCCATAGCGTTAGTATTACTAAATATAATAATAAAAGTAAAAGTAATAAAAGTTAATATTTTTGTAATATTCGTATTTATATTGTATGTCATTTTTAAGCTCCTATGTGTAAATTATAAAGATTTTTTTAGAAATTCTAAAGTTCTGTTATACGCTAAATCAGCAGATTCTTTGTGATAACTATCTCTTTGATCGCAGAAAAATCCATGGTCTGCATTTTCATATGTATGTACTTGAATGTCTGTGGTTGATTGATTAGAAAAATTAATAATTTTATTTTGATCATCTTCATTAATTGAAATATCTTTTTTTCCTAAGTGGATAAGAGTAGGGCATCTCGGTTCTTTTTTTAAGAAATCAGTTATTTGTGACCCATAAAAACATACTGAGGCGTCAAGCCCATATGCTGAGCAAGCTGCACTCCATGATAACGTTCCTCCATAACAAAAACCTACTGAAGCGACATTGTAGTCTACCTTAAGGTTTGCAATACAACTTATAATATCCATTGTAGGTAATTCCCACCCTAATTCATCTTTTAGTTTTTTCCCTTTTTGTATATCTTCAGGAGAATAGTTATAATTTACGTTATCTTCTATTCTATAGAACAAATCTGGTACCCATGTCATAAAACCTTCTTTTGCAAATTTTTTTGCAACATTCTTGATATGATCATTTACTCCAAAGATTTCTTGTATTAGTACTATTGCACCAATCCTTGAAATAGAAGGCTCATAAATATAAACTGGCAGATCTTTATCATCAGCAGATTTAATTATTATCTTGTTATTCATAATGATTTTTCCTAACTATTTAAACATTAAACCTAAATACAATTATATCGCCATCAATTACAATATATTCTTTTCCTTCTGTTCTAATACTACCATTTTCCCTAGCTTTTTGTTCTCCCCCTAGTACAATATAATCATTATATGCAATAGTTTCAGCTGCAATGAAGCCTCTAGAAAAGTCATTATGTATCTTCCCTGCTGCATCTTTTGCTATGGTTCCTTTTTTAATAGTCCATGCTCTCACTTCTTTAGGTCCAGCAGTAAAATAAGTTATAAGTTTTAAAAGGTTATATCCAGCTTTTGTTAATTTTTCTAAACCAGATACTTCTAAGTTTAAAGCATTTAAGAATTCTTTTCTTTCTACAATATCAGCAATCTCTGATATTTCAGCCTCTAGTTTTGCTGACATGATAATAGTAGATATACCTTTAGTTAACCCTAAGTCGCATATTTTTTTAGAATAATTGTTACCATTTTTTGTAGAATCTTCATCTACGTTTGCAATAAATAAAACAGGCTTAATAGTAAGTAAGTTGAGTAATTTTACTATATGGTATTCCTCTTTTGTAAAGGAAATTTCTCTAGCCGGAACTCCTTTCTCTAAATTTTCAATAGTTTTTAGTATAATGATAAGAGTTAATTTTGCTTCTTTATCGCCACTTTTAGATTTCTTTTCTATAGATAGTTTTCTTTTCTCAAGACTATCCAAATCAGAAAGCATTAACTCCGTTTCTATTACCTCAATATCATTAATAGGGTCAATTCTATTATTTACATGTGTAATATCATCATTATCAAAACATCTAATAACATGACAAATAGCATCAACTTCTCTTATATTTGCAAGAAATTGGTTTCCTAGACCCTCTCCTTTACTTGCTCCTTTAACTAGACCTGCAATATCCACAAAATCAACAAAAGTTGGTATAATTTTTTTTGGATTATTAATATTTGCTAATTCATCCAATCTTTTATCATTTAATGCAACACGGCCTATATTAGGTTCAATTGTGCAGAAAGGATAATTTTCTGCAGCTGCTACACTTGTTTCAGTTAATGCATTAAACAGAGTTGATTTTCCTACATTAGGTAAGCCTACTATTCCACAATTAAATCCCATGTTATTCCTTATTATTAATATTTTCAGCTAAAAATTGTGATAAATTATCATTTATATTTTTGAGAATATTAGCTAAATTAAAAGTAATATTCTTAATGATTTCATTAAGTATAATATTTTCATTTTTACTAAAATCTCCTAAAACATGATTGTTTACTAAGTTTTTATCTCCTGGGTGTCCAATGCCTATTCTCAAGCGCCTATAATTTTTTCCAATGATAGAATCTAAGCTTTTTAGACCATTATGACCACCTGATCCTCCTCCTATTTTTGTTTTAACTATTCCTATATTTAAGTCAAGATCATCATGAATAACTATTACATTTTCACATTTTAATTTATAAAAACTTAAAATATTACCTATACTTCGACCCGAAAGATTCATAAATGTTTGAGGTTTTGCAAATATTATTGGAGTAGCATTAATTTTTTTTGTAACAATATGTGATTGAAATTTAGTTTTATATGGTCCAAGCTCATAGTTTTCAACTATATGATCTATAGCCATAAACCCTACGTTATGTCTGTTTAATTTATACTTAGCTTCTGGGTTTCCAAGTCCAACTAAGACTAACAATAATTTATTTCCAATCTATAAATTAATTATTCTTCTTTTTTCTCATTATCCTCAGCTGGTTTTTCTTCAGAAGCATTTTCCTCATCAGTTGTTTCCTCATCTTCTTCAGTTTCCACTTCTTCTGATACTAGAGCAGCTGGGGCTACAACACTTGCAATAATAAAGTCTCTGTCAGTAATTGTAGGTATTACTCCTTCTGCAACATCCTTAATATTACTAAAACGTATTGAATCACCTAGCTCTAATCCAGTTAAATCAACTATAAATAATTCTGGAATGTTTGAAGCTGGACATGAGACTTCTATACTAAATCTTACTACATTTAATATTCCACCTTTTTTAATTCCTGGACATTCTTCTTCATTTTCAAATTTTACTGGGATTTCAATTGTTACTTTTGTGGTATCACTTACTCTTAAAAAATCTATGTGTTCAGCTCTATCAGTTACTGGATGTAATGCTATTGATTGTGGGAGAACAAGTATTTTTTCTTTTCCTAATTCTAAATCACATAGCTTGTTAAAGAAGCCTTCTTTTCTTAGTTCAGTATTTAAATCTTTTTCACTTAGAGAAATAGCTAATGGTTCTAATTTATTGCCATATACTATAGCAGGTATTCTGCCTTCACGTCTTAAAGATCTAGAATTACCTTTCCCCACAGATGCTCTTGTTTCTGCTGAGAGGTTAGATGTCATTACCATTTTATACTCCTGTTATTACTTATTATACAATTATTAAAATCTAATATTTTAGTCAAATAAACTAGAAACTGAACTATCTGAGCTAATTCTTCTAATAGCTTCTGCTATTAGTGGAGCAAGGTTTAATATACGTATGTTACTTGCGTCAAGAATTAATTTAGTAGGTGCAATACTATCAGTAATCACCAATTCATTCAATTTAGAATTCTTTATCCTTTCTACTGCGGGCCCTGATAATACTCCATGAGTAATATAAGCTGATACACTTTTTGCTCCTGCTTCTATTAATGCTTCTGCTGCATTACATAAAGTACCTGCTGTATCTACTATATCATCTACAATTATGCAATCTCTTCCAGTAATATTTCCAATAATATTCATTACTTCTGATACATTAGCTTTATCTCTTCTTTTATCTACTATAGCCAAATCAGCGTCAATTCTCTTAGCTATTCCCCTAGCGCGAAAAACGCCACCTACATCAGGAGAAATAACAACTATATCTTTATTATTATAATTTTTTTTAATATCTTTTGTAATAACGGGCGCAGCATATAAATTATCAACAGGTATATCAAAAAAACCTTGGATTTGGCCTGCATGCAAATCAATTGTTAAAAGTCTGTCTATTCCTGCGGTAGTAAGTATATCAGCAACAAGTTTAGCTGATATCGGCGTTCTTGGACCAACTTTTCTATCCTGTCTTGCGTAGCCAAAATAAGGAATTACTGCCGTAACAGTTTGTGCTGAAGCTCTTTTTAAGGCATCAATGGTAATCAACAATTCCATAAGATGGTCATTAGCAGGCATAGAGGTAGATTGTATTATAAAAATATTTTTCCCTCTAATATTTTCATTAATTTCAACAAATACTTCTTGGTCTGCAAATTTTGTAACCGAAACATCAATAATTTTTTCATTTAGTTCTGAACTAATTTCTTTTGCAAGAATGGGATTACTGTTTCCAGAGATAATATGCATATTTTTTGCCCTAAAAGTTAAAACTTAAATTTTCTATAAAGATATTATTTGTATATATAAATTGGCGTAATATATATGCCAATAAAGCTATAAAATCTATTTATTTTTGCACATTTGTTAATATATTGATTTCATTAATAGACATCTCAATAATTTTACTAGAAATTTCTGGCCATATTTTAGTTAATAAAGATTTTAGAAAAACATTTTCTTGTTTTATATCTCCAATTAATTTTTTATTTTTATCATATATTAACCATATTACTTTAAGTTTAATTTTTTCTTTATTAATTTCAGTTATACTAAATTTTATGTCTATTAAGTAATAATTATTACTCTTTTCAGTTTTAATAATCTCAATAGATTGTTTTGAGAATAAATAACTTAATTTATTTAAGAAAATATCTTTTAGATTTTTATTTTCTTCTAACCCCTTTATATCATTAATTTTTATGTTTTTTAGTTTATCTGTTTTATTAAAATTTTTTTCAATAAATTCTGCTATTTTATTGGATACTTGTTCTTGAATTTCTATGCTAGCTATTTTATTATTAGGTATGATTAAGTCTAATTTTCTAACTTCATTGAATGAAGGTGAAGAGAGAGTAAAAATCATTTTATTCTTATTAATTGATTTATATTTAATGAATGATGATTTTAATATATAACTATTTTTGTTAAAATATTTATAACTAACTAAAATATTCTTATTTAATACTTTATTATAGATTCTATCTCTTAATTCAATTTCTGTTTTATTAGTTAATCCTACTATTTTACTAATATATAATCCTGAGTTAATACCTTTGATAACAGGAATAGTTATTTTATCATCTTCAAAGGGTTTGTTGATTTCAAAACAACTAACTAAGAAGGATAAATATAAAATATACACTAAATACTTAATCATTAATTATTTTTCAGAGAGATTGTAGAAATCATTCTTCCACAATCATTTAATTTCAGGGTAAAATTTCTTCTATAACTAAAAAAATTATATTTTTCTTTGAAGGTGTCATTATCAGTATTTGATATATTATTAATATGAAGTCCCATATTTATCGCTATATGAAATATATATTGGGGTAGATTAAATTTAAATTTATTTGCTATAGTTTTTTGAAAAAATTTTTTATTAGTAATATCAATCTTAGTAAATTTTAAATAAAAATCATTTCCTACTTCATAAGATTCTGGTCCTATACAAGGGCCTATAACTAATTTCAAACTATTAATATCAGAACCTAAATCAATTAATGTTTTAATAGTATTTTGTAAAATATTATTAATCGTACCTTTCCATCCCATATGAATAGCAGCAATAATTTTTTTATAAGAATCTTGAATTAAAACTGGTGCACAATCCGCAGTCAATAGTCCTAAAATAATATTTGGTTTTTTTGTTATTAAGGCATCTGCCTTTATATTAGAAACATCGTGATTTATATTTTCAATAATTTGTATTTTATTGCTATGAACCTGATTAACAATTTTTAAATTATCTATATCTAACTTATGGTAATTACATATTAATTTTCTATTGATCAAGACATTATTTTTAGAATCATTGGAATTAAAACTACAATTTAAACTAAAATTCTCTTTAGAAGAGACTCCTCCAATTCTTGTAAAAAAACCATGATTTATATTAAGTGTTTCAAAATTTTTACATAATATAGGAGTAATTTTTTCCTTATTCATATTAAAAACCAGCTGGTTTAATTGAGTTTTTCGGAGTAATAGCTATAGCTTTAAACAAATCACCCATTTCATCATAAGATGTTAGTCTATTATAATCACTTAGAATAGCATTCTTTTTATCGGGATTGTTTTTTATTAATTGCTCACATCTTAGTTTAATACCTAAATTTTGTAATAATACTTTTTGCTTAATAGGTCCGTGAACATTTGCATTTAATTCCTTAGCAACATTTGATAAAATAGAAAAGTTTACTTTTGAAGATAAGTCACTATTTCCAGGTTCTCTAAGTGGATCTATGTATTTATGATCTTTAATTGCCTGAAGTGATCCAAAGAGATCATTATGACTTAATGCATAGTCAATAATTATGACTATTCCTCCAGTTTCTAATATTCTTTTAGTAAGCGAAGAAAGAATATTTATCGCAGAAGGAGATAGTTCTATTAATTGATTATTTCTTAAGTTTTTTGGAAAAATTTTTTCATATGGGCTAGGTTTATTATTATATATAAATTGCAAATTATCGCTTGAGTCTATATCTATTAACCTCTCATGCCAATTATTCTTTATCTTAATAAATTGATGAATAGGGAGTGCATCAAAAAATTCATTTGCATATAACATAAGAAACCCTTTAGGTATTTCACTTATATCTTTAAAGGAAGATGAATCAGGAATTATTTTTATTTGTTTGTTTGTTAATGTTAAAGAACTTTCTATAAATATAGGCTTTATTAGAGCTCTTAAATTTTTATCTACTTGATTAATTGCCCTTAAAGCGTCTTTAAGCATTGTTCCATTACCTCCACCTAAATCAGTTACAATAGGTAATTCAGGCTTTTGGCACTGATACCAATAGTCGACTAGAGATAAACCTATCAATTCTCCAAATATCTGGCTTATTTCTGGTGATGTAATAAAATCTCCTTTAGTACCTATAGTATTTTTAAGATTATAATAACCTTTTTTAGGAGATAATAAGCAATCTGACATATATTCTGAAACAGTAATAGGACCATGAAGCTTAATTTTTTTTATGAAATGGTTTTTCAAAAAATTACTTTCTAACTTTAATAATTATTATTTTTTAAATATAAGTAAATACCTAGTATCAACATAGGTATAGATAAAACCATGCCCATTGTATAATAAGAATAAATAAACCCTATATGTCTATCCGGTTCTCTAAAGCATTCTATTATTATTCGAGAACAAGAATATAGTATACAAAACATTCCAGAAATTTTTCCAACTTTATTTAAAAAATCTAATTTAAATATACAATAATATAAAATGGCAAATATTATTATTCCTTCTAGAAAAGATTCATATAGTTGACTTGGATGGCGAGGATTTGTTCCAGCGCATTTAAAAATTATTGCCCAAGGTAAGCTAGATTCTTTTCCCCATAATTCTCCATTTAAAAAATTAGATATTCTTCCTAAGAAGATTCCTATTGGAGCTGCCGCACAAATTAAATCTGTAAGAGATAAGAATTTTATATTATTTTTTAAAGAAAATAACAGCATGGATATCGTTATGCCTATAAGCCCTCCATGAAAAGACATACCTCCTTGCCAAACATATAATATATGAATGGGGGAATTTATATAAAAAGAAAAATTATAAAATATTATATATCCTAATCTTCCTCCTATAATAATACCTAACATGGCCCAAATCAAAAAATTTTCAATTTGCATGCTTGTAATAAAATTTTTATATTTTTTAGTTTTTATAATTTTTTTTATATATATTTGGCCTAAGATCAACCCTAATATATAAGATAATGCATACCATCTAATTTCTATAGAAAAAATTGAAAAACCAGAAGTTAATCCTAAAGAGCATGCTGTTTTAGTTAGGTGTATAAATTGATCAATTATCATTTATTTATATTTATCATTAGCAAGCAGATAATTATTAACATAATCATAAACACCTTCTTCAAGAGTTAAAGTTTTATTTTTATATCCTTTTTTCTGAATTTTTTTCATATTAGCTCTAGTGTAATATTGATATTGGTTTCTTATATTTTTTGGCATATCTATGTACTCTATATTAGGTGTAATATTTATAGATTTAAACATTGCTTTTACTAAATCTTCAAAGGTTCTTCCAATAGATGTTCCACAATTATATATACCGGAAATATTTTTATTTTCTATAAGCCAATTTATTAATGCAACACAATCATTTACATATATAAAGTCTCTAGTTTGTTTTCCATCCAAATATTTATCATTATATGATTTGAATAATTTTACTTTTCCTGTTTCCAAATACTGATCAAATGCATGCTTTATGACGGATTGCATATTTTCCTTATGATATTCATTAGGCCCATATACATTAAAAAACTTTAAACCCACCCATTGTGGAGGACAGATTTTTTTTTTTGATTGTTTAATAGCATATCTGTCAAAAAGATATTTTGACAAACCATAAAAATTTAAAGGTTTGTATGATGTTTTCTCTGAATCCTTAAAACCATTCTTCCCATCACCATATGTTGCCGCAGAGGAAGCATATATTAGTCTTACTTGATTATTTACGCACCATTTCCATAAGTTTTTACTAAACCTAGTATTCATATTATATATTAATCTAAAATTTGTTTCAGTCGTAGAAGAGTTTGCTCCCATATGTATAATAAGCTCAATATCTGTAGATTCTTCCAAATATTGTATAATATTTTCGGGAGGAATAATTTTTTCATATATGAGTTTTTCTAAATTTTTTTTCTTGCTGTGGTGATCAACCCAATCACAAATAATAATGTTTTTATAGCCTTTTTTATTAAGTGATGCGACTATATTAGACCCTATAAAACCAGCAGCACCAGTAACTAATATCATTATTTATGCCTTACTTTTTTTTTAAATCTATATATATTTAATTATAATAAAATTATATAAGACTACTAACAAAATATATAATTTTATTATAATTAAAAATTTAGGGATATAAAATGACAAAAACAAAATTTTTTAAAGAAGATATTACTAAATTATTTGGTGGAGCAACTTCAGTTTTAGAAGTTTTAAAAGAAGAAATTGAAGAAAAAATTAAAGATAGGGTTGAAAAGGTAATATTTAAGCTAGAACTTATTAATAAAAATGAATTTTTAATTATTAAGGAAATGGCTGAAAAGGCAAGGATCGAAAACGAAAAATTAACTAAAAGAATTAGTATGCTTGAAAAAAAAATTGTACTCCTTACTAAATAAATAAATAATATTCTTACTTTATGACTTAGATGATTCTTAATTACTTACAAAACAATTCTTGGTTATTCTTAAAAATTTATTATATTTCTTCCATTTATATTTTTTAAGTTATTGTTTATAATAGATAATTTATATTATTATATATAATATAATGTTAGGTTTTTACTTTCTTATACCTTTTGTAATATACTCTATATAGATAGTATTTATTTATAAATACTACATTTGGTATATAAAGGATGATTATGAGAGCTAGTGTTTCAGACCTCGTAAATAGCAATTTTAACCCTCTAGATTTAATTGAAGATGTTGTTGTCTCTAATGATTGGTCTTATAATAGAACAGATAATGATACTTTATATGTTGAAGTTGGAGGAGAATGGTGTGATTATCAATTAACTTTAGCGTGGAATCCTGATTTTAACTTATTACAATATACCTGGACTTATAATATTAAGGTACCTGAAAAAAAATATAATTTAATATATTCTTTATTAAATAAAATTAATCTTAATCTGAGTGCGGGACATTTTGAATTATGGACAGATGATGGTTGGATTATGTATAGAAACTCATTAATAAGTTTTGATTATTCTTCTATTACTCCAGAAAAAATAGATTATATTTTATCTTCTTCATTAGAAGAGTGTGATAAATACTACCCAACATTTCAATTTCTTTTATGGGGAGATAAAACACCTAAACAGGCCATAGAAGCATCATTATTAGAAACACAAGGCGAGGCTTAGTGAATAAAATAGGTTTACTCGTTATTGGATGTGGAAACATGGGTACTGCTATTATAGATGGCATACTGAAAAGAAATATAATAAAAAATAAGAGTTTATTTATTGTAGAGCCTAATAAAGCACAAAGAATCTTTTTAGAGGGAAAAGGCTTAACAGTATTTAATGACATTTCAGAGGTAAATTTATATAAATTAAAAATAAATGCAGTTTTGTTGGCGGTTAAACCTCAAATTGCTTATAATGTATTGCTTGATCTTAAAAATATTATGACTGATAAAATTTTTATTATTTCTATTATAGCAGGAAAGAAAATAAGTTTTTTTAAAAAAATTCTTGGAAACAAAACTTCCGTAATAAGAGTTATGCCTAATACGCCAGCTTGTTACGGAAAAGGAATAACTGCTATTTATCCATGTAAAAAAACGAAAAATGCTAATCTAGATATTACTAAATTATTATTTTCATCGGTTGGAATAGTAGTTATATTAAAGCAAGAAAGTAAGATGGATATCGTTACTGCAATTTCTGGAAGTGGACCTGCATATGTATTTCTTTTTATTGAACATCTTATTCAGTCTGCAGTTGATTTTGGTTTAGACAAAAAAATGGCAACAGTTTTAGTAAAAGAAACATTTTTAGGATCAAGTTATTTAGCTTCTATTTCAGATAAAGCTCCTGAGGTCTTGCGAAATGATGTTACTAGCCCAGGAGGAGTAACTGAGGCAGCTATCAAGGTGTTTAATAAAAATAATGCATTTCATAAAATAACAAATAATGCAATTAATGCTGCGGTAAAAAAATCAGTTAAGCTATCTCAATAATTAATTAAAAAATAGTTAACTTGATACTTTCCTATAAAAAAGTATTTTATTAGTAACAGGAATTATTGGTATTAAAAATGGTTAATAAAGTTTTAAAAGTTTCGTTAATTAATATTGCTATTAAAGAATTATTAGCAAATAATTGGGATAAATTAGATGTTAATATGCTATCTATAAAATCTAAAAAATCAGTAGAAGAAGTTTTATCAATATGTAGATCTAAGAATGATTTATTAGATTTTTGGTCTCAGGGCATCAACACAGAAATGGTAAAAAATCTCTCAATAAAAGAATTACAAGAAGTTTCTAAGAAGGAGAGAATATTAGAATTAATGTTATGTAAGTTTGATGCCTTAAAATCTAAAAAAAAAGAGATTAATGCGTTAATCAAGTTGTCCAGAAAAAGCATACTAGAATCTAGTTATAGTATTAATAGAATAATGAAAAGTATGGAGTTAATATTATTTTATTCAGGAATATCAAATAAAGGAAGTTTAGGAATACTTAAAATGAAAGCATTGTCTTTAATATGGGTTTTGACTCTAAGAGAGTGGTGTAAAGGTGAAATAGGAGATGAGAGCAGCTTAATGGCAAAAATAGATAAAAGATTATCTTTTGCTGAAAAAATTAATAACATTATTCTATAGTATTAATTATATAGGAAGTGAAAGTATTGCTCTAAGTCCTCCTAATGGAGATTTTTCTAATTTTATTTCTCCTCCATGGCTTCTTGCGATATCTCTTGCAATTGTTAAGCCTAAGCCTAAACCTCCAGTTGATAAGTTACGAGAACCTTCTATTCTATAAAAAGCTTTAAATACCGATGCATAATCTTTTTTATTAATACCTGGCCCATTATCATCTATAATTATGTTAGCATTTTTTTCTTTTGTAATAAGAGATATTTCAACTTTATTACTTGCTCTGCATGCATTTGATGTTAAATTAGTGATGGCTCTTCTAAGGTCACTTATTCTTACCATTGCATCTACCGTCTCAATAATTTTAGGTACTATTATGTCTCCATTTCTTTTTGCATCTAGTATTATATTACCAATTAAATTAGAAATATCTGTCTTTACTCTTGTTACTTCTTCTTTCTCTTTTATAAAAGATAAATAGACCTCAATCATTTGTTCCATTTGGTTTACATCTTCTTTTAACCCTTCTTTATCTTCTTCTTGTGTGAGCATTTCTATTTGAAGTTTCATTCTAGTGAGAGGTGTTCTTAAATCATGACTAACGCCTGCTAACATATCTGTTCTTTGTTCAATATGTAGTCGTATTCTTTCTCTCATATCTAAGAATGCATGTGTCACGTGGCGGACTTCATCTGCTCCTCTTGGCTTTAATGCAAAAAATGTATCACCCTTACCGAATGCATCAGCTGCATTTGAGAGTTCTTTTAATGGGCTAATTTGCCTTCTTAAAAAGAATATTGCAAGACAGAGTAGAAAGAATGATGATAAAATCATTACTGCTATAAAAATATAAGTAGTAGAGCTATATAATCTTTTTTTAGAAATTTCTGTTAATAATATTTTATTAGGAAGTTGAACTAAAATAATAACTCTATTTTTATTTTTAGTCGTATTAAAAGTGTGAGGAAATTTAATTCTTTCTTTTAAAGATTTTGCTAAAGCTCTATCTAATCTAGAATTTTTTGGGTGATTTAATTGGTCATTTGTAAGTTTTGAATTAGGTAAGATTGTTAATTTTGCACCAAAATACTTATTAGATTTTTCAAATATCTTTTTTTCTATTAAATTATTATTGTCAGCAGCAATAATTTGTTCAGAAATCAATGCTATTTCTCCTGCTACTGATAAAACTAATCTTCTTCCTACGTCATCCCAATGTCTTTCAAAAAAAAAATAACCTATAAATATTTGAAGAAAAATGAGAGGTAACCCTACTATAAACAATGATCTACCAAATAAACTTTTTGGCATAATATCTCTAAGTCTCATATAACTTCCAATTATTCCTAAGGTAGAGCATAACCTTCACCTCTAATAGTTACAATATGCATTGGTCTTTTAGGGTTATTTTCTATTTTTTTTCTTAACCTACTAATAGTAATATCAATTCCTCTAGATCCTAGCTTTAAATTTTTAATTAAAATATATCTATTAATAGTTTTTCCGTCACCCTCCACTAAAATATTTAAAAGCTCATTCTCTTTAGATGTTAAAATTATTTTTTTGTTATTTTTCCATATTATAGATAGGGATGGGTCATAAATAATATTTCTAAATTTAATTAAACTAGATTGGTTGAGTGGTATAACTTTATTTTCTTCAGTTCTACGTAAGATCGCTTTTATTCTAAGAAGTAATTCTTTAGGTTCAAAAGGTTTCCCTAAATAATCATCTGCACCTTTTTCAAACCCTAAAATTCTATTTTTAGTGTCTTTCATGGCAGAAAGCATGAGGACAGGAGTATTATAATTATTTCTTATAAAGTTTAGAAAATCTAATCCATTCTCTCCAGGCATCATTATATCAAGAATAATAATATCATAAGAAACTATACTAATTTTTTTTCTGGCATACTTTGCATTTTTAGCTGTATCGACGATATGATTATTATCTTTTAAAAATTTTTCTAATAAATTATTTAGACGCTTATCGTCATCTACCACTAAAATATGTGGTGCTAAGTTTATATTTTTATCTTTAATTAACATTATAATTCTCTAACATTAAATCATATTATATGTTTATTATAGTATTTTTTTATTAGTTAGAATATATTTTGCAGACATTTATATAAATAAATAGTCTTTTTTGTAAAATTAACTATAAAGATATAAATAATTTTATGATTATTTTATTATAATTTGTGGAGGATATTATATGGAGGACTTTAGTCAAAATGAAGGTTTTATATGGTATAATGGAAAATTAGTAGATTGGAAAGATGCTAAAATTCACGTTCTAACACATGGTTTGCATTATGCTTCTTCGGTATTTGAAGGTGAAAGGTGTTATGAAGGAAAAGTTTTTAGAGAAATAGAACATACTCAAAGATTACATCATTCTGCTAAGACTTTAGGTTTTGAAATCCCATATACTGTTGAAGAAATATGTGAAATAAGAAAAACTGTTTTAGAGGCAAATAATATAAAAAATGGATATATTCGACCTGTGTCTTGGAGAGGTAGTGAGATGATGGGAATTAGTGCACAAAAAAATACCATTCATCTAGCTGTTGCGGCATGGGAATGGCCAAGTTATTATACTCCAGAAGCTAGATTAAAAGGCATAAAGTTAGAATTATCAAAATGGAAAAGACCCGCACCTGATACTGCTCCTATTTCTACTAAATCAGCAGGTTTATATATGATTTGTACGTTAGCAAAACATGAAGCAGAGCGCAATGGTTGTGAAGATGCCTTGATGTTAGATTATAGAGGATACATAGCAGAAACGACTAGTGCAAATATATTCTTGGTCATTAATAATGAAATACATACTCCAAAAGCGGACTGTTTTTTAAATGGTATTACGAGGCAGGAAGTTATTAAAATTGCAAAAGATAAAGGTATAAAATTAGTGGAAAGGCATATAAAGTTAGAAGAGCTTGCTATGGCTGATGAGGTTTTTTGCACTGGCACAGCAGCAGAAATAACACCAGTAAGTCAAATTGGCGATTATACTTTTAAACCTGATACTATATGTAAATTATTAATTAAAGAATACACTAAAGCAACCGGACAAATTATTATATAGTTACCATTTTTTTGCAGCATCTAAATCACTATATTTTTCTTTTACCCAATTCTTTCCAGCAGAAGTTTCTTCCAATTTCCAAAAAGGAGCTTTAGTTTTCAACCAATCAATCAAAAATTCACAAGCTTCTAAAGCATCTTTGCGGTGTTGAGAAAATGTAGCTACTAATACTATTTGGTCCCCAGGATATAACTTTCCATATCTATGTATGATGAGGCTATCTATTAATTTCCACCTATTTCTAGCTTTTAAATTTATCTTTTCTAACATTTTTTCTGTCATAATTGGATAATGTTCTAATGTCAAAGATTTTAGATTTTCATCATCATTGCCTCTAACAATCCCAATAAATGATCCTACTCCTCCTATATTTTTATTATGAGAAGTAATTTTTTTGATTTCTAAGTTTATATCAAAATCATTCTCTTGAACTTTAATCATAAATTTATCCGCCTGTCATAGGAGGAAATAAAGCTATTTCATCATTATCATTAATAGAAAAATCTAAATTAACAACTTCCATATTAACGGCACAACGAATAACAGAAATATCATTAAGTGCCTTATTATGTTTTTCACTTGTACTTTTTAAGTGTTTTAATAAGTCATATACGTTAGTAATTTCATTACTGATCGTTATGTTTTCAGATTCAACGCCAATTTGATCTCTTACCCAAGAAAAATATTTAATATGCATTCTATTCGCTCTCTATTTTTTTGAATTCATTGATACTTATAATAACATATTTATATCCTGTATATATAGTTAAAATAGCAGTTAAATATAAAAATATAGTACCAAAGTTGTAAATAGTATTTGAAAATGAGATTTTTAATGGAACTAGTGCAAGGATAAATATAGTTAAAAATTGAGATGCGGTTTTTATTTTAGATAAAAATGTTACTTCTAATGAATTGGATTTATTATAATTAGCTAGAGTTTCTCTTAATCCTGACACAATTAGTTCTCTTATGATAATTGCTGAAACTACGATAAAATTAGCTCTAGAATCAGCAATAAATGTGATGAGTACAGTTGAAGTAAATATTTTATCGGCTATAGGATCTAGTGCTTTTCCAATAATGCTAGTTGCATTATATTTTCTTGCAAGAAAACCATCTAAAAAATCAGTAATACCTGAATAAAATATAAGTAATAAGCAATAAATATATAAATCAAAATAAAATAATAGGAGCCAAATAGGACAACATATTAGCCTGCTTATAGTAAGTATGTTTGGAATACTTTTTAATTTTATCATGATTTGTAATTTATATTATTAAGAATAATAAATACAACTATATAGTAATTAATTTTTAATACTTTGAAAAAAACTATAAATCTCTTTGGCAGAATTTAAACTAATCCCACTAATTTTATTTAGTTCATTTAAAGATGCTTCTGAAATGTGCTTTATAGAACCAAAGTGCATTAGTAATATTTTTTTTCTTTTTGCTCCAATACTTGGTATTTCACTTAATACAGACTTTTTTATTAAAGATTTTTGCTTATTTCTTTGAGATGATATGGCAAATCGATGAGCTTCATCTCTTAACCTTTGAATGTAATATAGAATAGGATCATTTTTATCTAATATCAGAGGGTTTCTGAAATTTATATTTTTGTTACTACTAGGAAGGTATGCTTTAAGGGGCGCAAAATGAATCTTTTCATTTCCTGCATTTCTTTGCTTGCCTTTTGAAACACCAATTACAGTAATATCTTCAATATTCAATTCTTTTAAAACTTTACAAGCCACACTAACTTGTCCTTTTCCACCATCTATTATAATTAAATCAGGCTTAGGAAAATTTATATTTTTTGAATCTTCTCTAAGTTTATTGAATCTTCTAGTGAATACTTCTTCCATCATTCCATAGTCATCACCTGCTTTAAAATTATTAATATCATTCCTGATATTAAATTTTCTATATTGGTTTTTTATAAAACCGGTATTACTCGCTACAACCATAACCCCAATCATATTTGATCCGCTGAAATGAGAGTTATCATATATTTCTATTCTTATTGGGGCTTTATTTAGATAAAGAGTTTTTGTTAACTCTTTTAAAATATTAGCATGGCTATTATATTCAGATAACTTTTTTGCAATTGCTTGTTTAGCTTTATTTAAACCTAAAGTAACTGCTGTTTTATTTTCACCTTTTTGAGGGCATATAATTTTGGTTTTCCTTTGATGCTTTAAATAAAAGGCTCTCTCAATTAAGGAATTATTGTCGGGTAGATGGCTCACCAAAATAGAAGGTGGTGGTATTTGACTTACATAAAATTGAGGAATAAAACTACCTAAAATTGAATTAAGATTATCATTTTCTATATAGTTTAAATAATGAGTTCTGCTTCCAAAATTTTTTCCAGATCTATAGAAAAAAACTTGAATAGCAAAGTAAATATTATTTTTGTTAATTATATTGTTTCTTAAATGAGTAATAGAAAAAACATCTGCATCTTTAATATTTCTTAAATCTGCACCTTCAGCTTTTTGAATAAAGTTTAATGCTCTAATTCTATCTCTTAAAATTGCAGCTTCTTCATAATTAAATTCTTTTGAAGCCAATTCCATACTTTTTTCTAATTTTGGCTGTAAGTTATTATTTTTTCCTAATAAAAACAATTTAGCATCTATAACAATTTTAGAATAATCATCTTTATTTATTAGATTAGCACAAGGACCAGAGCATCTTTTTATTTGATATTGCATGCAGGGTCTATTCCTATTTTTAATTTCATAATCACTACATGTCCTTAAAGGAAAAGCTCTTTGCATAGCATTTAATGTTTTATGTACGGCATCAACAGATGCAAAAGGTCCAAAATAATCTCCTTTTTTCTTAACTTTATTACCTCTAGCTTTAATTATTTGTTGCCAATTATGATCATTTCTTAACAATATATATGGATAAGACTTATCATCACGTAATAAAATATTAAATTTTGGTTTGTACTTCTTTATCATATTTGCTTCTAATAAAAGAGCCGATGCCTCATGTTCTGTTGTTATGAAATCAATTGAAAATATTTGTGAAACCATTCGCTGAATTCTAAGTGACATATTGGATGGTTTAGAATAAGAACTAATTCTTTTATTAAGGTTTTTTGCTTTTCCTATATATAAAATAGTTTTATCTATATTATACATAAAATATACTCCAGGTTCATTAGTAACTTTAGATAAATAATCTTTTACAATTTGAGCTCCTCTTACAAAATTTGAAATTTGTTTCAAAATAAACCCTTATTTTTAATGATACTTATTAACTATAATAAATAAATTTTTATAAGAGAAATTATTATTTTATATTGACTATTTATTTTTATAAACATACTTTTTTTTTAGTTAAAAATGTAGGAAAACTGGGGGCAAAAAAGTATCCACCGAATCTGTGGATAAGCAAGTGGATATCATACGTATTTAATCCAATATAGGTAAGATATTAAGGGAAGTTGTTCGGATTGCTTATTTTTTAAGCACTCACATGAGAATGTAGGTAATGCGCCACTTTATGTTAATAATTTATTAAAAACATATAGATTATTAATAGAATTTAATAAATAAACAGAAGAATTAAACTAATTCTATAATTTTGTTGAAAAAAAACATCTAAAACAATAATTTAGGTAAATATATTATTTACTTTTTTAATTTTATTTCTACTCCTACTTCAGTATTACCTGTTATAATATCTGGTTTTTTAAGCGTGACATGAACTGCTTTTGCAGTATTTAAATCCAAGCATTTTATAGCAATATCTTCAGCAACTGTTTCAGCTAAAAATTTATGATTTTTTTTAGATACTTGTTTTATTATTAATATGATTTCTTCATAAGATAAAACATTTTTAATGTCATCATTATGAATATTAGTTGTTACTTCTAAAGTAACATTAATTATAACTTTTTGAGGTTTTGTTTGTTCTTTAGGGTAAACCCCTAATGTAATTAGTGTTTCAAAATTACTGACTGTAATCCATCTTTGTATGTTATTCATTTTTAGTCTTCCTTAAACTTATTTTTAGCTGTTTGTGCCCATCCTAAGTGCTGCCCTCCATCTAGAGCTATCATTTGTCCAGTTAAAGAAGGGCTATTAAGTATTAAATTGATTAATTGATTAATTTCTTCTAAGCTGGTTGGAACTGATAATGGCATTCTTTGATATTGTTCCTTAAATTCTTCGTTAGTTTGCATTTTACTCTTAATAGTGGGCCCTGGTCCAATACCGTTTACTCTAATATTTGGGCTAAGAGATAATGCTAAAGTTTGAGTTAATGTCCATAAAGCAGTTTTTGATAGAGTATATGTCATAAAGTGTGGGGTTAAGTTCCATACTCTTTGGTCTATTATATTAATAATATTTCCTTTAGAGTTTTTAGAAATACTTTTAACAAAACTCTGACTTAAAAATAATGGAGCCCGGATATTAGTATTGATATGTAAGTCCCAACTATCAGAAGACAAAGAATTAATAGAGTCGTATTCAAAACTTGCTGCATTATTAATCAAACAATTTATGTTTCCTAGCTTTTTTGATGCAGTAGAAATAATATTTTTTACTTGTTTTAAATCAGATAAATCAGCCTGAACGCAGACAGTTTTTATATTAAATTTTTTTTCTAATTGAGTAGATAACTTATATGTTTCTTTTTCAGAGGTATTATAATGAAGAGCGATATTCCAATTATTAGCAGCTAATGATGTTGCAATTGATGCTCCAATTCTTTTTCCTGCCCCAGTTATTAAAACATTGTTGTTTTTTTTATTCAATTATCGCACTCTTTTCTATTAGAAATTTTATTATTTTATACCTAACTCTTTGTTTTCTATCTTCTTTATTTCATCTCTAATTTCTGCTGCCCGTTCAAATTTTAATTCTGATGCGGCCTCTAACATTTCTTTTTTAAGTTCTTTCATATATTTATTAATATTATGTTTGGAACCTTTTAATATAGAGTCTTCTTCATTGCTATCTTTCTTTATATCTAATTCTATAATACTATTAATATTTTTAATAATAGATTTTGGCTCTATATTATTTTCTTTGTTCCATGTGATTTGTTTGTTTCTTCTTCTTTCAGTTTCTTTTAGGGCAGTTTTTATGGAATTTGTCATTTTATTAGCATATAAGATAACTTTACCATTTATATTTCTTGCAGCTCTTCCAATA
>Ga0209402_10001984_pt1 | contig 21313 bp, 35 predicted proteins | sample ArcticOcean_MG_C_3_FD_187437 | JGI IMG/M metagenome (GOLD analysis project Ga0209402, IMG submission 187437) | Marine microbial communities from western Arctic Ocean - ArcticOcean_MG_CB8_126 (SPAdes) (version 2) | ecosystem: Environmental > Aquatic > Marine > Oceanic | place: Arctic Ocean... | reverse complement strand
TTGGAGTATCACCTAAAGCTTGGATAATGGAACAAGATAGTACCATCTTGGACTTAATGACTTCAGGTATGGCAATGGGTGCAGGTATATCCTTAGAAGGAAGAATGGGGCCAGGTAACTTAACAACTACTGTACAACCTGAGAATGCTTTTGGTATCTACCCTGCTAGATTATTTAAAGCCGGTGGTGCTCTATGGAAAGGTAATCCAGAAAGAGCTATAAACTATACCTTACCTAAAGCATTACAAAACCTTAGGTCTGGATTTACTATGGCTGCTACTGGTGAGCTAAGAGGTACCTATGATAGAAACTTACTACTTGATTACAATAAACTTGAAGATAATAAATACTATGCTGCCATGTTAACAACTATTGGCTTCGAGAGTATGGAAGAAAGTAGGTATAAAAATTTAAAGTTTGCTTTACTAGATAAATCTAGATTTACTGGTAGGCAACGTGCCTGGACTAAGACAGAAATCTTTGACCTTATAAATGAGAACAAGGTTGGTGAAGCAAAAGAATTAACTAAACTTTCTAACATGAAATGGCCTAATATTATTAAGCTTTATAAAAATAAGTATCTAAAACAAGAGGTTGAAACTTTTAACTATGCTTATTCAGACCAGAATCCTGGCATAAAAGAAGGTAAAGACGCACTACAGCGGCACATTAAATCTTTAGAATAGGAGGTAAAGTATGAGTGAATATATTCCTTGGATACTAACCGGCATACTATCAGTAGCTGGTTATTTATTTAAGAACAAATACGCACAACTCAAGAAGACTATAGAAGTTTTCACTGAGATGTGGGCTGATGATAAAGTTACTCCAGAAGAATGGACTGAGTTTATGACTGAAGCTAAGAAACTTTTAAAGTAGGAGGTAGGACATGAGTGAACCTATTGGAGAGAAGACAGAGATGCAGATAAACCTTAAGTGGTTTATCCAGATACTAGTTGTTACTGCTTTAGCAGTATGGGGGTACTTCGGTATCACTGAGAGGATAAACTTCCTTGAACATGAGCAAGAGATTGCTAGTATCAATGCTAACTTAAACTCTGAGTTCAGAGTTAGATGGCCAAGAGGTGAACTTGGTTCACTACCTGATGACGCTGAGCAGAACATGCGACTAGATATGATAGAAAAGATTCTAGATAAACTAGAAGGTAATGTGAACACTTTAAAAGAAGATTTATACCAGACTAAATACGACATGAAAAACGGACATAGTAAGTAATGGACTATCCTGTTATAGCAAGTATAGTAAGAGACTTAGGTTTCCCTATAGTTGTGGCCCTGTTTGTCTTGCTAAGATTGAATGGCAGCCTGGATAAACTAAAGGTAGCTATAGATAATCTAAGTCATGAGATGCAGGATAGGGATGAGAGTCTAGTTAAGCTTACCAGTAAGGTGGACATGTTAGAACGTACTATCTATAGACTAAACAAAAGAAAGAGGCAAGCTCTTAAAGAGCTTACCTCCGACAAGAAACCGGAGAAAAAAGGATGATGGGATAAGTTCCTTGCCTAGTGATGACCGCCTTCGTCATCTTTAGTTGGATATAATTCTGGAAATTCTTTTCTTGAGTAGTTAGCCCAGCTATCATTGAATAAGTTAACTATAGTATAACCTTCTTTCTCATACTTCTCTATCATTATTAAACCTTTTTCATGTATATCATTACTACTATCTGCTCTAATGTATTTTACATTAGTCTCTAGTAACTTCACGGTTTGTGGGTCAGGAAGAATAGTACGTATCAAAGTAGCTAGTACAGTCCGGGCTCTAAACCATACTGGTTCTGTATACCCATCTACTACTACTAATCTTAGATGTCCTAAAGCTAGTAACGCTCCCAGTGTAGGTATAGCATTGTCAGAAAAGTTGGAATCATTATAGTACATCATAAACTTAAGAGAGATTAACTCTCTGTCTTTATCCGAGATGTTCTCATCAAAGTAATCTGGTAAGTTATACAAAGCGGATAATGGTGTGATAACTAATCTAGGTGTTGGGTTCATGTTTCTTATTTACCTCTCTAATAATATCATCTATGTTAGCTTCTGCATACAGTGAGTATCTACATGGGAAAACTTTTGTATCTGTCTTTACTCTTTGTAGTACCCATATAACTTGTATAGGAGATAGGTTATAGTAGAGGAATCTGTCTGGTATGTGTGTAGGTTCTATCTTATACTTGTGTACTCCATCCTCTATTGTATGTAGATAACTAGGATTCAGGTATACATCCTTATTGCTATACTCAGTTATCTGATTAAGTACCCAGTCCATGTAAGCTATAGGGCTGGTATCAGCCTCTATAAATCTATCTAGACTTAAAGCTATCCAGTTTCTTTTAGTTAAATCTAACATCCTAGAATATAAAGAAGTTCTTATATCACTAAAGATAGAACCTGATATGACACTGCTCTCTGTTATGTTGGTACTAAGTACAGATATAAGTGCTAGCTTCTTTACCGTCTGGATGAAGTAGTCCATTCTATTACATACTCCTTAAAGCCTGGATTAAAATCTACTAAGTTAGTCTTTGCATTATGGGTAGCAAAGAACATGAACATACCATTCTCCTTAAGAGCAGCATGCATCTGTCTTCCTTGCTCGGCTTTACTAATATATCCTTTCTTACATTGGATACCTATCCAAGTTCTCTGTCCATTGTTAGTGTTGTATAAGCCTACAATTATATCAGCTTTACCCTTGCTACCTCTGGACTCTATAGTATAAAACAATAAACAATTTATACCTTTCAGTATAGCTGTGATAACAGCACGTGTCTTCTTTTCAAACATGTATCCTATTCTATACATCTTTTTAAATCTAGGTGTCTTATTAAGGTTTTGTCTTCTTATTGGCATTACAATAATCTACGAAGGAACAACTCTTACATATGTATACTGGTACATCACTAGGTCGTTCCGGCAACTCCTCATCAAGGATACATTGAGTAATAGTATTTACATGATTCTCTAACCAAGGTCTCCAGTAGTCATACTTCTGTACTTCTCTACTGAGTTTTTCAAACCTTGTATCACAAGATATGATTACATACTTATTCTCCATGCTACTTCTTTTGGTGTACATAAGTACCCCAAAAGGTACATTCAAGTTTAGTTTTTCCTTAGCGTAGTACATCCACAGTAGTAGTTGTTTCAGGTGGAACGGGTGGTACTTAAACTCTTTCCACTTCCACAGTTCTGTACTCTTAAGTTCCATAGGTACATAGTACTTCTCATTGTTGTGGCTGTATTCATGCACAAAATCAGTGGTCGCTGTGTATACTACATCTTCTTTAATGTTAAGGTGAATAGGGAACTGGTTTTGTTCAGCAGAATCTAACCCATGCAAATGTCCGGGCATCCTTTTAAGGAACGTGCCTTGGGTCTCTTCGTTTATAAAACCCATATACATTCTTGATTGCATAACTATATCTGTAATAGCACTAGCCTTCCGGTCAGTAAAGTAATTGTAAAAGGTCTGACGGATACATGTACCCAGGCTAGATGAACGTATAGCATTCTCAGACTTACCTCTCTCTTCCCACTCAGCACTACGTGCTGCCATGTACTCATCCATTGTACCCTTCTTAGCATCTTCTAGTTCTAGTAAGAAACTTTCTGGGTCATATATTAAATCTTTTACTTCCATCTCATACCTCTAGTGGGCCCTTTTAAAGACCTGGCCCATGTCCTCTATCAGTTACTTCTGATATTCTGGTTGAGCGAATAGCTCAACCATGTTAGTAGGTAGTTCTTCCTTAGGTACAGTCAAAGTAAAGTCACTTGGATTCTTAGACTTACTCTTTGACTTATCCGTATGGAATCCACGTACTTTTATAGCTTGTCCATCTATGTTTAAGATGGCCATAAAAGCAAGCTTACCACCAGCAGGCTTATTCCAACCAACTCCTAGTTGTACCCACTCTGTCTTCTCTTGAGACTGAGCAGCGGGTGCACCAGGAGCAGCGTTATATGCTCGTTGATATGCCATGATATCCTCCTTTGTTTATTTTCTTTAGTTCCAATTTTTATCCGTATACTTAATGTCAAGCGGTAAGTCGAGAGAAATATGCTTGTTAAGTATGTCCGGTATTCTTGTATCTAAGGATTTAACTAGAGTAATTACTTTTTCCAGTTCATCCTTGTGTACATCTAGTTCCATAGCATCATGAAATTCTAACCATATCCTAGATAACAAGTTGTTATCACGTAATAGGTCATACATCTGTATGATTCTTATTTTGTTTAGGTCAGCACTGAATGACTGCACTGGAAAATTAACTACTTGTGTAGGGTTCAATCTCTCTCCTATCCTCCCATATACACTAGTATTATACTTTACTTTACTTGTCTGTGTCAAGAGTTTTGTTTGATAACTTGCAATACCTAACTCTTTCATAGATTCTATATAATCTTTTGTAATCTTCTTAGCTTTAGCTACACCCTTGCCTAGCTTGATTAACTCTTGTTGCATCCTGAAGTCACTGGCTCCATAGATGTAAGCAAAGTTCAGTGTCTTTGCATCACGCCTGTCTATCCCAGCAAGCTGGGCTACCAGCGTGTGCATATCCACTCCCTTGTTGTAGGAATCTATAAGATACTTACTGTTAGCAAGGTAAGCTAGGCATCTAAGTTCTGATTGACTAGCATCTACGGTCATGAGTATACCGTCTTCACCAAATATACTTTGAAAACATGGACGAACTTTTGGAGGAACGTTCTGCATATTTGGCTTGGAGGAAGTCATACGACCCGTAACCGTAGATGCTAGGTGGAGGTTACAGTGTAGCCTATCGTCTACACTGAGCCACTCAGGTATCTTAGTAGTATAAGTTGTAGCCAGTTTAGAATACTTTCTGTATTCTAATATCTTGTCCGTGAAAGGATGAGTAATCTTTTTGAGTATAGCCTCACCCGTACTATCTATTTTAAATCCTAGCTCAACACACTTAGCTAGTACCTGTGTAGGACTACCCGGATTAATATCATACGTTGTATTCAATTCATCTAGTAACTTATCTACTTGTTTATCTATTTCTTTAGTCATGGTATGTAGTTGTGTATGGTCAACAGCTATCCCACCCTTAATCATATCAGCTACAGGTAGTATCATGTCCATATCTATGTCCCTAGCAGGAGCCATGATATCCCATTTCTTATGGTATGTATCTTTAAAGTAGTGGTATAACAAGACACCTACATATGCATCACCTGCACAGTAGACCCGTAGCTTCTCACTGTACTCGTTGTAGTCTTCCATAGATATGTCTTTAGCATAATCTTCTAGGTATAGATAAGAATGAGCAAAGAACTTAAGTCCACCTACAGGTAAGTGACTTGCAAGTTGTCTTTTAAGTACTAGTGTGTCCATGAATCTACATTTTATATCCTTACGCCTAACCCACTTCAAGATTCTTATTACATCTGCTATGATATTATGACCTACAATCACCATGTCTTCATCCATGACTAATCTTTTTATTAGATGCTTAGCTTTAGCAGACATCACTACTGCGTGACAAGAGGTACTAGAACTAAAACCTACAGTGTGTGTAACATCAGTAGTAGGGTTCCATTCAAAGTCTAACCCTAAGTACTTCTCTTTCCTTGCTTGGTTTATTACAGGTATAAGGGTAGGGCTCCAGGGTATCTGGCCTAACTCTTGTCTTAGTTCTTTACCACATCTACTGAAAGCTTCAATGATAGTTCTAGGTAGTCCACCTTCTTTAAGTTGTAATGGGTGTATGGAACTCTCATACTCTTGTTCAATCTCTTTGCATCCCATCCTTGCCAGCTCACCCATAGCTATCACCTTAGTAGGCTTAGTGTCAGTTATGTCTTCTGATAGGTATTTACTACACCAACGAGCTTCATGTGTCTTTACTTTCCAGTCATTAGGGTAACACTTAACAGAAGAAGTTATCCAGACTTCACAATCTTGTAAGTATTCTTTAGTATATTTCTTTACAACAGTAGCTACTGTATCATGTGCTATGTCGCCTCTAGATTCTGACATCCTTGTTGGTGTACCAAGTACTACCAATACAATACCAGCTTCACCGTCTTGTATCTTTACTTTGTCTAACTTAGGTTTACTTGTGTGTTCATATAGACCACAACGTAAACAAGTATCATCTAAGTTTCTAAGTTTATGTTTCTTTTTTCTCTGTGTGTATGTGTTTGTTATCATCCTTTTGTTCCTCCAACAATAGTTTGAATAGTTCGTCTAGGTTTTTATGCAGTACTCTTTCTATAATTAACCGAGCATCTTCTAATCTTTCATCTGTGAGATTATCTAGCTCTAGGCCTGCCATTATTTCTTCAGTACATGTCTCAATGTAGTACGTCATGTCTTCCTCCAACTTGATTGTCTTATCTTTAAAGTATCCCATTATAGTACCTCCTCTACCATGGATATCAATTCTTCATCTGTCTCTTCATAGGGTTTACTATTAGACATAATAGTTGCACCTCTTAATCCAGAGTTCATTAGCTTGTCTGCTATTAATCTTGATATAACATGAGCATCCGGGTCGAAGTATATAATCCACTTAGTATCATACTCTTTGCTTAGCATATACATAGACTGGATTAAATCATTCCGCATGTTAGTACCCAGTATGGCTATACTAGGGAGACTAGTTGCTTGATATAATCTAGCTGCATCATAAACAGATTCAACTACAAAAGCTCCGTGCCCGAATGCTACGTCTGGCAATACCCTACTATAGGTAGGGTACTCATGTTGTTTGTGTTTTATCTTAGGTAACAACCTATACTTAGGTTTCCTATCTAAGAATCTAACTTGCTTACCACTAGTCATACCCTCCATGTTATATAAGGGTACTAGTAGTTTGTTATGATAATTCTTTATACCAAACTCTTTAGCTACATCTATCCTGATGTGTCTTTCTTTTAGAAAGTCTTTAGCCTTATCAGTATACTTATACGTGTACTCTTCTATGTCTTTCATATATTTGATAGTGTTAATAGAAGATTTGTTTAAAGGTTTCTGATGTGCTAAGTCTGTCATCCACTGCTCTAGTCTGCCACTTTTGTGGCAGCCAAAGCAGTAGAATCCATTCTCGTATATTGCTAGTGAAGGGTCTGTGTCTCCATGGAAGGGACACTTAGTCATCGCTATCACTTGTCCCATCATCATCCTCCTCGTCCTCTTCTGGTTCATGGTCATACTGATTAGCATCCATGTCTTCTAAGGCCATAGCTTCAGCTATCTCATGTGTATAACCTTCACCCCTGTAGGTTTCATAGAGTTCTTCTAGATATTCTTGCCAAGGTCCACTCATTTTTTACCTCTCTTGTTTCTCGGTCTAGGTAATGGTATCCCATTCTTAGCTAGTTTTGTTTTTAGATTAACCTTACCTGAGCTAGGTAGCATCTCTTTATTTTGCATCCTTTCAAACCAAGACTTATCTGTCCAACGTACATTTGTATTCTTAGTATGGACTGGATTATTCTTAGCTTCATACCTTACATACCTGACTAATGCCTGCCCTAAGGAATCCCATGTATCAGTTACCATGTTATAACAAGAGCTAGGTATATACACTGAAGCAAGTGTATCATTGTTCCCGTCTAGTATAATGTAGTTATGTATCATCCGTACTCTCCATTGCTAACTCGTATGTAAGATTATCAAAGTTAACTTTAACCATAAACTCTTCTAAAGGTTTATGTCTTCTAGATTTTATTGTAGTTATATTTCTGTAGTCACTGTGTATATCACCACCTATACCTAATACTAAGTCAGCATGAGATACTATACCTGCCTTGGCTTCTAGTAAATCATCTGCCTTAGGAAATGGATTGTCTTTGTTTAGTTGATGAGCTGTGACTAGGATAATCTTCTTGTCTTGAGCTATCCTCTTAAGGTTAGAGGTGATATTCTCTAGCTCAAACCTTCTAGTGTCTGCCTTAGCACTAGCATTCATGACACTTAAGTAATCAACGAACACTATGTCAGGTGACTGCTGGTCTATCTCTATCTCTAAGTCAGGGATAGTTAGATTAGAATAACAACTAGCCTTGAAGTCTGGGAATTCTCCAGCAGAAAGAATCCTTTGCTTAAGCATTGTCTCACTGAAATCTTTGATTGATATATACATAACGTTCAGCTTGTTTAACAAGGCTTCACGTACAAAGGTAAGCATAAGACTTGTCTTACCTCTACCTGTAAAGGCACATAGTACAACTAGCTCCTCTCTACATACACCATAGTTGAATACATAGAAGTCATTAGCTCTCTCATCCATTACCATCTCTGATATCAATTTAGTTTTACTGATACCAAAGGAACTGGATTGGTCTAATACATTCTGTATATGTTCTAGTTTCTTAACTGTTTCTTTGTCATCTTTAATGACATCTGTTATCTTACTTAGCTTACTTGAATCACTGAGCTTCTTAGTAGCTCTGTATCCTATGACATTAGTTACTTCAGCTGGCATCTCATTAAAGAAGATATAGTTGTCAGAGTCTAGTATGTCTCTGACTATAATTAAGAAATCTGTCTTAGTTATATCTGTCTTTATTTCTTTAAGTTCTTGCCATAGTATATCATATGGATACTGTAGATTCATACTGTTAACTAAGGGTTTTAATTGAATCCGTTTAGATTCTTGTAATAAGAAACTAAACAGAATTAGATAGGAATTGTCCATCGCATTCTCCTCCTTCACCAGTATATCACACTTGCCATGTGCTTGCAAGTGTTCATACTGGTTCAGTCCAGTCAGTTTCATTTTCAATTTGTATTATCTTCCAGTCAGGCATACTACGTTCTACAGTAGAGGTAGTACCATTGGGAGTGATGACACAGATAGGTGGTCTCTGTAATCTAGAAGAGTCACACCTATCAAACCATCCATCAGTATAGAATACAACTAGGTCATCAGGTCTAGCATAATCTATTACAGGTTGTAAGCTAGTACCACCTCCTCGTTCTTGAGCTAGGGTTATTATCTCTGCTTTATTTCTCAGAGATACTCTCTTTGATACCTTACTATCAAAGAACACAGCTGAACCTTCTATATCCTCATGCTCAGTACAATGTAGTAGTACAGATACAGCCTGAGATACATACCTAGGGTTCATAGACCATGAACAATCTATAGCAAACAGGCATCTACCTTTAGACGTACTAGGAGCATAGCCTCTCTTGAGTATATCAGGATGAGTAAGATTCCTTGCCTCTCTGTGCCAACTAGGACTCTTATGCTTTGCTATACTATTAAGAAGAAACTTCTTGAGTTGGTGTATCCAATCAGGAGTAGCTTCTTTCAGTACATCTATGTCAGTACCTAGGTTAGAGCCAGTACCCGGGCCCGAACCATAGCTATCCGGAGCTACATGACCATCACGCTCAGCCTCTTGTATCCCTTCATCCATTGTCCTATGTATAACTTGATTCTCTAGTTCACTGATAGCTTTCTGTTTCCATAGTACATCAGAAAGATTATTATCTAAGAACATATCAAGAGTCTTGTTATCCATTTCCTTTTTAAGCTTCTCATATAGTACGAGAGGAGGAAGGATAGGTAACTTAATTGAGTCATAGGTACAGATATCACCAATGGTACTAAGAGTAGTAGCATCAGCTGCATTCACATGTATAGAGCAGTCAAACAATACGTTAAGTAATTGTTTATGCTTCTCTCTACCCTTCATGTACCTCAAGTGCCCGAAGTAACCGTGAGCTAGCTCATGTTTAAGTAACTCAACTAGTACCTTACCTCCTTTTACTATATAATCTTTAGCTATAAAGATACAGAATACTCCATGCTCTGCGTAACAGTAGGCCGGAGCACTAGTTGTATCATCAGTAAGAATTTTACACCTGTCTAACTGATAGCTTATCCATGCATCTTCTTTACCAAAGGTAACGTATTTATTTATGTCTATTTCTTGCACGTTTTAACCTCCTGTCTAATCTTTTAGTGTAGGTCATGATAGTCCATGGCCTTTTAGCTGAGGATTTAGACATCCTGCTAAATACTTTAATGTCTTCCTTCTTGATATTCTTTCTGGTACCAGAGATAAAAGGTATAGCCCAAGGGTATACCTTCTTCTTACGTATACTATCTATAAGACCTAGAGCTGAGTAGCTACTCTTCATGCTATGGCCTATGCCCTTGATGGTAGATAGAGCAACGTCTAGGTCTTCACTAGTATGTACCATATCTTCTGGAAAAGGTAAGCCAGTTTCATGGCACCATCTGAAATATATATCATGATTAATCAAGCCATTCTTGCGTGTAATATACATGACTGATAGATGTTTGTATCCCTTCTCACGATATATAAAATCTCGATTATTCCTTGTCTTCCAGTTCATTGTTAGTGTCTCATTAGGGTGTCGTACATAACCTATATTACTAGGTATCATATTCTCTTTATAATCCCAGTAATATGTTTGTTGTAGGTTATGTATATTTAGATGAGTGTAGTTACTATAATTAGCAGATGTCATTATTCTTGCACCTACTATACACTGAACATCTGTCTTCTTGACATGCTCATGCTTAGATATAGGCATATCATAGTTGAAGTCAGGATGCTTTAGGTTTATACAATTACCTGGTATGTCACTAGCATACATAAGTTTATTGTATTGAGATAGAGTAACAACAGGAAAAGATACACCTGTCTCCTCATGTGTAACTATAGGACATATACCTGCATAGTGTAGGTTATTATACCCCGGATTACTTTGCATCTTTTTCATCCCAAGAGATAGAGGACTCTTGTAGTTTTGTATCTACATCTTCAGATAAATCTCTAAGTATATATCTCATGTGTTCTCCTAGACTTTTTACTGCTGTCTTATTGAATACATGATTACCTATGTTAGGTATGTCATCTAGCCAGGCATCATGACATAGCTCATAGAATTTTACTAGGTCTTCTGCATTACTATCACTGAACTTAGTAACTAACTCATCCAGTTGACGTGTACTCTGGTCATCATCCCATACTTTAAGGAACTCTATGAAATGTCTATGCCCATCATGCACAGTACTTATAGATTTAATGAACGTATCCAATAGCTTGTCATCCTTTATTAACTGGACATAGTCTAGGTCTGTTAGCTTAGATAGTATACCCATGATAGGGAGTACATTCTTAGGCGGGAACAAGCCATAACATAATGAGCGTAGCTTATTATTATTACTCAGTATGTTAGGGTCTATACTCTGGTACTTATCTAAGTAGTGTAGATTCTCTGGTACTATAGCTTGAGTAGGTAACTCAACTGGTAGTACAAAGGATTGTAAGTAATCACTTACTTGTGTTAGTGTCCTGTCTTCTATACCACGTTGACCATACTCAAAGGGTAAGAATAAACATCTAGCTTTTAATGGGTCAGATAAATAGTCGGACTCATTCATAGCACAGATGATAACACTACCCTTAGGTAGGGCACGTCCACGTATGGTACCTTCACGTAATAGAGTGAGTATAGATGCATGTAACTCATCTCTTGATTTATCAAGCTCATCAAAGAAGAAGATACTAGGTGTATCCGTCCACCATGCTGGCTTAAGAAACTCTAGTTGGTCATTACCCATGAACTTAGGATAACCTAGTACCTCATCTGCTTGTTCATTCTGTAGTAGTATCTTAACTACAGGTAGCTCTAGCTTGTCAGCTAGCTCATGTTGTATCCAGTATGTCTTGCCTGAACTTGTCTTCCCTACTAGCACTGGAATCTTAGAGTCCAGCAATCCTATGTCTTGCTGTACTTTACAGGCTTCGAGTGCTATCTCTTTATTTACGTCCACGTTTCACCATCCTCGCTAACATGAATTCATGTAGCTTTCTTAGATTTCTTATACTTACGTTCAAGAGTTTCTGATTGTCTTTATATAGGGTATCAGGATTCTCTTCTTCTTGGTCCTCCTCTAGTGTAGGTGGGGGATTAACTATGTCTTCTTCCTTGTCTTCATGGTCTTGTACATATTCTGCCATGCTATACCTCCTTGCCTGGTTCAGGTTCTAGTCTAAAGTCTAGGTTATCCAGCATCACCACCATCTCTGTCTTTGTCAGAGTGGTGATGTATGCCATAGATATATCCTTAGCTAAAGCCTCGTACTTCTTATCTACTATGTGACTAAGCACGTCTGTGTGTAGTTCTTCGTAGATAAATGTAGCTAGCTGTCTTTTAGTCCAGCTATTTTGTAATGCTTTTAGCTTTTTGTCTTTCATCTTTAATCTCCTTCTTTATTACGTCAGTAAAGTCTGCCATAGCATCCATCACATGACGTTGCTTATGCTTGGTATTCTCTTCTGATGCAAGATACTCTGATATATAACGCAGTAGTATCATCATCCTTTGATTCATATCATTCATGTTATTAACCTCCTTCTAGCTGTCTTCTTATCTTACAATAGAGAGCTAGATAATAAAAAAAAAATAGGAAAGAGAGTAGGAATAAATCCTACTCTCTCTGGATAGTCTAGAATCCTACGTTTGTAACGGAGTTACTAACGGTAGTTCTAGTTGGTAGTATCTTACTATCTTTATTAGCAGTGTAAGATATCAATGGTTCATTCCAAACGTATATGAAGTCAGCTATAAACTGATTCAATTGTTTAGATTTTATGGTGTCATCACTAGTAGTTTTAGCCCACTGTAATCTCTGAAGGTTACGAGAGAACAGAGAGTTGATAGAATCTATGAAATATAGAGGCATGAAACCATAGTCATCATCTGATATATGATTCACAGCTTTATAGTTAGCTATGAATTCAAGTTCAGTTGCCGGTTTCATGCTATAGCCTCTGATTGGATTGTTACTAGCATCAAGTCTAGATAGGTTTTCTATGAAACTAGCATTCTCTTTCTCGTATTTACGAGAGCCATCTATGATTCTATTCTTAACTCCTAACTTAACAGAATAAATTCCTTGCATGGAATCAAGTAGTACCTGTAGATAGGCATTAGATGGTACAATGGCAACATCATACTTATATGTACGACCATTATATTCTTTAATCATAGCTCCATCTTTGTATTGAGCGTATGATTTGGATACATGAAATTGTAGATTCTCATGTTCTGTCCACTCGGAGTCATGTAGTGTGAATCCTTGTGCAAAGTGTAGAAGAGGTTGCTTTGTACTATCTATTGATAGCACATCAGTAACATCTCCGTATGTATGTTTGGTACTAGGCATATTAATCTCCTTGTTGATGTAGGTCATCACCCGATTTTCTAGTACTGGTGTCTGCGTACAGCAGTTCCAGTACTAAATTCTCTGCTAGCTCATGACTGATACGACCACGACATGCTAAGTCGAAGATAGCATTGCAATCTTGAACTAAAGTAAAGTCTTTAATCTCTTTATAACTCATATTAAACTCCTTTTTTACTTACTTGAGTGTGTGTACTTGGACGGTTCGCCACTTGTGACCGTACACACACTTTTGTTTGCTGGTAGATAGGACTGGGGTGTTACCTGAAAAATGATGACACCAACAGTAGCAAGATGATAGCGAACATCCAGAGTACTTGCAGGTCTAGCATATCCATTAGATATGGTCATAAAAGTCTACACTCAACTCTTCTCCTTGCATATAACCTGATAACCAAGGGTCATCACTGTCATCAGATGTTATTGTTCCCATGAGTAAGTTCGGCCAAGTTCTACCTGCTACTAAGAACTCTTGGCTGTATTCCGGCATCGGGAACTCTCCGTGATAGTCGTGTCCTTCATCCGGGACGAACGAAGGGGAATGGTCAGGATAACCGTCATAGACAGCTATCTCATTAGGATATGATGGGTTATGGATAATGAATTTAATTAAAAGCATTAGAATGTCACCATGTAGTGAGCAGGACGATAGTCACCGGCATAGTACTCTGCAAGTTTAATATGACAAGGGGTGTGTACCATGTAGCTCCAGTCTTTATTTTTAGGATGGTCTAAGGTGACTTTGAAGTTAACAGTACCATCAGAGAACCAGTCCCATCCTATCTCTCTATAGAGAGATAGGATGTTATGTCCTCGTTCATGTTTAATTGAAAGCATATGAGGCATCATGTCATCCTCATTATTATGCCAGTCTACATCTTCGTAGATAGTATAAGATTTATTATTCATGTTAATCTCCTTGAACCTTTTAGTGTACGTACTTGGACGGCTCACCACTTGTGACCGTACGTACACTTTTGTTTACTACGAAGAAGATACTGGATGGGTGGACGAGATATTACTAGAAGATATATCTTTTCCTTTCCAGATTCATCCAGGGAATTCACGAGGAACGCAGAGACGAGTTAATTCTCGTAGATGTATCTGGGGGGTATATCAAAGTCCCCCCTCGTGATGGTCATAGCCCCCTATACTATATGATAATATTCTCCTAGAATCAAGTCGGTATTAAACACGTACCCATAAATACCCAGTATAAACCCGTAGTTTACTCTAGTAATACATGTTAAATAAGGTAATAACTACGCATAGTTACATCCGGGGACTAGTATTAACCCATGGATATCCACCAGTATACAGGAAATATACTACTTATTTCATGTTTTAGTAAGAAAAGACTTGACAAACGCTGTTCTGAGCTATTATACTAGGTATACGGGGAACTAGATTAGACACAGTGTAATTACTTGATGGGTTTAACAAATGCTTAAGCATTTGTAATCATGCATACAGGATTATACTAGTTATGAATTTATCTACACAAGACTATCACAAGTTCCGGCTTTATGTTATCAAGCATGCTACTCTGCATGGGTTCAAAGTACAGGATTGTGATGACATCTTTCATGATGCACTACTACATATAGTAGAACACGACACACCAGCTATTGACTATTACAAGATTATGTGGAAGTATATAGGTAAGCACAGAGAACGCAGACATAGAGAGGGAAAGAGACAAGTTGACTATGATGATAACCAAGAGCGAACCTGAAGCCGACCACATCCCTTTAACTGACCGACCCCTGCCTTATTATCCTGACTGGGATGAAGCAGTTGAAGCATATCCTGCAGAAGAAGAAGAGGAAGATGATGAATAGAACATTAAATAAACTATTTCCTGAAATACCTCAATATGAACTAAAGATACTCAAGTTTCTGGAGACCTGCTATAATTATGCCTGGTCACAAAGAGCTACAGCTAAAGAACTGGGTATAAACCATAAGACAGTAAAGAACATAATAGAGTCTGTCAAAGACACTCCACAATACCACGCCTTTGTTAGCAAGTTAGAAATACAAGTAAGGTCATTCCAAGACCCGGTGTTTCAAAATAAAATCTTTGATAGATATGAAGACTCACTAAAGGACCTAGATACAAGGATAAAAGCAGCTGATAAAAAGGAAGACAAGAATCTAATAGTTCAGTTATTAAGATTAAAATCCTCTGTATTAAAAGACCAATTAAAAGCTAGTATGGGACATCTTGTTAATAATAATGAGAAACAAGACCTTAATGATGCAATAACAAACCTAGCTGTAACCGCTTGGGAGGAAGACCATGGCAAAGTTCAATAGTCAATTAAAAGGGACTAAAGACATGATGAAAGAATTAAATAATACACAGGGTAGATATATCCCTGTTTGGCTGCAATCTGCAGCCAGTAGCCTAAAAGCAGCAATAACTAAAACTAAGAAGTCTGGGAGGACAAAGGGTAATGGCAGTAAAAAAGAAAAAGAAAAAAGTAGTAAGTAAGTATAAAGGTTTTTCAGGAATAACAAGTAAAACAGTTAAAAGTACTGTAACTAAAAAGAAGCCTAAGGTTAACAAGGACGCTAAGAACAGCGGAGCAAAATCTTTAGCTAAACAATCTAAAGACCTTAAAACTGGATTAGGATATCTTACTGGTAGCAAAAAAACTAAGGTAGGTAGTGCAGGTAAAGGACCTAAACCTGTAAACACATTAGGTAAGAAATATGGTAGCAAAGTTACAAAGAATAAGTTTGCTAGTGGTACAGGAGTTGGTGCAAAAAGCCAAAACACTGGCTTAAATAAAAAGAAAACAAAGAAAAAATTATCAATAGGACCAGCAGGTAACTACGATAGTATGCGTTTACTATATGGTAATGTAAAAAGGAAACCAAAGAAAAAGAAGTAGGAGAGTATAATGCCACAAGGCAAAGGAACATACGGAAGTAAATTGGGTAGACCCAAGAAGAAGAAGAAGACACCACCAAAAACAGGTCTACAAAAGCTAAATGACTCTTGGAAACGTATGCCTGGAGCAAGAGCAAGTAGGCGGAAATCCTAATGATAATGTGGTTAACTCTATTAAAGACATTTCTAGGTATAGCTGGTAAGATATTTAATCAATTTAAATATCAGAAAGATGTAGAACAAAAGAATAAAATAATGGAACTTAGTTTCAAATTAAGACAACGTGAGCTACAAAGACTAGCTCTGGAGAAAGCAGATAAAGAAATTAGTAATCATCGTGATTATCTTAATAAGCGTTAGTGCCTGTTCATACCTAGATTTTTGGACAGCTACTAAAGATGACTATTCCAGGTATAGTGGACCTACATGTCCTGAAGTACCTGAGTGTAATATATACGAAGCTTGTTTATCTGAAGAAGATTTACAATGCCTTGCTACACAGAAACAAGCATACAAAGCCTGTATCTGGGTACATGAGCAATCGTGGGAATTATTAAACGCTAAGTAGGTTCTGGCATACGTTCAGGAGACTGAACCAGCCAATAGAACCTGCCTAGTTGGAAGGAAACATGATAAGAGATTGGTGGTGGAAAGATGAGAAGATGTTGGCGTTATGGCGAAAAATCCATAATATGACCAATGAAGAATTTAAACATCTGGACCCTAAAGTAATCAAGGAGCTACAGTATTGGTATGGTAACTTATTCTTCTTTAAGCCATATCCTGCTCAAAAGCCTATTCTTGATGATGACGCTTTCTCTGTATATGTTCATGGTAATAATAGTTCTGGTAAGAGTTATGTGGCGGCTGCTAAGACAGCATACAATATAATAGGTTGGAACCCAAGTTATGATATAGGTCCACCCAAATACGGAGATAGGATTATATGGGCGTTCAGTCCTTCATTTGATATCCAGAGAACTTCAAGTCAGGTACATTTGTTCTCAACGGATACACCTAATAATATTGGACTCCTCCCTAGTATTGAATCAATAGAGAGACGTGGTGGTAAAGTAGCTTGGGGTAAAAATAGATGTATTGACTTTGTTAGATTCTGGGATGGTACACTCCTTGAATTTAAATCAGGTGAAATGAAGACACAGAACTTACAAGCTTCTGGTATTGATTTCTGCTGGTTTGATGAGTGTCCAAGTAATGTAATGCATGATGAAATTTTAGCTAGATTACTAAGAAAGAATGGTAAGATGACTATGAGTTTTATTGTAGAAAGTAGTACTCAGAATTACATAGTACAAGATATATATAAGAATAACATAGATGACCCTGATACATCCTTTCATTTTATTGATGTATATGATAACCTGTCATTAGAGAAATCAGATATAGATAGGTATAAGAAAAGATTTACTAAAGCTGCTATGCACTGGAGATTCAGTGATGGTGGTAAATTCCAACTGCAACCTAAAGGTGCTTTGGTATATCCTGATTTCTGTGAGTTACATGTAGCGGATGACTTAGTAGACCAGTATGACCCACTAAGAACTTTATGGAGAAGCTGGGATATGGGGTTTGTACATCCGGCATGTGTAGGTTTTCAGATAGATGCCCATGGTAGGAAGAATGTCCTATTTAGCAGGATGGGACATAACATACAACTTACAGATTTTATAGATGAGATAGAGGCACTGTGCAATGAAATATTACCTAAAATTACTGAAACAATGGATATACTCCCACATGATGCTAATAGAAAATATGATGTATCTCCTAACAGTGCTCTTGATATATTTCATAATAAAGGGATAAAGAACGTAGAGACTATATATGTTAAGAAAGAAGCAAGCTATGCACAAATTAATGAAGAACTTAAACAATTTAGTAAAGGAGAACCTATGGTAAGGTTTGATTCTAAGACTTGCAGTGATTTACTTCAGACTATGGCTGGGTATACTAGACATGAAGAGACTGGTATTGCTAGGAAAGACAACTACTTTGAGCATCTTTCAGATGCTTTTAAACTAGGTTGTTTTTATATAGCTAAGAAAATGACACTCAACGAATCTGTAGAGATGCAAGAACCAAGTTACTATAAAATGAAATTTGGTGAGGAGAACAAGGTACTACAATGAGAGAGGCAGATGTATTAAAATACTACCAATTTATAGCTAAAGAAGCTGAAGATGGGTTTGTATCTACACGTAAAGATTGGAATGAGAACATGAAATTCTACATGGATGAGTACTCATTTGATAATAAACTAGCATGGCAAACTAAGATTAAAGACCCTATCGTAGATAACTTAGTAGTTAGACTTAGTAACTTCTTTGTAAGAATACTGATGTCTAGTGATAATAAGTACTTTACTATAGAACATCCTAATCCTGCAATCAAAGCTGGGTTAAGTAGTTTGGTAGAAGTAGTACTTAAAACTAATAAGTTCCCTATGATATTTGGGGATGCACTTAAGATGGCACTATTAACATCCCCGTATATTACTAAGATAGCTTATACCTATCATAAAGAAAGCTATCCTACATATAATGAAAAAAAGAACTCTTATGATACTGAAGATACTATAGTAGGTAAAACAGAAATTAAAACATGTGACCCTTTTAGTGTGAGACTAGACCCTAATGGTGACCAGTACATTATAGAAAATAAAGAAGTAGACTTATCTGATTTTATATCTATGGCAGAAATAAATCAGTGGAAGAATGCAGAGAAAGTTATACGTAACTTACACAAACAGAAAGACCCTAATGACGCATTGTATAGACCTACAGTTCATTTAGAATATGTGTATAGTAGATGTATGACTAGTGACCAAGGAAAAATATTAGATGAAAACGTGCACTTTGTTATTGCTAACAAAGAGCATGTCGTCTATTACGGTAAAAACATATTACCAAAAGGAGAATTCCCATACGTTGTGGGGTTTCCAATGAAAGTACTTAAAGGCAAGTACGGAAGAGGATATATTTCAAAGTTGAGGTCTTTGTTAAGTTCTTATGTTGAGAGCATGAACCTACTACTAGATGCATTTACATTAAACACGCTAGGCGTGTATGAAGTTGTTACCAATAATATAGAAACTGGTAAGGCTCACTTGTTCGGCTCGGTAGTTCCAGGTAGATTGTACCCAGTTACTCAAACAGGAACCATAAATCAAGTATATAATAATGCAGTGAATCCTAATTCCAGTAGCCTTTTATTTACTCTTGACAGGCTTATTCAAAATAGGTCATTCCAAAACGAGTTCTTTCAAGGAGCACCAACATCTAAGGGAAGACCCACCGCTTCTGAGGTGTCGCAAAAGTCGCAAGACACTAATGCGTTTTTTGCAGATATTGCTAATGAAATAGAGCGAGCTATCATAGAACCTACACTTGAGTTGTTACTTTACACTGAGTTAATTTATATGAATGATTCGTCTCACTTCGATTATAGTAAAACCCTCGCTAACCCAGAAGCATTAACGGTACTCAAAGCTATGAGTTTCAATGAGCGTGTAGATGCAATAAAAGATTCTACACTAACAGTAAGAGGGATATCTGGCAAAGTTCTGAAGATGACTAATTTTCAGAAGTTGATGCAAATTATCAATGTTATTGGTAACATGCCTCAAGTTGCACAGGCTTTAGACCCAGCTAAATTTGTTCAGAGGATATTTGAATCATTTGATGAGAATCCTGGAGACATAATTAACATGGAGATGCTAAAACAACAAGGTGTACCTGGTGCAACGCCAACGGGTGAACAACCTCAGCCGCAAGGTCAAGGAAATCAAGCTGGAGCTCCACCTGCTCAACAACAGCAATCACCAGAACAATTAATGGAGGTCTTGAAAAATGTCAGACAACAACAACAATAAAGAAGAACAGATTGATGATACAGCATCTGAGGATGCTAGGATTCAAATTAAAGCTAAGGATGCAGCAGAACAGCTGTTACCTGGTGGCAAGAGTGTAAGTGAGATGTCAGGTGAAGACTTGACTACATATACTTCTAATATGGTAAAGGCGGATAGGTTGTATGCTAAGCATGCAGAAGATTTAGCTGCTCCAGATAAAGAAGTATTTGATGCTTTACTTCTTGCAAGTGACAAGAATTTAGGTGTGGAGGAACGCTTTGAATCTGCTTTAGGCAAATTCAATGCTGTCAAGAATCCTAAGGAAGAGTCACCAAAAGAACCACCAAAAGAAACTTCCCTAAAAGGGAATATGGATACGGGTACTCGCACGAGTACTAGCCCCCTAAACAATCAATTGGAAACTGCAAACGATGCACCCTTAGGAGATAACGATGACTATTTCAAATATCTCCAAGATAGGTTCAGACAACAGACTACAATGAAAAGGGGACTTAACGTAAAAACTTAGAGCATAACAGGAGGAAACAATTATGCCACAAGGAGCAATTAGTTATTTAAATGAGTCCGATAGACTAGCCAAAACTAAAATGGATAGTGATATTAGATTTCAAGCAGGTAACATGATGCAGTTTAGAAACCTTGCGAAACCCATAAAAGCTTATGGAAGAAACAAAGGTTCCGTAGTAGAAATTGAAAAGTATCAAAAACTAGACAAAGCTACTAGTACAATTTCAGAACTGCAATCACTACCTATGCAAAAACCTAACGTAGGTTTTGTACAGACTACAATCGCAGAGTATGGTAATGGTGTATCTTACACAAAGAAATCACAAACATTAGCAGAATACTCAGTTGATGAAACACTTAAGAAAATATTAGCTATGAACGTAGCTGAATCCATGGACCAAGTTGCAGGAACAGAGTTCCAGAATTCTGACGTATTCTATACTCCAACTTCTACTTCAGCAGGTACATTAGATAAAGATGGTACTGTAAGTACCGGTGCTGCTGCTTCAATTACAGCTGCTCATATCAGGGACATTATCAGAAACTTAAAAACTGATAACGTACCAAAATGGGATGGTAACAGTTATTTAGCTGTTCTATCTGCATTTGCTATGGCAAAGTTATTTGAAGACACAGCAACTGGTGGTATTGTGGATTTACACAAATATGACCAACCAGAAAACTTAATCAATGGAGAGATAGGTTCATACTTTGGTATGAGATTCGTTGAAGAAAACAACGTACTATCTAATACTATTGGTGGGTCCGCCCATAACGGTGAAG
>Ga0209402_10001982_pt1 | contig 21321 bp, 20 predicted proteins | sample ArcticOcean_MG_C_3_FD_187437 | JGI IMG/M metagenome (GOLD analysis project Ga0209402, IMG submission 187437) | Marine microbial communities from western Arctic Ocean - ArcticOcean_MG_CB8_126 (SPAdes) (version 2) | ecosystem: Environmental > Aquatic > Marine > Oceanic | place: Arctic Ocean... | reverse complement strand
GTACTGATCACCCCGGGGCACACGGCATTGACGCGAATTCCATCCGCCGCCAGCTCGCCTCCTGCCGTTCTTGTCAGGGCCAGCAGTGCCGCCTTTGATGCGTCATAGGCGCTGCAGCCCGTACTCGAACGAAAGGCATTGCGACTGACAACGTTGACGATAGCCCCACCGCCGGCGGCTGCCATAACGGGCGCGATAGCGCGAATGAGCGCGAAAGGCGCCGTTGTATTGACGGTAAAGGCAAGCTGCCACACGTCGTCGGTCAATTCAGTGATGCGTCCACCGGGCCAGACGCCGGCGTTGTTGACCAACCGCGAAATCGGGCCGTGCTGCTCGGTCAGTTCGGCAACCAGCGCGGCAATGGCTTCGCCGTCGCTCAGATCAAATGGCACCGGCAAAACGTCGCCACCGAGTTCAGCCTGCAGTTCATCCAGCGAATCTTCATTGCGATCAAGTGCAATGACACGACAACCGTCCTGCAGCAACCGTGCGGCAGTCGCCCGGCCAATCCCCTGGGCCGCACCAGTCACCAGCGCCACAATTTTTTCATCAGCCGCCATCAACTCCTCCACTCTTCAGTTCTCAACATTTAACTTTTGAACTTTTCACTCAGCGCATCAACAGGCCGCCGTTGATCTCGACAATCTCGCCGGCCATGAACGAACTCCCGGGTGACAGCAGTAAAAGTGCAAGCTCGACGACCTCGTCCGCCTGCCCCATCCGTCCAACCGGCGTCAACTTGTTCAAAAAGGCTGCGACTTCCGGTGTCGCCCGACCTTCCTGCATCGGGGTGTCGACGACGCCGGGGGCAAAGCCATTTACCCGAATCCCATGCGGCGCCAGCTCACGAGCCAGGCCGCGCGTAAATGTGTGTACGGCGGACTTCGCTGCAGCGTAGGGTACGGTTCCACCACCGCCGCCGGTATGCCCGGCGACCGACCCGACCGTGACGATGGCGCCTTCGCCCTGTGGAATCATCCGCTTCGCCGCTTGCTGGCAACACAGAAAAACACTGGTGGCGTTAACCCTGATCATTTGGTCCCACTCCGACAGCGGACATTCTGCCACAGGGTTCTTTTCCATCCATTCGCCGGCATTGCAGACAATCATATCAAGTTTACCGCCGAAGGTTTCATCGACAGTGGAGAACATTCGCTCCACGTCTTCCGGATCACCGACATCCGCCTGCAGAACCAGTCCGCTGCCACCGGCACCGTCGATTTCTTCCTTGATCGCTTCGGCTGCAGCCTGGTTGCGATTGTAGTTGATGCCGACGTTCGTTCCGGCACGGCCGAGTGCCAAGGCAATTGCACGCCCCATGCCCGAGCTGGCACCGGTCACAATCGCAGTCCTGCCTTTGAACCAGTCCATGTTCGTCATCGTTGTGTACCCTTCATTATTTGACCACGTCCTCGAACTCTTCGAACAGTTCGACACTGATTCCATCCGGGTCCAGGGCATAGACAGCGCGAGCGACGGTGACTCCGTCACGGACCACATCGACCGGTGGGTTGATCGAACCGTACCCGCCAGCAACGAGCTTTTCGTAGAGCGCATCGATATCGTCAACCTCATAGGCGCAATGCGAGGACCCGACATAGTGATTGCGCTGTTCGCGCGGAGATGAAGGCGGGTTGATGTACTGGATCAGTTCGAGTATGAAATCATTCACCGGATGCCGCAGCAGCGCCGTGATGATATGCACGTTCTCGTAGCCGAGTATCACATCGTAACTGGGCAGTTCCTTGCGCTCACTCACGCGGAGTTCCTCGAACCCCAGCGTATCCCGATAAAACTTAAGTGACGACTGGACGTCCGACACGGTGAACCCGTGGTGGTGGATCATCTTAACAGCCATAAGGTTTCTCCTGGTGATTCAACTGCGGGTGGAAGATGCAAGTGGTAAGAGTGACTGTCGCCTGAGCATTAAACACTCGGTGGCCCGACATTGAAGACAATCGTCTTCAGATCGCTCATGAAATCCAAAGTATGCCGGCCGCCAATACGGCCGACACCGCTGCTATTCGAGCCCATGCCGCCGAAAGGCAGGTGATGCTCCCAGAAATGCGGCCAGTCGTTGACGATTGTGGTGCCCGAATTCAGCTGTTCGGCCCATTCCCAGGCGCGGGTGACATCTTTGGTAAAGACCGACGACGAGAGACCGAGATCACACGCATCGATATAGGCCCACGCTTCTTCATCATTCTTGAAGCCGACGATCGGTGCGATCGGACCAAAGGTCTCTTCCTTGTTCACCAGTGAATCGATCGAAAAATCGGTCAGCACAGTAGGTTCGTAGAAAAAGCCGGGTCGATCCGGGCGTTCACCGCCGGTCACCACAGTTGCGCCCTTTGCAAGGGCGTCCTCGAGATGCGCCGTCATCTTGTCGACAACGCCCATGTTGTTCTGCGGCCCCATGTTGACGGACTCCTCACGCGGATCGCCGAGTATCCAGTTCCCGGCCTGTTCGACCATTGCCTCGACCAGCGCGTCCTTGATGCTGTCGTGCACAAAAATGCGCTCGGCACAGGAACACACCTGTCCGGCCGCATAGTAGCAGGCCGCAGCTATGCACGGTGCGATTTCCTGTGGATCGGCATCCTCCAGCACCACGATCGGGCCGTTGCCGCCAAGCTCAAACAGCCGCGGCTTCAATCCACAGCGCGCAGTGATTATGCGCGCCGTCTGCGGGCTGCCCGTCATACCGATAGCGTGGGTGCCCGGATTCACGACCAGTTCGTCGCCCACTTCGGCGCCCGGACCGGTAATCAAATTGATCACCCCCGGAGGCAGCTCAGTAGCCGCAATGCATTTCATCAACTCGACAGCAGTCGCTGCCGCTGTCGGCGCGGGCGACCAGCACACGGCGTTGCCCATGACAATCGCAAATGGCAGGTACTCGCCGGGAATCGCCGCCGGGAAATTCCAGGGTGTCAGGCAGGTAACAACGCCGCGCGGCTGGTGGAACGTCAGAACTCGTTTTGCCGCATCCGCACAGGGTTTCGTGTGTGCCTCGAAGTATTTCGCCTGTTCCGCAGCCACCACCCATGGCGTGCCCGACTCACCGGCCTCGTCGTTGGCTTCGCCGTGGAATGGCTTGCCGAGCTCTGTGCAGAGAATATCACGGAGGTCTTCCGTGTGCTGGCCGATTACCTCCGCGACGGCCGCAGCCGCAGCGCACCGGTCCCACAGCGACACCTTTCGCCAGGACTTGGCCGCCTCGTTGGCAGCCGCAATAGCGCGTTGCGCGTCTTCGCGCCCGCCCTTTGCTATCTTCCCGAAAGGCTCGCCGAGGGCCGGGTTGATGGCATCGTAGGTTTCACCGGAGGCGGCGTCGCACCACTCGCCGTTTATGTACATCTGATAGTTGTTCATTTCGCGTCCTGTAGAAAGTGGTTAATCACCGCTTTGCAAGGCATAAGTTCCCCCACGTTAGGATCTATTCAAGTCAATCAGTCACTCGCGTGGACAACACCCGCCGATTCCCCGCCGGACGCAGTGCAGTGCATGACTTCGCAGATGCGCGTGTAGTGAATCAGGTGAACAAAGTGTTCCGGTGTCAGTGGTGGAACCACCCACGAAAGCGCCGACATGGATATGCCTATCATCGTTGCGTGTCTGTTGATTCAGACGCAACTGATGGCGGTGAGTCTGCCGCTATTCCCGATGATGACACAAATTCATTGCGCCGTGCATTCTCCATGTTGTCCATGTGCAAGGCAACGCGGATCTAACCGGTCGCCGCCTCACGCGCCCGATGCAGATGTTCGCACACGGTGGCACCGAACACAATGTCCCCGTCGTCCCGGCGTTGTTTCAAAGTCTTCATTGAACTCCCAATATCGTTCGAGGTTCATCTCCCATCTTCCATTTTAATCGGCGAGCAGCAAGCTATGCCGGTTCCATATCCCCAATCACCGCCATCCGAGTATCCCGCGCCCAGACTGAACGATTGCCCCGGCGACCTCCTGTCCTTCATCTACCGGGTCCTGAGAGAATCGCCCTGCGCCAGCGTGGCCAGCACGCCGCCATTGAATCCGTCGACGGCACCGACGGTGACCTCCGGATACCCGGGTTTGTGGGCCGCTTGATGCCCAAACGGCTCGTCGAATCACTGCCAGGCGGCACCTTCTGCACCGAGCTTCGCAATAACGTCTCGCGGCCCGTGGTCCAGCACGCATCGGGTGATAACCTCGGGGGCGGCACGATCGGACCAGGCGCCCAGCTCATCCCCGGTGCCAATGACCAGGTCGCTCTGCCGCCATAGCGCATGCATGGCTGGTGGCTGGAGCGTTCTCAGCCAGCTCAGCCCGCTGTCCAGCACGGTACGGGTGCCGTGCTCCCGCGTCGCAGTCAGCTCCAGAAGAAATATTGTCATACTCCTCCTGGGTGGCTTTCATATGGGTCCCGATCAACAACCAAGCGGCATCGTCGCATTGACTTGCGGCCAGCCAGTCCATACCGGTGGCCCGAGATATTGCAGACACCCCAATCGTTTGCCCTGGTCGTAGACGGCGGTCACCGCACTCATCGTCGAGGCAGTCGAGGCCGTCGGCTCTCCAAGCAATCGCACGCCTGCCTCATCGAGCCAACCACGAGTCAACTGCCCGCTCATATCGGTGCCCACGGGTGCACTCAGGAAAACAGTCCCGCCCAGTTTGCCGATCACGTATGCCGGGGCAGCCCCGTCACCACCAAGCCCGACGTCTATCGGGCAGCTGCAGCTTCGTGATCAGCTCCGGGGTGTATCCATCGATACCGTCCTCGGCACAACAATTTGGAGGTGCATTGCGTACGGGAATGTCGACGCTGACCGATCCGGCAATTGCATGGTTGTCATTGAGTTTCGCATTTTGAATGTGAAAGACCGCTTTCAACTTGGCCGACAACCCTCAGACGCACAAAATCACCAGCCCGCCTGGATACATCAATCGGCACCCAAGTCCGCCATGTAGACACGGGTATTCGCCCCGTCCATATTGTCCATCAGGAAATAGACAAGCCGACCGGTGCGGCTCAGCCTGGCACCAGACTGCGTGTAGTGGTTCGAGTTCGGGGCCGGCGGGATCACCATTTTCCTTGAAGCCCACGGATCGGCAGCGGTGGTATCGATCTTGAAAATGCCCTGTGGATTCGAGAGCAGCAGCCACTTGCCGGCGAGGCTGGGAGTCAACCCGTCGCCGAGATGGACCAGGGTGTCATCGATCGGATCCCATGCAGCCACACCACCGCTGCGTCCCTGGCACCGGATGTTGTAGGTGTGCATGTAAATTTTGCCTTCGCACATTGTTACCATGCACGGGTTCTGGATATTTTTTTCCTCATACATCGACACCGGCACAGTTTTTGTCTTCGCGGTGCCATCGCCGTGAAAGCTGCCATCCCAATAGTAGATCGTCGCCCTGGCGCAGTCGTGACTGCCGAAGATCCAGGTCATCGTACCGTTTCGGGTCTGGGGGCCGCGATTGTAGAGCCATGAGTTCGCCGGGTCGGCGCCTTCCTTGCATGTGCTCGCGTGTATCAGTTTGAATTTTTCCTCGGCGAGATCCAGATAATACACGTTGCCGTGCAGGATATTACCCTCATCGCGCCTGTATCCGATCACACCGAACCCGCCGGCGTCGTCATTGCCAACGGACATCTGCCCGAGCGACATACCATCAGGCAAGTCATAGATCTTGACGTTTGCCGGGTTTACGATCTCACGCAGGATCAGCTGGTCGATTGCCCCGCTCTCCCTGGCGTACGCTACGTACTTGTCGTTGACCGCAACCTGCCCGGACTTGTAGTGCAAATGTCCCCAGACAATCTGGATCCCGGTCTTCGCGTCGTCGCCGATCAGTTTCAACTCCTGCGTCTTCGTGTCGTACAGGTAGATTCGGCTGGCACCGTTTTTGGCGGCAGTAATTGCCGCGTAGCGCCCGTAGATCGACAGATGCAGCGGCCGGAATCCGTCGTCGGTCACCCCCATCACCAATACCGGCTCCTCGAGCAACGGGTAGACCTCGAGTTCCCCGGCCTGCTCCTGCGCTGCGGCATCGACAGATATCTCCGCCGTTTGCGTCGCGGGCGCCCCATGGGACACGGTCGTCGACCCGAGCATTATCGTGGCAAGACACATTACGTACATAGACAGTTTCTTCATTCTGATCGTCTCCGTTCGTTTGGTCACGTTTTCTCGGCACGCTCAGCTGCCAGCACGTCGAGCACTGCCAGCAGTTCGCCGTCGCGTTGGGCTATCAGTTGCTCGTAGGTCTTGCCGGCGATCTCTGCGTCCACACCGGCAATGAGCTTGGCCTTGACCTCGGGCGTGAGGCTGGGTGTACCGAGATCTGCCCACCAGTTTTCGATTTCCGGGCCAAGATGCTCGAGGTGATGATGCATGCCGCCCGGACCGCCGGCCAGATGAATGGTCAGGTGCGGTCCGACCAGCGCCCAGCGCAGCCCCAGGGCGTGCACGACGGCGGCATCCACATCTTCGACCGTGGCAATGCCGGCATCGACAGCATGCACCGCTTCCCGCCACAGTGCCAACTGCAGGCGGTTGACCAGATGTCCCGGGACTTCCTTCCGCACGTGTATCGCGTGCTTGCCGTGGGCCTTGTAGAACGCCAGCGTCCAGTCGACAATGGCCGGGGCCGTTTGACGGCCGCCAAGGACCTCGACGAGAGGGATGATGTGCGGCGGGTTGATCGGGTGCCCGACAATGTAGCGCTCCGGCCCGATGCGACCGTCCTGCAGTTCACTGATCAGCAACCCCGAGGTACTCGTTGCCACGACGGCGTCGGCCGGCAACCCCGGTTCAAGTGCCCGGTAGATGTCCGTCTTTGCCGCCAGTGACTCCGGTCCGCTCTCCTGCACCAACTGCGCATCGCTCACCGCGACTGCGGGATCAACGACAAAACGCAGCCCTCCGGGATCCGCACCTGCGACGGCACGACCCGCGACGGCAGGCCATGCATCCTCCACGAAAGCACGGACGCGTGATTCCGCATCCGGTGCAGGATCGCTGACCGTGACGGTCTTGCCACAGGCCAGATAGTGCACTGCCCATCCGGAACCGATCGTACCGGCACCAACGATGGCCACTCGCTCGACATTCTGCGGGTCAATCATTCTTCGTATACTCGAGGTTCGGTGTTCAGCGTTCAGCATCCAGCTTAAACATTCGCATGGCGTTGCCGCCCAGGATCAGCGCCTTTTCCTGTCGCGAAAGGAAATCACAGTGCAGACGGATATAATCGGCGGCTTGCCGATAAGTGCACCAGTTGCCGCCGCAAAACGGCATGTCCGATCCCCACATCAGCTTTTCGGCCCCGACCTCATCGCGCCACTGTCGCAGCATTTCCTGTCCCTCGACAAAGGGATACTCCGGCCACTTGGCGGGCATCAGGATTTCGGCAAACACGTTCGGGCGCTTCAAAAGCGACATCACCTCCTGCGGCACTCCGATTTCGTGAATCATAGTCGCCGGCACCAGTCCGTGGGTCAGCACCGACGGGATATCCGGATGTTGCTCGGCCCAGCGATCGACCTCGGCGGTGTACTGCATGAAACTCGCCACCCGATCACGACGACGGGCGTCCAGGTACCACCACACGGGAATTCCCAGAGCTTGCACCAGTCCCCATAGCGGCTCGAATTTACTGTCGTCAATATGGTCGGTGTAGCCATCAAAGGCGAACAGTTCGACACTGAAATAAAGTCCCTTGCACCCCAGTTCGTGAACGGCGCGTTCCAAGCGCTCGAGCTGCACCGGTTGATCAGCTGCCGGTTCGCAGATCTGCGCCAGGCCGATGAATCGATTCGGGAAACGCGACATCGCCTTGGCGTAGTACTCAGCGATATTCGCCCCATAGACATGATCGCTCTGCAGCACCGCAACATCGACGCCGGCTGCATCCATCTCGGCGATCATCCGCTCCGGTACCGCCTCCAAGTTTTCCAGGCCCGGCGGAAATAACGCGGTGTAATAGTCGACGCCGTCAATTGTAAATTCGGCCTTCCCATACTTGCCCATACGAAAATTCACATCAGGCATTTTGTGAATATCATCGGAGGGATAATCCAGCAATCGCTCCTTTACATGTTTGCCGTCCGCCTTTCTCCAGAACTCGGAAAAATCCCGGACATGATACTGCCATAGTTTCAGCGTCAGCTCGGCGCTTTCCGGGCCTGAACCTGTAGCGAAGCGTGGGAAAATGTGACTGTGCGCATCGATGGTGCGGGTGCCTGTCACTTCTTCACTATCTTTCACAGGCCGCCAGCCGCCACCAGTAAACTCGATTTTCCTGTCGGTACTCATAATGAACTGTATCTGATCGGGCCGCGCTCCGCCATGTCTGTCATTGATATTGGAGTCCGGCGCAACAGACGGGCGAAAGCACGGTGAAGAAAAAGCGGCCGGGACATGAGCTATAGAAGATCAAAGTACCGAAAGAGCAGGCGAGAGAATTACGTCTGACCGTCCAGCCATATCTGAAAATCACTTGCCCGCCATGTATATCGGGGTCGATATCCCAGCATCCTCGTCGCCTTGTCATACGACCACAAGGTCGCATATCCCTCAAGCGGCTTCTGTAAGGGCACATTCGGGAAATGTTCAGCGATGAGCTCTCGGGATTCAATCTTCGAGCAGGTATCGTCGCCGGCAATCAGATACACCTCGTGCCCGGCAGAGCTTTTCTCGGCAGCAAGACGGAAGGCCGTTGCGGCATCCCGGGCATCTGTGAAACACCACAATAGTTTTTCGGGCGGCGGCGGGCCGGGGACCGGCCAATCCCCGGCGTCCTCGATCGTCTTGCAATAGCGCTCGGCCCACAACTCCTCGACGGAAAATTTCTGCGCCCACCCCGAGCTGACAGCCACTTCAGCTCCAGGCCGATCCACGTACCAATTGTTGCTGATGCGCAAACAAATCGTCTGCAACCCGTAGCAGTCGGAATATCGCTTACAAGACAGTTCCCCGAGCAACTTGCTGAGCCCGTATTCGTCCTGCGGTTCGGCCGGATGTGTTTCGTCAAGCGGCAGGTACTGCGGCGTCAGCTTACGCTTTTGAAAGGAAAAGCCGGTCGCCGCACCTGAAGAAGCGAAAACAAACCTCGGTACTTCGGCTCGAACTGTCGCTTCGAGGGCGTTAACCGTCCCCATCACGTTGATGTTAATCAACTGCTCGGGAGTGGCCCGCCCCGGTCCCGGCACAGCAGCCAGGTGAATGACTGTCTGCATTTCATGACAGGCCGCTGCCAAGCCGTCCAGGTCCATGATTTCGCCCTGGACAAACGTCACGCCCGCTACCCGCGGTGCCGTGCGACTGTAGCAGGTCACGGAATGCCCGGCTTCCAGCAATTCACGCAGGACATAACCGCCGATCGTGCCACTGCCACCAGTTACCAGAATGTCCATAGTCTCAACCTCAGTTTGTGGTGCCGCATAGCTTCTGCGTTCACGCATCCATCCTGTCACCGCGCATCCATAAGTCAAACATCACCAAACAGGTGTCACCGCAGCTTGCCATGGAGCAGGGGTATCTTCCAGCACAGGCAACGTCCTTGCAATTGAGGTCCCGCGACCAGCCGGACGCAGCTGACCATGATTTCCAGGCACATTACCGACCTGCATATCGGCAATGTGAATCCACCGAGTAATGGATCGACTTTCTGGCTTGGCCATCTGGCTCCTCTTGATTGACTGGATGCGAACGCGGAGGCATCTCGGCACTTCTGACAAGGCCGTACAACCCCTGCGATTGCTTAGCGCAGGAATCGGCCGCCATTGATATCGAGGATGGCGCCATTGATGAAACTGGCGGCGTCGCTGGCCAGGAAGGCAATGGTAGCCGCCACCTCCGCAGCCTGGCCATTGCGCTGCACCGGGGTTTCTTGCCGATACTCCGCCATGCGTTCAGGCGTCGTAAACTGCTCGTGGTGCTCAGTCTCGATGACGCCGGGCATCACCGAGTTGGTCCGAACCTCCGGGGCCAATTCACGGGCCAAAGTGCGCGTCAGCACCTGCAGGCCGCCCTTGGCTACGGCATAAGCGCCGGCACCATTGGCACCACCGGTCTGAACCGACAGGCTCAGGTTGTTGACGATCGCGCCATTGCCCGTTTTACGGAGGTGCGGAATGGCCTGCTGCGTGACCAGAAAAGTCCCTGTCAGGTTCGTCGTGATCACCTGATTCCAAAGTGCCAGCGAGCAGTCTTCAATCTTCGCCCGTTCAATGGGAGAGCCGGCGTTGTTGACCAGAATGTCCAGTCGCCCGGCTGTCTCAACTACTTTTGCAACGGCCGCCTCCACCTGATCAGCATCCCCAATGTCGGCATGCACGAGAACGCCTTCGCCGCCGCTTTCGCGGATTACATCGAGAGTGTTGGCGGCACCATCTGCGCTGTTGTTGTAATGCACCCCGACAAAGGCTCCCCGGCCGGCCAGGGCAATAGCCGTTGCCCGGCCAATCCCGGTGCCGGCACCGGTCACCAGAGCGGCGCGGCCTGCAAAATCCTTTTCCATGTGATCCTATATCCTCGTGAAAAAAAGTTCAGAGTTCCGCCTGTAAGGTAAACTCGAACCATGAACCATCAACCATCGTGGCTCTTCAAATTGACAACCCGACAACCTTCAGCCTACTTCGATACACCGGCAAAAAACGTACGAGTTCGGCACAAAAGCCATTGACGTGATCTTCGAGGATCAGCTGATTCTGTAAGCAGGCAATCATTCGCACGGTTCGAACCGCAAACGGCGCATCGCCCTGGACGTTGATGCGCGGAAGACCATGGGATGATCGGAATCGCCCCGGCAACACCGAAGTTGACAACCCAGGCGAAAAGGCGACATCTTGAAAGACCATTGAACATTCATCTTGATCATTCATCTTACGTAACTCATCTAACGTTACTTCGATGAGGGAATAAAGCTGAAAGCCCAACAGCCTGACAAGGATAAAAAACAAATGAGCAATACACCGGAACTGCTGTTTGATACAAAATCAGTAGTTGGCGAGGGACCGATCTGGGACTTCGAGAACCACGTCCTTTACTGGCTCGACATCTTCGGGAAGGAGTTACATTTTCACGATCCATCGAGCGGCAGCCACGAAGTCAGAGGACTGGAGGAGTTGGTCGGGACAGTGGTCTGCCGACAATCAGGCGGCCTGGTATTGGCACTGAAGAGTGGATTCGCGTTTTATGACGTCGACAGTGAAGTTGTCACACCGATTGTCGATCCGGAGAGTCACATCCCGACGAATCATTTCAATGACGGCAAGTGCGATCCAGCCGGCCGTCTCTGGGCCGGCACGATGCCGGACAGCGAGGACAGTCCTGCCGGCGGCATGTACCGTCTTGATGCCGACCTCAGTGTGCATCAGATGTTCGACAACGTCACCATCTCCAACGGCATCTGCTGGAGCCGCGACGCCAAGACGATGTATTACATCGACACCCCCTTGATGAAGATCGAGGCCTTCGACTACGACAACGTAACGGGCGCCGTCGAGAACCGCCGCACCTGCTGCGAGATTTTCGAGGAAGCAGCGTGGCCGGACGGCATGGCGATCGACGCCGATGACAAGCTTTGGGTCGGCCACTACTTCGGCGATTACGTGCGGCGCTGGGATCCGGAGACCGGTGAATGCATTGACAAGATCAAACTGCCGTGCTCGAATGTCACCGCCTGCGCCTTCGGCGGCGAGAATCTCGAGACCCTGTACATCACTACCGCAACACACGCTCTGAACGAGGAACAACTGGCGCAGCAACCGCTGGCTGGCGGTCTGTTTGTGGTCGACGCCGGGGTGCGCGGTCAGACAACACCGAAGTTCGCAGGGTAAGCAAGGACTCAGTCGACGGGCAGCAGAAGATACTTGTTTCCCTGGCGGCCGCGGACTGTTTCGAACGCCTTCGCCCACTCGGTTAGAGGGAATCGACCGCTCACCAGCGGGGACGTTTTTATCTTGCCTTCGCCGAGCAGTCGCATCGTTCGCTCCCAGGTCCGGTGGCGGTACGTAAAACTGGGCAGGACCGTCAACTCCTTGATGATCATCGTATCGAGGTTGACCGCGATCTCTTGGCCGAACAGGCCGACGAGAACCAGTTGCGCCCCTTTGCGGGACTGCGCAATACATTGATCCAGTGACGCCTTCGAGCCGCCGCACTCGATCGCGATATCGGCGCCCAACCCATCGGTCATATCCAGCAACTCATCGAAGGAATCAGTTGCGGCGTGCAGGACAACATCGGCCCCCAACTCTTTGCCGAGCGCCAGGCGATTCTCGTCGCCGGTTGCGCCCACCAGGACGACGGTCGCGCCAATCGACTTTGCGGCTTGCAGGCACAGCAAGCCGACCGGCCCCGGACCCGATACCAGGACGACATCTCCCGGCGATATATTGGCACGTTCATACACGGCCCGAACAGCCACAGCAGATGGTTCCGACATCGAACCAGCTTCGAAGTCAATATTGTCCGGCAACTTGTGCAGGCTTTCCTCACGCTGGCAGACATACTTCGCAAACGCCCCATCCACATGCACTCCCATGCTGTCGCGGTCAACACAAAGTCCGATAAGTCCGGTCTGGCAGAAACGGCAATGACCGCAAGTGAGCTTGAAGGTCTCGGACGTGACCCGGTCGCCGACGCTGAAGCGAGTGACCGCGTCTCCAACTTCGACGACGACGCCAGCCATCTCATGCCCCAGAACCATCGGCGGACAATTCACGTATTCATCGTCGTGAATGTGCAGATCCGTACCGCAGATTGCGCCGGCCTTGACTTCGATTTTCAATTGATCGGGCAGCGGTACCGGCTCCGGCACATCCAGCACCTCTAAATTACCGATACCCGCCGCAGTTTTTACAAGAGCCTTCATGGCTTTACACGCCTCCGGTCAAGGTTTGATGGGATTCGCTTTTGAATCGGTCGACTCAGTCGCCACTGGCCACTTCACTTCCCCTGCCTGGCCTGAATTTCCCCGATCACTGTTGCGAAGCCTTTGAGCAGGCTATTCTGGAACCTTACGACGGGCCCATATGAACGAAACTCTTCCGGAACAAGGGCGCCCTGATCACAGGCACGGACGAAATCCGGGAACGTTTGCCGTAACTCCGCGAGAACCTCGGGGGCCGCCTCCGCCTCGATACGATCAACGACATCGGGATTTTCCTCGATCAGGGTACCAGCCAGTGCACCCGACAGGGTTATCGCCATACCCTGCCCTACCAGCTCGGTCCAGTGTCTTGTCGACCGAGCGCCACCGGAGATCACGATTGCACTGTAGTTTCGCTCGCGATAGATTTTGTGGGCAGCTCGCGCCGTGTTTATCCCCGCCTGGTTGATGAGCTCGGCGGACACCTCGACGCCACGCCGGGCTGCGTCCTCGGCCAGATACTCGTCGAACATGCCGGGCAGCATCGTGATCAGGCATCTCGGGTTCTTGTCGGTACGCTCCAGACCCCTCTGATAGGCCTCTGCCATATAGATATATTGGGTAACCGAGAAACACATGGTACCGATCGTCGACCACCCCCGCGCCGTCAATTCCTCGATCGCTTGAGCACCCTCGATAGTGGCCGGCATTTTGATGATAATGTTCTCGCCAAGATCGTGAAACGTCTCCGCCTCATCTAACATCGCGCTCAAATTATCATTGATGCGCGGGCTTCCCTGAATCGCCACCTGGCCATAGCGGCCATTCGTCTTCTCATACAACGTGTGAAACATGCCGAGCGCTCGTGAAACAGCCTGCTGAATCACCTCCATGACCAACTTTTTCTCATCGAGAACTGCGCCTGCCGACGCCAACAATTCGTCAATTGTTGCATGGACGAATTCGGGTTCGGTCTTCAGCAGCGCGACAATGTAATTGGGGTTGGAAGCAACCCCGGCGGCGCCGTTGGCCAATGCCATTTCGATCTCGGGCAAAGACGGATTGTTGACCCAGAATTCGGTACCGAACCGGGCGTTCACCTCATGAAAGTATCCGCTACTCACGGTAGTTCCTCTGACATGGTATAGTGGTGGAATACGAAAACTCAATCACCCTATTGCTCTGTCAAATTTGCTTTGTAGCTGTGAAGGCGCCGTCCACGAAAAGGTTGACTCCGGTTATATAACCGGCTTCGTCAGAGGACAACCAGGAGACCGCATTGCCGACATCCTCGGGCTCGCCGATTCTGCCAAGTGCATTGGCGTTGCGGACATTCTGCAGATAGTTCTCCGCCTCCTCGACATTCATGTCGGACATATCCCGTTCCAGCATCGGCGTGTTGATGGTTCCCGGGCTCACGACGTTCACGCGGATGTTGTGCTTGCCCACCTCGACCGCAAGCGTACGGGCGGCACCGATCATCGCCGACTTCGTGGCACTGTACACAACACACTGCGGAAACCCGATGGTATTCAGGACCGACGAACAGAAGACTATCGATCCGCCCCCCGCCCTTTTCATTGCGGGGATGGCGTGCTTGGCGCAAAACAGGAAGCCTTTGAAGTTCGTATCCAGCATCCGCTCGAAGTCGGCTTCTGCCATATCCTCGAGGTCAACGTAATTCGTGATGCCGGCATTGGCATACATAATATCGAGTCGGCCGTAAGTATCCTCGGCTTGAGCGACCAGCGACTTGACTTCTTCGCTGCGGCCGACATCTGCGGCGATGAATGTCGCTTCCCCGCCGGCCTCGCATATGAGGCCCACCGTTTCGGCCCCGCCGTCCGGGTCAACATCGTTCACGATGACCCGGGCACCTCCGCGCGCCAGCACGATCGCCGAGCCACGTCCGATTCCCGATCCGGAACCGGTCACAACCGCTACTCTATCTTCGAGTCGTCTGTCGGTTGCCATATTTTCTCCTGTCTGCTTTATACCCCGGCGACTCTATCGCTTCGCCCTCAAAACCAAACCAGCATACGCCACGACAGAATGGAAGGGGTGCGGCTTTCTGAAATCAAGGCATTGGGCGTGAAGCTTCTGCTCGCGCCGTCAACCGTCCGTCACTTTGCGATAAGGATATAATCGGCCCACTCAAGATCAGTTGTAAAGGAGAGTATGCCGTCGTTGAATTCCCATCCTTCAATTTCCTGCTGCTGCTGGACCGAGCGTACCATCTTCGGGGCCGCCGGCAGTCGGACGTTCACCTGCAGCCCGGGCAGTTCCATGTTATCCCAGTTCACCAGGGTCACGAGTGTCCCCTTGTCGCTGTCCATGACCAGGGTCTCCACGAAATTATTCGAGCACTCAGCATGCCGTTTGATATCCGCCTGAGACACACCCAGGCCAACCAATTGCACGGCTGCCGGTGAGAATTCGGTGGGATTGTACAGCAACTTGTGGCCGCCACGGGCAAACGGCACCGGCTTGAGTCCGCTGCGTATGTAGCTGCTCCCGGCCAGCGTACCAACAGCAATTGTCCGGCCCTTGCCCAGCGTACGCATAGTAACTGCCGGACTGCCGTCGGCCCAGGTTCCGAGCACCTCGGCGTCGGCAGGCACAAGCACCTGGCGCATGGCGATTGCCGGGAGCGCATTGTCCGCACCGGCAAGGGAAATCGAATCGATCGGGTCAACCAGGGCCATCTCCAGGAACGGCCGCATAACCTGGATGTTCTTCGTCAGCGAAGTGTCCTGCAATCCCAGCAACTTCAGCATCGCGGGGCATTTTGCACCGTCCTGGTCGAGGTGTCCGATGCCGGCGGTGGCATAGAGAATACCACCCGTCTCGACCCACTTCGCCAGTTTCGGCACTATCCTGCTGTCGATCCATTCACCGGCAAAGTGGACGACATCGTAGCCCTTCAGGTAACCGTCCAAGATGTCGTCTTCAGTGATCAGGTCCACTTTGTACTGAGCATGCTTCAACGCCAGATACAGCATCTGCTGATCCTTGCGGCACAAGGTCTGGCGGTTGTAAACGTTTTCGTCGGCGGCATTCTTACACTGGCTCATGAACGGATCGGCGGCGGGGTCGAAAGTGAGCTCCGGCTCATTAGTCTCAGTAGCACGGCTCAAGACAATCGCAACGCGGCCCGGGCGCAGTTTGCCGTTGATCTGATACGGCTCGGCTTCGGCTGAATCGTAGATCGATTCGTGGAGCACGCGGAATGTCTCGGTACAACGCCAGGACACGTAATTCTCGGTATTAACGGCCGCCGGCGCCACGCAGAAAGAATCGATATGCCTGGCGCCCGCGCCAATGCTCAACACCAAGTTGCGCCGAAAAACAGACGGCACCTGTCCAGGTGCATGGGGCATCACGTACATGTGAATTTTCTGGTTGTGATACTTGATGCCGCAGTGGATTTGAGCGTAAGTCCACGAGAACGTCTGCGGCAATTGTGGCACGCTGAAGAGATAGTCCTCGGTCCAGAACATCGTCAGCGCATCCGGTGCCAACTTAAAAATATCCACCCAGTGTTCCTGGGCGCCGTAATATTGTGGTAACGGGTAATGCGGGCTGTAGTTGACTCCGGTCTCCACCTGCGGCCCCATCAATTCCCGGCTCAGCCTTGTCAGTGCTTGTGCTTTTTCGAATTTGATAGACGTTTCATCGCCGTAACTCACAACCCTTTGGCTGGTCTTATCTTTGTCGCTGAGGCGGTCTGCCAGCTGGCGGATTTGGTCCTCATTGGCGGCGTGCTGAAAATACCCGTCGATTGGATTGTGATCGTACTGATCGGGCAACAGCGTGTTATAGCCCAGGGCGTCCTTCATTTCTGGGTCTAAGACCCATCCGAAATACAGCAATTCCTGCGGCTTCCGCCCGCCGTTCGCGGTGCGCCATTTCGTCTTCGCCAAAGCGATCACTTTGGCCGTGTGCTCACTTCTCGTCTGCACGTGATGTTCCCGGTTCCAGGTGATGTCGACGGGAATCACGATAACCCCGGTAGCCCCGGCAATCTCCATGTCGCCGGCCAGGTCTTTACCTGCCTGGTCACGTGCGACCTGGACGGGAAAGCCCGCAGCATCGGCAAGCGATACATGGATACCGTCGTCGTGGACGAGCATGCAAAACGGCCCGATGTTCGTCCAATCGCTCCACTCACCTGCGGGCACATCAGTTTCGGGTATTACGGTATTATCGCCGATATACTGCAGTGGCTGATAATGTCCCGTCGGCCGGCGAAGCTTCAGTCTGGCCGGAGCATCGGTAGTATTGCGGAATCTCAGGTACAGCTCGGAAGCGTCCATTGCCTGTGTCGTAAAAAGCGTCCCCGGAGGCCCGATCGCGGCATCGGTGAGGTCGTTGGTGAGGACAACCAGGTCGACCATCGGATCGCCTGCCGGCTCTCCCATCTCAACCGTAACAAGCCGGACCTTGGCAGGGCCTGCCTTCAACTTCACCACCTTGTCGTCCGGCGCTTCAGCAGCGTCGTGGTCGACGCCCCACGACCACCACAACTGGTCGGAAACGGCACCAAAACTCCACTGTCGCATGCTCTCCTTCCGGCCGTACACGTGAGAGTACAAAACCTCGCCGTCCTGATGCACTTCGACCCGATGCGAGAAATTAAAATAGGGCGGCGCCTGGTAGCGACTCCAGACCCGGTAGTCACCTGCCACCGGAACGGTAATAGCCTGCACAGCAACACTGCCGACACTGTCCGCAGGCGCTCCCAGCAAACCTCCGTGAGTTGTCCATGCACCACCGTAGGTGTGGCTGGCCCAGCTATCGTCCTGGTGAGTCACCTGCCATCCCTTGTCATCAAGCGTCAGGAACTTTTCACCTTCCGCAAAGACGTATTCAGCTGCAAAAGATCGTGGCAAGATAAAGAGTGAGGTAAGAGCGATGGCAATGGCAATCAAACTGGCAGTCTTCATAACGTGATTACTCGAGTTAGGGTTGGAAGTGACCGGAAACGTAGCACGCGCCCGATCGGATGCGAGGAGACAACGAGAGATTGACAGCCCCACCGGCAGAGATATAAAGCGGGCAACGAGAGTAAAAAAAATGATGGGATCACCGCCCCCACCCCGCCCCTGCGCTCGGCCTGTTACTTAATTGGTGAATCTTCTCTTAGCGGGTGAAATCGACGATCAAAGTGGATAGTTATTTACACCTTCCGCCGTATGTTCTTGACAGCGTATAAATGGTGGCGCCTGTCGATATTGCACTGCAGCCATATCGCTCACATGCCAGGCCACACCAGAAATCGAATTAAACATTGCGAAAAGCGCCGTAAAGCGCAATGTTAACAACCTCTTCGCCAGCATCACATGCCGTGGTGCCGCCGCCGAGACGACCCCCGTATTGACCGCCGTAAGAGTGCCGTTAAAATATAAATAAAATACTGTAACTCGACTACACCATGCTCGAATTGACCTTAACCCTTTGAGGCTATCTCCAATGGCATTTGCAATCGACACTGGACTACATTGGACAGAACACTATGTCGAGCATGGCTTCTGCGTTATCAAACAGGCCGTGCCCGAAAAATTCTGTACTCGCGCACTTGCCGCTCTCCAGCAAGCGCTTGAGACGACCCTGCCGCCAAATGAGTGGACGGTCGAAACGATCGATCCGGAGTTGGTGAAAAACATACGAACCCGGCCGACTCCAGCGGCCGAAAGCATCTACGACGAACCCGGTCTCCTTGCGATACTCGAAGCAATGTTCGGCACCGACAGCGAATGGAGCGGCGTACGATCAGCAGGTGCTTTCATCTCGCTGCACGATCCTGCAAATCAACCGGACAAACCGCAACTGGTGCGCTGGGGGCATGTTGACTTCGTTGACCGGTATATCCCGGTTTTTGGTGATGGTTTTACATGCCAGGTATCATTAGTCAAGAGCGAACCGTTCAGCGGCAATATCACCATCTACCCGGGTTGGCACAAACTGGTGCAGAAAGTGATCGCGGAGAACCCGGACTTTCGTTTCTTCAAGGAGAACGACCCTTCGTGGCAAGCGATCGTACCACAGGTAGAACCGTATGAATTTGTGGCCGAACCAGGCGACATACTGCTCTTTCATCATCTTGTCGGTCACGGGCAAAACTTTAATTACTGCGCCAGCGGCATGCCACGCGTGTGCATCCACTTCCTGGCGATGGGGAAAGAATGGCTCAACGGCATTGACCCGTCCGTGCCGGACCTCGGTCCCTGGAAACGCAGCCACGCGCACAACGGCAAGATCGATCTACCGCACGACGACAAGGAAATGACGATCCGCTCGAAGCAGGACCGCGTCAAACGCAACGACGATCCTCGAGGAACCCGGTGACGCGACTCTCTTTCGCGTCAAGGTAATTCATGGGTCGCGCGAGAACTGCACCGGCCAGAGTCGGGCCGTATTCATCCATCGCTATCGACACGTCGATGACTATTCGTTCGTCACTGGCACGACCATCGAGAAGATCGAAGAGTCGCGCAAGCACGCCGACGAAGCCAATAAGGCAAATCAGCGCGGATTTGTGGTGCATGGCCGGCGCACTTACAGTGATCACAGCGCCCGGGGAAACTACGCATCCTCAAAAGCATGAGTACGATGCGCCAACAACCGTTCACCGGGGAACTCTGCGACCGACCTCCTCGGCGGTGAAGGCGCGGGAGAAAAAGGTGACACCATATACCTCGCCCTCCCAGGTCCGATCGCCTCCCGTCTCGTTGCCGACGAGGAGCGGCATGGCGTGGTCCCACGTGCCGAGATCACCGGGGACGGTGAGTGATGCGACGGGGTCCCGTCGACATAGAGCGTGTGCCTCTCTGCTTTCCGAACGAAAACGAGATGCTGCCGCTCGCCGGCCAGGACACCCGCCCGTGTATGAAGCGCGGGATTGGTCCCGTTGATGCTCGTTTCGGTGGTCCGGAAGCGGACCACAACCACGTCGCCCGACTGGCCCAGCATGAGTTTCGACTTCCATGCTCGCCGTCCTCTTCCGACCACGTCACGCGGTACGTATATCTGTCATTCTTTGTGTTGGTTTTCATCGGACAGATGATCTATGGCGCGCAGTACCTGACGAACTTGATACGTTTCGCCATTCCCTTGGAATTTTGAATGTTAACCCGCGGATCACCTCGCCACGGCGTTCGGTACACACAGTGTCTCGAACTGCGCTGCCGCGGCGGTCCAAAGAAGTGATCACAGATCTGGCACAGGTCCCGAAAACGGATTCACACAACTTCGCAAATTCAGGGAATCGCTGTGGTTGATTTCGCGCTGCATCAAACCCGTAAGATCTTCGCTGGCGACAACGGTCTCTTCCGCCCGGCTTTTTACGGGACGTAATAAGCGTGGCAGGGGGGCCTGGGCTGTTCTGTGCCAACTAGAAATGAAGCCGGGGGAACACAGCTATTACCGCCGGTCCTGGCTCCGACGCCGTCCGTAAAGTCAATCTCATCCAGCCACGACGGATCACCGCCGTTATCGATCGCGACGCCCTTGCCATGAAAAACGTCATGAATCCCCACGTGTCCGTCGACAAAGCCAAAGGGAAACCTGTAACCCCCATGTGGATCCCCAGTGCCGTAATCCGCGTTATACTCATGCCCAAAATGGCATTGCCCCATGACATGGTGCCTTGCTGTTTTATTCGCCATAAAAACCATCGTTGTAGGGTTATCGATACTTTCTATAGTAGCCGACTCAAAATGGCTGGCAAAAGGAGGACCGCCTTGAATGCCGCATGGGCTGAGACCGCTGAAGATGGTGTTGAAGCCCGACCCCACAAACGAGGTGCCGCTGCCAGGGTAAAAAGCGCCAGTACCTCGGAGCCAACCTTTTATGTCAAACGCGCACTTCGCGACCGGGACTTCCTCACCGTCGGTGTTGTAGCCGAGATACGTATTCAAGGGGCGGCGGGTGACGGTCTTTGAGGAATAATAGCCGGCAGCGCTTCCTGCCTTGCCGACCCACGCCGATGGACTAGTTGTCCAGGTTACACCGGTACCAGCAGTTACCGGAAAGTGCGCGTTGTGATCGGCCGCGTACAGGAGACCCGCAACCCCTATTTGTTTGAGATTGCCAGCGTCGACGATGAGCTTGGCCTTGTTTTTCGCCGCCGTCAGTGCCGGTAAAAGCATCGATGCGAGGATGGCAATGATGGTGATAACGACCAAAAGTTCGATCAGTGTGAAACGTATCGAACGCTTTGCTCTGGGATCTGCGCCTCGGCACGTCTGAAATTTGGTCTGCATAAAGAGCCTGTTCGTTCGATGTCTGCGGGGCTATGGGGTAGGGTGTGCCACAACATTAGCTCCGTTGATTGCCCGTAGCGTGACACGTTATAGACACACTACATCATAATCTATCCAACATATGTATGAAATTCATTCCGGACACTCATATAAATCGGCAACGCCTCGCGCTACCGATATGTTTTTTTTTG
>Ga0209402_10001981_pt1 | contig 21321 bp, 15 predicted proteins | sample ArcticOcean_MG_C_3_FD_187437 | JGI IMG/M metagenome (GOLD analysis project Ga0209402, IMG submission 187437) | Marine microbial communities from western Arctic Ocean - ArcticOcean_MG_CB8_126 (SPAdes) (version 2) | ecosystem: Environmental > Aquatic > Marine > Oceanic | place: Arctic Ocean... | reverse complement strand
TAAAGCGTTGTCGCAGCGGAGTCATGAGGCCACCTTTCTGAACGCAGAATTGCGTCACAGAAACATGGCTCACAAAACCGGGAGGCGCAAATCGATTTGTTCGCTTCAATCGACGCAACCGGACCCCACCAGAGGGTGAGACTCGCAACCCACGAAACGCGGACCAACACCAACCCGCTCACCCACACCCACCGCGTAGCGGTTTAGTTCAACCAACGTATTTCCGGACTGTTTCTGATCCACAATTGCCCGCCAACGGTTGAGCGAAAGCCAGCGGGAGAAATGCCCCGACGGTAATTCCGAAAAAGGGTCGTTGAACTAAACCGCCACCCTTTGGTTACTCCTGATCGACGGGCTGATATCATGAATGGTAGGCAGCACTCACGCTGCATAGCGTCTATAATTAATCCATGAATTTCAACCAAATACTTCTGCCATTCGCTGCCGTTGTTCTATCCCTGGTCTCGGCGGCAAATGCCGATCCCGGACGCGGATTCTTCTATCCCGGTTTTCGGGCGACGGAGAACCCGTTTGAAAAGGCCGCACAGCATTACTGGGTATCACCCGTCGGCGACGATCGTGGACCGGGCAGCAAAGACAGACCTTGGAAAACAATTTCGCACGCACGCAAGACGATTCCGCCAGGCGGTGTCGTCAATATCTTGCCGGGACTGTATCAATACGATTGTCACTTCGGACCGGCGGGGCCAAACGAAGACAAGAAGACGGTCTTTCGCGCGGCTGACCAAACGTTGCGTACGGGGCGGATTGTGATTACGGCCGACGAAAACTTCAACGCGCCGAATTGGTCGTTGTCCGACAATCTTAGCGTGCAAGGGCTGTGGATTGGTGGCGCGATCGGCAGTGCTCACAAATCCGGCGGCGGCAGCTATTCTTCGCGGAACAGTGAAATCGTCGGCTGCACGTTTTTCAACTCACGCGGTTTCGCGGGCGGACCGGCTTACAACTGGCTATTTCAAAACAATCGCATGGTCCATCAGGGGCGCGGCACGCACGGTCACAGTATGTATATGGCAGGCGGCATCCGTCACGACTTGCCATGGAACAGCCGCAACTTGCACGTACTGGGCAACATCATCGTCGGCGGCGAAGGTTATGCGTTTCACTGCTGGCATTCACCGGTGAGCGCCACCATCGCCGGCAATTTCTGTTCCGGCAATTACTGGAGTCTCGTTCTGCAAGGCCCCAATCACTCCTGCCATCACAACGTGTTTTGGAAACCTCGCGGCAACGAGGGGGCTGGAGCAAGTGGCCGGGTTGGTTTTAACGCCTGGTTGCCCGCGCGGCTGCGACGATTCGATCATCTCGTGTTCGGTTCGGTACATCCCGTTTGGCAAGGCGGAAAGACGCCGCCGATTCGTTCCAAGCGCGGCATCGAGAAAATCTATCTGTTGTATGACGCCCACATCCGGGGCGTGCCAGACAGCGAGCACTTTTTACTCTCCGGCGAGAAGTGGACGGGAAAGTTGCCACTTCCCCGTTCGCGCGGCGAGGCCAAAGCATTGCAACCGCCGACAGCAACGAAAGTGAAACCCGCGTTCTTTCCTCGTTCGGCCGCCGAGATCGACGCCGCGATTGACGGGATCGGCAAGTACTTCCGCGACCACGATCCTCAACAGATCAGCAACGACAAGACGGGTCGCTTGGAAGCTTTGTTTGACATATTGGAAGTACGATACAAGAGCGAAGCCGCAGACTACGCGAATTTCCCCCCCATGGCCCAGGACAAAGACGACGGAACATACGGCGTTCACTGACGACGAAAAACTCTCCGCGATGAGTCACGGATGTTTGTAAACGTTCGCTCATTCAATGATCTCTTCGATCACTTGGCCGCGGTGAATTTCGAGTCGCTTTCGGCCGGGTACTTCAAGACGTTGCGCATCGAGCCCCAATTGATGCAGAACGGTCGCGTGAATGTCGGTGACGTAGTGCGGATTCTCGGCGGCGTAAAAGCCGAGTTCGTCGGTTGCTCCGTGTGTGACACCGCCTTTAATTCCACCGCCCGATAGCCAGCAGGTAAAGCCCTGGGGATGATGGTTGCGGCCGGTTCCCTGCGCGCCTGGGGTGCGGCCGAATTCGGTGCCGAATACGACCAGCGTGCTCTCCAGCAGGCCGCGCTGTTTCAGATCCTTCAACAGACCGGCGATCGGCTTATCGACCTTTGGTGCCTCGCTGTCGTAACGTTTCTTGATATCGCTGTGAGCATCCCAGGTGCCCGCGCTGCCCGTTCCGTGATACAACTGCACGAACCGCACGCCTTTTTCGACCATCCGTCGGGCGACCAGGCACTTCGAGCCAAAGTCGCGCGAGTGTTCTTGATCGAGTCCGTACAGCGCTTGCGTGCGAGCGGTTTCCTCATCGATCTCCATGAGTTCGGGGACGGCGGTCTGCATGCCGGCCGCCAGTTCGTACGAACGAATGCGGGCGCGCAGGTCGGGGTCATCGGGATACTCGACGCCGGCCGCCCGATTCAATTGGCCGATGAGATCCAGTTCCGCGGCCTGTTCTTCCGCGGTGACACCGTTTCCGTAGGGCTGCACGAATTGCAGCGGGTTCTTCACATCGGTTGATATCTTGACGCCTGCGTGCTGTGGGCCGAGATAAGCTGCCCCGTGACCAAATTCGCCGCCACAACAGCCACCGATCGATTTGCCCATGGCGATGAACTTGGGCAACTGCTGGTTCAGAGAACCCAAACCGTACGACGCCCACGATCCGATTGTTGGCTTCGCTCCTTCGCGCACATGATGGCCTGTGTGCCAGGTCAACTGCATGCCGTGATTCGGATGCACCGTCCACAGCGAACGCACGACAGCCAGATCGTCGGCGCACTCACCGATGTGCGAGAACCAGTCGCCAACCTCCAAACCGCATTCGCCGTACTTCCGATAGCCGGTGTTCAACCCCATCAGTTCCTTGTGCGGCGGAATGCTCATTCCCGAACCCATCAGGTTCTTTTCGATTCTCTCCTTATCGAGAAGTTCTTTGAACGGCGTCTCATCGAACGTCTTGCCGGCATACGTGTTCAGCGCCGGCTTGATGTCGAAGCTCTCCATGTGACTGACACCACCGGCCAGAAAGATCCAGATCACCGATCTGGCCTTGGCTGGGACTGCCGGCTTGATCGGCCCGGCCGAGTAACCCTCTTCCTGCAGCAGTGCACCGAGCGCCAAACCGGTGAATCCCATTCCCGCGTCCGCGAGAAACGTGCGACGGGAAATGGAGTCAGCCTTCGTTTGATGTTGAGCGTTCATTTGATGGTCACAAAGTCGTGGTGATTGAACAGAGAGTGCACGAGGTTTTCGCGCGCGTGAATACGAGGGTCAGCCGACGGCAGATTCGCCGCTTCCGTTTTCGCGGCGACTGCCCCTGTTGTTTCATTGGTTCGAAACACATCTTCTCGCGCTATCAGAAACCGCCGGCAGATCTTCAACTCCTGATCGGCAACCGGTCGGGACAAGACTTGTTCAAACGCTGCCTGAATGAACGCGTCGGTGTCGTCGAACTGTTTCGACATGCGGCGAGCGAGCAGACGAGACTGCACCACTACAAGCTCGCTGTTAAACAACGCCAGCGCCTGATGCGGGACGATGCTGACGTGTCGCTGGTAACATTCGGTCGGGTCGGCTCCGTCGAACAGTTTCAAGAACTCCATTTGCGTTTCGGGCGACATGTGAAAGTACACGCTGCGGCGGAGAACGGACATGCCGTCGGAACTCGGCAGCGCGGGGCCGCCACGGGACGTGTCGAGTGTTTCGGCGACTGCCAGGACGCTGTCGCGGACGGTTTCCGCATCCATCCGCTGCGGCGGCATCCGCCACAGCCATTGGTTGTCGGGATCGGTCGCGAGGTTTTTCTTATCGGGCGTCGATGCCGTTCGATACGCACGGGATGTGACGATGAGGCGGTGCAGGTGTTTCATCGACCACGGGCCGGCGGTTGGCTTGCCTTCGACCCAGCGGACGTCCGGTCCGTTGCTTTCCAACACCAACGACGGGTGCATTAATTCACAGGCCAGCCAATCGAGTAATTCGGGGTGACTCGGCTTCGAGCCATTCAAGCCGAAATCGAAAACCGTTCCGACCAATGCACGGCCGAAGTGACGGAGCCAAATGTGATTGGCGGCCACGCGTGCGGTTAATGGATTACGGGTGTCGGCGAACCAGCGGGCCAACGCCAGCCGTCGGCCCGACGATGATCCATAGCTGCCCGATAACCCCTGGTATTTCGGCAGCGGCGGATCCTGCAACGATTTCTCCGCTGCCTCCACTTGCTTGGTCGTCGATGCAACTTTCTTTCTGGCCCCTTCGAGAGCATTGGCCAGCTTCTCAGTTTCTTTCTTGTCGCCCTGCTTGCCGGCTTCTGCTCGTGCGGTCGCGTTCTTCAATTCGTACTCGGCCTTGAAACGGGATTCCCTGGCCTTGGCCAGCGTCAATTGACGCTGTGCGGTTTGGGCAACAACGGCGAGTTCATCGAGCTGCGTTTTGTGCGACTTGATCGCGGCTTCGTCGTCTTTCGCCGGCGCGTTAAGCAACTTCCAGAAATCCGCGGCCCACGTCGCCTGGTACGAAGCAAGTTGCGCTTTGTTGATTTCAAACTGTAATTGCGACTGCGCGATCACCGCGCCTGCCAACGACAGATGCGACGGATGCGATTTGTCCAACTGAGCGAAGGCTGCGAACTGCGGAATCGTTCCGGCCGGAACCATTGGCGCATCATCCGCCAACGGATCGATCCGCAGGTGATGGAATTCGGCGGAGGCGTTGATCGTCAGCAGTCGAAGGTCGCCGGGGTTGCCGGATGTCACTTCGTATGCCTGTTGCAGCAAATCGTTGACGTACACGTTGACCAGCTTGTCACGGACATCGATGCGGAGCACGTACTCTTCGCCCGTTCTAATTGGCAACTCACGAGCGTACTTGTCGTGGAAATGCCGCTCGTCACCATATTCGAAAAAAAACCTCAGGCCTGGTTGTTCCTCGTGGATGCAGAGCAGCACGGCTTCGCCCCGGCTTCCATCTTTCGATCGATTGAACAACACGCCGACCAGACCTTCGGTTCCGCCGGTTATGCGCAATCGCAGGCGGAGTGTGAATCTCGCGGGCGGTCGCTGGACGGCTTCCAGATAGCAGTCTCGTTGTTCATCGACCAGCGTTTGTGTGAGATGACCGTTTCGGTAATCCCATTGGCCGCGCCCTTGTTTCCAGACGTCACTGCGGAGTTTCTGAAATGGTTCGATGACGAACGCGTCGGCTGCGGGGGTTGATTTATCGGTGCTGCTCTTGGCGAGCCTTTTCCTGGTTGCGGCCAGATACTTCTCGGCCGCAATCACCGCCTGTTCGGACTGGCGAACGTTGTACTGCATCCGGGATATCGTCTGTTTGTGGACGGGTTTGCGGAGGTGAGGAATCCGCGCCTGTGGCGGCAGTTGCACGGATTCCGGTTCGGCCCATTCGAAAAAGACTTGCGGTACGCCGGGCGTGATCTTGCGTTTTTCGTCTGGAGTCCGGTCGTTGCCGCGAATGTAGAACTTGGTGACGGCGTTCGGGTTTCGGTCGAAGATGCGTGCCACGCCCGCCAAATCTTTGCCGGCCGGACCACCGCCCCCACTATCGATGCCGACTTGCACCGGTTCAAAGATGTTGCGATAGCGGTAGTATTCTTCGTGCCAGATTGGATCGTACGGGTGGTCGTGGCACTGGACACACGCCATTGTCAAACCGAGAAACGCCTTGGCCGTGTGTTCGACCGTGTCCCGAATCCACTGTTCGCGGCTGTCGGTGTTGCGGTTGCGGACCAGGAAGCCGGTCGCGCGAAGATTGCCGGGATCGAATGGCACAATTTCGTCGCCGGCAAGCATCTCGATGACCATCCGGTCGTAACCCTTATCGGCGTTCAGCGACTCGACGACCCAGTCTCGCCAATGCCAGATGTTCTTCTGGCTGAAGCGGACCTCATTCTGAAATCCATACCAGTCGCTGTAACGCCAAACGTCCAGCCAATGCCGTCCCCAGCGTTCGCCGTAGTGTGGACTGGCGAGCAGGCTGTCAATCGCGTGTTCGTACGCGCCGGGTGATTCGTCATCGAGGAAGGCACGCAACTGCGCACGAGTGGGCGGCAGCCCGATCAGGTCCAGATAGACTCGCCTCAGCAAGACGTGCCGTGCGGCCAACGGACGCGGCACGACTTGCGATTCCCGTTGCCTGCGAGCGATAAATGCGTCTATCGGATTGCGCGACCACTGTTCTTCCTCGTCGGTCGGAAGTATAGGTCGCTTAATTCGCTGAAAGGACCAATGCGACCGCGGATTGTCGGCAATCTCATCTGCCGGAGAATTGGCGCCTGCCGCGATCCATTGTTTCAGCGTCTCGATCTGTTTGTCATCAAGCCGTTCCCCTTCCGGCGGCATGCGTGAATCGTCATCACCTGTGATCCGCTGCACCAAATTGCTGGCGTCTGAGTTTCCCGGCACCAGTGCCGCTCCACTTTCCCCCCCCTTGAGCGCCAGTGTTTTCGTATCGAGCCGCAATCCGGATTCCGCCTTCAGCGGTCCGTGACAGCGGAAACAGTGCATCTTCAAAATCGGTTTGACGTCGCGCAGATAATCGACGCCATCTGCCGAGAACAACAGACCCGGTGTCGCACACTCGACCAGCAATCCTAACCACAGAATCACGCGAATCCGGCTCGGCATTATTGGTCCTTCCCTTGGGAATGTGACGCTACGCCGCCGCTTTCTGTTGCCTGACAGCGCGGGACGACATCCTCATCCGTCACAGATTCCAGATCGTCTCCGGCATACGATTCAGTTCTTCTATTCCTCTGAAACCAGCGTAGTCTAGATCGTACTTTACTACCGATCTGGCGTGACAACTGTTTGCGTGGATCGATTCCTCAAGCCAGAGCATCAACAGGGCGCCGTTCAGGACGAAACTCCGGTTGGACTCTCATGATGATACTCAATAGCACGGCCGTTTACAGCGTCTATCCCGATCAACGTCTTCAAGTATGTGGATTTGTCGAGAACTATTCGTCGTGTAACTGTATCGCCTCGCGACCGGAAAACCGGTGCGAAATCGGGGTGTCAAGAATCGTTCCTTTGACGCCACAACTCGTCCGACGACAAACTCTCACCGACTTCCGCTTTGCAGGCTGTGCGAGAAACTCATCTCGGAAATCAAAATGCCAGATCGCCGTCGAATCGGTTGTGGATGACACACTCGAAGGCTGACGATGTCGGCGGCATCCAGCGGCGGCCGCATCCGCGTTTCAGCCCAATTCTGTCCGCGAAACCCGTCGAATCGCGGACAGCAAATCAATCGACCCATTTCGCGAATTGGTGTAGGCATTCTGGCGCGGCCAGAATCACGCGAGTCGGCGAGTCGTTTATCTCGCTTGTTCCTGTTCTGGCGAGGCACGCCTCCACAGAATCGATCTGATTCGCGCGCCGCTTCGGAGTACTCAGCACACGTGATCGAAACGATGACATCCGCCAATGGAGCATTCACATTCACCGCGCACCGGAGGGCGTGTCAGTGGTCAGTTGAGCCTGCACTGTTCATCGACAACGAGTGCGTCAAGATTGCTTCGACACTTCCCCACGGGTTTATCATTTCGCCCTTGGCATCGAAATACCCCTGAACCACCTGCCGATCTTCCAGTGCAGGATGCTATTTGAGACGTGCTCGCTTGCTGCCGGTGTCAGTTGATCGGCAGAGTCTCCAACCAGAGGACAACCGCCGTTTCAAGTCAGAATGCGTCCCTGAAAGTGTCCCTAAAATGGCACCAAAAAAGAAAGCTCTTGCCGCAAGTCGTTTGCGGTCAAGAGCTTTGAGAAGTCGGGGCGACTGTCTCTGTCGGAGTTGAAGACGCTCGACCCGTGTTGTGGTAGCGGCCATTTTCTGGTGGCCGCGTTGTTAATGCTGACTCCGATGCGGATGGAGCTGGAAGGCTTGTCGGCCACCGAAGCGGTGGATCGCGTGTTAGCTGAGAACCTGCACGGCCTGGAGATTGACCAGCGTTGTGTCGAGCTGGCGGCGTTTGCGTTGGCCCTGGCGTCTTGGCGATTTCATGCTGGGCAGGTATTGCTCGAGTGTCGATGAGGATGAGATCGAAGAAGGACTGGAGATTGTTCAGAAACAGTTGCAGTCACGGACCGTGAAGGCGGGTGACGAAGAACTGCTTAAGTCTGAGGCCAAAGAAAAAGGCACTGTCAAAATCATTGATTTGATTAGCGCCAAACTGGATACCAAGAATGACGCTTTCTGTGTGCGTCGAGTGATTCGAGGGCCAAACGCGAAAACCAACGATTTAGCGGAACGGTATCGACTCGTTGACTCCGGACTGGATGGCCGTCGCCGCAGCCAACCAACCCCAGGTTTTCTGCAACTGCTGGTTTCTGTGTCCAGCGGACTTGCAATGCGGACATGGCTTCTGATGACCATCAAGCAGGATCCTAATGGGAACGACGCAGGCGAGTTCGCAACAACTCACTGGAGCCTTGTGCTCGCGGCTGGAGAACGTGGCGACGCCGAGTGAGATCGAGCCCTTGAGAAACTATGCCACGCGTACTGACCACCGCTCAACGCATAACTTCCGTTTCTCCGAATTCAAGTGCCTTACGATCATCGCCGAATGGGTTATTTCGACCGATTTTCGAACCCCCCCTTTGTTGTAACCCTTTGATGTGTCAATCATCTGTTCGATGGCGTTTCGTGCCCGTTAGTTGTCTATGTTCATCCCGACCAGGCGTGATAACCGCGAACGTGCGCGGCCGTGGTCGGCGTCGGCGTTCAAGCAATTGCGGTATGCCGCAGTTGCTTCTTTCATCGAGCCGTCGGCCTGCAGGCATTCGGCCAAATAAAACCAGGCATTTGGTAAACCGCTGTCAAGTTGAACGGCAGCTTGCAATTCCCGACGTGCGTCGGAAATGTGACCTTGGCGAAACTTGCTGATTCCGGACGCCATGCTGGATAGTGCTCGGTGTTTTTGTGCCAAATCCGGCTCGCCGCGCTTTTCGAAGTCGCGTGCAAGATCGGCGTGAACGTTTTCAATGTGCCGAATTTGCACAATTCGTTTTCTCAACTCGAACGCGAGATCGTGCTGGTTGAGCCAGCGGTGGCTGTTGGCGAGTTGTTCGAGATTCTGCGTCGATGTCCCCTCGCGCTGCATGATTGTCTTCAGCAAATCGGCGGCTTGCTGGGCGTTTCCAATGCTTAATTCGGCTTCAACGAGCAGTCCCGCGATATCCGATCTCCATTCGGCGGCAAGCAACTCACGAAGATTCGTGGCGGCCTGCGACGGATCTCGAGGCAGCAACTGGTAGTTCTTTTGCAGTTCTCCGTACACTCCCGCCGTCCCAGCTTCGAGCTGCAGTTCGGCAATAATGTCATCCGATCGCAGCATCTCGGAAGCATGCTCGCTGTGTGCCCGGTCCTCGAAAGCGCCATCGTCATCTCCCATTTGCGCTTTCGCTCGGGCACGCAGTTGGTAGTACGTGCTGTGATTCGGAAACTGGGTAGTCAAATCGTCCAGCATCCGAACGGCCTCGTCGCTTCGACCCGATCGGACGAGAATTCTGGCCAGCTGATGTCGGCAGGGAATGTAATTCTCCGCTTGGCGAAATGCCTCCTCTGCCTTCGCAACCTCTTGCTGTCGAAGATGGTTCCGGCCGATGCCGTACCAGCACCGGGCTGCTGCATCAGCTTCACTTGCCGCGTTCTCAGCCAGCGACAATGCCTGTCGAAATCTCTCGATGGCCTGCGAGGTTTCACCAATTTGATTGAGCGCAATGCCCCACCAGTAGAACGTTAAAAACTGGTTCGGATCGGCCTCTGCCGCCCGTCGACAGCAGTATTCCGCCTCCTGGAAGTGGCCGAAAAGCAAGTACGTTTTTCCCAGTGCGAACCAATTGTGTGCCGATGGTTCTTCGAAAACTTGCTTCTGTTGTTCGCGAATCTGAGCGGTCGTTGCGGGGTGGCAGTGGGTCAGGTCAGGCCGCGGAGGAATCGGTTCGCCGATCCATCCGACGATAAAAACCGCCGCGACAATCATCTCGATGGCGACGCATACCCAGAGGAGTTTTGTCAACGGTTTCACTCGTTCCCTCCGGATAACCACAAGCTGACGCGGCCATCTCGATCTTCGTGCTTGAGCATTTTCTTCATTACGCCGGCCACGATGTCGTCCCGGCCGTCGCCGTTCAAATCACCGCAGGCGACAGTCGTCAGATGCGTTGGCTTCCGGTCGATGAACCACGTCTTGAACTTTTGATTGCCGTCGTTCTCCAGCCAGACGACACTGGCATTGCCGGCCTTCTGCCACTCATTGACCATGCTGACGAGGACGACGTCCCGGTCGCCGTCGCCATCAAGGTCGCCTGTCGCCGCGGCGTAAGTTCCCCCAAAACTTGCAATTCTGCGCGCGACGAACTTCCAATCTCCTGTGTTCTCCAACCAGAAGCACCCGTGATACGGCTGCGGGTAGGAGAATTCATATTCGAGATTGTCGCCGACCGGCCAGATCAAATCCGGATCGCCGTCGCCGTCCAGATCGTCTTGAACGAGACCGGCACTGCCGATGTCGAAGTTGTCGGTGACGTACAGGAGATGGGATCGGAACTTTCCGCCCCCCAGATTCTCGAACGCCCAAATCTCCTCTTCTTCCTGCGACACAACCGCTGCAATATCCAGATCACCGTCACCGTCGTAATCGGCCAACGGCACATGAATTGTTCCAGGCGCATCCATCAGCAAATGATCGCGGAACTTCCCCAATCCCCGGTTTTCCAGCCACATGATTTGACCTCTGCTGTAACCGAAGACGGCCACCGCAATGTCCAAGTCCTCGTCGCCGTCAAGGTCACCCACTTGCACGTCGGCCGCCCTCAAGATGTCGTCGAGCAGGACGTGCTTGACGAATCCGTCGTCGGTCTGCTCAATCCAAATGACGCGGCCAGTGTATAAGTCTGCGCCATAAAGATCGCCCAGGACGGCGACCACCACGTCGTTGTCGCCGTCGCGATCGAGGTCGGCAACTGTCGCATGGGCGGGGACAAGCAATTCGTCACCCAGCACACGCTCCTTCCATTCACCTCTGGGGAACTGACGATACAAAATGACCTGACTTCGCAACGCGTCGCAGACAATAACATCGGAGAGACCGTCGCGGTCGAAATCAACGACTTGAACGTTACAGATTTGCGCGTTGTGGGTCGCAGCGGGGCCGATATCGATTCGTTGAAACGGCCTTCCTGATTCAGGAAACGTCGGAACGCTGGACGACAATACCGGTGCGGGTTTCAGCGATAGCACGAGTGGCTTGGAGAAATAGGTGACTATCGGTATCGCAACAAGCAACAGCAGGACGACAGAATTCCGTGCCGACATTTTTCGCGATTCCACCGGGGATTTGGGAGTGTTGCTCGAGTCGGAAGTCACTGTTCAACCCCATGCGTCACGACGATTCGGTGTGGTGATTCAGAGTAACAACATGCGAGCATTCGATTCAACCACCACGGCTGTGGGCGCGTCGATTCGCACATGGGCAATGTTTCGCGGTGGTTTTCATGGTGGTTTTTCATGGTGGATTATTTTCCTGAATTGTTTGATTCACCAGCACTTTATTTTTGACAAATTGATATGAATGGATTATCGTCACAGTTGTTCCAATCCGGAGTTGTCAAATTTCCAGGAGGGGTTCTTCGGCATTTTCATTTTCTCGGCGCTCTAAACTTTATTCGTACACACTTTTTCGGTGTGGCCGTTAACGCTGCTGAAGCATAACTTTGTGCAAGTTTTCGCAACCCTCTCATTCTTACTCTATTCAATTCTTACTCCATTCAATGGAGGTCGGGCCATGAATCGCAGGAAATGGTGTCGTCGCGCATTTACGTTAATTGAACTGCTGGTCGTAATCGCAATTATCGCAATCTTGATCGCATTGTTGCTCCCCGCTGTCCAGCAGGCGCGCGAGGCGGCACGGCGATCCACGTGTAAGAACAACATGAAGCAGATTGTGCTCGCGCTGCACAACTATCACGACGTCCACAGCACGTTTCCGCAAGGCCAGACGAAAGACAGGAATCAGTGGTGTTGTGGCGGGAACTGGCGCGTTATGATCCTGCCAATGATGGATCAATCGAATGCCTACAATAAAGTTCGTTTTGGAACCGACACCAGTTTCGCCGCGAACCGTTATGGTTACAGGGGAGGCGCTGAGGTCTTTCGCGGGTTGGTCGTTCCCACTTTCTTGTGTCCATCCAGCCCACTCGACCCGTTGGACGGTTCGGTTGGCAATAACCAACAAAAAGGCATGGTGCACCACTATGTCGGTATTTCCGGTGTCACGGGCATCGGACAAGGCACAGAGCGAGCCACCGACTACGGTTCACGTGTCCGTCCCAATGGTATCCTCGGAATCAATCGACACTCCAAGTTTCGTGATGTCACCGACGGCACGTCGAACACAGTCATCGTTGCCGAACAGTCTGCAAAAGTGAATGTCGATGGTGTCGAAAGGAACTACACGAGCAACTACTACGGCGGCTGGTCGGGCTACGCAGGCCGTCAGGCAACCGATAACGCAAGTCGACCTCACTGGGGTGCGGGAACGACGTGCGTTCGTTATCCGATCAACTTCGGAGCGGGCGGAAGAAGGATCAGCCGTGGGTCGATTCCTGGTGCAGACCGCTCGTGGGACTTCAATACCATCGTCAATTCGTACCACACCGGCGGGATTCACGTCGGGATGGCCGACGGTGGCGTGCGGTTCGTCGGCGAAAATGTGAACACCAACACTTTGCGGCGACTGGCATCGATGAACGATGGACAAGTGCTGGGAGAGTTCTGATCGCCCAATGGCGTTCGGTTGCTAGTTTTCTCAGGTGCGATGTGTACCGCATCGCACCTGTTTTCCATCCAGCCCACTTGAAACGAAGACCGGTTGCGCTTTCGTACTTCTGGTGCTGGCTTCTACCTGTAAGGAATGGTGCTTAACGTGAAAAGATCCACGCGATTTTATTGGGCCTGTTTCGCGCCCTGTTTCTTGTTGTTGCTGATTGGCTGCGGTGGCGGGAGTGGGGGTCCGGAAGGTCCCTTGGGTGCGGTCGAGGGCACGGTGACCCTTGACGATCAACCGCTCACCGAGGGTTACATTGCATTTTATCTGGAAGAGACCGCTGGGAGCGCCGGCGCCGAATTGGATGCCGAAGGCAAATTCAAGTTTGCTGACCCGATTCCGGTTGGGACGTATCAGGTGTTTTTCACTCCTCCCGAGCTTCCCATGCCGAACGACGAAGCGTCGGGCAAGCTGGCCAGTCAGGAAAGCAATATTCATTTCGGCTATCAAGATGGAGAGTCATCAGGCTTCGTTGCCGAGGTCACGGAGAAGGAAGGGGGCAACAAGTTTGAATTTGCGTTGACGAAAGCCGGACCCGGTGGGAGCCGGTGACGTGGCTCCATAGTATGAGGGAGAATTCAGCAACGGCCTTGGCCGATCGGGCGAACCGTAAATCGAGAATCGAAACGGGCCGCCCGATCTCCTGCTTTCGCAGTCACACGCAATGCCCAAACACGCCGAATTCGAGTCTGAGTCCGCTGGCGAATCGACGAGCATTCTACCTGCGCGGCAGCTGAGCCGGTTTCGTGCAATTCTCTGCTGCGGTGGCCTCTGCATTATCGTTGCCTTTGGCTTGAATCGCTATTTCACGCCCAACATCGACGAGCTTGTGGCCAGCGCAGAGGTTGCTTTGGAACGCGAGGACTTCACGCGTGCACAACAGCTAGCCAGCGAAATCCTCAATTTCCAGCCTGAAAACGCTGCTGCACTGCTCATTGCGGGCAAGTGCCTCGATGCCGAGGGCCGTTCCATTGCAGCTATCGAAGCTCTGTCGAAGGTGCCGCCGGGACAGCGCCCTTATTCCGCCGAAGCGGCCTACCTCGCCGGAAACATCTGGTTCCTGAAACTCCACCAACCGATGGATGCGGAAACATCTTACCGGCTCGCGTTACGAGAGGACCCCGCCTCGGCAGAAGTCAACGAGAGGTTAGGAATCTTGCTGGGGGTGACCGGCCAATGGTGGCGGCAGATCTCCCCCTCGCTGACTGCGATTCGAGCGGGAAGAGTGGCGCGGATCAACCTGTTTGTGTTGGCCCTCGCGGAAAACGCAATCGATATCGATGCTGCTGCCATGTTCGCGGATTCTACCAGCGATCCGCTTGCGCTGATGGCCCGCGCGCGTTTGGCGAAGGAGGACGGACACAACGAGGTGGCCATCGACTTGTTGAAGCGGGCCATTCATTCCGCGCCCGAACTCGTGCAAGCACACGTATTGCTGGGCACGATACAGTTTGAAAGCGGCGATGAGAATGAGTTCGCCAATTGGAGAGACAATCTGCCGCTTTCCGCGAATGACCACCCCGGCATCTGGGTTCTGCGCGGCAACTGGGCATCACGGCATGAACGTCCGCAGATTGCGTTGCGGTGTTATTGCGAGGCCGTTCAGCGAGATCCCAATCACCCACACGCCCTCTATCAAGCGGCGAAGATTCTCACGTCGATGGGAAAAGCCGAACAGGCCGCCCCGTTTCTCGATCGAGCCAAGACTCTGCAGCAATTTATAAACGCCACAAAGGCGGCGGATACAGAGGACACTCTCGCGGAAACCCAAGTGGCTGCAACGCTGGCCGAATCGCTTGGGAATTATTGGGAAGCGTACGGCTGGGCATCTTTGGCAGCGTCACACCGCACCAAACCTGAATGGGCTCGGGAAGTCACATCGCGAGTAAAAACGGGATATCCAAATCTTCCACTGCAGCGTACGCATCCCAATCACAACCCCGCCAAGGCCTACGATTATCGCGATCTTCCGCTGCCGGAGGTTGTGAATTCTCAAAGTGCCCCCCTCACGCCAGGCCCGAATAATGGATCGACCGTTCAATTCTCATTTCAGGATCGAGCGGAAACGGCCGGCATAAACTTTCAGTACTTCGGCGGTTCTTCCGACGTATCGAACGGCACCAAGCACATGCATCGGGTCATGGGGGGTGGCATCGCCGTTCTCGATTTCAACGGCGATGATCTGCCCGACATTTATTTAACGCAAGGCGGCGAACAGCCCCTTAAAGAATCCACTTCCGATCACATCGATCGATTGTTTCTGAACGCGGGGCAAGGACGATTCATGGACGTCACGGCGTCATGCGGCATCAGCGAAAACGGCTATAGCCAGGGTGTGGCGGTGGGAGACCTCGACTCGGACGGCTTTCCCGATCTTCTGATCGCCAACATTGGTCGCAATCGCCTGTATCATAACAACGGCGACGGCACGTTCAGCGACATAAGTCACTCCGCCGGCTTCGACAATTCCGATTGGACGACAAGTTGCTCGATCGCTGACCTTTCCGGTGACGGCCTTCCGGAATTGTATTTGGTCAACTATCTCCAAGGCCCCGATCTCTTCACGCGATCGTGTGGGAAGGAGGGGAGAGTCTGTCTACCGCAGCATTTTTCCGCCGCGGATGACCGTCTGTATTGGAATGAAGGAAATGGGAGTTTTCGAGATATCACGGACTCGTCCGGCATTAACGTTCCGCACGGAAAAGGACTGGGAATCGTCGTCGGGAGGTTTGGGTATTCTTCCCATCTGAATGTGTTCGTCGCCAATGATACGGTCGCGAATTTCTATTTTCAGAACCAGGGGCCCGGCAAAGATGGAATGCCGAAGTTTCGCGAGAACGCTCTGGTTTCGGGGCTGGCGCTGAATCACACCGGCACCACCCAGGCATGCATGGGGGTTGCCGCAGGCGACGCCGATGGTGACGGCGCAATCGATCTTTTCGTAACGAACTTTCACGGAGAGCCGAACACACTCTACCGCCAACGCAAGGACAGCACCTTCGACGATGAGACACTGAAGTGGAAGTTGGATCGCCCCAGCTTGTCAAAATTGGGCTTCGGCACACAGTTCCTGGACGCGGACCTCGACGGCAGGCTTGACCTGATCGTTGCGAATGGACACATCGACAATTTCAGCCATGACGGACGGACCGAATACCAGATGCGTGCGCAGTTCTTTGAGAACCGGGGAACAGCCGGTTTCCGTGAAATCGATGCGGGTTTACTCGGTTCCTACTTTGCGAAGAAACTTTTGGGACGATCAATGGCACGTCTCGACTGGAATCGAGACGGAAAGGAAGATGTTGTTGTCATGCATCTCGATGCACCGGTCGCGCTGCTCGAAAACACAACGCCACAATCCGGCAGATTCCTCGCCTTGAAATTATGCGGGGTGCAATCCAACCGTGACGCGATTGGTGCCATCGTCAGCGTGGCAACCCGCAACCGGACTGTGACCAGGCAACTCACGGCGGGTGACGGATTTCAGGCGAGTAACGAGCGGATACTTGTCTTCGGGCTAGGCGATGATTCCACGGTCAGTAAGGTGACCGTGGCATGGCCATCCGGTCTTCGGGACGAGTTCACCAACCTGCCCGCCGATTCACGTTGGATTGTTGTGGAAGGACGGGGCGGCCTGCTTTCCCTGTCGCAAGAGGGAATTGCCGCCGGAACGGCTGAGCCATCTGGTCTTGGAGACTTTTGAGAATCCATTCGTCATACGATGGTGCCGCAGTGATGCGAAAGTTGAAGTTCGAATTCGAATTGAGTGATGTCGGTGAGTCGTACATTTTCATCGACTGACTTGACCTGAGGCAGCCAGCATCGTGTCAAATTCCACTGCATCTAGGAATCATAAGTACCGAGCGCTACGATGGAGCGCGGCGGTCGTCGGCATACTGGCCGTTTCTGGACTTGGGATATACTATTTCACTCCGCCAGACGTCACATCTCTCCTCCAGAATGCCAAGCTCGAAACCGCTCGTGGCAATCATCGCGAGTCGTTGAAGTTGGCCGAATGCGTTTTAGCGTGGGAGCCGGACAACGTTTCCGCGTTGACTGTCGCCGGCGATACTTGCTTTCTATTGGACGACTTTGACCGCGCCCTCGGTTATTTTCGAAGAGTTCCCGTCGGCGATTCTCCCAAAGCCGTACACGCACAACTGCGATGTGGTCGCATCGAAATGCACCATGTGGGGAATGCGGTCGCGGCAGAGTCGCACTTCCGCACAGCGCTACGATTTGTGCCGGATGACCGCAATGCCCTGTTTCAACTCGCAAGTCTGTTAGGTATCCAGGCGCGCCGGAATGAAGCCGTGCCGTTGATTTTGCGGTTGTTCCGCCAAGGCGCGTTCAATCGAGATCTCTTAGCATTATTGGAGATGCAGAACACTGCGCTCTACAACGTCGCGGAACTCAACCGTTACCGTAATGCATCCCCAGATAGCCCGGCGATCCTGGTTGGACTGGCGTGGCATGCTCGACTAGCAAAAGACGATGCGAAAGCCCTTGGATTGCTCAAGAGAGCCAAACGCGGCAACCCCCGCTTCGCTGAAGCGCGAGTCGCATTGGCGACCGTGCTTTGGGATCTGGGTCAGTACGACACATTGCGAAGGCTACTCGCCGAAAGCCAATCGCTCGAAATCGACGAGACGCGACTCTGGGTCGTGCGCGGAAAGTTGGCCGAGCGTGACGGACAAGTCCGGGCAGCTTTCCGGTGTTTCGGCGAAGCGTTCCATCGAGATCAGACACAGCAGGTGGCGGCCTACAAGCTCCTCCGCTTTGTCACCGAATCGAAAAATCACAAGTCGGTCGATGCCTTCGAACGCCGCACCGAGGAGATTCAGAGCCTTCGGGAACAGACAGACTACGTCGCATCGAAAGAGCATACCGATCTGACACCAGTTCGACGATTGGTTGAGCAATTGGTAAACGTCGGTCGACTCTGGGAGGCGTGGGGCTGGTGCCAGGTTGCGCTCGGCGCTTTCCCTGAAACTCGTTGGGCAGCGGTACGCTCACAATCGCTTCATGCACAGCTACAGAAGGCACCGCTCACATTGGTTTGCCGCCCTGACACAACCCTGAACTTGGACTTGTCCGAATTGCCGCTACCGAAATGGGAAGTTGGTCCCACACAGCGACAGCAGCCCCTGGCGCTTGCGAAATCTGCAGTGACTTTTCGTGACGACGCAGAAACGGCGGGACTTGTCTTTCCGTATTTCAATAGTCCAGGCAGTCCCGGTGAGGGACAACGAATGTACGAGTGGGGTGGAGGCGGCTGCGCAATCCTCGACTTCGATTCTGACGGCTGGCCCGATCTCTACTTCACCCAGGGATGCCGCTGGCCAGTGAAAGTGGATGAAAGCGAGCACATCGACCGCCTGTTCCGCAACCTAGGTAATGGGCGTTTCGCCGATGTGACCAGTTCGGCAGGTTTGTTGGAAAACCGCTTCAGCGCCGGCGTAACGGTTGGAGATTTCGACAACGACGGATTCGATGACATTTACGTCGCGAATATTGGCGGGAACAGACTGCTACACAACAACGGCGACGGCACTTTTGATGACTGCACAGACAAGGCGGGCGTTTCCGACCCGCGCTGGTCTACGAGTTGTGTCATGGCGGACCTGAATGGGGACGCGCTACCCGATATTTACTCTGTCAATTATCTGAAGGGGCCATCGATCTTTGAAACCGTTTGCAAGCACGACGATGGAAGGCCACGGACGTGTTTGCCCTTTCATTTTCCGGCGGCCCAAGATCAGTTGTATCTGAATCTAGGCGACGGCCGGTTTGCGAATGTGACAGAAAGTTCGGGTGTCGATGTTCCAAACGGCAAGGGGTTGGGTTTGGTTGCCGCTGACTGGGAGGGCAACGGAAAACTCAGTCTGTTCGTTGCCAACGACACTGTCTCGAATTTCTTTCTTCGTAATCAAGGTTCGCAGCCGGATGGCACGCCGACTTTTCAGGAACAGGGAGTATTGATGGGGATTGCGTTGAACGGCGAGGGAAAAGCGGAAAGTTGTATGGGAGTCGCCATTGGCGACGCCGACGAAGACGGAGATCTCGACGTATTTGTAACGAACTTCCTTCGCGAAACGAATACCCTGTATCGCTCGACAACCGGGTTGGTGTTTGATGACGTGACCCGGAAGTCGGGACTCGCCGATTCCAGTTTGGCGATGCTTGGATTTGGGACGCAATTCCTCGATGCCGATTTGGATGGCAGGCTCGATCTTCTCGTGGCCAATGGCCACATTGACGACTACAGTCGCTACGGCCGGCCCTACAAAATGTCGGCACAGTTTTTCTGGAACATGAAATCCGGTCGATTCGCCGCTCAATCTGCCGACCGCGTGGGACCGTATTTTTCGCGCAGACTGCTTGGCCGCAGTCTGGCCCGTGTGGATTGGAATCGCGACGGTCGAGAAGACGCCGTCGTGTCGCATTTGGATCAACCAATCGCCCTGCTTACAAACACGACACAGCCATCAGGACGATTCGTGTCAATTCGGTTAAGGGGAGTTCGGTCGTCGCGTGATGCGGTCGGCACAACTGTCGTTGTCCAGACAGAAAAGGGCACTGTGTCGCGGCAATTGACTGCCGGCGATGGCTACCAGGCGAGTAACGAACGAGTGCTGGTCTTTGGACTATCGAACGCAAAACAAATCGTACGCATTCAAATTCACTGGCCCGCCGGAACAATCGACACATTCGACGGATTCGATGATACCAACCGCGAGTATCTCATCGTTGAGGGCACCGGACGCGCGCTGAGGTTGCCCTAAGCGTTTGCAACTCATTTTTACTGGCAAGGGAACAGACAATGGCGGCAATGAAACATCAGGTGTGGAAGTTTCTCGTGGCAGGGATTGGCTGCGTCGCAGTTTTCTACTTGCTCTATTCGCCTGCTGACAACAACACCAGTATGCCGAACAACAAGATGGCACCCAAGGCAAAGCCCGCCAAATTGTATGAGAATGATCAAGGTGAAGTGGCTGCGGCTGAATTCGTTAAAACCGACTTATCGCAGGAGCAGATCGCAGCTCTGGGCGAATACGCACTGCTGCGCGAAATTACGTTTTACGAGTGTCAAGGATTCGAGCAGTCGATCGACGCCGAACTTGTGAAACTAAAAAACATCACGGCCGTGCATTTCGTTCGATCGTCAATTGACGACTCCAGTCTCGCACGGCTGAGCAAGATGCCTGCCGTCGAACATCTGACCCTCTCCACTGTGGACGTGACATCGAAGGGGATTGAAACACTCGGAGACTGGAACAGGCTGAAGCGATTGACTCTCACTGGCAATATCGCACCGGCGGCTCTGAATGGATTGTCAGAGCTGAGACAGCTCGAACACCTGGAGTTAGCCATAACTGAGGGTGAAGCGCGCCATCTCGCCGGACTTGCTCTGCCAGGAATTCGGATTCTCAGCATTGCTGACACCGGGTTTTCAGACGCGGATCTGTCACGACTTCCCGCCTGGACAACACTGGAAGTCATGGAGTTTCCGGCCGAAAACATTACCGACGCGGGAGTCGTTCACTTGGCGAAATTCCCGGCGTTAAAACGTCTCGCGCTTTCGGGTTCAAAAGTCACCGACGCCGGTCTGGTTGAATTGCACTCCCTGAAGCAACTCGAGTTCCTCTCACTAAATGGATGCCCAGAAGTCACCAACAACGGCATGAGGACGCTTGCTAAAATGCCGGCGTTGAAGCGGCTGTTGATCGAAAACAGCGGCGTCACCGGTGAAGGCCTGATGCAACTCGCACCATCTGAAAGCCTGCGTTACGTGGGGATCGGCGAAACGCAAGCATCGAAAGCAGAGGTCGCCAGTCTCGCCGCCGCACTGCCGGACTGCCACGTTCATCGAATCCAGCAACTCCCCGGCCCCGGTGAATAGTTGACCGACATAGTGATTTCTCGCAACTACCGCTTCGTTGCCTGGAAGCGGTTTCATAATCCTGAAAAGCCCGGCTTCTGGATTCGAGAATGGTGGTATGTCCCGATTTTGAAGCAAAAACGTTCACTTCGTCAATGAGCAGCCGGGCTTTTGAAACTGCCTTTAATGCTTCTTCCACTCCACCCGCACCAGGAGCATGAGACCTGATGGGTGAAACGTGCTTGCCGACACCGCCGAGAAGACTGCAGGAATTTGTCCTCACTCCCAAGGTCGGCCACGGCCTCAAATTGTGTTATCCAATCATTGGCTGCTTCCTCTAAGAAACCTGACAGACCTTCGGCTGCCCACGTCCAAAGACGGGCGTTGAACGGCGCTGCACTCCAGGGCGATTGCACCAAAAGTCATGGTGCGCATAGGACTTTATTGAGATAAGTCTCGTCCCATCCGGCGGTGAGTCGTTTGTTCTTGATGCCTACCTTCAGTGTGGACTCGTTCTT